>Ga0160423_10000135_pt1 | contig 53384 bp, 46 predicted proteins | sample CRUFie14St8metaG_FD_108191 | JGI IMG/M metagenome (GOLD analysis project Ga0160423, IMG submission 108191) | Marine microbial communities from the Costa Rica Dome - CRUD Field 142mm St8 metaG | ecosystem: Environmental > Aquatic > Marine > Oceanic > Photic zone | place: Costa Rica: the Eastern...
TGCTGCTAACATCATCGCCATAGTGTGATTTGTATCTGGCTCATAACCGGCCCATCGGATAATCAGAATAGGAACGAAAATAGAACCTAATCCATACACGGCGAGAACTACCAATGCGAATACAGAATCTCCGCCGGGGACATACAAACCAAATATCGAAATCGCTGTTGCAAAGGCCGCTATAATCAATGTTACAATCTTGGTTTTCTTGTGATCTTGGCTAATTTCTGGCATAACATCGTCAGTGAATGCTGCGGTACAAGCTAGAACCTGACTATCTGCTGTTGACATGGTAGCAGCAAAAATCGAAGCCAGGATTAGACCAACCCAAAACGGCCCCAGCGTCTCCATAGCGAGCATTGGTAATCCAAGTTCTGGATCAAAATCTGCTCCAGTGAAAACTACTCGACTAGCCAAGCCTATGATGACCATTATGATTAGGAAAGGAGTTTGCCAAGCGAAGAACCACAGCATTGCTGTTTTCCTGTCTTCATCAGTTCCTAGAGTCATAACTCGTGATACCACCTGAGGTTGTCCCGCAACGCTTAGCCCTCCGAGGAAGAATGCGAATATCCACAGCGAAACTCCGAAGTTAAGGTCGGCTGGTACAATACTAGTTAGATTTGCATTTTGTCCTTCTAAGCCATCATGTAATCCGGAAAATCCACCAACTTCCCCTAAAGCAACATAACAGAGTAAGCTAGAACCAATTATCATGACACTCGATTGAGCCGCATCTGTCCAAATAGAAGCCCGAATACCTCCAGCATAACAGTACGCGACGACTAGAACAAATCCGATTAGAATACCAATTACTTCTGACCATCCAAGCATGACATAGAGGGCTTTTCCTCCACTGGTTAGTTGGGCTGCAGCATAAACTGCTAGGAATAGAACAGAAAGAACAGCAGCAAGTTTTGCCTCTGGTGAACCAGTTACATCAGAAACCAAAGAGGAAAGAGAACGAACTCCTCTTTCGTTTGCTGCCTGTTGAATGAACTTATACAGCCAAATCCATGCAACGATTTGGCCTACCATCGAGCCAAGACCAATCCAAATAATCGAGTATCCCATCGTGTATGTAAATCCGATGAAACCGATGAACATATATCCTGAATTCCAAGTACTAACCGCGGATAAAGCGGCCAATGCAGGATGCATCCCCCGACCTGCAACAAGATAGTCATCGGTCGTGTCTTCCTTTACCCACATACTGGCTAAACCAATACCAGCAAAGGCACCCATGAATAGTAGGAAAGAGGCTACTAGGACTAGGTCCATCAGACCTAGGGGTAGATCAGTTCACTATGAAAGATGGGGCTGACCTACCTCTGATAATCTAATCAAGCTTGAACCATAGGTCTGCTAGAACCACAAGAAGGACATTCCTGTTCCTCGCTATCTCCATATTGATGCTTGCAAGCAGGACATGTTGGTGAAAGGACGAATTTGTTTTCTGAAGTAACTTCGATCTTTTCTTCATCAACCCTTTCGAAATTCATTACGTCCCTCTCGATTTCTTTCATATCGAATCGGCCAGGACCACCTATCTTCAGCAAAACATCGGGTGGTAGAGATATAGTTCCCGAATCATCTACAATTAATTCTCTCGAATCCGACAAGTCACCGATGTCGACATCGGTTCCGTGCTGTGCAATGAAGCGACCTTCGCGCAGCTCAAGCGAGCGCTCACAGAAGGAAGCAACTTCTCTATTGTGGGTGACAAGTAGGAATGCAACATCCTCTTCCTCGTGCAATTGTCTGAATAAATCTAGAACTTCTCGACTTGTTATTGGGTCGAGAGCACCTGTAGGCTCGTCAGCTAAAATCAGTTTAGGATCGGTAATCAAAGCACGTGAGATAGCAACCCTTTGTTGTTCTCCACCAGAGAGTTCTTCTGGCATTCCGTAGGCTCTATCGGCCATACCTAATCTCTCCAACAAGGCCAATGCCTTCTTCCTAGCTGGCCTCGCTAAAACACCTTGATGAAGAAGAGGCTGGGCTACATTATCGATTGCATTAAGGTGAGGTAATAGATTGGAATCTTGGAAAATAAATGAGACTGTTTCTTGCCTTAACTTGACCAAATCAGGGCCAGTAAGTCTGGTCATTCTCCTACCACCTAATTCAACTGAACCTGCAGAGGGTTTCATCAGACCTCCAAGGCACTTTAGCAATGTTGACTTTCCGGATCCTGATGGCCCAACTACTGCAACTGCTTCGCCTTCGAACATGGTCATACTGAGACCTCTGAGTGCGACTACATTACCGTCTTCGGCATTTGATTCGTAGACATGGTAAAGCGAGTTAGCGCGGAGTATTTCTTTTTCTGAATCCATAATCTCACTCCCCCTTCAGTACGGTAGCCAAATCCGAATCTAAGGCTCTCCGAGTAGTGAATAGCAGAGACCCTACCACTGCAACTAGAACCAATCCATTGACTGCTATAATCTCCAACCAAGGCCAAACAAGATCTCGATCTATTGGAGCACTTTGGCCTAGGAACAATTGGAAGATGAATCCGAAGACTCCGAAGAATCCGTTAAAGGATTCTGAGACTGCCAATCCAAGCGTTACTCCAAGAACCATGCTGACCAATAGAATAGACATAATTTCGAACAGAACTAAGCGAACCACCTGGTTGGGGCTTGCTCCTATCGCCTGTAAAATCGCTAGTTCTCTCTTTCTCTGAGTAAGTACAAGAGAAAGGAATACGAAGGCCGATGAAATTGATGCCAGTGCTGCAACTACGAACATCATACTGAGTAATCCAGGGGTTCCGAAAATTAGCCCTCCATTTCGCTCGTTATCCTCGTGAGCAGTTGACCAATCTGAGGCCGATACTATTCCTTCTTTACTCCTAAGATCAGCACTCAGAGTCTCTAGAGCGTCTTTGCATCCATCATTACTTTGGTCACAGAATTCAAACATCCAAGACGATGATTTGTAACTATCAGCGGTCGCGTTACCAACCAATTGTCGATAGGTACCTTCACCAATTACGATTACCGAGTTGGTTTCTGCTGCTGAATAACCGGGCACCCATCGGTGCCTTCCTGAGTAACTGATTGTAGCCTCTGAACTACCAGTAGCCTCAGGTATTCCAAAAGCGTTTAACTCGTAACTTGTGTAGACGATTGTCATAGAAGTTCCAACAATCGGATCGTCTAAGGAATCAATTGCCAACTCTCCAGCCGTGTATCCAACTTCACTCCAAGTATCAGCCATAGCTGAAATATCACTACCCGGAATGGCTTGAATATCCCAAATTAAAGTATCTTCATGGTCATCGAATACAACCCACGTCAATAGAGGAACTCCACCGTCTTTTGTCTCAGTGAATATCGTACCTATTGATGTCATTGATGATATCTCTTGGATGTCGTTATCGTCAATCGTTACAATCGATTGATTCACTATGCTACGTGCTTCTTCCTTGGAAAGTGCTGTATCGAATTGTATCTTCAAATCAGCACCATTTTGCGCATTTGTTGTCCTTTCATCCACGAGGGTTCCGGTATGCCCTTGTACTGCGGCTAGAGTAACAATCGACAAAGTCAGTAGAAGGATAAGAGATAATCGGCTAACAGATTGACTCGAGCCAGAGCCACTCAAACCTCGGCGAATATCGGAAATCGCCGGAGACCAACCCAATAGTCGATTCAGTATTTGAGGCCCCGCTGCTCCTATTTGGGAGAGTACCAGAGCGCCTCCAATCCAGAGGAAGAATGGACCAAGTAAGAGCAGGATTGCGTTTAAGATAAAATTGGTGACTATTCCTGAACCACCCCATATCCAAAAACCTCCATTAGATTGTATCCAACTCTCAATGAACGCAAACGAACCAAGGCCGAAAAGAGCCCAATGTAATAGGTAGAGAGGCTCCCTTTGCCTAGTTACTCTCCTAACACCTTCATCGATTTCTATATTGAGGAATTCCTTTGTTCGTTTATTTCCGAAATAGTATGCGATTCCGATTGTCAATACAGCCACAATCCATGTCGAGAGGAAACTGAGTATCGGATTTACATCTACATCTCCAGAATCAGTAAATCGAAGGAATCCAACAGCCCGCAATACAATCTCTACAGCCCAGGAAGCAAGAATGAATCCCGTGGCCCAAGCGATGGTGCCAATTGCGTAGATTTCGATAACCATCATTCTTGTCAAGGTTACTTCCGAACCTCCAATAACACGATGAATTGCGACCTCTCTCCTCCGTTGCTCCAAGGACAATACCAGGCCGTATCCAAGAACTACGAAAGATAGTGCAACAATTGGAATCACTAGTATGTAATCGAATACTTGGATTATTCCAAGGAAAATATTGAGGAAGGTTATGGTACCAGATATCAAATCATTATATTCTACAGAAATCAATGCATAATCACCGTCTTCTAGACAGGTGACATTGGCATTTCCAGCAGAAACATCCCTCAATTCTTCGTCTGTAATTTGATCTGAACAAGCGCCGACTGCAAATAATCTAGAAATTTTTTGATCTTTAATCACCTCGCTTTCGTTAGTAACAGGATCGATTACTGTTACGTCAGCTGTTACTTTCTCCAAGTTATCTTTCAGGTCGCCGAGCCAATTTGTAGCATCTCTTGTGGATGTTGTTGGAAGTTGATTCCTATCTACAGCTATTCCAAGGTATGCATGATCTTTCTGCATCAGAACTAACTTTTGTTCTTCACTTAGAACCGAATCTGTGACCATAACTGGGTGGAATAGCAAAGTTGGGTTTGCAAAATCTCCTTCCTCATAGATTGCGGCAACTTTCAGGTTCGTAACATTGAAAGTTTCCAAACAATAAATTCGACCAACCTCCAAGTTATTGTCTAGTGTACCTTGACATTCATCGAACGCCTTCTGGAATTGTTCAAACGTGTAAGTCCCGTTGATGTAGGAGAATGTTAGAGTTGAAATTATTTCATCTACTTCTGCTCCTGCTGCACTGGCTATTTTTGAGGGTAGAATGACTGAACGATTAGTTTCTGCATCGGCTGCACTTGCGGGCCATTCACCAAAAATCACTGACTTAGCATGTCTATCAGCAAGGTCGCCGTCCCAAATTCCAGACCCATAAAATCGGATTGTTCTACCGTCATTTATTGGAGGGCCGTTTTCGAAAGCCTCGGGATATTCCCAACTAACATTACCCCAATCAGCCGAGGTTCCCGTGGCTGAAACCACATTGAGAGGCTGTGGGACAGCAAAACTATCGTCAAAGAAACCATTTACTCGCACACCTTGTCTACCGTAGACAATGCTACAATCAGAAAATTCATCCATTGCAGTTATATCGTCACAGAACGACTCCCAAAGTTCAGAATTGTTTGTCCTTCCATCCCAACTTCCACCTGGGTCTTCTTGGAAGTCTAGCTTAGCATCGAATACTTCACCTTCGAGTGAGAACTGGAAGAATCCCTGATTCAATCCTACGGCATAAGCGAGAACTGTTGTAATCACAAGTGAAGAAAGGAATACGCCAGCAAAAATTGCTAGTCCTCTCTCGCGAGCCCTCCAAGCACTCTTGAGGGCCATTGAGATGTTGGTTGGAGCGGCTAACCATCGGTTTTTCAGAGTTTGAAACCACCTTTTCAAGCGATTTGAAGGAGATAATCTATCTAATGCCTGGTCTAATGTTCCTGCTCGATTGGGGCTAGCAGCTTTCTTTGCTAGGTTGTACCACCACCGATAATTTTTAATAGCCGCGTGTATACCTAATATGAAGAATCCAACAGAAATCCAAGCCCATAACATAGTCGGGAGGACTTCTGAAATCATAGATTCAAGGTTCATGACTCCAACTCCTCTATTCCCCATGCAGAACGTATGTCCGAGGCTGCAGTAACTCCATCCTTGAGGAGCAACATTCTGTCTGCCCTTGAGGCTAATACGGGGTCATGAGTCACCATCAGTACGGAAATTCCGTCGTTCTTACACAAGTCCTGGAATAGATCTAGAATTTCTTCTCCACTCTTTACGTCGAGATTTCCTGTTGGCTCATCAGCAAGAATTAGCGGTCTTGAACCTGATATCGCTCTCGCAACTGCTACCCTTTGTTGTTGGCCACCAGATAATTGGTCAGGAATGAACTCCATTCTATCTCCAAGACCGACTCTTTCCAATGCTGTCCAAGCCCTATCTTCTGCTTCTTTGGCTGACATACCAGAAAGTTCCAGACTGAAAGCAACATTGTCCAAGGCACTCAATCGCTCAACTAGATGGAAATCTTGGAAAATCCATCCTACTCCATTACGTCTGACATCAACCACTTTATTTGGTGACTTAGTTCCATAGTCGAAGTTCTCAAGAGAGATATTTCCTGAGTCTGCTTCAAGCAAACCACCGATTATGTTCAGCAGGGTACTTTTACCGCATCCACTTGGACCCATCAAACTGACTAATTCGCCCTTTTCAACCTTCAAATTAATGCCTTTCAAGACCTCTAAACGCCTTCTACCAGAGCCAAAGCCCTTTCTTAGTTCCTCTACGGACAGCACAAGTGAGCGTCTCACAATTGCTTTTTAATGAGTTGTATAATTAGAATCGGGAATACGCTTCTGCAAGATTACGCCCGTAGGCTTCCAATCCATTGGTTTTCCGTACATTTTCAATCGCTCTTTCATCGGGGAATCTAGGCACTTTGCCCGCTCTAATCCAATCTCGATGAATTCGCATAAAATCTTCTATCCATTGACGTGGATCTTGGGAAGTACAATTCAAACTTGGGCAACCAGAAGCAGAGGCATGAAGTTCAAGTTTAGGATGGTATAGATTACCATCTCCAATGAGTAAGACTTCAGAATGTTGCATCAATGCGATAATTCTATCTGATTCATCCAATAAGTGCTCCATTTCATTGGAGTGCAACATAACAAAATTGCAATCGGAAATTATCTCTTTGTCCAATTCGGCAACCAGATTTTGAAAACCATAATCGGTCCCAACACAAACCAGCATTTTCGACTCATCATCGATAGATGCCAACAAATCTCTTGGTTTGGGATTTGATTCCGGAGAAAATGCGTCTACATCTAGGCAAGTCCCTATATTCCAAGTTTCACATTTTAGTGAAGAGGACAATATATCTGATTCTACTAACACTAAATCTAGTAAATCTAGGTCATCGACCGTACGAGAAGATAAGTTTGGGCTGTCGATGAACAATGACCCAACAGCAGGATATGATCGATTGATTCTTGCGAATGAGGCGGACTGAGGGTCGACAAAGTGTACTAAATCAATTCCACCAATTTCTAAGGCGGCATCTAATTCAGAAGAACTCCTAACTGTTCCCGCCCTTGTCCAGAAGGGCACCCTTGCTCGATTTAGTGAGTCAGCAATCATAAGGTGCCCGTATGATTCCTCTCCCTCGAGCTCAGTAGTTGCGAGGAGGACCCTCTTCATTGACCGGAGGGAATCGTTAGAGAATATGACCTAAGCGGGTTGTGAATGAAGGTAATTGTCTGATTTTCATAGTGTCAGGAGTTCCGCGCCGTTTATCAGAACAGGAACTGGGAGAGGTGCAATGGCCTCGGCTGAGGGTGCGCCTCTGCGCGTGCTAATCGTCCATGTTTGGTTCTGGCCACATGTTGGGGGTGGAGACCAACATGTGGAAATGTTAGGTCGCGAACTAGTCAAATTAGGGCATGAGGTAACCGTTTGGTGTGCAGATGTTCCAGAACACGAAGAAAAACAATTCCAGAGAGGGGGTATCAACGTCGTGCGTTTATCTCCGAGCAGAGTACTTGCTGGAGTCGACCCAGTAGTGTCTTTGAAAGGACTATCTATGGATGAATTCGATATCGTTCACCTACATGATACACTACCTATCTTGGTTAGGAAATCGTTGAAAATGGCTCGCAATGCAGGAGTTCCTGTTGTAACTACTTACCATAATGATTACATCAAACATGGATTTATTGCAAATTCGATAAAATCGATTAGATGGTCAATGCAGGGTAAGAAAACCTTGCATTCAAGTGACGCAAGAATCGTATTGACTCAGTACTTTGAGAAACTACTCCGAAGTAAAGGAGTCAAAGGTCACATCGATATTATTCCGAACGGATTTTCAGCAATTGATGAGGATTCTGAGAGACCCAGTGGTTTGGTTGAACTTGGAGACCGAAAATTACTCACATTTGTTGGAAGACTAAGCGAGCAGAAAGGTTTGGATGTTCTGATGGATGCTTGGGACTTGATTGCACAAAATTCTGATCCTGGCTTCGACCTAGCAATAGCTGGGAAAGGAGAACTCGGTGATTGGTTAACAGAACGTGTAGAAAAATCACCTCAAAAACATGCAATTCACCGCCTAGGATTGGTCAGTGAGGGAGAAAAGCGTTGGTTACTTGAGAATTCAACAGGGGTCGTAATTCCTTCTCGCTTTGAGGGCCTTCCAACGGTTATGCTAGAAGCGATGTACGCCAACGCCCCAGTAATCATGGCGGATGTGAATGATCTCGGTCGATTGGTTACCGAGCCTAAGGCTGGATTCTCGGTTGAGGCTGGAAACTCAGTACAACTGGCTGATACTATGAGTCAATTGATTTCATTGAGTGCTGAGGAATTGGAAAACCTTGGAAATGCAGGGCACAAGGCATCAAAATCCTACATGTGGCCGGTCATCTCAAAGGACGTACTTGCCGTGTATAGAAGAGTCTTGGAGGAATCGAATTGACTGAGGCTCAATCGAGTAAACCGAGTCTTTTAGTCGCCAAAGGCACGTTTGAAGCGATGCGAGGTGCTGAACGGGATTTAATCAGAAATTTACCAGCATTAACGAAATATTTTGATGTCACAATGGCAACACTAGAATCATCTAGAGAACTCAAGCAGTGTTGCAGAGAAAACGCAATTCCTCTGCTCAAGCCGAAGGTTCCTTGGCAGAAACAGACTGGAACGTTCTCTACAGTTTGGAACACTGACCTAAGGAATTCAACAAAGGCTTGGAAAGGAATTGCTGGGCTGAATGAAGCCCTGGCAAACGTCGATGCGGTTCACCTAGTAAGTGGAGATGGTTCACTTGGATTGATTCGACTTGTACCGAAGAAGACACCATTCCATCTACACATGCTAGAACCTCATCGTGGATTATACGAAGATGTTCTTCATCTCGGAGTAGATGGAAAACCGAAGCGCAACCTATCATTCACTAGATTTGCACTTTCCAAGGCTAGACGTGATGATCGGAAGGTAATTTCAGCTTTCTTAAAACGTCCAAATTCAAGGATAAACGGTAATTCTAGTTACAGTGCTGAAAGAATTCAAGCCGTTTACGGTTGTGATGCTGGATTTATTCACCCAAGTGTTGATTTTTCGGAATTTACACCTGAAGTTACTGAAGAAGAAAATCAAGCATGGATTGAATTTGATGAATTACCAGACCCACCTTGGGTGACGACCATCGGTCACGCTGGTTGGGTAAAGGGAGGTTGGGAAACTATCTCGATGTTGGCAGGGAGTGGGTTCGGCCTAGTTTTGGTAGGAGGGGGCCTATTCGAAGAAATAGAGGGCCTTCACGACCATGCTATTGCTAGGGGTGTTAAATTGTGGACTCCGCCTCGTCTTTCTAACCTACAATTGACCGGATTAATGCGACGTTCTGTGGCGATTGTCAGTATGGCTCACGGCGAGCCTTTCGGGCTTACTCCCATCGAAGCGTTTGCTGTAGGAACTCCAGCCCTATTTGTAGACGAGGGGGGATTTCAGGATACAATAGAAGATGGAGTCAATGGTAGGCTTCTTCCTCGTGACGATCCAATGGCTTGGCAAGAGGCTCTAAATGAGGCACAGGATGCAGATTTGAAAAAGAAATGGGCTGAGGCTGGAAAAGAGAAAATCGCAGAATTAGACCTCTCTCCTGATGCACATGCAAGACGTATCTTTGATGTCTATCAAGAACTCAATAATTCCTAGACTAAACTCAAACGATTGGACGACAGTTTCAGTCGACTATTCGGTTGACCTTAGGGCCGAATCTGAATGCCGCAACCATTGCGGCTAGGCCAAAGATAAGCAGGACTACAGAAAGCCATTCATTAACAACTACTGAATCGTCAAACTCAGGCCAAAATGGTAGGATATCCATCGTTGATTCACCAAGGGTCATCTTTGCACCTATGGAGCCCAAAACAGTGATACTTGCAAGTGCCCCAATAGCAGATATAACTTGCAATAATGAAAGTCTGGAATCATTCCAAACCCCTGGACCAAATCTCCAACGACCGATTACCATTGAAGCAAGGAATCCGGTTGTTAATCCAGAAAAGAGGAATTTGTTGTAACTCATTGCATCGCTAGCTGGATCAGACATCGCCATTGTGCCAGAAAGAACTGCGATAGGAAGTAAAGGAAGAGCCGCGATTGCAGCAATATAAGATGCAGTATCAAGATGAGACCGAGCATCCTTCGCCCCAACAAAGTAATTCGAGACCCAAGCGGCTATGACGCATAGACAAGCCAGGGTTGCAATGCCTGTTGTAAGGCCCACTACCAGATGATGTAAGGTCTGGGAGAACATCACTCATCACCTCCGTAATCTGGATCGTCAACCCATTCTTCATCGACCGGATCCCATAGTAAACCAGGGTGTTCATCGTACTTCAGAAGACGTGCTCTATATGCAGCATCTTCATCCATTGTTGACTCCTCAACTACTGGCTCGACTGGTGTCTCCTCGGCTGCCTCGACTTCTTCTGTTTGGTCCAATTCATGCTTTCTTCTGGCTGGTTGTAAAAGTCCTTGAAGACTTACCATAAGTGCGATTATCATGAATGCCCCTGCAAATCCTTGAGCCCTAGCACCCATCAAACTACCATCGAATTCAGGCGGAATCGTTCCCATCGTCAGCCAAGGCTGAACCACATCAAACTCACCATTCGATGTAGTTACACGATAGACAATTCTTCCATCACCCATTGTCGCAGGCAAGTGCACCAACCATTCATCTTCCATTCCTGCCTCGACATTTGCAGGATGAGAAATTGATTCTCCTTCCAATTTCCATTCAACAGAAATTTCAGTTGTATTTTGAGTTAGAACACTAACCGGAGATGTGTCGCCAGTAACTCGGTAATTTGGCGCACTCCAATCGAGAGCAAAGCCAGGTAGATTTGCAGGCACCGGATCGATTGAAATCGAGTGAGGTTCAGATACTCCAAGATAGGCAAGGCCTTCGTATCCAGCTCCATGATGAATTGCTACGATTAGATCTCCATCGCCGACTTGTTCGGGTGCTGTAAGTACCCAAGTCAGGCTAATGACACCATTTGTCGGAACAATTACTTCGACATAGTTTACCGACGTTCCAGAAGGATCTTGAATAATATTCCAGCCGTGATCTTCAGGATTATCTCCATTTCCATTAGTGGAAGAGAGAAGGAAGACTCCTAGGATTCTGGAATGTGAAATCAAGTCTATCTCAATTGTTGTGTCCAATTGATAGGCGGTACCTGTGAATGCAGTATTTCCGGATAAAATCGAAATCGTTGCGCTGGAAGGAGCGCTTAGTGAAGGGTCTCCATGGCAAGAACCTCCACATACAAAATCCCTGTTTGAGTCGCCATTACCACCAGGATTCGCGACAGTACCTTGCGTTGCGATTAGCATTAGAGTAATTGTAGCAAGAGCTAGAATTCTACCACGCATCAAGCATCCCTCCTTCGGCCGAACACGGTTATTCCAATACTCGCTACACCAACCAGTAGCATGATTATCGTCACAGGTAAGGACATCGCAGAAATTGAACCAGTAGGTTCGATATCTATGGAATTGGGGGCTTCAGAAGCATCAACACTAGCGGTGTTATCCATCTCAAAGAGCCACAAAACCTCGAGGCCGCCAACCTCTGCAGTTACTGCATAATAGAGATTAGAAGCGACTGGAGCAGTCTCACTCCAAGATACCTCAGTAGTCTCCCCAACCGGTTCTAGGTCAGTGACTAAAGCTTCTCCACTAGTACCATGTTCTGAGGAGATGAATGGACTGCTTGAACGATATATTCGGAAATTAGTTTCGCCTTCTGTCCATTCCCAAGATAATTCCACTTCACTACCAGAAAGTGTCGCAGAAAGGCCACTTACCGTGGTCACCTCTCCGAATGTTATGTATGAGACTCCTACACCTGTCTCTCCCATGTCATCTACTACAGTTAGTGTAACAGAATGAGAGCCAGTTCCCAATTGTACATTGACCATCTCGCCGGTTAAACTAACTCCATTTACATCCCACATATAGTGGATTATCTCACCATCGAGATCTGCTGACATGGAACCATCGAGTGTGATAAATGCTCCAGCGATAGGAGGTTGAGGTGAGGTCGAAATTATCGCTGTGGGCGGAACATTAGCAATTTCGATTTCTACATCTGAAATTGTCGATAAGCCCCAAGGGTCACTAGCTGTAACAGTGGCAATCCATGTTTGCCCTGGTTCTAGCCTATCTGGAGGAATTGTGAGAGTATTTTCAAGGTCGGGCACGGAGAAACCATTGCGCGCCCAAGAAACATGGTATGAGACTGGTTCTCCGTCTAGATCTGTCGCCGAAGCATAAACCACCAATGATTCTAGTGAGTTTGCAGGTATTATTGGGAGAGAAGGCATTTCACTCGCTTGTCCCGTAAATCCAGTATTACCATTTCCAACGTAAACTAGCATGTTACCCGGAGCACCATTCTCAATCTGTCTTGAAGTTGTTTTCATCGAGGTTCCTAAGTCGTCTCCGTCACCCGGGATGACTTGTACTGACCAACTCTGATCTCTAACAGTCTCAGAGGCTGGGATTTCAGTCATTCCATCGTATTCTCTCACCCATTCACCATCAACCCACCAACGAATTTGACTATTCATTTCTGAATCTCCATCGGCGTCACTTTGTTCCCAAATGACACTGAGATTCACTGAGGTGGTTAATTTCCCGGAAGGCAGCATCTCAATTGATGTCACTTTAGGCGGGGTATTGAGAATAATCAAATCCTCACTCTCTACCCAATCCGACCATAATAATCCATCACTTACCCTTGCTTTTGCTGTCCAAGTTTCCCCCTTATTTGTCGATTCGGATAGAACAGCAGTTAGATCGTTGTAAGCAGATACTTGGACACCGTCTCTAAACCAACGAATTTCCGTAGACTGAACTGAATCGCCGTTTGGGTCAGTCCACCCTACGTTTACCTGTAGCGCGTCATCAGTACGAGCATTACCAACTGGAGACACGTAAACTGTAGCAACAGGTGGGTTATTCGATGAACCGATTACCACGACACCCGTGTAAACGATTTCACCAAACTCGTCACCATCATGAGGTTTGACAGAGGCTTCCCATTGGTCTCCGCTACGAATCATCAGTGGAGAGACGCTTTCCTGGTCATCTAACTCGGGTATCCTAGCCCCATCGAGGTACCAGCGAACTTCAGTTCCTTGTTGGGGTTCACCATCTAGATCGAAGTAATCGTAGTCCAATTCTAGTTCATTAGTGTCAATAGGATTTTCAGGAGTCAATTCTAGATTCCTCGCTATTGGTAGTGTGTTGTTTACTGTCACAGGCCCAATAGTTACTGGTTCTCCTTGGTCAGTGCCATCCTTCACGGTAACTGTGCATGTCCATTGTTGGCCTTTTGCAAGCCATGTCTGTGATACCGAAGTTTGGTCATCGAGGTCCACCACATTATTTCCATTTAATTTCCAGCGGATTTGAGTTCCTTGTTCTGAATCTCCATCAGCGTCGTAGTATGTGTAGGAAACTGCTAGCCCCGTTCCACGTGTTGGATTAGTTGGAACGAAAGTCACCGATCGGGCTTCAGGAGGAGTGTTGCTGCTGGAGGAGGCCTCGCCCAATGTCCAAGTTCCAGTGCCCCAATCATCACCGCTAGTGGCACCATTTCCGTTCGCATACAACACTGCGAGATTGAAAACTACATTTCCAGTGCCTGTAGCGGGTGCTGTCCAGTCAGCTGACCACGAACGAAGGGAGTCGCTACTGTGAGTTAACTCGCCATTTACCAATTGAACCTGAGAACCTAGATTGGACCAAGTACCTGCGCTTGAATCGAGATTGAATCCTCCATCTCCAGGGATATGTGGTCCACCGTCCCAATTTAGAGAATAAGTTGACCCTGGAGTGTAACCTCCTGCTCCCCAAGGCAGACCACTAAGGCTTGGAGATACCGTGGAACTAGATCCATGACAAGTGCATCCGCTTGTCGAAGAACCCGTTTTTCCGTTGCTGTTGGCGATAGCCACCTGACTTGATGAAATTAGCATGGTTAGTAAGGCAATTGCTAGCAATCGCCGCGTATGTTGCATAAACTGTCCACATGAGACTGTGATAATAGTTGATTGGGTGAAATTTTTGATTCAACTCCGCCGGTCCGAAGGACCGGAATCGGTGGATTCATTGGTAGGTCTCGGCTCGCCCGGCCATGCGACCTATTGGAAGTGTGGCAATCGTCGGTGCTGGAAACATGGGCTCTGGAATCGCCCAAAAATCCGCCCAAGAACAATTCGATGTACAGATGGTAGATAGAGAAGAACAATGGGTTGAACGCGGTCAATCGATTATTGCTAATTTTCTTGATGAAGCAATTGAAAGGAGAATTTTCCGCGAGAATGAGGCTGAAGAAATCAAAACCAGAATTACTGGTGTTGTTGGAACCGAAAACGTCGCCAAAGATACCGACCTAGTTATCGAAGCTGTTTTCGAAGACTTCGATATCAAAAAAGAAGTATTCACAACCCTCGATAAGGTATGCGACGAACATACAATTCTCGCTTCTAACACCTCTTCTTTGAGTGTTAATGCTCTTGCCGAAGCAACTGGTAGACCCGATCGCTTTGTTGGTCTGCATTTCTTTTACCATCCAGCGAAAAATCGACTAATCGAAATAATCCCAGCAGAGACTACTTCGAAGCGATCCCTGGACGCTGTCGAACAATATTGCAAAACAATGGGTAAGGTCGTAATCATCTGTAAAGATCGACCTGGATTTGTCGTAAACCGCTTCTTTGTTCCATGGCTAAACGAAGCCTGCTTGTTATTGCAAGAAGGAGTAGCTAGCGCTGCTGCAATCGATGCGGTCGCAGAAAAGGCATTCCGAATAGGAATGGGGCCTTTTGCTCTAATGAATTTGACAGGGCCTCCTATCGCCTTGCACTCTACCGATTATTTAGCCGAACAATTGCACTGCCCTCGATATACAGGCGCTGCTAATCTTAGGAAGATGGTGGAAGAGGGAGGAATCTGGGACATCGGTGAAAATTCAGAATGTAGTGATGAGGCGGCGGCAATTATTTGTCAGCGATTAATGGGTCAGGTATTCGCTGTTTCATCTCAGATTGTTGAGGAAGAAATCTGTTCAATGGAAGATGTTGATCGTGGTGCTAAAGTTGGACTTCGATGGGCACTAGGGCCCTTCGAATTAGCAAATCGAATCGGGATTTCAGAAGCGGTATCAATGGCTCAATCCTATGCAGATTTAGCAGGATTCGATCTACCAAGTTGGTTTGCTGAATTAACTCAACCTCTAGAATTCAATTATGTCGATATTGATGTTGAAGGTGATATTGCGACTGTTAGAATCAATAGACCTGAGGCAATGAATGCCCTCAATGAAATTGTTGTCGAACAATTAGGCATCGCACTCGACTCGCTTAACTCTCGCGAAGATATCAAAACGATAGTGATTGATGGGGCTGGTAAAGCATTCATTGCAGGAGCTGACGTCAAATTCTTCGTCGATAAGATACAAGCTGATGCATTTCCCGATATCTACGAATTTACAGCAAACGGCCATGAGGTCTTGAATAAATTGGAAAATTCAAACAAGACAACAATTGCATTGACTACAGGATTAGCGCTTGGTGGAGGATTGGAACTAGCCCTCGCCTGTGATTATAGAGTCGGAACAAGGCGAACACAATTTCGGTTCCCAGAAACTAGCATCGGAATTTACCCTGGTCTAGGCGGTACCCAGCGCACGCCTAGAATTTGTGGAATTGAAGCTGCTAGGTTCGCTGTCCTTGCAGGAAATTTCCTAGACGCTGGTAGTGCTGCAGCACTTGGCCTTCTGACTCATTTAGTAGAACCCAGCGAAGTAGAACAAACCGTATCTGCGATTTCAGCTTCCGGCAAACCAGTTGACAAGTATCCTGCAAAACCCGCTGATAGCACACATCCAGCCGCTGCTTTCGCCCTTGATTTCTACAAGGATGCAAATATGAATTCTCTAGCGTCAGGTAACTGTCCAGAAGGTTTTGACCCTCAAGATAAAATGGTATCAAGACAGTTAAAATCTCTCGGTAGAACAGCACCAATCGGTCTTTCAATGGCTAGTAATCTACTAGATGACGCAGTGCTTACTGGAGATGATCTACAGCAAGGTCTTGACCTAGAACTCGAGCGACTTAGTGAGATTTTCGCTAGTTCTGACGCACTTGAGGGGCTAAGTGCGCTGATCCAGGGTCGTAGACCAAATTACACTAACAGCTAGTTTTCTACAAAGTAGAATAGCGGGACCAGGAAGGTGCCTTTACCGCTGCCATACCGCGAATTAGTTGCTCTTTGATTTGATTCCAACTCAAGAGATCACCTCATCATTCCAGTTTTCCATTATTTCATCAACCCAATCTTCTAACCATTTATCCATTTCTTCAACTCCGGTGTAATATTGCACCTCAGTGCGGTTTTCACACCTAACGAATAACCGCCCCTATATGAATCACAAAGAGTGCGTGGTTGCACTTAGGTGCATTTTATACACTAGATACGAAGTGCGTAACCTGTTATACATGAGCCGCCCTCCAATGACCCTATCAGAGAAAGACTTCAACAGCGTTCAGAAGTCAATCGTAGAAGTTCAAAGAAGCGGTCGAAGTATTCGAAAGATTTTCGCTGCATATTATGATGAAGATGTCGATATTGGTTGGGAAGTCGATGCCGCTGTCGATGCCTTTGAAATGTTCTCATCTCGTTGGACAATAGAGATTCTAGCGGCATTATATATCGCCGGCGATCGCCGATTCAATGAATTACGAACTTTACTACGAGGAATCTCATCTCGCACACTTTCAGACAAATTGACCACCTGTCAGGGGCACGGTCTGGTTGAGAGGGTTGTAGAAGAGGGGCCTCCTATTCGAGTAACCTACCGACTAACTACTCATGGCAGAACTTGTGGACGCCTCCTTGGCCCGTTAGTCGCTTACATGAAAACTCACAAGGAATTGATTAAATCGGAATAATCGTTTATCCGTAAATTTTCGCCCAACTTGCAATATGATGCATGTTTGATTCATACAGCCGCATCCTTCAAAGGCTGAACATCATGAAATTGGGCTATGGCGTTGATAGAACAGTGGCGCAGTAAGCGTTCTATCGTCGTCGACGGACTCGTCGCTCTTGCAGGAGGTTCTTTGGGCCTTGGAACACTACTTCCAGGCATGGTTCCACCTGCAACTCAAGGTACACTTTCAGCACCAAGGAAGAACTGGGAAAATCCGGTTCGAGCTCGAATAATGTCAACTCTGAATCGCTCTCCAGGAATTCATTTTCGAGAGTTGCAACGAAGACTGGATGCAGCTAATGGAACTCTACGACATCATCTAGATGTTCTTGTTGCAGAAAAATCGGTTACTACAATGTCGGTAAATGGACGAACCTGTTACTACGCTGGCGCACCCGCACAGGTTGAGATTCTAATCGGCACTGGAGTTACCGATGATGCCCGTGCTGCTTCCATGCTACCCGTTGGACTATCCGAATTACAACAGGCAGTTGTAGCTCGTCTGACTCGCTCAGATTCACCTCGCTCCCAAGCCGCACTTGCAAGGGATCTAGGTAGGTCACGTTCAGCGGTTCACTCAGCATTAGGGGTGCTCAGAACTAGAGGCATAGTAGCTGAGGGAGAATTGCGATTAGCAGACCACCTCAGTGGTCTGAAAACTTCCAAATTGGAGTATAACTGGCTAGATTTACGGGCAGAAATGGCTTAGGCTAAAATAGTCATTTTTTCCCACTTATATTCATGAATAATGGTACTAAGGTCACCATTGGTATTGGCGCACTATTTTTGTTAGCTGGAATCGGTTTGACATTTTTAGGCGGCAATAATGCAGCCGGAATAGAGGATTTTGACGTAGAAGAAGACAGAGTATGGTCAGGAAATTCAGGAATCTATGTGCATGAAATTTCTGATGATGAAATGTTCATCTTTGTCAGTGATGACGTAAGATGTGATGAGTTTGATATGCAAATATCTAGGGAAGACGGGGAAGAATCCAAGGTAGCATACAAGCATGATCTGTGCAATTTTGATGGTTCGAAACCTAGCGGTGCTAATGATGACCCGGTGGGTTGGTATCACATGGGTACAATAAGCGGTCTTGAGCAAGGAGTTTCATACAATATTACAACATCCGATGAATTTTCTGCGGTTTCGAAAGACCTAATCATGGATATTGTTGAGGGAATCTTTGGAGCTATTTTTGGTATCGGCGGAGGCGTTGGTTGTATCTGCTGTGGAGTTGTAATTTTGATGATTGGTGGGATTATGGCAGTGACTTCTGGTGGAAATAAATCTCACACACAAATCGAAATTACTCCTTCAGTTGAGGTGGATTCCAATAAAGAGGAAGAAGCAGAAGAGTACGATAAAGAAGAGAAAAAATGGTATGAAGATGATTCCTCGTAATCGTCAAACCATCTCTGATTGAGTCTTCTAAGTCAGGTTTGAAACAGAATCCTATTACACATTGAATTTCGCCAAGTGGTTGTATGTTCCGCATCCGCTTGGTAGAACAGCCAATGCCTACCGGTTCTAAAGACCCAGATGTGCTACTTGCTTGGCTGCTCGATTCAATGGGTTTAGTTCGATCAAGAACAGAAGGAGCAACCGTTGATGAAGAGCAAGGTGCGATACATCGAATGGTAAGGTACACACTTCTGGAAGAGCCACTGAAGGGGTGGGATAACTCGGCTATTTCCGAATTCTCAGGACTTTCTCAAACAGGAGTTCACAATCAGATGCACAAATTGCGTGAAGTTGGCCTAATCAGTTCTAGATTGCAAGGAAGGTGGCATGTCAACGTACTTCGTGGTGGTTCAATGGCCTCGTCTGTAGAATTGATTGCAGTTCAAACTCGTGCCATTGCGATGATGAGATTGGCTGAACTTAGTGATGCCATATCCGATTCAGAGTCCCGAATGCAAGAAGTCGGAGAGGAAGAATCACAATCATTCAGAATAGATATTGCCGAGCCTGGACCGACACCTGAAGATTCAGACAGGCTCGATTGTTTGCTTGCAGATTTTGGTATCACAGGTGATAGAGTCAAGAAAGGAGATACCGTTACTCGCAGAGTATTCGATGAATTGGCAGCAAGCGAAAGACCTCTGACTCTGCAAACCCTAACCGACAGGACAGGAGAGACTCGTTCTCGTTCTCAACGAGTAGTGGAACGATTGCGACAGGCTGGAATCGTCGACAGGGTTGCTATGCGTGACCGCATTGCCATGGATGTATACACTGGATTATTGCGACAGTATACGGCTAGAGGAGAAGAATGGTTGATGGGAAGAGGTGGTCTTGGTAGGCTGGAGAAAGATATTTCATCAGCATTGATTGAGGGTGTTCGTAAAGACAAGTTGAGTATCGAAAAGGTAGAAGAAATACTCTCTGATGTATCGATTGATTCCCAGCGATTATTGCTCAACACCCTAGGTGGAAGGATGCCATACGGATATCGAATAGCTGGAAGAAATGGTGAGGATGTTGCCGAGCGAGTTATGACAAATATCGATAGGACTCTTCGTCGCCTAAGGACTGTAGCACAAAGATTGGACAATTCTTTGTCAAGGGATGATTAAGCCGCATGGCTTTCCAGCATCTCAAGGTCACATACTGCAAGTGCTTCTTCGTGTGTGGCTTCCAAGACTACTGGACAGGCAACTCCGGCCTCCGCCGCATCTTGCCAAGTTCCAGCGCAAACACACCATCTGTCACCAGCCTTCAATCCGGGAAAGCCAAATTGTGGAGCAGGAGTAATCAGGTCATTGCCTTGTGATAGAGCAAATTGCAGGAAGTCGTCTGTTACGATTGCACAGACGGTATGTGAACCTCTATCTCGACCGTCTGTATTGCAGCACCCATCTCGAAACCATCCGGTTAATGGATCTGATGAGCACTTTTGTAATTCGGTTCCTTTGACGTTGATTGAATCGTGCATTATGCAGCTACCTCAGTTGAAGTTAGTTCCTTCAGGTATTTGGAAACTCGCATCCCTAATTGTTGTTGGTTTTGTATCGAATGTAATTCTACTCTCATATTCGATGCACCCGGAAGTCCCTTGGTGAAAGATACTGCGTGACGTTTCAGGTTCTTGCAATAACCTTCTTCGTAGACTTCAGAACTCAACTGTAGGTACCTTTCCCAGCACCAATGACGTGCAACAGCTGGGTTATCTTCTCCCCAAGGAGGGCTCTGGTTTAGCCATCCTAAATCTCGCTTTATTTCGTGAAATATTGTCGGACGGCCTATTGCCCCCCTTCCAATCATCAACCCTGCCGCTCCGGTAGCCTCGATACAAGCCGCGGCTGATTTTGCATCGACAACATCGCCATTGGCAATTACAGGGATATCCACGGCTTCAACGATATCGCGAATTTGCCCCCAATCCGACTCTCCTGAATACCTTTGGCGAAGGGTTCGTCCATGAACACAGATTCTTTCGACACCTTCGGCCTCGATTCTTTGACAAATTTCCAATGCGGTATTTGGGCCACTTCCGGTTCCTAATCGCATCTTCACAGTAATTGGTACGTCGGCAGCTTCGATGCATGCTCGAACCATCTCGACGACCTTGTCGGGATTACGCAGAAGAGCCGCCCCGGCATCATTACGGCAGACTTTGGGAGCGGGACAGCCAAAATTTAGGTCGATTATGTCTGCTCGATCTTGAAGTAATTTTACTGTTTGAACCATCTCATCAATATCACCGCCAAAGATCTGGGGGATGAATGGTGATTCTCGAGGGTCAGATTCGACCTTTAGCCACGAGTGTTTTGCATGTCGAGAAAGGCCTGAAGCAGCTGTAAATTCAGTGAATGACAAGTCTGCTCCAGTCTCAAGTGCCAACAGACGGTAGGCCAGATCAGTAACTCCCGCCATCGGCGCGAGAAACAGCGGCACTGGCTCTACCATGAGCCCTGGCGGGAGTCTATTCATCATCAATCCAACGATTGAATACCTAATGCAGAGTCAAACTTCAAATTACAATAACCTCAGCCTACTTCATTGAGTAATCACTGCTCTGGGAGGGAGAAAAAATGTCAGATGATTCATCCACCGACTTCGCTGAAATTTCCTTGATGGTTGGTTCTGCGTTTGCATTTACTAATGTCCCGAGAAATCTTCTAATTGTCTCTGTAGTTATCTCAATTCTAGGAATCTCTGCCTTGACTGTCGAGCCGATACTTCTGGATAATAGCGATTGGGAGCCAGTAGAAGCAAAGATCATTGAAACTGACGTAAGTTGTTGTTGGTGCGATGAAGTCGGTTTTTTGGGTGGTGGATGTGAGGTTGATGGAAATTATCCTGAAGTATATTTTTCTTGGGAAATTGATGGAGACTCCTATTCCAGTTGGGATTATATTCTATTTCCGCCTAACCTAAGCAGCAAAAGTAGTGCATATAATTGGCTAGACAATAGAGGGTTTTCACCAGGCGCAAATGTTACTGGATATGTTAACCCAGAAGATAATTCAGAGGCTGTTTTGGTAAAACAATCTTGGTTGGAGATTGCCTGGGCAAATGGCAATGCACTTTTGTCTCTACCGTTATTGTTCTGCAATGGGATTCCAATTCTGATTTTCGTTTTAGCTCGAAGGTTTGAGAGCTTTGTACCAAAGGAAAGACGAAAGCGGTACAAATTGCATCGAGTATCAAATAACTCTTGGACTACACCTGATAAAGCGAAGGAGCTTCAAGCCGAAGCGAGGAGTGCATGGCTGAAGAAAAAACAAGGCAGCCTTAGCGAAGAAGAATGGGAAGAACTCTCATCGATGGCAGAATATATGGATGCTGACTCGAAAGATATTGAAGGCGGAAAAAACCAATTTACTCTGCTTTTGGATGGAAAAAAAGAAATTGAAATCAAAGTTCGTTCTCAAGGTGATTTAATTCAAAAGATTAGCAATATCGATTCCGATTCCTTCATCATGTATCTTGAGGATTCAAAATCAAAAGGTAGGCAGCTCCAATTCAATTTCCTAGGAGACAAGGATGGAGATGATTATCTGCAGATTAGAGAATTAATTGCAGATGAAGAAATAAGGTCAGAAGATATCAATGTTGAGAAAAACTTCGGCAGAATTCCATCATTCATCAAGGAAGCAATGGATAATGCCAACAACGATGACAATTGGTGGGGCGAAAGTTAGTACTCAGAAGGTTGATTCCCAATCTTCAACGTCTTGGGCTCTTTCCCAATCTGCGTAATTTGTAGCTCCTCTTGCAGTTAGCATCTCTCTAGCGAGTAGCCAGTAGATTAGAGCTAATGAGCGTCGACCTTTGTTATTAGCAGGTAATGCTACGTCGACATTTCGAAGTGTATTGTTGGCATCTACGATTCCGACTATCGGAAGACCAGATGATACAGCCTCTGACAGAGCCTGTGAATCAGCTGCTGGGTCAGTAACGAACAAAACCTCTGGTTCGGTGTATGTTCGCAGTTTAGGATTGGTTAGTGTACCCGGTATGAATCGGCCAACGATTCGCTTTGCGCCGATTGACTGAGCGAATTTTCGAGCAGGCCTTTGTCCATATTGACGAGCGCTGACAACAAGGATTCTCTCAGGGTCGTAGCGAGATAGGAACTTAGCGACTGTTCTAATTCGAGCGTCGGTTTGGTTGATGTCAATCAAGTGCAGTCCGCTACCATCTGCTCGATCGGTATCGATGAAGCGTTGCATGTCTGAGGATTTCTGATTTGTTCCGATGTGAACCGCGTGTGTCTCATAGACATCATACGGTACTAGGGGTGACTCACTTTCACTCATGGTGTATCCTCAGTGGCGCGGCGACCTGACTTCCCCTCATAAGCGCTACGCATCGCCCCAAAGGGGCGTAGAAGCCAAAATCACAGGTTTTCGAGTACTGACAAATCAGTACAGTCGTCATTTTGGTGGATTTCCGCGAACTGTACACATGGTTTGGTAATAGTTAGCGTCATTTCGAAATAATCATGGAAAGAAAGTTGTTCTAATGGAAGGTCAGCTCCATATCCTCGGGCGTCGATTTCTACAGTCCACTTACCAATTGCCAAGTCAGAGAAATCAAATCTCTCCAATGGATAGTCCTGTGTAGCCCTTACTTCCCAATATGGATTACCGCCTGATTCTTTCACACCTGGCTCCCAAACCCTGACTTCGATATATCTGAGTTCATTACTTTCGTTTAGGTCAAGAAGTGTAGAATAGGGGAATTCGGCACGGAAAGTAATTGACATTTTTGAGATTGTATCATCAAAATCGATTGGTGTCTCGTTAGTGTATTGTACAGAATCGAGATCTAGAGATTCTGAAGTGAAGATAACTTCCCAGAAGAATGACTCGTCTTTATTGATTACAAACGGCTCTTCACGCATATCTTCCATGATTTCGCGTTGCATGACCAAACCCATGCAACCCGCACTTATTGTGGAAAAAAATAGCATTAGAAGCAAACTAAGCACAGTCAGCCCCGTACGCATGAATCATCCTGAGTTGATACTCAGTATTCAATCGAACGGAGACAAGAGTAAACTGAATTACGATTATTGAAAACAACAGGGATGCCAAATTCATGATGATATCGGATTTGAATTAACTGCTATATTCATGACCAATGGGTATCTCGCAAAGCCGCCTCAATGACGACAAGAGGGTCAACTGAGCCGTAAGGCGTTGACGTGCCCTGTGAGTACCGAGAGGCACAATCACTCTTCTTCATCGGCTGCAACACGTGGCTCGTGAACTTCTCGGAAAACTACAGTTCCAACCTCAAGGTGCTCGCGGAGTGCGCGTACTAAGGAGAACTTGGCATATGCCCAGTTCTGGTCGTATGCGATAGAATCCGGTAGTGTGATAGTAACATCATCGCCATCGAACTCAACCTCGAAGTCGGAGCGACCAGTATTCATTTGTAGAAGTGTAGCAACACGCTCAGCACGGTCTTCTACAACCTTGACAATGGTGTAGGTGTACCGCAATGTGGTACCCGCTAGCGGGTGGTTGTAATCGACACGAGCACGTCCGGCACGTAGCATCTGCAAGACTCCATTTCGGCCACCGATTTCGACCGGAGCACCTATTGCAAGCATGTTTGGGTCACGCACACTGCGAAGTAGAACATTCTGTGAGATAGTCTCAACAAGAGATGCATCGCGCTCTCCATATGCATCGGTTGGCTCGATATCGAAGGTGTACTCTTTGTCTGCCTCAGCATCAGTAAGGTGAGCTTCGAATCCAGCAATTAGACGACCTTCGCCGACTACTGTGATCATTGGCTCGTAAGTTCGAGCCTCATCGAAGACCTCGTGCTCCTTGGCGATCTCTTCTCTGGTAGTCTCGATAAGATCGCCAGATTCAGCGTTGTATAGGTCGTATTCGATATGAACGATTGCACCGTTGTCCATGGATAAGCCTCCTGAGGGCGACCCGCCGACCTATCTCCCCTTTTTGATTCAAACGGTTCTCCCTTAGGGAGATTATTGGTGCTTATTCCTCTTCTTTGGAGGCTACTGGACTGCTACTTAGTAAGGCCCCGAGGCTGCCCAACATGATTAGCGCCCAACCAGCCCAAACGAGGTGTGAACCGCGTAAATCATGTACTGTGACTCGGATTTCTTCCACTTGACCAATCTCACCTCGCATCATTGAAGATAGACTGATTTCCGCTTGTTGTTGGTCGAGAATGAAAATCATATCTCCGCTCGGGCGAACCATCCTATCGACTTCCGAGCGGGTTGTTGCAAAATTAAAGCGGAGAATTCCAGGAGTGACTTCGTCGACTTTTTCCCCATCCTTTGTCACCTCAATTACAAATCCTGCGAATCCTTCTCCAATTTTGTAATCGTATTCAGGATCTTCCTCACTCCACAATACAGTATCTCGGAAGGTTAGTTCGTATTCTTTGAATTCAACAGGAGTGTCTTTTTCGAGAGTTACCAAATGACTTGGATCTGAACGATCTACGAGTGTAGTAGTAAGTACATGACCCAATAGAAGTAGAATTAGTCCTAAATGTGCAAGATGGGAACCAAGTAGTCTCAAACGTGCCGAATTAGATTTCGAGGTTATTCCTTCTGAGCGCAACTTAGGCAATACCTTACGACCAGTTGTGAAAACAACCTTCGCGGTAGGAGGGAGAGCGACAAATAACCAAGTTAGCATGAACATGGCAAGAGCCCCTCGTGAGATATTATCGGTTAGCATAAGTTGAGGGTCGCCGGGAATAGAGAACTCATCTGCGTAATATGCGAATAGTAACGAGGCGAGTAGTGTAGTAGCCATGAATGCGTTTCCACGCTTTGCATCGATGCTCTTGCCCAGAGAGTAAATTGTAATCGCTAGAATCGCCAAGACGATTATCGAAGAACCATAGAATTCGTGAGCGGCTAAACTGGTTCCATCTATCTCGGCGGCGAGTAATAACCAAGTCAATGTCAAGAAGGCAGCTGCTGAATACCAAGGAATTGCCCTTGCGACTTTAATTCGGACTGAAGTATCGTTGAACAATTTCGTTAGAGGAGATTCCTCTTCTTCCGCTGACATCAACCATGGACCAAGGAATAATAACATCCCAATAATCGATTGTTGCAGAGTTGCCGCCCAAGACCAACTTGCGAACAACATCAGGAATACTCCTCCAAAGACCCAAGCCACAGGAGGCTTCTCAGAATCTCCTTTGATTAGCAAAAACATCAGTGCTCCACCGACAAAAGTTACTGCCGTTGAACCCATCCAAATACCCAAGACAATGGTTGCTATTAGTAGAACAATAGAGAGTTGGCGATTTTCAATTAGCATCGAACTCTTTGAAGATGAATCAAGCAGTTTGTCCTGTTGTTTTACTAACCACAAGAATGCTGCAAAACAAAGTGAAATCATGATTAGGAAATATGCAGCTACTTCTAGACCGGCAGCACCGTCATCGAATAATTGTACGATTCGTATGTACGGGTCATTGTATTCTCTTGCTTCTTCATTGCCGACAAAAGAGTGTACTGAAGCCCATACTCCATTTGCCCGTGTGACTAAAGTTGCATGGATTGCAAGTGCGCCAGCGAGCATACCAAGGGCTGGTGATGCGATTATTGCAGATTCTTTTTCAGAATCGGTTCGCGCACGAGCATGAACAATCATCAACAGCGCAAACCAGGGTAGAATAGAACCTGTCTCGACTGGGTCCCAGGCCCAATATCCGCCCCAGTCGAGAACTGTGTAAGCCCACAATCCACCTAATCCAATTCCTAGGGTTCCAATCAGAAATCCAGCACGTGCCCAGTATAACTGAGCCTCGTGAACTTGCCTTGCATTTCTGCCTCGGATGAGTCCGGCCAGTGCTATACTTGCAACTGCTAGACAAAGTGAGTAATATGCGAAAACAAGCGGTGGATGAATTACCATTAAGTCGGTTTGGAGGAGAGGATTCAGAGTACCTCTCCAACCGGTTGACTCGGCAAAAGGAGAGAGTATCCAAGAGATGATGATTATCGCAGCAGTACAACCGTGCATTAGTCTAATTTCAACTGAATTTGAGACACTGCGCCCCGACATAAACCAAGTGACAGTACCCATTATTGCAGCCCAAAGCAGAAGAGGGCCGGATCTACCTCCCCAAACAGCAGAGATTCGATAGAGCAGTGGTAATTCTTCTCCACCATATCTTGAGACTAAATCCAAAGCTTGGAAATCGAATATGAATGCAGACGTCAAGAATATCCAAGGTGCAACCTGAGAGGCTAGAGTCGTATGTCGTGCTAGTGGTTCTCCAGCTGGTAATCGAGTGAAACACCAAATTAGGCTGGACACTACCGCCAGCAACATTAGGAGATTTCCAACAGTGGGAAGTATCGAATCACCAGCCGTAAAACTTAGCCCTTGAATAACCGAATGAAAGCATTGCAGGAATTATCCGCTTTCCATAGAGGCTTGGTCTACGTAGCAATAATCGTAGACAGACCGCTAACTTTCCATGAGGACCCATATTGCTCATTTCATCAGGGAAACATTGAGCCATGATTGACATATCCTCATCGCTGAGGTCGAATAACGCTGATTTTCCTCGCAAAATTTTAGCATAAGGGGGGAATTCATCGCTCCAGAGTTTCTGATAACGAGACATTTTGCTCGCCGATAGGTCGTCTGCTTCTATTTGCTCGGCAGCAACATCTGCTGCGAAGGTGGCGGACTTTAGTGCAAGGTGAGAGCCGCCTTCGAACAATGGTGACGTAAAGCCAGCTGCATCACCTACCAGCATTAGTCCGTCATCGTAGGTGAATTCGAATGGGCCCGAGATTGGAATGGTACCTCCGAAGGCAGGATTACCCTTTTCCTTCCATGGAGGTGGAACCTGTTCGAGATCTTTGAAGTGAGTTGCTTCAATGAATTCGTCTAGTGCCTTCTTTGTCCGAGGCTTGTCCTCGGAAACTAGTCCTACATTTGCCCTACCATCACACTTTGGAATCATCCATAAGTAACCCTTTTGGGCATACTCAGGCCAAATGTAGAAGTCGAGGTAATCATCTGTTGGAACTTCCAACATCTCGTATTGCATTCCGGCGATAACCTGGCCCTTGGGATTTAGATTGAGGATTTTGGAGGCTACTCCTGCCACTCCTGATGCATCGATAACAACCTTCGCCTGGATTGGGAATTGGTCGCCATTACCATCACAAAGCCAGCCTGTGAACTTACCTGACTCATCGTATTGTTTGTCCATGGTACGCAATTTATGTGACAAATGTAGTTGAGCCCCTTCTGAAACTGCCTCTTCGGCAATCCAACGCTCGAAGAGATGCTTTTCCAAAACGTAACCTTCCTCGGTGAGTTTCTTTGCAGTTCCATCTGGGAATATCACACGAATACCATGTACTCGCTTGCTAATTACGTGAGGAGGTAGGTCGAGTTTGAGATTATCACAAGCAATATCTGAGATACATTCACCACAGTGCACAGGAGTTCCAATCTCAGGATGATCTTCGATTAGAATAGTATTGAGACCCCTTCTAGCACTATGAAGAGCAGCGTTACCGCCACCTGGTCCAGCCCCGATGACCAGCACATCGCAGGTCGTGATGTCTTCCGCCACGATGGTTGGCGAGGTGGGATAGGCCATGAATCCGTCGGCTAATTTGTCCAAAATATCATGACGAACATATTCAACGGTGAATCGCCACGCGAGGTTATGACTTGGCGTAGGCTATCGCGTTACATCGACGCGTTGGACAGTGCTGGAGAGCTGCGTAGAGTCAGTGATCCAATAGACTGCCACCTAGAAGCTGGGACTATTGCAGACAAGTTGGTCAAGTCCCAAGGGCCGGCGGTTTTGTTTGAACAACCGCGATTGGCTGATGGTTCGATTAGTGAATTCCCATTGGCGATGAATCTCTTCGGAACATACGAGCGAACCAATCGCGCTTTGGGTGTCGAAGAACCATCAGAAATTGGCAATAGAATGGTTGGCCTGATGAAGCCGGATATTGGTGGAATACTTCGAGCGCCATGGACTGGAATTCCACTGGCCTTGCAGGGAATGTCAATGGCGCCTAAGAAGGTCAGAAGAGGAGCGTGCCAGCAAGTTCGCATGGCTGACCCTGATGTCACAAAACTACCGATTCCAACCACTTGGCCGGAGGATGGTGGGCCATTCATTACACTTCCATTGGTAGTAACTGCTGACCCGAATACAGGAGTCCACAACATGGGTATGTATCGAGGTCAAATCTTCGGGCCCAAGGAGGTTGGATTACACTGGCAGCGTCACAAGCATGGAGCTGACCACGCTACCGATTCCGGCGATAACAGAATGCCTGTTGCAATCTGTATTGGCGGGCCTCCGGAATTGATTTTCTCAGCGATTGCCCCACTTCCAGATAATTTGTCTGAATACGAATTTGCAGGTTTACTGGGAGGTAGCCGACTACGACTGACAAAATGTCTGACTAACGATCTGTATGTTCCGGCAGAAGCCGACTTTGTGATTGAAGGATATACGATTCCTGGAGAGACCAAACTCGAAGGTCCATTTGGTGACCATTTCGGCTACTACTCATTGGCTGAGCAGTATCCTTTCATGCACGTAACCGCAATCACTCACAGAAAAAATGCAGTCCTACCAGCAACCATAGTTGGAGTTCCACCAATGGAAGATGGATATCTTGGTGAATCGGTCGGAGATGCCTTCCGTCCGGTATTGAAATTTCAACACAGAGATGTTGTTGATCTCTTCTTACCATTGGAAACAGGATTCCATAATCTAGCGATTGTAGCTAGCAAACAACGCTACCCCCGACAGGCTCGCAAGACTGCATTGGGTTTACTTGGCGCTGGTCAATTGATGTTTCTCAAATCGATTATCGCTTGTGACCCAGAACATCCAGTAAAGGATCTAGATGCTCTTCTTGACGTTCTGGACTCAAAGGTAGACATCTCAGGCGATGTACAAGTTCTGAAAGGTCAAGTTGCTGACTCACTTGCACATGCCTCACCTCACCTAAATGTCCATGACAAAGTGATGATTGATGCTTCAAGCCCAACTCATGATGATCCGATGTTTGGGCTGACAATTCCAGATGGACCCGGTGAATCATTGATTGATTCGGTAAGCCAAATTGAAGGAGTTACTCAAGTCAGAATGCTACGTCCCTCGATGATGGTTGTAACCACACATATCGAAGGTGGACCAAGGCCAGAAGAATCGGTTGAAACCGTCAATGAGGAAGGTGCTGCTGCGCAGAGAGAACATATTGTGAATCTCAGAGATTCTATTTGGTCGCTAGATGGCTCTGAAAATCTGCGCTGGCTATTCATCACCGATGATGATGCAGACTTACAGGCAGATGGATGGCGAAGGAAACTTCTCTGGCAATTCTTCTGTAGATTCGATGTGGCAAGAGACTTACATTTCGATGAGAATCGTTCCCGACTTGCTTGGGATGCTACAGCACCTATCCCAAGTGAGACAGGCCCCTATCCAGTTAGGCGCTGGCCAGGAGTTACACTCCATGACCCGGAAGTAGAAGCCAAAGTTGAGGCTTGGATGAAAGAAAATAATCTATGAGGACGAATTATGGGAGTCAAAGAAATTCTCGAATTCGTCAAAGTCGAACATACTCTCTTCTCATTACCATTCGTTCTAATCGGTTACATTCATGCTCACAACCAATTCATCGATGAGCTCTCTGGTGACTCAAGTTGGGTTTCTATCGACATTGTTTGGATTCTAATTGCAGCGGTCGGGGCAAGGGGTCTTGCAATGACTCTGAATCGTATCATTGATCGAGATATTGATGCTCAAAATCCACGAACTGAAAGCCGACATCTAGTAAGTGGTTCGATGTCAATGCGAACCGCTTGGAATTTAGGTCTGGCATTCTTGATTATGCTTTTATTCAGTGCCTGGCAGCTAAATGAAGTCGCTTTAATGATGGCTTGGTTACCCGTCTTGGCATTCGTAATCTACCCTTACACCAAGCGTTACACTTGGGGTTGTCACCTTTGGTTGGGGCTCTGCCTTGGTTTGGCTCCTGCGGGCGCTTGGTTGGCGCTTTCGGCAGATGTCCATGGGTGGGGTGCAATACTAGATTCGCATTGGTATCCTACTATCTTCTTGATCAGTTTAGGAGTAGCTCTGTGGATTACTGCCTTCGATATCAATTATGCTCGTATGGATGTTGAAAGTGATCGCAAACAAGGAATCCATTCCTTCCCAGCGAGATTTTCCGAACAAGCAACTACACGAACATCGGTGCAACTGACTTTAGTTTGGTTTGCATGCTTCGCAATCGCTGATCCTATGGATGAAATCTATTTTCTTGCAGCGGCGGGAATAATGGCAATTGCAAATATCGCAGTTGTCGTTGCCAGAGAAAGACTTGCAGATTTCCAAACGACTCTCTTTCGAGTCTCGATGTTAACCGGTTGGGTCTTACTAGCCTCCATAATCATGCATGACCCAAGCGCTGTTGGAACGCAATAAGAGGTTAGATTCAACATCAGAGTTCAATAACTCCCAAGATAAGCACGATATCCCTAAGGTGATGCGAATGTCAGATGTCAGCATGTTCCATCTTCATTCGGAATATGATACAGCAGGGGATCAAGAACAAGCTATTGACAAACTAATGGAACAAATCGAATCAGGTCAAGAGCGCTGTGTATTGATGGGGGTTACAGGCTCTGGCAAGACATTCGCTATGGCAAATATCATTCAGAGGTTGGGATTGCCTACGTTGATTTTGTCTCACAACAAAACCCTTGCTCGACAGTTATGGCAAGAGATGAGCGAGCTGTTTCCGGAGAATGCTGTAGAGTACTTCGTTAGTTACTACGATTACTACCAACCAGAGGCTTACCTGCCTAATCGTGACTTGTACATCGATAAAGAATTGCAAATGAATGAGAGAATCGAACAAGAACGATTCTCTACTGTTGCAAGCTTAGTTACTCGTCCTGATGTGATAACTGTTGGAACGGTTAGCGCTATTTACGGTTTGAATCCTCCAGAAGCATTCCAAGAATCCTATTTGCATTTGCAGGTTGGGGAAGCGAGAGAACCACAGGATGTAATGCGTGACTTGGTTGAGATGCAATATCGAAGAACAACCGGAGACATCGCTAGAGGAGATGTCAGACTTCGAGGAGAAGTCCTCGATGTCTGGATGCCCAGTCGAGATGATCCTATCAGGATTCAATTCGGTTGGGATGGAATAGAAAAAATCACAGTTTGCGAAGCCGTTTCTTGGGAACCACTTGACGAGTTCGAAGAGGCTTGGATTCATCCTAAGGAGTTCTACATGACCAGCGAGGATAGATTCCTGCAAGCGATTGAGGACATCGAAGATGAACTAGATGAAAGAATAAATTTCTATGAGAGAAAAGGTAGAGACTTAGAAGCTCATAGAATTGAACAGCGGACTAAGTTCGATTTAGAGATGCTCCGCGAAACCGGTTCTTGCAAAGGTGTCGAAAATTACTCGATGCACTTTGACGGAAGGCAACCTGGGGAGCGCCCATATTGCTTACTTGATTTCTACCGTTATTGTGCTGAATCATATCATGGCGGTGGGGAGAAATATTTGGTAATCATGGATGAGAGTCACGTCACATTACCACAAGTGGGCGGTATGTTTGGCGGAGATTGGTCAAGAAAAGCCAATCTGGTTGAATACGGGTTCAGACTTCGTAGTGCCCATGACAATCGTCCGCTAAAGCTCGCAGAATTCCAAGAATTGATTCCTCAGATGCTCTATGTCAGCGCAACTCCTGGAGAAAGGGAGTTGCGCCACCTAGCTGAAATTTCAGGCAAAACAGTGCATGAAGGATTGCTACACGCACCTGCCGCAGGAGGTGCAGGTGAAGCTGATGTTGACAAGAAAGTTGCAAGATATTCGATGGAAGAGATTCTCGTTGACCTGCCCGAAGTTGTTAGAATGGAAATTCGTCCTACTGGGTTACTGGATCCTGATATCGAAGTAAGACCTACCAAGGGTCAGGTCGACGATTTACTCAGTGAAATCAACCAATGTGTTGAGAGAGGAGAACGAGTATTGGTCACTGTGATGACGATTAAATTCGCTGAAGAAGTTGCAGAGTATTTGCTCAAAATGAATGTCAAAGCACACTATCTTCACTCTGAAATTGATACGATAGAAAGAACTGAAATTATCAAAGCGTTAAGATTAGGTCATATCGATGTAATTGTGGGAATCAATCTTCTTCGGGAAGGTCTCGATATCCCAGAGGTTTCCCTTGTCGCAATTTTTGATGCGGAACGTGAAGGATTCCTAAGGAACGAACGATCATTGTTACAGACCATTGGAAGAGCGAGTCGAAACGAAAATGGAAAGGTGATTTTGTACGCCGATTCCGTATCTCCTTCAATGGAGGCTGCAATAGTGCAAACAAATGCAAGAAGACGCAGGCAAGAGGCATACAACGCCGATAATGGAATCACTCCGAAAACAATTCGAAAGGCACTACCGGTAATGGGTGCAGAAGTTGAAGATTTAATGGCTGGAGCTGCAGGAAAAGGTAAGGCTGGAGGACGAAGATTGGTCGCTCGTAAACCAGGAACGAAAGGCCTTGATGGAATCGTTAAGAAATTTGGACTCGGAGCTGGTGCATGGAATTCGACAGATTCTGTTCTGGATAACATAAGCCAACCAGAATGGGTTGATGCTGCATACGAAGCATTGACTGAAGATGATGTGGAAGATACTGCAATTGACCATAGTGAGCGAAGCAAATTGATTGAGAGGCTTGAGAAAGAAATGAAACAGGCAGCGGCTAGACTTGACTTCGAACGAGCTGCGGCACTTAGAGATCGAATCTATCAGATTCAGACTGCGAAATAATACAAAATATAGAACAATTCCTTTGGAATTGGATTAGTTGTATTGAATACGAAAGAGCGAGCCGGACGAATCGTGGCCGCATACTCGCGTGATGACTTCTCGGCTCCAGTCGAGGACTATAACTTCGGTTCTGTAGATAGTCCACGTGATCTCATCGATCAGATGGCAAGAGCAGGAGGATTCACTGCGACCAAACTCGCTCACGCGCGAGATATTCTTAGCGAATCAATGACAAAAACAAATGATGACGGGGTTTTGAATTGGCTCTCATTCCCTGCTTGCTTGTGTGCTACAGGAACTCGAGGATTTTTCCTTGAGGCGGTAAAGCGAAAGTCATTCAATGTCATTATCACAACTTGCGGTACATTGGATCACGATATCGCAAGAACCTATCAAGACTACTTCCATGGGGATTTCAATCTCGATGATATCGCTCTCGGAGAAGAGGGGCTAAATCGCCTAGGTAACGTCATCGTACCAAACGAATGCTATGGAGAAATTCTCGAAAGAGTTGTACTTCCTTGGCTGGATGAAATCGAAGAAGAAAGGTTAGCAGCTAATCCGGATAATCCCTGGCTGGGATTTGGATCTGTGGAACTCTGCTGGGCTATGGGAGATCGAATTGAAGACGAAACCTCCCTGCTTTACTGGATTGCAAAACATCGCATACCGATGGTTATCCCTGGACTTTCTGATGGATCAATCGGTGCACAATTATTCATGCATCGACAAAAGAATCCAAACTTCATTGTGGATTTCCTCGCTGACGAGCAAATTCTCTCTGACCTGACTTGGACTGCGGAGGAATCTCATGCATTGATGGTTGGGGGAGGAATTTCGAAACACCACGTAATTTGGTGGAATCAGTATCGTGATGGTCTGGATTCTGCAGTTGGAATTACTACCGCTCCCGAACACGATGGATCTCTCTCTGGGGCTCGTCTTAAGGAAGCAATTTCTTGGGGCAAGGTTCGACCTGAGGCACCACATGTTGTTGTAGAAGGAGACGCTAGTGTATTGCTTCCATTATTGGGCGCTGACCTATTCTCATGATTTGCCGTTTTCGGCGTTTTCAATTTACTATTCTGAGTCGCTTTGGCCTATCTAATCCGGGATATTGCTTAAGTGGTGTCTGCGTTGCGCCGTGCTTCATGTCCGTAGAGGCGATGATGCAGAAGATGATTGATGAATTGACCGACGCTATGAAAGATGCTGCAAAGCACGACAAGGGCGTTAACGCAGCTGGAACAAGAGTCCGCAAGACAATGCAGAGCATTAAGGCTGCAGCACAGGACGTTAGGAAGCAAGTCCAAGCAGACCGCTCCTGAACATTAGATTACGATCTATTGTTTTCATTCGCCCTGCGAATGAGCGAACAATTCCATCAACCCCACGCGCATAGCGGTTAGAGGCCTCCATCCCTCTTCTCGACCAGATGCTATCATTGCATTGTGCAATGGAACTAGATCTGGCCGAGAAATTTGGCCCTCAAATTGCTGTGAGGCTGGACTAGGGACGTTGGTTAGAGATTCTACTGTATGGCTAAGATGTAGTGCGTCAGTATATCTCCTCCATAGTAATTTCATTTCGTCTAAAACCGCACTTGAACTCCAAGCGCGGCGGCCAGCCAGATCAATCACTCGATTTGGGATTTCAGCATCAGTCAATGAAATCTGTACGATTGCATCTGTAGCATCACGAATGTGTACCCAGTGACGAGCATCGATATCGTCAGGAGGATTTCCCTGTGAACCACTCTTCACCCAATCAATCCAATCTGACAAAACTTCAACACCCCAACCATTTACCTGTTGAGGCACCAGAATGTCGTGAACTCGAAATGTAAGTTTGGCATTTGGAGTTGAAAAATTAGAGGGAATAACGGCAACATCAATTTCGGATGAAAAAGGAGCATTTCCTCCAATGGCCATAATCAAATCTGAATCTTCTTTGTTCTCAGTGAAGGTTGCACCAGCTCGTTTTAATCGGTCTGCAAGTGCTAGATATACGGCATCTTGCCTACCAATAAGGTGCACCGCCTTTGTCATCAAAACTAGCGAGAAGGTTTTCCCTCATGGTTATGATGGCTGCAAAATCAAGCCGTAGTAACCACTGCTTGCTCTTTCGCGATGAAATGGTCTAGACATTTACGTACAATTCCCACAATCATATCAATCTCAGGGCTTGTTAAACCAAAATGGGGGGTAAATCGTAAGGCATTTTGGCCTCCATGAATTACACCTAACCCCTGTTCTCGACACCACTCTTCGATTCCCCCGAAGCCAACTACAGGGAATCTGTGCGGGTCTAATTCAGCGCATAGCAGCAAACCAGTGCCCTGCACCAAAGAAATGCAATCTGGATAGTCTGCTTGCAATCCGCGTAATTTCATGAGGAATTCATCACCAGAGTTTCGGATATTATCACGTATTTCTGGTGTTATTCTATCCAATACTGCAACTGCAGTCTCAAGAGCACGAGGGTTTGTAGTCATAGTATTTCCATAAATTCCTACCACATACAATTCCGCAGCACGCTCACTTAATCCTAGAACTGAGAGAGGATATTGACCAGCGTTGATTGCTTTTGACCAGGTCTCTAAATCAGGCACTTCGGCATCTTGGAAGCCATCGTAGTCGACTACAGAAAGACAACCTTGGCCTCTCAAACCTGCTTGAATTGAATCTACTAACAATAACGATCCGTGTTCTTTAGTTAGCCTTCGAGCTTCATCATAGAACTCTCGGGTAATGCATTGACCAGGGCTGCCTTCTCCTTGAATTGGCTCCATTGCCATCATTTCGATAAAGAAGCCTTCTTCATCAGCGCGAGCAAAGGTCGCTTGTAAGTCAGAAATATCGTTAGGCTCGACAATGATTGTATTGTCGTTTCTGAAAGTTGCTAAATTATTCCTATATCCATCCTTACAGGAATCAGATATGGTTGCTGGACGTTGTGTTCTGCCGTGGAATGCCTGTCTAAGTGCAACTAATTTGATTGGCTTGCCCTCATGTCGTCCGCCTTTAGCGGTCATTTCGTTGGCATTAACGTCTGCAATTCTCATTCCAATGGTAACTGATTCGGAACCGCTGTTCAGACACACGAATCGTGAGAACGGACAATCCCCCCTTGTATGTCCAACCTCCTTTCGTAAAGCATCAGCCAATCTTTTCTGGCTAAATGAAGCAGTCATTACATTGGCCATTACCCAGTTGTCGCTCATTGCATCAATAATTTGGTCAGGGCCATGTCCTGCCCCAAGCATACCGTATCCGCCATTATCATGGATAACTCTTCCATGTGATGTGATTATCCATGGGCCTCTAGCAGCTATCGGAATGTATGGGTTAACTGTCTCTGGCTTGTAGAAGTTGACATAATCTTCCTGAAGTTTGGTGATTAGGTCTGATTCATCTAACATCAGAGTTGCGACTCCGACTTCATCCCGTAATGCAGAATGGTTCTCATGTGCTTCAGAAATCGCCCTTACCAAGTCTGAATCAGTATTGACAAACTGTTCTATTACTGAATCTTCCAAACCTACGGTTCGGACATTTCCGGAATTTGCTCGTATGTCAGCCAGTAGGTCGTATGCTCCAGCCATCAATGTTCCAACGAGCACCCGCTCATCAATATTCTCAATAAATCATTCATCAATTTACAGAATCTAAAGATTCTGATTTTTTTTGGAATCATCGCGATTCTGCCTATCTTTGAGTGAAAAAATGTTCAAACTCAAAGTTCTGATAATCATATAAAAAATTAAATCAATTTTAATTTTCCAATTGAAATTTTACTTATTGAATGAAATTTTCAATTAAATTATCAGCCAATGTTAACACATAGTATAAGTGCTAATCCGCAGAAGGCAACCTAGGGACAAGCACGGGGGATGCACTAGCCCAACGCAAAACAGAGGGAAAAAAATGAGCGAAGAATACCGAATCCAGGAATTGCTTCAGAGAGAGGTTTACGTCGGAGAAACATTAGTCGGCGTGATTACAGGAGAAAGATCACATCCACGAGATGAATTCGTCAAATCAATGCGGCTTGAGGTCGTTGATGATGTAGCAGGCGAATATATGCGAAAGCCAGCAGATCATGCACCACTGTCGAAAGAGTTAGTCCACAGCATAAGACCAGATGGAGGCGTAAAGCTCTCGAAATCAATGAGGGAATTACAGCGAAGGTGGCGCAATACCATTCGCATAGACGAACAACTTTGGGCGCCTGATGAATTGGTTGATCGTGCAGTAATGGACAATGATGGAGTCGACATAGGAAATGTCGCAGGATTTGTCAAAGTCAAACGTACGTATCGTGGTGTTGTTGTGAATACTCACGCAATCCTCCGACGCAAGTACAACCTGCCCGAACAATTGATTATCCCCGTCAAGCAATTAGCTAGAACTACCGCCTTCTTGGATGAATTGATTCTTCGGTGCACCGTTACAAGACTGGTTACTTTACCGAGTTATTTACAATTAAACGCCGATTCTGAGTAATTTATCGAATTTCTTACTTTCACTAAGGCAGTTGAATTGGTGGGCATGGCAGGATTTGAACCTGCGACCTCCCGGTTATCAGCCGGGTGCTCCAGCCAAGCTAAGCTACACGCCCCTGAGCAAACTTGCGACATACATACCCATTTTGAAGATGCCCATCCGGCTATATTCGTTATTGAATGCCAATAGGAGAAGTCATGAAGGACTCACTACTCGCACGGTCCACTCATGCCGGTTGTGAGTGGTTCCTCAGGCCGAGCGATTGCAGAGGCATTGGCTCCGTTATTGGAAATGAAATACGTTGAATTAATCACCCGAAGATTTCCCGATGGAGAGGGCTATGTTAGAGTACCATCCAAATCTATAGATTCAGTTCGTAGCGAACCTGTCATATTGGTATCAAATACCTATCCAGACTCAGGCGTACTTGAGACTATTCTTCTCATGGAGGCTCTTGCTTCTGTAAGAGCAGGAGACCTTTCGAATTACAAAAATGAGGAGCCCCAAAGTCTTCCAGATGTTGGTCCTGGAATTTTCTTGGCCATACCATACTTTGGATACTCTCGCCAAGACAAGAGATTCTCACCTGGCGAGGCTGTAAGTGCTCGAGTTATCGGAGAGATGTTGGCGCGTTGCTGTGATGGAATTGCTATTCTAGATCTTCATGCACCTGAAATACTCGAAGATTTATCCGTGCCTGTTGAATTTGTCAGCGCTATGCCGGAGATTGCAGACAGATTATCAAAAGAAGTAGATCCAGATTTCATTCTGAGTCCAGACAAGGGAGCTATTGACCGAGCAACTGAAGTGGCATCGATAGGCGGATGGGATTTCAGTTATCTCGAAAAGACGAGAATCGATGCCCATACAATCGAACACACCCCGAAAGATCTCGATGTAAACGGAAAGGTTGTTGCGATTGTAGACGACATGATTAGTACAGGCGGCACTATATGTAGAGCTAGTGACGCCCTTCATAGACAAGGCGCCACAGAAGTTCATGCCGCCTGCACACATGGCTTATTCACTGCGGGTGCGATTTCCCGTCTGTCCAATCACGTTGATGGAGTACATAGCACAGATTCTCTTCCAAATCCAAGGGCGGTAGTAAGTTCAGCCCCCGCCCTTGCTCGTGGTCTGAAAAATCTCATGGGATAATCATGGATCATTTCGAGGGCAGAATTTCTTCCTCCGGTTTCACCAGTGGCGATAGAATAGTCGTCGGAGATTGGAAGAAATCGCCCCTAGGTTCCTTCACTAATGTAATGTGGGCGAAACCCGATGGAACTCGAGTATTGCTCTCTCCTAGTCAAAAACACGCAGACTATGTATCTTCATTGTACAATTTCGAAGAAGTCCATATCACCCCGATAGAAGTCATACGGCAAACAAGAAGTATCGAAATCATAGCCCCTCCTCTGAATATCAAATTACGCTGGGGAATTGGAATAGGTTTACCAATTCCAAGACCAAGGTGGTTCATCTCCACAGTAGAGCAACTCGTAGCGAAGGCACTCTTTGGAACCAGTACACATGGATTGACCTGTAATGGATTAAGGGAATGGTACTGTATCTATTCTCTTTCGAAAATCAAACACGCATCTGCATTATGTAATGGAGAGGATTTGGGGAATCCCTCAAATTTCGAAATCAACGCATGTTTTGGATTTAGTGAGCCGCCAAAGAAGCCTTCTTCAGTGCGTTTACGATCGATAATTGAGAGTATTGAACAATTACCGTAGGTAATCCGCTGCGTTTATATGAGCCACGCCGTGCGCCGGACTACCCCACATGAGGAGTGAATCCAATGAGTGTACACATAGCATATGAGACCCCACAAGACGTGCAAGAGCAAGTCTACGAGATGGTAAAGGCCCTAGGAAAGGACGGACGCGGCGCATTAAAGAGAGGTGCAAATGAAGTAACCAAGGCTGCCGAGCGCGGAACAGCGCAAATGGTAGTTATGGCAGAAAATGTCAATCCTGGAGAACTTTTAGCACACATCCCAATGATTTGCAAAGAAAAAGAAATTCCTTTCATCTATGTAGAAGATCAATCATACTTGGCTGAGGCTGCAGGAATGCCAACAGGCACCCGCACAGCTGCAATAGCGGTCATGGACGTTAGCAAGGATGGCGCTGAGCGCTTCAATGAAGTCAAGGGACACTTCGAGACTCTGTCTGCCTGAAGTAACTGAATCGGAAATAACGGAGGAAGTCAGATGGCAGAAGTCGAAGCATGGCCCGCAGAGGTCGTTGAAATTGTTGGCCGCACCGGTATGACTGGTGAGGCAACACAAGTCAAGGTACGTGTAAACGACGCACCTAACCCTCGCGACGTTGGTCGCATTATTACTCGTAACGTGGTCGGTCCAGTAAGGATCGGCGATATTCTGATGCTGAAGGATACAGGTCGTGAGGCCCGTCGTCTCAGCGCTCGATGAGGTGATTATTATGCCAGAGCGAAGAGTCTGTAATTTCACCCATGAAGAAATCGAGCCTGGTACCGGAATGATGTTCATCAAGCGCGATGGCAGTGTGTTTTGGTTCAAGGATAGTAAGGCACGCAAGAACCACTTGAAGCTAAAGCGAAATCCTCGCCGACTGAAGTGGACTCGCCGATACGAAAAAGGCGGAATCAAGTGAATACTGTCCTTCGGGTAGAATTCTTAACCCGCTACATCAAGTAGTATGGTTTTCCGCTACTGGATTATGGCTGAAGGCACAGTTAAGTGGTTTAACAGAACAAAGGGTTACGGATTCATAGAGCAAGAAGATGGAGAGGACCTATTTGTCCACAAGAGTCAGGTGGAAGGAGAAATCCGAGACGGCGATACCGTCGAATACGAAATTGGTGAAGGGCCTAAAGGTCCAAACGCAGTAAATGTCAAGAAAACTGAATGATAATTCAGATTGTTTGATTGGTCCAATCAGTACAAGCGGTATGTGTACACTTTGGTGGGTCAAATAGAATCTTCTCACTAGGGTCGATTAAATCGAGGAGAAGATTCGAGCCTGCACCCTCTTGAATAGTTACAACAGAGCTAGTCGAGGCCGGAAGATAATCTTCTCCGGTACTGGCTAGACTGAGTTTAATTGTGTGACCAGCAGGGACTTGAGCATCCAAAGAAAAGAATTCCATCTTTGCATTAATTGTCTCAATAATTGGCAACCACGTTTGCTCGTCTGTGCCACCTTCGTGATATCGTAGGTCCATAATTGCATGACCAATGTGGATACATGAGCCATTCTCGTTACAGTCCTCTAATAATGCGTAAATTTGCCCTCCAACGGTTGCCGTAGTTACATCGATGTGTAGTCTTGGGAGTCCAGCAATCCAGATGTCTTCTTGCAACGGTTCCGTCTCATAAACAGGGCCGGTTGCACCGTTCGGTAGAATGGTAGTGGTGCCTGCCACATTCATCAGAGCACCACCTAAGTCAAAGGCAAGGGTTGTCATTCCTTCTGGTGGATATCGATCTTCTAAGCGCCACTGCCCTTGGTTGGTTTGAATTTCAACCCATAGACCGGGTTTCTCTCCCTTGTCTAGAAGATAGTAGTCGAACCACTCGAGAAGGTCTTGCATCCAATCGAAGCGAGTCATCTGAGGGTACCCCTCGCGACCTCGACCTTCTCCCGACCTATCGAAGTGGTAATCGGGTCGGTCGGGATAATCATGATCCCATTGTCCAAACAGGCCTTTGGCTTCGATTCCTGCATCTTTGAGTTGATTGATTACTGGAACCGCCATATGTGGATCGACATTCCAGTCATGCATACCTTGGATTAGGTAGACTGAACCTTCGTAATTGGCTAAAACTCGGTCTAGGAAATATCGTTCTTTCCAATAAGTGCCCGCTGCTTCACCGCCCCACATCCAAGCAGCCACGCCAGTTCCCGGGCCGATGATGTAGTCTGGACACATATTGCCAATATCTTCTGTATCTCCATCAATTCCATACGAGCCATATACTCCATTGTGCATGATTGGTGCTCGAGCCTCAGATGATCCGTTCTTCCACATCAACTCCATTACGCCAATGAGCCCTGAAATTGGAACAATTGTCGCAAGGTGCTCATTGCCGAATGTTGCCGCTTGCCAAGGGGTAGAGCCATCGTACGACTTTCCAATCATGGCAACTCGTCCATTCGACCAATCCTGTGTGCCGAGCCATGTGACCGCTGCATCAACTCCTAATTGCTCGGCGTTACCCATCAAATCCATACAGTGATTTGAGCGCCCTGTACCCATTACAGAAACTTGAGCGAAAGCATACCCATGGGGTAATATTTGATCAATTATCATGCTCCCAAGCCATGTCCCTGGTTCTTCAACAGGCCCCGTTTGAACCGAAGCTTCATCGAAATAAGGTCCGAATTCTGCGATTACAGGTACTTTGACTCCTTCCGGAACGTCCGGAAGCCAAAGTCCCAGGCTAACCTTACCATTGGGAGCTGCACCTCCTTCTGACATAGGTAAATCGAATTCGACGAAGTGATGAGTGGAATTCCACTCATTTTCTGTCTCCTTCAAGGTGTATGGACCGAACTCCATGACGAAGGAATACGGTTGATCTGTGATGTATGGCCACTCACTTCTCTCCCAAACTGGTACTCGTTCGTATATTCCGAGCTCTTGCTTAACCTCGTCAACAATCTCATCGAAAATTACAGATTGAAGTATAACTGCTAAGAGAATACCTACAACTGCTAATGCACCAGCGGCGAGTGCTAAGCCTCTCTTGTCGATTCCTGCTGAATCTAGTAATTCCCCGATGACCTCTCCAACTGGGGGAATCTGACTAGAAGGAATTTCGGGAGAATCGTCTTCTAGGACTAATTCAGCCTCCAAAACCGGGAGTTGATTCACATCTTGACCTACATGCACATGGCCCTCTGGGCCATGGTCCTGGTCACAGCAATCCTCTCCCATCTGGGCTTGCGATAAGCGAACCCCTCTTGAGTTAGTCTATCATTCGTCTAAAATTTCCGAACGAGTTTGATTGAAAAAGGAGGGGAGGGTCGCCCGCACCATGGGAATGCAGACGACGTTCGTAATGGTCAAGCCTGATGGAGTACAAAGAGGTCTAGTTGGAAACATCATCCAACGCTTCGAAAACAAAGGACTGCGCCTTGTTGGTCTACGTCAACTAACACCTTCTCTGGAGCTTGCTGAGAGTCATTATGCAGTTCACTCCGAGCGTCCATTTTACTCCGGTCTAATCGAATTTATCACATCTGGTCCAGTAGTCGCTATGGCTTGGACTGGTGTCGATGCAATTTCTGTTGCTAGAAACATCATCGGACCGACCAATGGGCGAGAGGCCGCTCCTGGAACCATTCGCGGAGATTTCGCAATGGATATTGGTCACAACATAATCCACGGTTCAGACGGTGAAGATACCGCTGCGTTCGAATTGGGACTATGGTTCCCGGATGGTATGATCGAGTGGACTCGTGATGCAGAGAGCCAAATTTACGAGTGAAATCACAACTTGACTGAGGATTGAGCATGAGGTGTTTGAAATGTCTGGACGCCGTCAACCAATCGTCTCAGTTTTAGGCCATGTAGACCACGGTAAAACCTCGCTTCTAGACCACATTCGTGGATTAGGGTCTGGCCGACAAGCCAGTGTGATGGATAGAGAGGCTGGTGGAATCACTCAACACATCGGTGCAACAGAAGTCCCTGCAGACCTCCTAAACGAATTGTGTGCGCCTCTTCTTGGGGGTAAGTCGTTTGATTCTCCAGGCTTGCTTTTCATCGACACACCAGGACATCACTCATTTTCCACACTTCGCTCGCGAGGTGGTTCTCTAGCGGATATTGCTATCTTAATGGTCGATGTGATGGAAGGTGTCCGACCGCAAACTATCGAATCTATACGAATCCTAAAACAAGCAAAGACGCCTTTCGTAATCGCTGCTAACAAAGTTGACCGGATCCATGGATGGGATTCAATTTACGGACGCTCAATGGCTCAGGCAGTCAGAGAACAAACAAAGGATGCTCAAGCTTTGTTTGAGCAAAGATACTGGGATTTAGTAGGTAAGTTTGCGGAGCATGGATTCAACATCGAAATGTACTCCAAAGTCAAGGATTTTACCCAAGAAATCGCCCTTGTTCCAATTTCAGCCCGTGAGGGTGAGGGTATCCAAGATCTATTAGCCGTCGTAATCGGTCTTGCAGAACGATATTTGGAAGACAAATTAACCGATATTGAAGGTGCAGGCGAAGGCACTGTTTTAGAAATGAAAGAAGAGAGAGGACTTGGAAAGACTCTCGATGTTATTCTATATCGTGGTTCGGTCAAAAAAGGCGACGAAATCGTTCTTGTTACCGAAGAAGGAGGAGTATCCACTCACGTGCGTGGTATGTTTGCGCCGCGTGGAATGTCTGAAATGCGAGACGCGGGTAATCGATGGGACGACACAGAAGCGGCTCACGCTGCCTCAGGTCTGAAAATCTCGGCTCCGGATCTAGATGGAGTTCTTGCGGGAACTACCCTTAGGGTTGTATCAAATGATGCTGAACGCCAAGAGGCCATTTCCCTAGCTGATGCCGAAGCCAACCTTTCAGTCGAATTGGATGAGGAAGGCGTGACCATCAAGGCCGATACCGTTGGTGGGCTAGAGGCTCTAGCCAAGGAATTGCGAGCAGTTGAGGTGCCGATTCGCCACGCCAGCATCGGTAAGGTAAATCGCCGAGATGTAAGAACTGCAGAGAACTCTAACGACCCACTTCACAGAATCATTCTAGCATTCGCTACAGAAATCCTACCGGATGCAGAAGAAGAGATTGAAAACTCTGAAAATGGAGTCAAATATCTGGGTTCAGACATCATTTATCACATACTCGAAGAGCGAGAAGAATGGGTCGAACAACGTACTCGCGAACTTGAAGAAGCTAGTCGAGAAAAAGTCGTATATCCTGGTCGAGTTCTACTACTTCCTGATCACACATTCCGTGTCTCAAAACCTGCAGTAGTTGGAGTTAGAGTACTGGCTGGAAGAATCCACGTTGGACAACGCTTGCTGAAAAATGGTGAGCGCGTTGGACAAATCAAATCCATACGTTCTGGTCAAGATTCCATGAAGGAAGCAAAGCAAGGCGCAGAGGTCGCCGTTGCCATCGATGGAGTCACTGTTGGAAGGCAAATAGACGAGGATGATGTACTATTGGTCGACATCCCAGAATCCCATGCAAAGAAGCTGAGAAAGATGGACCTAACAAGTGCAGAATTAGAAGTGCTAGAGGAATTAACAGCGATTCATCGCAAAGATTCGCATTTCTGGGGCCGTTAGAGACTTTGAATCACAAGGCGTTCATAGACACCCAGCGCTTAAGTATCAAAAATTTAGCAGCATGAATATTCAGGTGTCTCAGATGACAATGGCTGCAAGTGACCCTAAGTCCCGAGAACTTATCCAAACCGTATCACAGATCTCGAATGGTCTGATGGGAGAAGTGGCGAAAGTTATCATTGGAAAGCAAGAAAATCTGCGAAAGGTAAGCATTGGAATTCTGTCAAATGCCAACATGCTAATCGAGGATTATCCAGGATTGGCAAAGACATTGATGGCGAACACTTTCGCAACCGCTCTAGGTTGTAAATTCAAGCGTGTTCAGTTTACTCCCGATTTGCTGCCAGCAGATATCATGGGGACATACATGTATGACCAACAAGCTGGAGAATTCAAACTCCGCCCAGGTCCACTATTCACCAACGTTCTACTCGCTGACGAAATTAACCGTGCGCCTCCAAAGACTCAGGCTGCTTTGTTGGAGGCTATGGAAGAAAAGCAGGTTACCATTGAGGGAATTACCCACAAATTACCTGCACCTTTCATCACAATGGCAACACAAAACCCAATCGAGCAAGAGGGAACATATCCGCTACCTGAGGCGCAAATGGACCGATTCATGATGAAGATGTCAATGGGTTACCCCGATCGTCAGGAAGAGAAATCTATCCTACAACGCAGAAAACTTCGCGGAAAAGATGACCACGACATAGAGACAATCACCTCCCCGAAGAAGGTCGTAGCCATGCAGAAGGCCCTCGAGACAGTGCATGTTGATACTGCAATCCTATCCTACATCGTAGAGTTAGTTCACCGTACTCGTGAAGACCACCGTGTGATCACCGGTGCTTCTCCGCGTGCTAGCCAGTCGCTATTCAAGACCGCACGCGCAAGTGCAGCAATCGATGGCCGTGACTATGTGATTCCAGACGATATCAAGGCTGTTGCACTGCAAGTTGTTAGCCACAGAATCGTTCTCAAGCCAGAATCAAAGATTCGTGGCGTAACCGGACAGCACATCATGAGAAAGATTCTCTCAGAAGTGCCAGTCCCTGTAATCCAATAATCGGTTTATCGCCGCCTGTGATTATGAACTCCTTAGGCTTCGCTTTGTCGGATGGGACTGATGGAGTTTCTTCGGCCGGCGAAGAATGTTCCGACAACTTGGTGGAGCGCTGACGATCCTTGGACGCTAAAGCCACGCTTTTCTACAATGATTTTACTAATCGTGGGATTGATTATTTTTGGAGCAGGGGATGCAGTCCTTATCTCAGCACGACTGGGGAATACTCCATGGACTGTTTTAGCAGAGGGAATTGCTGAAAATCTCAATCTGTCGATAGGAAAGTCAACATTCTTAGTTAGTTTCTTAGTGTTGTTGATTTGGATTCCATTGAGAGAAAAACCGGGAATTGGAACCATTTTGAATGCAATCTTAATCGCAGCAACCATCGAGTTTTTACTGCCTATTTTGCCAACACCAGAGACGTTTTCATTACAAATAATTCAGGTTCTTGCTGGTATAGTTCTAGTCGCTATTGGAAGCGGCCTATACCTCACTGCAAACCTAGGTCCTGGACCAAGAGATGGTACGATGACTGGTTTGACCAAGGTAACTGGGATTCCAATAGGAAGAATTCGAAGTGGGATAGAAATATTCGTTATTGCGATTGGATGGACTTTGGGGGGTAAGTTTGGTATTGGTACGATTCTATTTGCAATTCTTATCGGTCCGTGTGTTGCAATCTGTCTGAATATGGCAGGAAGGCTCGGCGAGCCAAGCGATGACTGATAGGCTGAAGGGGCAAGCCGAGACATATGGCTGGACCCGTGGTGATTGCAGTTGTCAATCACAAAGGTGGGTGTGGAAAGACTACGACTGCAGTCAATCTAGGTGCAGCCCTAGCTATGGGAAATGAGGAATATGGAATTCAACCTCGCAAAATTCTGATGATTGATCTTGATCCAAAAGGAAACATCGCTACCACTTTTGGTGTCGATAAAAAATCACTCGGGGCGACTATGAATGAGTTATTCAAGGCAGGAATTGATGGCCCAGAAGTCAGGATTGAGGAATGTATCATCGGTCCAAAGCAACTTACAAAGTCGATGAAGGAAGCATTTGTTCGACAAAATCCAGAACGGAAAAGAGGTCCCCCAAAGGGATTGGAAATAGACAATCTCTGGTTACTTCCAGCGGATTTAGATTTGGCTGGAATTGAGATTGATTTAGCAACAAGAATTGGGCGAGAGAATCGTTTACAGAGGGCGATTCAAGGCGCAGTAGGCCATTTTGATGTAGTAATAATAGACACACCAGCCTCACTAGGATTACTTACGGTGAACGCATTAGTTGCTTCAAATTGGGTACTAATTCCTGTGCAGGCTGAATTCTATGCTCTGGAAAATATGAGTCAGTTGATGAATACTGTAAGTGATGTACAACGAGCTGTCAACCCAAATCTAAGATTATTCGGAATCACACTGACTATGGTTCAGAGAAGTAAATTGTCAGGAACTGTTGCAGAACAGGCTCGCAAACATTTCGGAGACAGATTATTCGAGACTGAAATTCCTCGACTTGTAGCAATCGCTGAATCTCCTCTAGATGGAGCACCCATTGTTATCGGTCAGAAACCGAACAAGTCGAATCCAGGAAGTGCTACTTACTGGGAGCTAGCCCAAGAGGCAAGCAAACGTATCAATCGTATTCAGGAATCGCCTTGAATCGCCAATCTATCAGTTACCATTGGACCTTTCCAAAGCACTTTGACGTGCTTCAACGAGTATTGATTCCCACTTTACCTTCAATTCAGATTCAAGCGCTTTCAGCATCTCCTTGATTTCCTTCTCTGAGAGATCCTCACGCTTGGCGAATTGATTCTCCAATTTCTCAAACAACTGCTTCTCTCGCTCTTTACGAGTCTCGGCCAACTTTTGTTCCATCTCGACTTCTTTCTCTAAGGCCATCTCTTGACGCTTGAGTAACAATGCTGCTTCCATCGTCTCTCGCTCTGCGGCAAACCAGCGGTCTAACTCGGCTAGAAGACCTGCTTCGGCTTCTTCTTCTAGTGATTTAAGTCGCACATCAACATCAGCAATCATACCCTTTTCGAGAGACTTAGTTTCGCTAGCGAGTTGCTTTTCGAGTTCTTTCTCCCTCTCCTTTCGAGTCTTTGCTAATCTGTCTCGCATAGCAATCTCTTGCTCCAAGCGATATGATTCAACTTGACGATGGATCTTGGATTCAGATGCTTCTCTGAGGTCCATCTCAACCCGACGCTCCATCCTTTCCATATCTTGAGCCGCCTCTAATTCGAGTCGGTCGTTGAGGAAGGCTTTGCGTCGCTCAAATTCAGTTTCCATCTCCCCCTTCAAGCGTTCTCGAAGTTTTCCAGTGTGTTCCTCTATCCTTCGGTCACGCTCTAGATCTAATTGTTCACGAAGCCGATTTTCTTCTCGACGTAGCCTGTGTAGCATTTCTTCTCTCAGAAGTCGTTCTTCTCGCTCAAGAGCCTCGGTTTCGAGACGTTCCATCTCGACTTCCAGTTCTGCCCTCATATCGGCTTCGATTCGATGTAATTCCTCCTCAAACAGGATATCATTGGCCTTGCGAAGGGCACCTCGCATTCCTTCGACTCTTTCTCCCATTTCTGCGACTCGTCTTCTGCGCTCTCTTCGCATTGCTGAGCGCAACTTGCTCTCATCATCCAAACGGTCACGAGCGCGGCCCAGTGTGTCGATTGCAGAGGCAGCGGAACGGACATGAGCCTCTCTGAGAGCCGCTAATTCATCGACGCCTTCGGCGTCATTGTCGGCTGGAGACTTGCTCTCGCTCAACTTCCCATCCCCATTTCGACGGCATCAGACCCCTATTTGAGAGCGCAGGGTCAGAAACAGCCGTAGGCTGCAATTTCGATAGGCTTCTGGAAATTACCAGTTTCAATCAGAAAGTGACGTTGAATCCGGTCTCACAAGCCGGGCAAGTGAGTTGTCTCTTTCCTGGTTTAGGGCGTATTCGAAGTGTTCGATCGCAGCCTGGGCATTCTATCTCTACCTTGACCACTTTCTCAGTCAATGTGAACCCGCCAGAACAGGCGCCGCAGGTTAGTTCGATTGGGCGCTCATCAGTGCCAGCGACTAGTATTGTGTGACAATGAGGACAGGGCACCTTCTCCTCTTTCAGTGCGTCAATTGTTGGCTGATGGCTGACCTTGCATACAGCACCGCAAACCTCGCACTCAATCTCGCCTAATCCAGGCGGCAACATGTGCTCGCAGTGAGCGCATTCGGCGAGTGGAGGAGCGTGTTTGGACTCTATCTCGACCTTGTCCATTATACCATGCCCCCAAGTTTCGGTTAATCAAGCGGTCGATGGTGGGCTTCCTTCACCACCGGAAAATAGTACCCCAAAGGCCTCGCGAATATCAAGCAGCAAATCTTTCGCTAGGTCGAGTAAAACACCGACTCTTCTTCCTCCCGGGCCAGCAACAAACATTCCATTGAGTATGATTAGGAACACACTGGCTTCGTGGATTGCTATTCCCGCTGCAATACTTGTGTTGATTCCGGCTAAAGCGGTAATGATTAGCACAAATGTAACCAGTACTGATACTGCGATATTGGCATTGACTACACGTCGAGTTCTCTTTGAAAGTTGAATTAGATTTGCTAGGGATCTAGGGTCTTCTCCTGGAATTAGAACATCTGCGGCGTCCAAATTCACCTGTTCTCCACTTCCCACCGCAACTCCAATATCTGCTGCAGCAAGAGCTCCAGAATCGTTGAATCCATCTCCAGCCATGAGGGTGCGACTTAGTTTTGCTCGCTCTGCAACCCATGAAGCCTTACCCTCAGGATCAACATTCCCGCGACAAATTTCAGGATTAATTCCCAGTCGCTCCGCAAAGGCCTCCACCGATGCTTGCTCGTCCCCACTAAGTATCTCAACAGTGATACCCTGTTGCTGTAATTTCTCTACCATTTCGTGAACGCCCTCTCGAGCATCATCATGGGCGAATGTGAATGCTGCAACGGCCTCACCGTCAATAGCCAATACACTAGCTCCATAGCCAGCATGACGACTATCTGCAAGAGCAGAATCGATTTCATACGGTATCTTGATTCCCTCGGACATCAGCCAGTCAGCCCGACCAAGGATAACTGATAATCCACGCATAGAACCTCTAACTCCTGCATCACCATCTTCGATATCGGTTATTTTTGTAATCGCCTTACTACGCTCAGATGCCGCCTCAATTATTGTAGTCGCGTACGGGTGGTTGCTCCGCTGTTCGAGTCCCGCAGCAATCCGTAGTGCACTCTCTTCTGTCTCATCGCCTGCTACTGCAATCGAAACCAATCTAGGGCGCCCGCTGGTAAGTGTTCCAGTCTTGTCAAGAAGTGCTAATTCAATTCCAGCGGCGGACTCGATTACATCTCCTCCGCGAGCGACTAATCCTATTGCTGAGGCACTTGATAGAGCCGTAGCGTGAGGAACAGGAGCCGCTAGAAGAAGTGAACATGGGCATGATACAACCCACAGAACTAGCATACCTACTATATCGCCAGTAATCGCTCCGTAAATTGCTGAGCCCACCAAAACAAGCGGTACCCAAATGGCTGTGAATCTCTCGATTATTGTTTGAGTCCTTGTGGGTTGTTCTCGGTATTTTCTGACTAATTCAATTAGGTCGGCCAATCGAGTATCTTGGCCGGTCGCCTCCGCCTTTACATGCAGAGGGCCGCGTGTAATTGTCAGACCGGCTTCAACAAATGAGCCGGAACTAACTGAAACTGGCATTGGTTCTCCGGTGAGTGGAGCTTTGTCGATTGCTCCTGTACCATCTACTACTACTCCATCAACTGGCACAACTTCTCCGGATCGAACCTCTACTATATCTCCGGGTTCTAAGGCTGCGACTGGGGTCCACTCATCATCGCATGGACTGTCGATATTCTGACCTTCTCCAACTAATCTAGCACGCCTTGGGAGCCTATCCAAGCCGCCCTGCATCGCTTCTCGAGCACGTACCAATGCACTCTCTTCAAGATGCCCTGCAAGAGCAACTAATCCTGTTACAATCAAAGCCTCCGGCCATTCCTTGAGGTATAGTGCGCCAAGAACCGCTAAAGAAGTTAGAACTTGGAATCCTAAAACTCGGTTTTGGATGCTTGCGATTGCGGCTTGAAACATCGGTAAACCAGCAAATAAAACCCCCAAAACAGTGATTGCACCAGGAACCCACCAATGCATTTCTACCATTTCAATGGCGAATACAGCGAACAATAGTGGAATCGTCATTACGGCACCAATCAATTGCACCTGATCGGGGCGCAATCTCTTGTTTTTCGACTCCACGAGAGTATATTCTCCAAGTAATCTGCGAAGACTTTCTTCGGTCATTTCAGCAACTTTTAGCGAATCGGTGGGAACTCTTTGTAATTCGATTCGGCCATCATCAAGACTAGCGTTCAGAATTCCTGGAACCTCAAGCAAGGCATTGCGTAGACCTTTGCGATCGACCCCCAATCGATTAGACACTTCACCTGCTGTCTTTCCCTGAACTAAGCGCCATTCAACATCTGGTGAGTGACCAAGGCTGTCTAATACTGATGAAACTCGTGATACCCTTCCTCTGGCTAAATCAAGATTGACTCTGACGTTACCCTCTGTTGCCGAAACCACGACTTCAGTTGTTCCTGGTAATCGATTGACTGCACGGGTGGCCTTCATTGCACAATCCGGACAATCCATACCTCGTATTTGCCACTCGAATTGCTCGACTCCATCGACTACTAATTCGGCTTCCATCAAGTTAGTTGAATCTACACCCTCTCCTGAAATTGGCTTAACTTTCTCAAGAGATCCATCATCAAGAACCAATTCTTCTCCCGATTCTACATTTACAACTTTTTTCTCACGAGCGTCAGAAATGCTCGAACGAATTTTGCTAACTCCTTCACCGAGCATCCCTTGTATCCCAGAAATTGCACCACTCAGTGAACCAATTTTCGCTGAATTATCACTCACTGACCGAACTTCAGATGGCTTGGTCGACTCAGACTTTTCCTGAGTCGAATCATCTTCCTCATCATCTAAGATGAGAAACTCGTCCTCAGACACACCCTGTGCAAGAGATAGATACACATCAACCTGAGGGGGAAGAAGACAACGCTTCGACGGTGGAATCATCAACGTTGACCCAACCGAAAAGACGTGGAATTACCAGAGTTAAGCAACTTTGAGATGATTATCTTCGATATCGACGGTACTTTACTAGATATCGAAGGCTTCCAAGAAGAATTAATTCCTCTAATTCGAAAAATCGAACAATTAGGATATACTATTTCACTTGCAAGTGGAAGGACTTTACCCAACGTGACGCCGATTCAACAAAGTTTGGCAGTATCTGGATTTGTGGTCGGAGAGAATGGGGGCATGGTGTGGGACACACATGCCGGATTCCCTATTCAGGCACTTGCAGATGGAAGGCGCGCACGAGAAGCTGCGAATTGGTTGGCCGGCGAAATAGACGGATTAGACCCTGCTGGAATCGAGTCTAACCGCTGGCGAGAAACCGAATGGTGTCTGAAAGAGATTGGGAATTATGAGGTTATTAGAGATGCGATTGCTGCCTCGCAGTATAACGATTTATCGGTTGTACCAACCGGATTTGCGATTCATCTTTGCATACCAGGACTTGACAAAAGTACTGGTGTTGATTTCGCTCTAAAGCAGAGAGGTATTGACCCATCGCGAGTTATTGCGGTTGGGGATGCCGCTAACGACATACCAATGTTTGAGTTATGTGGATTTGCTGTAGCGGTCAATGACGAACATGACGGGGTAGCAGATGCTGCCGATATCATTACTGAACAAAGAGGGACTTCTGGAACAATAGAATTCCTCAAACAATTTATCCAAGCGGTTGAAATACCCTGAGTGAACCGAA
>Ga0160423_10000136_pt1 | contig 53144 bp, 44 predicted proteins | sample CRUFie14St8metaG_FD_108191 | JGI IMG/M metagenome (GOLD analysis project Ga0160423, IMG submission 108191) | Marine microbial communities from the Costa Rica Dome - CRUD Field 142mm St8 metaG | ecosystem: Environmental > Aquatic > Marine > Oceanic > Photic zone | place: Costa Rica: the Eastern...
AAAACAGTTCTCATCGAGAGATACGCGAGCGGTTTGGAAAGTTTTGATAAAAGCCTTTAGTTTATTTCTGATACGCTCCCAGCGGTGAATTAAGAACTCTGGACACATCTCATCAAGCGTCTTGCCATTGCAATAAAGCTTTGCATATTCTATTTCTCTACCTTTCAAGAAAGAGGAGTAAGACCACGTATGGGTCAGCTCGGCTGGCAACTCTTCTCCGAAGATCAAATCTTTATAGAAGAATCCTACACAATCTTTTTTGTCATCAAGTGTTTGAAAAATCAATTTTTACTCTATACTAGAAAATAGTTTTTTTCTTTATTCTGGTTGTTCTCTTTAGTTCTTCGCTCAACGAAGATTCGAGAGTTGTTCCAGATTCCAAAATATATTTTTTGGCTTCTCTGTAATTTGTGGACCCTTCGCTAAAAGGTATTTGCGGAAACCTATTTCTAATATATAACATATAGGGCCGGCTGTCAAGTTTTTTTCTCAAATCTGCTACATTTCTTGCCATGACTTTCAATTCTTCCTCTGTATAGCCTATTTTAGTTTCATAATTTTTTATTTTCAAATACAGCTCTGCCCACTCTACTTCTGCAAGGCTTGTAAATATTTGGCCGGCCAATTTTTGAGGCCGGCGCCGTAATGTAATTTCAAAACAATTTCTAGCATTTAGTTCTATTTTTCTATCTATTTTATTTACAGATATGGCGGATTGGTATAAGTTGGAAATAATGTTTTTTATATCTGATATGGGATCTGGATCCGGAGACAAGAAATAAGTTGCAAAAAATAATTTTCTATCAAAACCAGAACTCAACATTTCTTGATTGATATAATTTTGCATTACTGGATTATCTATGTCTGCAATTAGTCTCCATGGGGCATTCTTATCAATAAGAAACCCGTGACTAATGGCGGCTTGCTTATATGCGGGCAAGTTGACGCTATTATAGAAGTTTTTTATTTTTTCCTCGTCAGAAGAATAATCATAATCAGCGATAGTCACCATCATTCCAGAACATTGATTGGATATCATGTTTGTCATCATGAATCCTGTCCTTGTGAGGGGGAAAGAAGTGGAAAAAAATTCATAAAATTCTAAAAAAATATCACTAAACACATGAATATCGTCTAAATTTCTTTTCTTATCTGTAGGTAGCCTCTGTAAATATTTCATAAAGAACGACTTTAGGCTGTTGATATATATTCCGTACCCGATATTGGCATCAACCCATCCAGTTTTTGCTACAAATTTTTCAAAATGCTCGTCTGAAGAAGAAATATTGCCCGAGCGCACTGCGGTGGCTATTGCGCGCTTCATATCCTCAAAGGCTTGGGCGACGAAATCAAAAACTAAAACGTCTTCTTTTTGATCTAACCTAGCTAAACGTTGAGGATTTGAGATTATAACATTTCCTGTAGGGTTTATTTTTCCATGCAAGCCTATTTCCGAGAAAAATAAATTTTTTGCTTCATCTATGGACTGTTTAGGTTTTCCGTTTTCAGATAATGCAAAACCCTTGAAGAACGTGCGCTCCAAAAAAATTTCGAAAGATCCAAGATCGTTTTTCCCTCTAAAATATTTTGGATCAAAAGGATTCATTTTATCTCTGTTGCCTCCACATTTGAGCAATTAGGAGTTTCCGCGTCTGTTCTGCTATCTTTCTTAGCTCTTCCATCGCCACTATATTCAAATCTTGCTGTGATATTAGTCGAAAAGCCATCTTCATCCATGACCGAATTGACTCCTGTCACAAGATGATAGCCGCCTAGGCCCATTATGTTGGACATAGAATTACAATCCCAAGGAAGGCCAATAGACTTTCCTAGTCCAAATGGATTGATAAACAAATATTGTCCTGGATAAAATATGGTATTTCCAAACATTTCAATATCAACATCATAAACGTTTGCCAGAGTAGACAGAGGATTATAAGACTCCTCTACAAACCTAGCTTCTCGCAAGTACGGCGCGTCTGTTTTTTTGAAATTGGCTCTCTTGAATATGGAGCGGTTCTCTCCAATATGAAAGTGATATATTCCCGCTTGTTTGTCAAACTCCTGTATTCCCCTCAAATGAAGAGGGCTTTTGTTTTCAACATATATTGTCAGGTAGTGGTAGGCCCGATTTGCCGAATTTGATTCTGGATTGGTATAAGGGACGATTGTATTTTCCTCTGTTATAGTATCTAAATCTATTGTCAAGCCAGCAATTGAGCCGCCCGCTTGAGCTTCTGGCGATAGATTTATATTATTTGCTTGGTTTTCTAAAATCTTTGATGCGATTGGATCGATGGTTTCTTTCGACCCTACACCAACTGGTTTTCCTGGCATTGTCAGAACTGTAGACTTAACTTCAAGATCCATCTTTATTGACGCGTCTTCTTCAGAATTGGCACCCAGAATTTCATCTAACATGTATCTCATAAAGTCCCTAATGAAATCCAAAAGACTGTATACGTCTCTCTTTTTTGCCAACACTCTTCGGATCATAAAATTATTGAAAACCATCAGAGATATAGGTAGGGCGCCTAAATTTACCCTATATGGTGCTTGTGCTGACCCCTTAGCTCTAGGGAACCATTCCATTGTCCCCAATATTACCTTGATATTATCCAAAGCTTCTTGAGGTAATGTTGCGTCATTCTTAGTAAGTTCGTTCTGCCTTGTTGGGTTTAGAACTCTTTGGGCCAACAATTCTACTAAATCTCCGAAAAAGAAATAATGTATATTATAAACCCCGTCTTGAATATCCACTGTGGTTCTCAAAAACTTATTTATATCTTCGGGTATTTCTCCAGTTTCCTCAAAACTTGCTATTTCTGAATTTGTTTGATAATCTGAATATAATTGAGCAACACTTTGATACGAGGAATAGGCGGATAAGGCTGCTCCAATTGGAGTCAGGGCAAGAGGAGACGCAAGAATAGCTTCGCCTGGAGTATCGATCCCTGTCGTCGTGGAGATTGTTTGGATTGTATCATTTACAGTGTTTACTTGATTCTGAACCATTTGCTTTTCGGAGATTGATTTGGGTCCGATTTGTGCTGAATTGGATATTTTCTCGGCTAGAGATTTTTGAATCTTTTCGGTGCCTACTGTTATTCCCGCAGTGTCTTTATCATAAAGGTATTCTTCTGCATCATCGAGTTTGTATCCCGCTTCGACGAATTTTGCAACATCGATACCGACATGAAAAAGTCTTGGATATGTCTTCACTTCTCCATTTCCAGAAAGATCATCTACAATACTTTGATAGCTTTCTTGTCTAAATTTCTTTTTTCTTTCTTCATACTCATCTTTTAGTTTTTTTAGAGATTCCCTTGTTTGTTCGCTTTTTTCACACTCTTTTTGTAGCTTCTTTATCTGATTCTCAAATTTTGCCCTTCTTGAAATAATATTTGTAGTTGCCAGAATGTCCGCTCTCTTATCTTGTAAGAGAGCATCCAGCCTTGCTCGATAGGTTATAGAAAGGGTAAGCGTTCCATCTTCCTCTATTCCAAACTCATGATCGATAAGAGTCATAAACAACACTTCATTGAAATAACTCAAATCACTAATGTGTTCATTATCGCCTCTTACCTTGTTTTCCAAATCTGTACCTTTGAAATTCCATCCAACAATAATTTTTGTTTCAAATTTCTCTATCTTTTTTTGCTCGGAAGTTTGGTCACTATCTGCTGACACAGAACATGATCTTTGCTCATCTTCTGCTTCATTTTCTGGATTTCTCAATATTAAATCCACATACCTATAATTATAGGACTTGCCATTTCTATCTATACTTGTTCTTTTTTCAAAAAGATCATCAAAAGATTGAAAATATATTTCCAACTTTGCTTTAAGGTCATTTCTGGCCGTAACTGGATTTGTGCCTACATATTCCCATTCGAAAGATTTTACACCTACTGCTTCTCTGCCACGAGATTCCAGTATTGAAGCCTGTGTTAGGTCTCCAGAGGTAATATTATTCTTGTTAGCAAACTTGTGCTCAACTTCTCGAACGAATTTGTTATTTTCATTATAAACAATCTGATATAATCTAAATTTTGGTGCCAATTGGGATATCTCATGCGTTCTAAAATTCAAGAAAGTTGACATTCCCGGCTTCAAGGTTAGCTTATTCACCATCTCCGAGGGCTTCCCATACATCAAATACGTTTTTTCATATTTCTTTTCTCTCTTTTTTACCAAGGCTGTGTAATTTTCCGCTAGTGATTTCAGGTTCCTCATTAATATTGTTTGCTCGGAAAATCTAAGGGACTTGTCCACATCCTCTATAGAATCTATATCCTCTATATTGGTGAAGTCGCCGGCTTCGGCGGCTTCGCGAAGTTGTTTTAGGCGTAAAGCTTCGTCTAGAGTTAGGGCTTCTCCCCTCTCTTGCTTCTCAAGCAATTCTTTGTATTCGGAACGATTTGCGATGGCATCTGGAATGTCTGTAATTCCATCTCCTTCCTCGTTGTACCATGAAATCGATAAGACTGCCCTCTCATAGTACATAAAATGGATTAGCCACCTAACAGCACTTTCTTTATTGGGCTTATCTAGCCAAGTATTGCTACTCAAAAGACTATTTACTTTTCCGGTTTGCCACGAGTAATACAGCTGATTTGTAAAATCCATGGAAGTGGCGAAAACCGTAAAATTGTCCCAAATTGTTTTTCGAAATTCTTGTCTAGTGAAATATGTCTTTTCATATGGATTATCAGGTATGATCGGGTCGATTATTGAATCCCATGAAGTATATAAATCATCCAAGGCTTTTTCATCATCGGGATTGCTAAGATAATATATCATTTTTGTGGCAGCTTTTTCTACTAGACCAGCAGCGATATATTTTTGGTACCTCACAAAAGAGTCTCTTAGTTGTTTTAAACCTACTTCTGACGCTCCAGCTGCTGTTGGATTTTCTTTTTTTATATTATCTTCTTCATAGCTAGACTCGATCTGCTGGTTTAGCTTTCGAATATAGTCAGTAAGAGCTATCGAAAGAAACGACAGATCTATGGGCGTAATAGTTTTTTCGAACATCAATGCTAGATTCATTAGCGTTGTTGGTCTAGGTCCTGCTTGTCTTCCCATCTCTAACCTCTACTCTTTATCATAATATCTCATCACTTTTTCAAGAGGAAAAGGAATAGATAAAATGTCACCAATTTTAACATGACTTTCTGTCGGCTTCATATTATACCAAGCAATCACCCACCAAAATCTAGAATCTCCGTAGTATTCATATGATAGCTTATAAAATCTATCCCCTATTTTCCAGATATGATTCACGCTGTCAATAGATAATTTTTGAGCTGTAGTTGGGTATCCAATTTCGTTGGTCATAAATTGTCTTATTTGTTTGACCTTCCTTTCCTCAAAAAACTCATCATACATCTCGTTATCATTTATTCTTATTACTCTTTTATTATCTCTAGTTGGCATCTATTCATCTCCGGTATCTGGAAGTATCATCGAAAACTCAGAGTCCGGAGACACAAAATCAGGATTCGTTACATAATCTACCTGCGCAGTTTCGACTGAATTTCCAGATGTTGATCCAAGTTGCTTTGCGACCGCAGCTGCTTTCGAGACTGGGGCGGCTGGATTTTGGAAAGCTTCTTGTGGCGAAGTAGAAAAAGGGAGGCCCGTGGCGACGAAGGGGAAATTACTTCCTCCTTGTCCCTTGTTTTCTCCAACAGCTCCAAGCCAGTTTCCATCTTGTGTCCAGCCCAAGTCATGCTCGTGAAGTATATTCAGAGTACAAGAAACATTGATTGTCTTCGGAACAAGGTTATTGTGATAATCAAAAACACCCTCATCGTTCCAATCTGGAGTATATTCAAAGCCACTGACGGCGGCAATAAGCCCCTTGTTGGGCGCTGACTGAATCCAGTTTACAAACCTCACCCTCATCAGGGGAGGCTTGGCCATCGTGAGAGCATTACCAATTTGAGTTTTTCCAGTAGCCACCTTTATGTCTGGTATATCGTATGTGGGATACAGCATTCTTGTCAATAGATTTATTTTTTTCAGGTTTTCAGCGGCCTCTTCTGCGTTTACAGAGGTCGTCTTGAAAGATAGGTTTATTGTTCTTTGGGTGTTTTGAAAAGTTTGAATAGGATCCATTCTACCGAATACAGTTTGAGTATTCCAATTTGAAGAAAAGGATTGGGTAAAATTATCTATAAAAGCTTTGAATTTTACTTTAGCACCCGGAGTATGTAAGCTCTGAAAGTGGATATATAATCCTTTATTTTCAGCATAGCTAGTTGTCGAGCTTGGTATTTCCGCCATAGTAATAGCTTCTCCTGTAAAACTAATTAGTTAGAAGATGAATTATGTTGCAAAAGATAAGTCGGTATCTGTTGAAAACATTCCATTTACAATCTTTCCTGTCTGTTTTGCCAAGACTCTTTCCTTCAGTTTTAGGACAATTGTTACTGGCTGGCCTGATTGTGCTGTTGCTGCGGCTGGCGAAGTTCCAGCGTTACCCGTTGCAACAACCTTTGTTATAGCTGTGACCGAATCCATAGTTGTTGACAGTTGAATTGCTTTTTCGGTATCTAACTTATTGACTTCTGCAACAATCTTCTTGATGCCTTCAGATACTCCATCCATGTCTTGTTGCGTCTGCTGCATCAAAGAAGATAGGGACCCGAAGAAGGTGCCCAATATTTCAATATTTGTTAGATCTAAGCTATTGATAAATTTATTCATGCCCCACATAGCAAATCCTACAGCAACAAGTCCGAGAGCGATGAGGGGCAAAAAGTTAAGAAGAGGTACCATCAAAAAGAGCGTGGCAACAAACCCAGAGAAAGCGATAGAGAAACCAAGCATCTTTTCGGGAGTTGCTGTTTTCAACAATTCTGCAAATGATTTTACTAAGTATCCCATCCCAACAGCAATCAGGGCAACACCCGCGCCAGCCATGAGTGCGGCGGCGCCAACAGCCAAAAGAACCCCCGCTGCGCCAGCAACTAGTGCTGCCTGTGGCCCTGCGACCAATGCTGAAAGGGCACTAATCACCGCTATTACTCCTATTCCGAATGCAACAATCGCAACAGTTGCACCAATCATTTGGGCAATATCAAGCTGGCTAAATGCCAAGGCTATCGCCGCAATGCCTAGGGCGGCTAAAAACACCCCTCCACCAATCAAAAGAAGAGCAAAACCAAAAGCGATCAATTGGCCCGCGCTGGCGCCAGCCGCTCGACCACTTTGAGACATCTGCCTCTGCTGCCTTTGCATTCCCTGTGTACCTTCATCAATAACTTGATTTTGAGCAGTTTGTGCAGTTGTTTGAACTCCAGTGGCCCAAGCATCTTTTATTTTTGCGGCTGTGTTGGAAACAAGAGCGGCAGTGTTTTTGAATATCCCACTAGTGAGAAAGTTTTTGACTGTAGTCAAGGCTGCAACGGAGGCCCTATAAGCATCTCCGGCAGCGCCAACCAAAAACAAAGTTTTCTTCAATGTGACAAAAGCACCAGTAACTAAGATTACCCCAGGGATAAAATATCCGTCAAAATATGCATTTACATCCTGTATTAGCTGAAGGAATCCTTTGAATACTTTGATTACGGGGCGCATACTAACTGCAAATTGTCGGACCGTCTGAATCAATTCTTCTTTGATTGTTTGAAATTCTCTGGCGGCCTCTGCTTGGGCGGCCAATTCTTCTTGGCTTTGTTGCTGTGCAGGTACTGCTGCATCGAATCCGTCCCTCATAAGGAGAGCCAATTCAGAAACATCTGAAAGGCCCATGGCATCTGCAAGAGCTTTTCTTTGGTAATAACTCATTTCGTCGAAACTCTTACCAGACTGATTTACCGCTTGAGACAACATTCTCATTCTTTCTGTAGGGTCGGTTGTGGTGACCATGTCTAACGAACTCAAGAAAGGACCACCTAAAATGGCGTTTAGTCTACCAACAGATTCTGCGGCTCCATCGAAAGTATCAAACTTTTCAACAATTGACAGCATCTGATCCACTGCCATGCCGCTCTGCTTTGCAGCTGCCTGAAGACGTTTGAAAGTGTCAACTCCCTGCTCTCCAAAGGCGGCCATCTTTGGCATTGCTGTTGCAAAATTAGATGCCACCTCTTCGGGGGCCATGCCAATATTTTGAGCGAATGTAAATAATTCTCTTGAAGTCTCAGCGGCTTGAATGCCGGACATACCAAACACCTTTGTTAGTGACTGTATATTTCTTGCAGTAACCTCTGCTGAAACTCCCATTTCGTTCAATACCGCTGTTGTGTCGGCAACCTGCTTTTGTGTAGCAGGACCCATTCTATTATAATCTGTAACTGTGTTGAATAAAGTACTCAAGGCATGACCAGCCTCATCGGCTGTGACTCCTACGCCAGAAAACTCATGCTCCAAAGCGATCATTTGGCTTTCTAGCCCAGGGGCTGCACCTGTTAGCTTGTTCATTTGCGCTATAGCTTCATCTTGTGCGTAAGCCAGAGCCATTGTGGCTTCTTGGACTTTCATCAAAGAAGATCCAAGAATATTCATGGGCGTAAATGTTTCCTTAAGTCCCATAGATAAGGCTGCCCAACCTTCTGGCTCTAGGAGCATTCCCCAAGTTGTTTTTTTCCAAGCGTCAGAAATTCCCGTTATACCAGTCAATATTGTGTTGAATTGATCTCTGTTGGCCTTTTTGAGCTTGATTGAGGCCTCTATTTGCTTATAGTTAAGTTCCAAATCTCGAAGATTAGCTTGATATTTTTCTTCGGTCAGCTGACCGGTTTTTTTAAGATACTTTTGCTCTTCTTTGGCATTTTCTAGATTGGCCTTTTGAGATGCGATTTCGCTATCCATCTGTGCATCATGGACAGCTTTGAGGTCAGAAAGCGCTTCGCGTTGCTCATGTAGCATCTCGATAAGGACGCGTCTGCGCTTTATTGCATCAGGATCACCTTTGGATAATTCTTCTTCAGCTATCCTATCTCTTTTTCGCAGTTCTTTTATAAGCTCTTCATTAGTCATTTCTGTGTATTCAGCCATTTAAAATCTCCAAATTATTTAAATGGCCACTTCAGACCAGTATCTTTCTCGAACCCCTTGATTGCTTTTTCTAATTTTTTCTTATCTTGAAAAGTTCTAGGATTATCTAAACCATATTTTTTGGAAGATTCAAGATATCTTTTTTCCCTACCTAACGTTCTAGCAAATGAATTGACATCTCCTCGACTTCCACTGATTGACCAACCTGCTGGGGATCCTACACGGCCGCCGAACATTCTATCCAAAATCAGCTTTACAGAGGAACCAAACATTGCAAGAAAGCTTTCATTTAGTTCGTTCTTTTTCAACTCTTCTAAATCAATGTGAATTGATACAATCTCTTCTTCGTTCAATAAATTCATTAAAAGAATCTCCTAACATTATAAATAGTCTTGTAAAAAGAAAAATGGAGACGGTTTTGCACTATCTCCATTTTCATTTATTTTTTATTTTGGGCGCGCTTTGCTTCTTCGTGTTCTTGTTTTTTCTGTTCTACGAGCCTCTGCAAAAACCACTTTCTTAGCCCAACGGGCAAACTATATGCTTCTGTGAAGCTCCACGTTCCATGGTACATCAAGATGTGCAATTCTTCGTAAACGCCCTTTTCTAAATATTCATCACTTAGGCCAAAAAAAGTCCGTTGTAAACGGAACCTCCATCTCACCCTCATACTCACAACCAGAACATTGGAAGCGGTGAGTTAGGTCAACTGTAGGGACCAATTTTTCATAAGCTTTTCGCATATATCTAGCGTCTAGTGCTGGCATATTATCAATTAGTGTTCTTTTGAATTCATTACTATCGTTTCCTTCTACGGATACGATCATCATCCCCAATTGATCTGTTAGCACAGTTTCTGGAAGCTTTTTCTTTCTTTTGTTTTCCATTAGGTTAGCCAGTCGTCTTTCATCACGGCCGTTCATAAGTCTAACTTCTACTGTAATTTCTGAAATAGGAAGGGTGATATTGAATGTTCCATTTCCTGTTTCTGAAATTTGGTACTCCCCCCAATCGTCCCCTTGGTAAGTAGGCCTATCTTCTAGATCGAAAGAAAATTGTTGAGTTGTAGAACACGCGGGACATGTTACTTGCGTCTCATATTCACTTCCGTACCCAGAAATCCTGGCGGCGATAAGAAGTGCATTTCTATCTCCAACCAACAAGCTCTCTACTTGAATATTTTTATCCGTCACAATATTCTTCAATAGTCTATCGATAGCTACACCTTTTTTAAGGAGTGACTTAGAAGTTAGAATGTCTTCGTCTTTTGCTGTCATGTGGCGGATTTCCACATGTTCTTTGTCTTTCAGCGGGTGACCTTCTGGATAAAACTTACCTTTTGATGGTAAATCCACCAACTCGACCGGCTTCGGAAAGCTAAGTAACTTTTCCTGAAGGGCCTCCAAGGTTAGTGCTCCAGAAGTAGAGGAGCCAGAAGTTGCTTCTGTCCCCGTTCTTTCTGAATTTTTTCGTGCCAATTTTCACCTCTCGTTTGTTATTATGGCTATTTTATTTATGAATTGTTATCTGGTACTCTTGTCGTGCCCGTACCACCAAAGCCAGTGGAAGGTGCCGCTGCGTTTGGAGCATCCTTTGAAACGTCCGTTGGCTTGATTGCAGGAGTCGAAGGAGAGTACTGTATGTCTCCTTCTTCTACCATCAGATCGGCCCAGTCGTATCTAAATTTGATCGTTGTATCAGCAAGATCATCTGCTCCGTATTCCAAGTTAGAATTTTCAACACCAGAAATCCAAGCCCCGTTTAGTCTCCAAGTTTCAATAGGGTGACCATCAGAGTCGATCATTGCGATTGTCACTTCGCCAAGAGCAGTAGCTGCTTTTGCTTTTGAGATTGTTGTTGTGTTTTTGGTTCCTTGGGCAGAATTTGTTGGTACATAATAGCCAGATCCTCTGATAATATCAGCAATTGCCCACTGCATATCTGGGTCTACTGGATCTACTAGGTTTACAGAAACTTCGTTCCATGTCACTGAACCGGGATAATAAAACGTATGATTCAGAAATTTGTGTTCTGTTGAGGCGACCTCAAAAGACGGTCTATCTGAAGTTTTTACAAACCACTGTCCCCCTCCCGGAAGTGATGCAATAGTTAGTAAAAATCTAAATTTTCTTTTGGGATCTCTCCCCGCTGCTGTTGTCCAAAATGCCATTTAATTAGGTCTCCCTTGTACTTTACTCATTTCTAAATAGTCTTTGAAAATATTATGAACTTTTTTAATCATCGAATGATGCCCCTGTTCTCGTAATATTGAAATCAATTGCAATGTATTCGATTGCTCTGGCTGGCTTCAAGAAGATTTTTGCGTAAACAATATTTCTATCAACCAAATCTGGGGTTGTTGTTGTTTCGTCTAAAACAACTTTGAATTCTGTCAGTCCACCACCAGATTGAACAGCAGACAAGAATCTATTAGTAGGGCCTGTAAATCTAGCCCAAGTAACATTTGTGTTTTGATCGAACAAGATATTGTTTGCAATTTTTGAAATCTCTCTCTTGACATAAATCAACATTCTTCTAACATTAATTCTGTCCAAGGCAGAAGGAGTTACTTGCAAAGTTTTCTGTCCGAAAATTACAATACCTTCTGATGGGAATGTAGCAATAGGGTTGATGTTTGCTTCGTACAGCGTGTCTCTATCCTTCGAGCGAACCCTTTCAGAGACTCCAACAACCGGCATACCCGCAGAACCTTCTGTAAGTCCGCCGCGATTGAATCCCGCAGGGGCAAACCATACTTGAGATTTTGCTTCAGATGAAGCGAAGGTTCCCAAAGCTACCACTGAAGGTGGTACCCAAACTAGCTGGCCAGAGATGTTATCCCTTATTTGAACCCATGGATAATAAGCACAGGCGTAAGAACTATCAATTCCCCTTACAGTCAAGCTATTTACTGCCTCACGGACCGATCCAAGTCTATCTTGGAAAGAAAGATATGTCTTACCTTCAGCTGGAGGAAAATAAACATTTTGCAAGTCGATAACAGCAAGTGAATCTGCTCTATCCTCACACGTATCAATAATATGTTGTGTTAGAGAAGAATTTGTGAGACCAGGCATGGTGATCAGGTTAGATTGTACCATTTCAGGATCTGCAACAGTATCAATTGCTCTTTTGATTGTGTTATAAACAGAGTTTGATGTATCTAAATCGCCCGTTTCCATTAGAGAGTTTCTAACTGGGTCAGCTTCTGTTACATCGAAACCATCAACTCCTCCATAAAATGCTGTAGTAAGTCTATTAAATCCAGCATCCAGAATTGATTTCCAAGAACTTCCAGTTGCCGTTGTTGAAATTCCTTCTGCTCTAGATCCAGACATCCAATATACTTCTGCACCAGTCGACCCGGTGACAACAACATCATCTAGGGAGACAATATATTGCCAACTAAGATGCTTGGTGGTTGCACCACTAGTCCAAGATGATCTAGAGATTTGTTCTGACGTGTCTACACGAGCTACCCCATCTGGGTTCGCTCTTAGGTAATCACCATAGCCAGAGTCGAATCTTGATGCGCCGGCTGAAATAGCATTATCTAGACCAAAGTATGCATCTCTAATATCTGCCAAACCTCCGTCTGAAGCTGAAATTCTCGTTGCGAGAGAAGGCGCGGACATTCTTAGTTCTGCACCATCAGGAATCCACAAGTTTCCATCATTTGGCTCGACTACTTGAGGCATATCTGATGCCCCTTCAAAGAATGCCTCGGACGCAATAGATGATCCACTAGTATATGTAACACCACCTAGTGGCTCCAGTTTTAGAGGACCAAACGTTCCGAAAGGCAAATACCTTGGATCAGTTTGCGCGCTGTCCACTAGTTGGCTCATAATTACTCTAATATATTTAGATTGGTTATTGTATTCTCCATATGTTCTTAGTCTGGCCTGGTTGTAGTCAAACTCTTGCCATTTTGTTCCAATTCTTCTGGCAATATAATTTTCTGAATTAGGATCAAGATTTACATTACTAAATCTTTCTACAACCTGTACAACGTTATCTCTGTCCGACGCTCTCCTGATTAAGACTGTGAAAGAACCATACTTATTTGACTTGTTCGTCGATGCCTTGATATCTGAAATTGAAACTTTTAAGTTTTCCTGTACCCAAGTTCCCTCATGAAGAGATACAAACTTGAAAAGTCTCTGCATGTCGAGAGGACTGTAAGAGCCGGTTATTGTACCCAAATCTTGCGAGAAGAACCATCCAGTTTCTGGAGCTTCTGCACTAATTTGCATATCATCTCTCTGGATATTTGGCGTGCCGGTGCTTTCTTGGGCCACCAACATAGCTAAAACAGATTGGCCAGAGGCCGTTGATAGGTTTTGGATAACTTCTGCCACATCTCTTTCGAATGTCTCACCTAGCCAATAATACTGCTCACCTTTTTTCAAGTTCGCGGTATCTGTCAGGTCTCTATTTGTCAAGATTGGGTTAGTATTCAATACATTTCTAATATATTTATCAGAGTCCCTATCCAAATTGAAGGCTGTAGTATAAACTACATTATTTGAAGTGTCGTGTATCTGTAGAGTGCTTTCCCCGTAAGTTCCGATTGTCTCAAAAAGAGCTGCTGAACCAGAGGCTGTCCGATCTGGAGATGGGAGTGTTGACGCTGCACCATTTGAGGGTGCCACTGTACCAGTAAGCGTAAGGGCGCCCTGGTCGCAATAAATCGTCGCTGCCAAAGAGCCTGTATGCTTACCATTACTGGAAGAAGCAAAAAGGTAGAGAGCATAGGAGCCTCCATTATCCGCCACACTAGTGTTGAATCGATTAGAACATTTCCAACCAGCAAGAGCTTCATCAGTTGTATCTGCTCCCGGATGTGCCTCTCCCAAGAGCCTCATTACTGTCACTGGGCCTACTCCGGCATTCAGGTGTGCCATAGCTGCATAGGATGCATAAGTTGGGCCGATTAGGTTGCCTTCTCTCCATACATCACCATCAGGTCCGCCGCCACCGGGGATTGGATTACCAAATACTTCCACAAATTCTGCTTGCGACCTGACTGTAACAGGTCTCATGCCTGGACCCATTCTGGTCCTTCCGATTACAACTGGGCCTACACCCAATTCATCTGCCGGTAATTGAGAATTATCAATTTCGTTTAAGAAAACGCCCGGTGAAACAAATTTAAACTTCTTAACTGACATCTAAGAGATCTCCTTCTAATTGACTCAAATTAGATTGCTTTATCACATTATAAATAGTTTGTGAAATTTCTAAAATCAAAATAATTATGATTGTTGAGATATATTCTTCTTTTTTAGAATCCCAGGCTTCCCAGTACCTTTGGGATATTCGAACTCGTAGTCATCTTTTTTGTCTCCTAAGAATTTTTCTTTTATTTCTTCGATCCTATCTTCTTTCACTTTTTTCAACTTTTCGACGACTTCGAAGTATTTCCTCTCTTTCATTTTCGATTCAAATAAGAATTCCTTATAATCTTTGAAAGTTTTTTCTACAGCAAGATCTAAGTTTACTGGAATAATGGCTATTTCTTTCGGAACCTCTATTTGATCCGGAAGTTGGATTTCCTGAACTTCTTGTTGAACTTCTTCTTCTTCTTCAATTTGTTCATCTTTTGTAGAAAAAAGGCTAACTATTTTTTTGAACATTTCTTTTGTCCCCTCAAAACATAAATAGTCTTAAAAAAATAGCCCCCCTGTAAAAACAGGGGGGCAAGTAAATTATTTCTAAAATACTTTTACTCTATATTAGCTTAGTGGGAAAGTTGGGATTGCTGCACCCCATTCTTCCTCGGTCGCGATATCGTTAGAAGCGTCAGAAACCTTGGTAGCAAAGCTTGAAGGATCAGTCATTGTGCCAGTAAGGAAATCACTGCTATTTACGATAACACTAGAAGAAAGAGAAATGTCTTTCTTATAGACAACCACCATTCTATCGCCAGTAAGAAGGCCGAAGGTCATCGTAATGGCTTGTGGTGATGCTACATCGAAGTTGTAATCAAACCCTTCTGTCAGAATTTGTCCATTCAAGGAAACAAGCTGAATTTCAGATGCGTTATATTGAATGGCGTGTGTTCCGCCAGCAGCGATATCAGATGTCAGAACTTCCGTTTCTTGACAAATCATATCTCTAACTAGGGCAATATCACCTCTGACGTCTGCAACAACAGCATTAGTACCCGAAACTACAGTTTCAACAAGGCCTTCAACTTCATCTTGCATTGCCTGAACTTCAGACTGGAGAGTTTCCACATCACTCATCATCTCTAGAGCAACATCATGTGTTACCTGAAGACCATATTCAGATGCCTGAAGTCTCTCGTCCATTTTCTTCAGAGCGTCACCGAAATCAACAGCGAGATGAAGATCTGAACTCTGAAGTGGCCACATTTGATCTTCTGTGTGAGCAACAAAGGAGATTCCTCCGACTGCACCAGAAACATAATTGTCACCAAACATATCCTTCATTTCTTGATCGTGCTGCAATTCATTAGCATCTACATCAGCTTGAAGATTTGAGATAGCCAAATCAGCATCTGCCTCGTTCTGATCAACGTCAGACTGAAGAGCTACCAAATCAGCTGCGACTGCGCCAGAAAGACTAGTCACATCGCCTTGCAAGTTTGTAATTGATGTAATGATGTTAGTATCAGCAAGCTCGTAAGCAGCAACCAACTCAACTAATTGGTCTAGGTCGACACCCGAACCAGAGAGGATTGCGTCAATACGGCCTCTTTCAACAGCAATTGCTGCATCAGCGTCGGCTTCGTTCTGATCGACGTCAGATTGAAGAGCTGCCAAATCAGCTGCCACAGCACCCGAGAGTGAAGTAATGGCCGCATCGGCATCCGCCTCATTTTGATCTACGTCAGACTGAAGTGCTGCTAAGTCAGCCGCGAATGCACCCGAGAGTGAAGTAATGGCTGCATCTGCATCTGCCTCGTTCTGATCGACATCCGCTTGGAGCGCTGCCAAATCAGCTGCCACAGCACCCGAGAGTGAAGTTATTGCTGCATCAGCGTCAGCTTCATTCTGATCGACATCCGCTTGGAGTGCTGCTAAGTCTGCTGCTACTGCGCCCGAAAGCGAAGTGATTGCTGCATCAGCGTCAGCCTCATTTTGGTCTACGTCAGACTGAAGTGCTGCCAAGTCTGCTGCTACTGCGCCCGAAAGCGAAGTGATTGCTGCATCTGCATCTGCTTCATTTTGATCAACGTCAGATTGTAGCGCGGTGATGGTAGCCATCAATGCACCTGACAACGCTGTATCAGCGGCAATATAATCGGAAACAATTTGATTATCTCTTGAGATATAGTCCGTTTCCATTGCCAACAGGTCTGCTGCTACTGCACCCGAGAGTGAAGTAATCGCGGCATCGGCATCTGCTTCGTTTTGGTCAACGTCCGACTGAAGTGCTGCTAAGTCTGCTGCCACTGCACCCGAGAGTGAAGTAATGGCCGCATCGGCATCAGCTTCATTTTGGTCGACATCAGACTGAAGAGCTGCTAAATCAGCTGCCACAGCACCCGAGAGTGAAGTGATTGCTGCATCAGCGTCGGCTTCATTTTGATCGACATCAGATTGAAGAGCTGCAAGATCAGCTGCGACTGCTCCGGAGAGCGATGTGATAGCTGCGTCTGCATCTGCTTCATTTTGATCAACATCAGATTGAAGTGCTGCCAAGTCAGATGCTACCGCTCCGGAGAGACTAGTTACATCACCTTGGAGGTTTGTGATAGAGGTAATAATATTGGTATCTGCCAACTCGTAAGCGGCAACCAATTCTACCAACTGATCAAGATCAACACCCGAGCCAGAGAGGATTGCGTCAATACGACCTCTTTCAACTGCGATTGCTGCGTCTGCATCTGCTTCATTTTGGTCTACGTCAGACTGAAGTGCTGCTAAGTCAGCTGCCACTGCACCAGAGAGTGAGGTGATTGCTGCATCAGCGTCAGCTTCATTTTGGTCGACATCCGACTGAAGAGCTGCAAGGTCTGCGGCAACTGCACCAGAGAGTGAAGTAATTGCTGCATCAGCGTCAGCTTCGTTCTGATCAACGTCAGATTGAAGAGCTGCAAGGTCTGCGGCAACTGCACCCGAGAGTGAAGTAATGGCAGCGTCAGCGTCCGCTTCATTTTGATCAACGTCAGATTGAAGAGCTGCAAGGTCTGCGGCAACTGCACCCGAGAGTGAAGTAATCGCTGCATCAGCGTCAGCTTCATTTTGGTCAACGTCAGATTGTAACGCACTAATTGTAGCCATCAAAGCACCAGAAAGTGCTGTATCGGCATTGGCAAATTCCGTTCTGATCGAAGCGCGATCGGCAGCAGCCGAAGAAGAGAGATTAGTGATGTCACCACTCAATTCAAGATCTAGTGCCGCTAGACTGCTAGAAACAGATGAAGAAAGAGACAAAATATCTGCCGCGTTGTCATCAACGTTATCCTGAACACCAGAGATAGCTGTGTCTAACAATAGATCTGCATTGTGCAAGCTAGTTGCAGCAGTAATATATCTTGCTGAAGCGTGAGCTGCATAGGATCCCGTAAGGCCGATTGCATCGATAGCTTCATCAATTTCCGTGTTAGCATCAGCAATTTCTTGATCAACGTATGCTTTGTTTACAATCTGATCACCACTGATGAACTGAGAGTGTGCAAGTGAATACTTGATAACTCTAGGGTCGAATGCTGGAGTGGTATATCTCGCGAGTTGCGCAGTATTGAGGCCTTCAGCAGCAATCATGTCTTCCATGGTTTCATATGTGACACCAAATGCGTCTACGAAGCCAAAGTCGACTTGAATTGCTGCATCAATTCTAGTTCTGGTAGGCACAACACCGCCGCTTCCGCCAGAGGTTGAAAGATTGACTTCATCAGACAAAAGTTCGCCAACTGTCATTACTTCAGACTCACAATCGAAATCAAAGTATACACCAGGCTTACCGTCAGTGTCAAGATAAGAAGCTGCGGCAGTAGTTACAGAAACTGAAGCTAAAACTGCTGAATCTACATCACTTTCGTCACGCAAATACAGTTCAATTACTCCAGAACCATCACCAACAAGTGTACCAATACCGTCTCCATAAGAGTCTCTAATTAGGATCTTGTGACCAACTAGGTCAGATCCTTCTGTAGCATGGAAGTTAGGATTAGGAATCGAAACTGTACCAAATACAAATTCGATTGGGTCCCCTTGAACCGAATTGGTGGAAGTAGCCGATGCGATAATGTTGTCCGAGCCATCAAGAATAAATGCTTGAAGCTCTGAATGGTACTCGTCCAAAACAAGAGTAGGCATCTTCATTACTAGTCTTTTAGCGACTACTGTTGCAACAGTAGGTACTCCTGTTAATCCATCCCAACTTTCAGGGTTATAGGAGGCATTCGTGACACCCAACATGAAAGGAAAGAGTACCGAAGATGGGGCGGGCGCAAAACCTTGATTGTAATAATCTTCAGTCCATGGAATCAAACTTCCTGGGTTTGAAGGGTCGTCCATAAACAGACCTACCTCCATAGTCGTTGAGCCAGGTGTATAATTGGCAAGAATCGCATAACCAAGCAAGATGGCATCATCTACCGCAGCCATTGTGGTATTATCTGCTGGATTAGCATGGAATCCGCCGAATTCTGGATTGGTATCTCTGTAAAAGATAGGCAACATCTCTCCGCCGTTTGCGTTGGCTGCATCAAATACACTCTTGAGGTACAGAATTTTCTGCTCACTTTCGGCGGGAGATCCTAGGAATTGAATCTGTGGGTTGGCAAAAGTGCTTCCAAACGCAAATCCGATACCAGAAATTGGTGTACCAACAGATGGAAGTCCTGGAATTCCCATAACGCTGTAGGTGATATTTGAGTCTGCTAACCAGTGAGGATTTGGAAAGACTCCGGCGTCAGTGTCGATATCGGCCATTTCAGCTTCCGAAATATCACCGATGAAGAACATCGAATCAGCTTCGAAGTCACCGCTGGCCACATACGAACCGGCGCCAAATGGGTGATTTCCGAAGTTCAAGCTGTAGTCTGAATTGAAATCCAGAAAAGCCATATCAGAAACACCACCAGCTGCATCTGGATCTGTCATGAAGATGACTGTATTCTCACCATTAGCGTGAGTAATGACCAATTTATAATCTGCCCAATCATATGTAGGCGAATCAACTAAAGTTGGAGTTTCAACTACAGCAGAAAAAACTGGCAATTGTGTCCAGTCATTCGGTGCTTTGTCAAAATAAGATTCCCAATCCGGAATATTGTTTCCAGAAGGGGAGACATGTGCGAATTTAACATTCATGGTTGCGCCGGTGTCTGCGATTGACGCATCCCAGCTTTCAAGGCCTAAAACCATGTTCACTTCCATAGTATGGATGTGCGGACCGCGTTTTCTGGCCAAGACGTGATATTTATAACTCATATTGTTTTCTCCTTGGGTTATTTGCCCGTTATTGTTATATAAGTTTGTCTCATTGTAAAGAGAAGTAATTTCTCCCGCTGCTAGGGCGCGATTCCAGATTCTGGTATCGTCCTGTGACAAAGCAGCTTGCCCGGGGGCATTTCCGGGTAGAGTCAACTCTGGAATTACATGGTAATTCATGGTAATTGGCTGTCCCGGGAACTGGACAATTTGCCCAGTTTGCGGATATTCTCCTGCGAGAACACCGTCTACATATATTCTGACCATTGAGCCATCATAGGTACCAACTACGTGGTACCATACTTCCGTATCTATTGAGCCAGCGCTCAAATCGTCTCCTTGATGGTCTACAGCAGAAATATAGCCATTTTGTGTTTGTATTTGGAAATAAAACTTTCCAGAATTATTTATCGGCGAGTTAGCAGGAACTACTCCTTCATTCTGGCGAACACGTCCGAGGACCCATGACATGTGATCAGACGATGGTGTAGCATTGTGGCCATTGGCTGTAATGAAGTAATCATAATGATTACCTAAAGCACTATACTTAATCCAAGTTGATACAGTCATTGCGTCTGTTGGGACAAGATCTTCGCTGTAAGGAACGCTTACATAATCTGTACCGTTTCCAGGGTATTCAAACCACTCATTACCGCTATTGGCGACATAAGTTTCCGCTCCAGTTGGAGATGTAGCATTGTGATTTCCTGTTTCATCTTGAAGATTTCCGTCAAATAACCACTTCGCTACCAAGCCATCTTCGAGCGAGAGAACGCCGTTGTTATTATAGGAATCAGCAATTTGCTGACTCGTCGCGACACCCTCATACACTCTCAAATCTCTAACTTCTGCTGCGAATTCTTGATTCGCAGGTCCATTAAGGACATCGATAGCTGTAGGTGGTGTCGCGTTTGCGGTTGGATCAACAGTGCCAATGGAAACTCCATTAGCAAAATATTCCATAGTCGATCCGTCATAAGTGACAGTGACTAAATGCCATGTGTCTGCCACCTTTAGGGGATCTCCTGCCGCGAGGCTTAGGCGCGAAGAGTCTGGTGTCAAATTGCTCGTCCAGTTACCCGCGCCGATTCTGCCATAATGTGCGTCCAAGACATATCTATATCCCGAATTCTGCAAATATAGATTGGCCCACTGCTGTGTTCCATCTAAATTAACATTTTTAACCCAGATATTTATCGTATATGTCGCTGGAAGCGAAATAGAACTAGAAAGACCTGACAGGGTGCCTAAATGTTCTTCTTGTAAAGATATCATATAAGATTTCTCCGTGGGATTTTTACTTTCCCTATTATCCTTAAATGTTTTTGTTGAATTTTTATAACGTATAAACTCCTCAAAAACGCCAATAAAAGAAGGCATATCTCCTCTATTGGAATTGTATGTATTTCGGCGGAAACCCAAAAGACCAAAAAAATAAATATTTTTTTTAAAAAAATAATCCTCACAAAATTTATTGTGAGGATTTGAATATATGATCGATTTATTTATCTTGTTTAGCTATCACGCCACAAATTATTAGATGCATACTTTATAATTTCGTTGGCTGAGTCTTCGCTATAACCGTAATTGTCAATCAAGGTTTGCACCATTTCATTATATTTCTTCTGCTGTTTCTTATCTCTGGACTTGGACTTCGTAACAATCCTTGAAATCTCACGAACAGATGTCAACAGTTTATTTTCAATAGCTTCCTTGAGGGGTCCATAAGAGGTCCAGTCAATCTTCTCCTTTTTTCTCAATTTGGAGAACATGTAGGCTGTTATGTCTGCTCTAAAGTTTTCTCTTGCCGACCCAACGATTCCAATCTGCTCTTCGATTGAGGTCAAGAAACTTTCGTCTGCATTCATTTCTTCTTTGGTCGTCTTATCCTTAACTTTTGTTCCGTTCACATATGCCTCTGCGTGATCGAGGTAATTGTCGAACAAAGATTCTGCTTGCTCTTGATAAGCGGAAACGAATGCCTTTGTGATTTCTTTCTCAAGGATTTTCAAATATTCATCATGAAGCTCTTTCTGGAGAAAAGAAAGATATTTTTCTCTTAGATCCTCGACAACCACTTGCTCTTTTACTTGCTTGATTAGTGCATCTCGGATAGAGATTGGCGTAACCATGTTATTATCAGAGTCTGCCAAAGCTGCGTCAATTGCTTTCATAATAAATCTAGTTGAAATTCCTGTCATTCCTTCGTCGCGGACTTCGTCGCGCAAGTCATTGATATCAATTTTCTTGATATAGCCCTTCTCTACAATATTTTGGCCATTGTAGATCTTCATCTTAGTCATTGGATCAACTTTATTTGATGTCTTTAGTCTAGATAGTACGGCAAACATGGCCGCGATTTCCAGAGTGTGGGGAGCAATATGTGCGTCAAAATCTGATTCTTCTAACATTTTATTATAAATTTTCTGTTCTTCGTCAACTTCCAGGCAGTAGGGAACGTTTACTCTAACAATTCTGTCAAGAATAGCTTCGTTTGTATTTTCAGACTTGAATTTATTCCATTCCGCTTCGTTACAATGAGCTAAAATAACTCCGTCAAAATAAATCATGGCGCCCTTTCCTGGGCTTGGAACGGCCTTCTCCTGCGTTGCAGTAATCATTGTGTGTAAGAACTCGATTTCATTCTTGAACACCTCCACAAACTCAACTATGCCCCTATTTCCAACGTTAAACGCACCATTCAAACTCAAGGCTCGTGGGTCATCTTCTGGATATAAATCTAGTTTGGAGATGTCTTCCGAGCCAATCAAAATACTTGTATCTTGGGTGTTAGCATCCATCGGAGGAACCACTCCAACGCCTCGCCTACCTCTTATGGAAAAAGAAGTTTCCTTTACCTTGAAGGACATATAGTCTCCATCAAGTTCTTCCAGGAGTTTGTGTCTACAAACTGGACATAGGTCTCCTTCGATTTTTACACCATATAGCTCTTTAAATCTATCTCGAAGCCCACGAGGAATTAGGTGTAAGGGATTTTCGTTGATCGGACAGCCATCTAAAGCATACAGCGGGCCTGCACCCTCTAGCGCGCGCTTAATGTGTTCAACAAGGGCCGACTTACCGGCACCTACCGGACCCAGTAATAATAAAACCTGACGGCTTTCTTCGCCTTTCATGGCTGCCGAGTGTAGATATCTCATGACTTTAACAAGAGATCTTTCCATTCCAAAAAATTTATTTTGAAAGTAGTCGTATGTTCTTATCTCGTCACCATTGAATAGGTTGTTACATCTAGTATCCTCTTCGGACATTCTAGTGATTCCGTGTTTAGTGATTGCCTCGTAAAGTCTCTTATGAGCCAAAACAGCCACTTCTGGCCTGCCCTCAAACAACTCTAAGAATTCAGAAAAAGTTCCATGGAATTTCTCTTTCTTGCTTCCTTTTTTGTGTTCTTCGGCAATTTGTAAAAATTTATTTGTTTTTGATTCGTGTGTCATGTTAAAATTCCCAAGGTTCCCCTTCTATAATAGTTGTAAAGCAGACTTCGTCGTCCCACAGAGAGCATATTTGTTCATATACTCTGTTTGCATATGATAATTCAAGATCACGCCCATCATGTTCGTGCTCGATATAAAGTGTATTTGTCTTTTTATCAAAATCGCTAACATAAACGACAGGAACTCCTTTAAGTCCTGTATTCCTAATTAGATTGTCCCTTACGCTTTTCCACCCTTCTTCGTCAGAAATTTCAGAAATAGTGTAATTATCTGTCATATTCTCATATGAGTAACTGAATAAGTTTAAGTCTCTACAAATTTCTTCTGTCAAATATTTTCTTATGAAAGATTCATCGTTGTGTATCTCTCGAACAGACTTACATTCTTCAAATCCGTGCTTTTCTTCTATGTCTTTGAAAATTGTGTAACCTAGGTGATAAGGATTTACCCTCCCGAGTATTGGGCGTACAACCTGATTGTGAGTTTTCAAAAAAGATAAATGATACTTGTCTGGCAATTCTAGATCCTTCATTATCTTTTCATGAATCATCACTGCCCATCCCTCATTCATAATCTTAGTTTGTGCCTGTGGCATAAAATATAGTGATCTTTTTTCTACCATTTCCATCAAATCTTGTTTCCAATCTTCAATTCCTCTGGCGTTTTTTCTAATAAAACCGATCAAATTATAATCTTTTTGAACCAAGCCGTTTTCAACATTTAGCAAGCCATTTGTCTTCTTGAAAAGATCTTTTTTTGCCTGATCCTCTGTTCTTCTTTTGATCCCCGGAGTTCTTGGAAGTTGATATTGGATGGAGTGACATGCATCGATAACTTGCTCCACCTTATCGATTCCAATATTTGGATCTTCAATATACGCTTGTACTCGTTTTGCAGCAGACTTGAATCTAGATATGATATTGGCAGGATCAGTCTCTTTGAACATTCTATTATTTTTGAAAAAATCAGAATGGCCGACACAATGAGACATGGTCAAGAGGTGGGTGCTCATTGGATTTTCAAGCATCAGATATGCAATACTGGGGTCACTATTAATAATCATTTCGTAAGGTAGACCTTCCATTCCTAAATTATATCTTGTTATTGTTCTTTCAAAATTCTTACCATATGACCAATGTCTATAATGCGTTGGTAAGCCAGTGTAGGCCATGGCGCCAATCATTTCATGATAATTCAAAATTTCATATTCTATGAGAAACCAGTCTAGGTCATATTTTTCTTTAGCTATTTTACAAATTTTATCATCCCACTCTTGCAATTCTTTGATACTCCAATCTTTCATGATTCTCCTCCAAAAAGCTCTCTGAAAGAAAGCCATATGTGATCGGGTTTGGTGATCTTTATTTTTTTGAATTTCTCGTCAACAATATGATTCAGTTTTCTCCACAAATTGGAAGCTTCTGAATTATTGTAACTATAGGATCTGTTCAAAAGGGTGTCTAATTCGGACTCTCTGTGTCCAAAAGGATCTATCTCCGCATAGCACATCATTTGATTTATTTGCTTCAGTTCTGTAAACAGATCGATTACTTTTTCATCGTCAAACGACCAGTTTTCTCCATCTCCGGAATAAAAAGTATAAATGTTCCAACTAGAAGGGTGGTATCTTTTTGATATGATCTCCTTTTCTAGCTCTAAAGCAGTTGACATAACGGTACCTCCTGTTGAAGCTTTTTTGAAAAAATCGTCTTCAGTTACTTCTTTGGCATCAGTGGAGTGAGAAATAAAAACCACTTCTATGTTATTATATTTGTAATTCAAAAATTGATATAAAAGAAAATAAAAACTTCTTGCCATATACTTCTTATCCTTACCCATGGAACCAGAAACGTCCATTAGAAAAAATATAACAGCAGAATTATTTTCTTCATGCTTTATTTTCATATGCTTATATTTTAGATCATCTTTATGGAAAGGAAATCTCTCATCACCGCCCTCTTGATAGGCTCCAGAGGCAATTGCCATTTTTTTCCTGCGGATTTTTCTTTTTATAGTCTCTTTTTTAGAAAGCCTGGATCTCATGCCCTTTTTCCTGAATCCAGATCTTTTCAATTTTTTATGTTCTATAAACTTGAACTTTTTTCGTTCAAGATCTGGTAACTCTAGATCCTGAAATAAATACTCTGCCAACTCTTCCAATGAAATTTCAACTTCGTAATATTCTTCGCCAGGATCCTTTGAACCTTTTTTGCCCTGGGCTTTTCCTTTTTTAGAGCCGCGACGGACAACCTGTCCTTTGGTAACATTCTTGTCACCAGCAGAACTAACTTTTTTATTGTCGCTGTTTTCTCCATATACAAGCTGATATTCTTTAATTCCTTTTACTGGAATTTTTACTTTCTTTTTGCCATCTTGGCCGATGATCGATTCATCCGCAACAACGTCTCTAATTCCCTCTCTCAAAGCTTTATCTATTTTTTGCTTATGTCTTTTTCTGTCAGCTGCTGACCTGTCTGCTATTGATTTATGTTCTCTAAAAATACTCATTTGTTTTATCCTAAAAAATTTCTGCCAATGCAGTAAGAAATACAACTGTTAAATTTGAACCCGCCGTGATGGGAAAGTTTGATATTATTTCCCCATCTTTTACGTAAAAGTCTGTTACTCCGGGACTATCAGAGACACTCTGCAATATACCGTTGACAAATATCATAATTGTTGTGTAATCTATATCTCCCGAAATATCGAAAGAGTCATTGATTGACGAACCTCCCGTGATAGTAGTAGCTAAAATTCCTGGCGCGGGGGCACCAAATTGCTGTGCCGAAAAGACAACTTTTGCAGCCGTCCCTGATCCACCTCCAGAGCCTCCAGAACCCCCAGAACCTCCAGAACCCCCAGAACCTCCAGAACCACCGGTTCCAGAACTCCCTTCTTCGGAAACCAACATAGAACCAGCAGAAAGTGCTGAAGAATAAGCTGCTGGAGAGAGCGTCTGTAAATCTATAAGCCCTTTTCTTGTTTTTATACATTTTGCCTGAATCTCGAACAAGTGGTCAACTTGTCCAAACAGTTGTCTGCCATCCGTCAATGAGACTATTTCATAAAATCTATCTCCGTATTGGACATAATCACCTTCTCGGACATAGGTATCTTGATCCTGTAGAAGCCTTCTCTTATGAAATTTTACAGTTATGGTATTATCTTTGTCTAAGCCGTAATTTTTAGTTTGTGTGGTGATAGCTTCGAATTCTACGAGTCCATAAATTCTTATAGGTGGTAAAAAACACTTTTCTATAGCCTCTCCATACAACGGATGATAATTTGTAAACTCCCTAGAGACTGGAATATAGGCGATTTGCTGCCCTACAACCCTTTCCAAAAGCTCATCATTAACTTGCTTTACTAAGTTTCTTTCCTTCTCGCCCAAGAAAAGAGGAGGAGGGGGGTTCGATGGTCTTGTCCACTTGTTTTCATCATCTGACATATTATTTGAGGTCCTTTTTATCTCCCACGATCACTCTTTCGGGCGCAAACTTAAATTCTACAGCATTCTCTCTTACAGTTATCTTTGGTTGATTGTCATTTTTTCCAGAACCAACTAAATATCCTAAAATTTTCAAATTAATAACCGTAGTGAAGGATCTTTCTTCCTCTTGGAGATTTGAAATATTATTATCTAAAGAAAAATCATTTTCTATGAACCCCTCAAACTTATGGCCATCGCGGGTGATGAAAAAATTATTTATTTGACCTGGATACGTTATAAAGGGATTGAATATTTCGTTCATTTGCTGTTGATATTCTGTATTGATTGTTAGTTTATAATTTGCTACAACATATGTCGGCACTGGTGTTGTCATTGTTGTATATACAACTTTATTATTTTCAAAGGGAAAGGTTTGTTGTTTGAATTTCTTTTTAGCGTCGGCATTTGCAAAATTAGAGGTTTTTTCTTGCTTTATGACCCTTGCGGCAGTGATGGCGCCGCCTTTAGCATCGGGCCTACGTGGAATGTGTGACCAAGCAACACCCTTAAAGGAAGGGTCTTTAGTCAAAGATACTCTTTCGACACTTATAGCCGGAAGTATAAATGTATCTTTTTTTCTCAAATCTTTATTATCCTTTATTTGGTAAGCTCGTTCTGGCATTGACCAAATAAGTGGCACTTTTTTCCAACCTTCATTGGTTGTGCAAAAAATATCCAATTCTTCATTTAACCAATCATACAGAGCAAGATCAATAGTCTCAATTGTAGACGGCATAAACTTTATTTCTTGAATAATTTCATCATTTTTTCTACTTTTGTCACTCATTTATGTATTTCCTATCCTTGAAAAATCAAATTTGGAACTCTTTTTTGTACTGTATTGACTGCTTCTGATTTTTCGGAATCTTGTTTTGCCATTTCGACATAAGTTAGCTGGTCCATAATCTCTTTCAGCTCTGTTCTTAGTGCTTCTTGCTCGGATTGGGCTTGAGAGAGGAGAGCATCGGCATTCAAATTTACCGACTCACCAGGAATCGGTATTGTTTGGAATTTTCCCCTAATTTGACCCAGAGTTTCTTTTGAAAGAGCTAAAGCGAATCTTCGTATCCACTGCTTACCGATTGCGTTGATATTTTCATAAGGGATATTATCAAAAGGAATGGTATTCATATTATTGATTCCATCAACTCCGTCCTTATAGCCCGAAGGATTGTCCCAACTGTTTGGAATGACTGAAAATTCTACCCACATATACTGATATGTTCCTAGCAAATCTGGCTGTGGAAAGATTCTCAATTTATTATTTTTCATCTCGAAAGAATAATGCGAAAGCCGAGTCCATAAATGATCCTCAAAGGCCTTTGCTTGTAATTTATTGTGCCAAGACGGAATCAATTCAAAGGAAGAGTCGTCAGTATATTGTCCATAATAGTTCATATTACCAACAACATTCAGGCCGCCGAAATATCCAAAAAATCTCCACATTGCGTTTGGAGTTTTGAAAAATACTTTTTTAATAATGACTCTTTTGTCTTCTACAACTCCATCGAACTCAACTGGATTTCCGTCTGGCCCAATACCTGTGGCAGAGGATCCTGAAATGATTGCTTGCAGGTCATAATCTTGTTTTCCCTGTTCTAGCTTGAAAGAAGCAGAATAAATAGGAATTGTTCCCCCCATTCCAGCTTCATAAGAGAAGCCATCCGACACCCTTCTAGCATATTCGAACATTACACGAGGATATTTGAGATTTACACCCTCTGGTCCGTCTATGATATTACCGTCCTGATCAAAAGTGCCGGTTGCTTGACCAAGAACATCTGAAAGCATATTTTTTGATTGATGAAGATTTACTAAGTAACTGTACTCTAGTACGGCTTCTTCATAATTTGCATAAACATTGCTTGCCTTAAGTTCAATGTCTAGCACGTCTCCTCCTAACTTCTTGTAGGTATATGCGACTTGGTCAGCTGCACCAGAAAGAAAAGATTTAGAAGAATCATAAATTCCAAGAGGCAACGACGTTGCAACGTCAGCAACTGTTCCAGTTGCGGGCAAAATTGATTTGCTCATTTGGCTCTCGGGCGATAAATTAGGCAATGCCATCGATTGTGCCCTCCTGGTTTAATTAGTTTCTATATAAACAAACCCCCCTCCGAAAGTCGGAAAGGGGGGTATTTATCTATAACAATTAGGAAAAACTAATTTTAGACTAAATCTTGAACAACGACAAGGCCATACATATCTGGACGAACCATTTTCTTCGCATAGCGAGTCATCACGCCCTTACGTGGCACGAAGTCCTCGGTACCGAAGATTGTAGGTGTCATCTGGAGTGGTACGTATGGTGCGTAAACGTATCCGCTTTCAAGGAAAGAAGAACCTTTACGTCCACAAAGTACTACGTTTCTTGGGAAGTAAGGATCAACATAAACGTCGAACTTCTTGCTCAAGGAACCAACTTTGACTGCGCCAGCTTGACCACGGTCGTCATCATGGGTAACTGCACCACGGAATCCAGCGGTAAACTCAAGGAGGTTAGCAACTTCTGGTGAACACACGATGAAGTTTGCTCCGCCGCGAAGAGTCTTGCGGTGAATTTGTGCAGAAACGTCATTGATTGTCTCAATCAAGGTTTCATACCATTCTGAAACATTACCAGTGAAGTCTGGGAAAGAACGCGTTGCTTCAGCGTTTAGAGCTGCGCCGGTGGAACGATTTACAAACTTACCTGGCAAGCGTGACCAGTACAAGGTTTGAGCAGTTGCACCTTTCACGAGGTCTTCCAAGATTTCTTGGTCAATCTCAAGAGCGATGTGCTCTGAAAGGATAGAAGTCAACTCAACTTCTGCATCTAAGTTATGGTATGCGTTCAAGTCTTGAGCCAATTCTGGTGTCCACTTAGCCTTGAGCTTCTTGGTCTTCGCAGTCACAGCGATAGAATCAACCTTGATGTCGATTTCTGGAATGCGTGTTTCGTTTTCAAGACCCCAAGTCTCATCAGCTAAAACAGAACCAAGCGCGCCGCCTTCATCGAAGTTATCGTCGATAACGAAAGTAGCTTGATCATTAGCTGTCATGGTGCCCGAAAGAGTGGCAGTATCTGTGCCGCCGGCACAAACAAGCAAAACTCTCTTTTCTGCGGTTGGGTCATCAGCTGTCAAGCGACGTACCTGAGTATCGTCAACTGTTCCGCCATTTTCAAGAGTAACAGTGACATAATCTTTGATATTGAATTGGTCGCCTGTCAAAGTTGATAAAGGAACTGAGATAACAGCACAAGCTGTACCAGAAGCGATATCTGGGTCAAAGCGAATCAACTTATCGCCGAGAGCTGCCAAAGCGTCACCAGCGGCGCCGCCGAGACCAGTCCATTCTGTATCACCAATGCCGCCAGCAGTACCGAGAGCCATTGGAAGACCAGTAAGTGTGAGGCCGCCGTCAACGGAACCGGTTGGGCTTGAGTAGCCGTTGTTTAGAGCGTAGAAGCTTTGTTCTGCGCTGTCTCCAGACAAAAGAACACCGCCAGTGATCTGGGATGCAATTCTTCCACCACCATACACGGAGGCGCCTTCTTCGTAATCAAGACGAGCTGCGTCCGGACCACCATAAGTGAAGTCAAGGAAGAAAATGAGGCCTGATGGGAGGCTCATAGGTTGAACCGAAACGAGATCGTTTGCGATCAATCCACCGAATACACGGCGAACAATTGGGAATGCTACAGAAGAGAAACCTTCTACATCCTGACCAGCCATAGAACTGGCCTCACGAAGAAGTTCCTTCGCTTGGTTTTCAAGCAGGGAAGCCATTCCGTGCTTTTGGCGCTCATCCGCGAGTCCTTCAAGAAGACCAGTCTTTTCCCACTTGGAGAGAAGAGCAGCACCTTCTTTGGAGAGGTCTCTACGAACAATGCCTTCTGTTAATTTATTTAGAATAGACATGATTTTAAAAATCTCCTTATTTATGCGTCTTAATACCAGCTAAAATCTGCATCCTGTCCGTTACCGGAGAGGCTTCAGTTCTAACTTCTCTTCTAGGTAAAGTGGCAGAAGGTCTTTCGATGGTCTCACGAAGTGATTGTGGATGCGCTTTACCTGATACACTTCCCACTGCGTTTTTAAGAGTTTCGAATATTACCTTTGCTTCCTCAATAGAATCTGATTTTGACAGCGCTTCGACAATTTTATTTTTTTGTCGCTCATTCAGGGAGTTGTCTGTCAACACCTTATTCGTGTAAACTAATCTAGCGTTAGAAAGATTAGTTTTATTGAAATTTTCTTTCAAGATCTGAAGTGCTTCCAGCATTTTGGCATTTTTTGCCTTGAGTTTATCATTTTGCTCGGAAAGCCTTTCTCCAGCTTGTGTTAATGCTTTTACTTGCTCTTGAGCTTCTGTAGCGGAGCGTCTTGCAAGTTCTAATTCTTCTTTGTAATCCATAATTGTGTCAGGAGTTCCTACCCAGCCACTTTTTTGAGGCGCGATATCAACAACCAATTCTTCAATTAGTTCGTCAAGATTATCGATAGTCACATCAGTGTCTTCCTCTTGGCCTTCTTGGAGTGCAACTTCGATGGATGCATCTTCGATTTCTGCTGGCGGCTCAAGGCCTTCCGGAGAAGCGGTAGAGTGAGATGAAGGTTGACCTTCCTCTTCTTCTGTTAGCTTTTCCGCCAAAGAAATGAGAGAATCCAAATCTAATTCGATTTTCTCATCCTCTTCTAAGGACTCTTGCGGAGTAGGATCAGCTGCCAATGGTAAGCTATCCTGCAAATTCGACGAAGATGCTAAATCTTCGGAGTTATCATCCTCCTGTTCCAACAAAGTTTCAACTGCTTCGCGGATATCGGTAGAATATTTATCTAAAATGGCAGATTCAGCGTTTTTGACTGCTGCCTCTCGTAATGCATTTGCATCAATAATTGCTTGTTCTAGTAGTGAAGACATGAAAAAATTCCCTTATAGATTTCATCATAAATAAATAGTTTAATGAATTCTAAAAAGACAAATTTTATAATTTAGACATAAAAATGGGCATTTTTTAGCCAACTCCGGCCGATCCGGACCAATTATTCTCAATTTGATCAACAGAAATTCCAGTTAAACCTGCAATAACGTCTGTTTCGGCGGAGGTACCCTCTAGCCACAATTCAGTTACTTTAAGTTCCAGTCTAAAATCTGGAGAGTTTGGGGTTGTAGCCCCAGCATCTGGAATTTTGAAATAATTTGTTCCGCCCTGCGATGGCAACCCTTTTCTAGAAAATGCCACGAAAACATTGTGATCAGTGGCAGCATCATGATTTCTTATATTCACCCAGCGAGTGACAGACGGAAAAGAAATTACAAACGGATCAGTACCACTAGCTGATTCTGTATCAATATTGACACTACCTGTAGCGAATGGCTTTCCTGACACCTGATATGACGCTGCATTGCCGAGTCCTGCTCTATAATATGACATGTTTTTTTCCTTCCTTCAGACTATAAATAGTTCTTTGTTTGAACTATCTTCTTCTTTTTTTCTTTGGTTTTGGAAGAGAATCAAAATCTGCTTCCATAATTCTTTTTTCTTCGGCCTTCAATTTGTCCAAAACTTTTTGACGCTTTTTTTCAGCCTTATTTCTCTTCTCTGAAGGTTTTTGATATCGCAAAGTTTCTCGGTACTTTTCTAATACCCTGTATTTCTTTACCTTCTTCATAAATCTTTTGATCATTCTCTGATCGTTATCGTGTTTACCTCTAGGCCTAACCGATACATTAGCTGGACGTTTTGACATCTTTTCTCCACTTGTCTTCTATAAGTAGATTATTTTTGATTTTATTACATTAAATCATGTTTTTCCAATTTTTTCCGCCACCGAGGGCCATAATCGCACTAATATCTACACCTGGATCGTTAGGGGCGTAGTTTGATAATGGGCCACTAGATGATTTATCGCTCACGGATCCGCCGGACGAAATTGGATCAACGCCTTCGAAGATTCCTTCGAACCCTCCTCCGAGAGACTTTTCTAGTTTTCTTCTTTTTTCTGTCATCAGTTGTTTAGCTTCCGCTTGAAGCTCGGCGCGTTGTCGAGAGAAGTCTGGCGCCGGGGTTTCTACTTTTGTCTCAACGATTGTTTGTTGAGGACCGATACCAACTGCCACTTCTTTGATTAAACTTGACAAAACTCCCTCTTCAAAGATTACTTCTTTGATGCATTCTTTGATAAGGGGCTTTAGGATTTTTTGTAGTTCTTGTTTTTTCATTTATCACCCAAAATATCGTTTAAAGCGCGATTAATTCTATCGGCTTTGGTAAAAATGTTTGGCTCTTTATATTGCTTGCCTTCTTGCAAGTTCATAAATGCATTTGGCGTACTTGGCTCTGAAACGAAATCAAAGCAAATAAGCTGGAAATCATCTTCGACAACAACTCCTCCCTGTACATTCTCCCTCACAGAACCCAAACCTCGTGAAGAAATACCAAGCTGGACTCCAGATTCCACCAGAGAGCGTAGAATTTGTCCGGACGGAGTACCCAAGACTTTAACGGTTCCCATGACTTTTGGGCCATCAGCCCAAATATTTGTCACCATGTGGCTTGCATTTCTCAAATTAATAACAGAATCATCTGGATGATCAAGTTCACCCAGCGCTCTCTTTTCTTTTACGAGTTTTTGATAGGTTCTCATTTCTCTCATAAGAGTTTTTTCTGGATATACTCTTCCATTGCCATTTTGAATATCTGCTTGTTGCATCAAACCAGTCAAATACATGGCATTGTTTTCTTTTATATCTATTTTTTCTGCCTCGGTAAGTAAATCTTGGCAAACGCCACCTTCACACAAGGCATAATATTCTCTCAATAAGACTTTATTCATTTCCCTTCCTCTCTAAAGTAGTCAACAACCGCTTTTGCAGCGGCGGACATTACGAAGCATATATCTTTTAAGCATTAGATCACCCCCTTTCTTTATGGATTTTGATGCCATAGTCTCCGAAGACCATGTTTATTATATATGATGTCCCTGAACTGATCCATCCACAAATTAGAAAATTAGCAATGTTCAGTTCATATATAAATAGTTCAGTCAAAGGGCTAATACCGCACAAAAATACACCAACCCAGAACCCCACACACATAGGGCATGTCCAGAAATAGCCTTTCGGCCTTATTCTGTCAAAAATTTTACCGTAACAAAGGAGTTGTGTTAACCCATAAGCTGCTAAGACGAAATAAAGGAGTGACACATTACCTACTTATTTACCAAAGTATAGGCATTTGCGATGGCGATTACAGCAAGAGGGCCTAAATCTCCAAATTCGTTATCGCCAGACTTAAACAAATCAATGTATTTTCTTTGAATATCGTGCATCAGGCCTGTTTCATCTAATCTCGCCAACTTTTCGAATCCGTTAGCGGCGGCTGACGCTTGCTCGTGAGCAGCAACAAAATGATCATGCTTAGCATTCTCTAGATCGCTCTGATTAGATAAAGAAGCTTCATTGATTTCTTCTTTGATAATTTTTATCAGTTGAGATTTAGTTATTTTCATTTTTCTTTTCCTTCAAGCATGTAACTCATCCAATATGGTGAATTATTATACCCAGGCCTAATTGATCCTTTTTCTGTTGCTTGGGGGACTTCTCCCAGTTCTGTCGAATCTTGATCTGTTGGCTGCGTATAATAGTCGTCTAGCATTTGCTCGTAATCATCGATGTAATCATATCGAGGCTTCTCTTCTTTGAGGAAAGTATATACATTGTAGATTGCGTAATCCAAAACATTTATTTCCGGATCCTTTGATTCTGCGATTATGCCTTCGATGGATCCATAAACGTTGCCACCCCTGACTGAATCATAGGTGATAATTCCCTTTCTTTTCAAATATTCGAAAAATCTGTCTTGAACATGATAAATTGTTTCCGAATAATCATCCTTTGCAAACGTAACGACTTTTCTTTTATCGGGCATAATAACGATATCAATCTCTTTGTGGTCAAAAATCAAAATATTTCCATCAAGAGTTTTTCTTGCTTTCATTTCTAGTTGAATAAGTTTTTTTTGTTTGCTAATTTTGACCGAAATCATGGCGCTTCAATCTCCTTCACTAGATTTTGAATTTTCAAGATTTCTTGTACCATGTCTTTGTCGATCTTTCTTTCAGAAAATGATTCTAAAGTCTCTACAACCCTCTTTATCCCATCGATCATATCTGAATCTCTAGAAATATCTGACATATTTAGAGATCTTTTCATAGTTTCTGTCAATCTACTTATTTCTTCATTTAGGAACACTTTTAATTCAACTCCGTTATCTGTAAAAGACTGAATATAATGTCCCAATAAGCTTTTTTGTTCCGAAATAAGCTCTGAACCATATTTTTCATTGAATTTCTTAACAAATGTTTTATAAGTCAGGTTATCAACGGGCTTCATAGCGGGAGACTTGCTTTCTTGAGAAGAAGTCATACTATTTACTACTTGGTTTTCCAACAAAACTCTCTGTTTTGTTTTAGTTCGGTAATCAAAAATCTGATATAAGGTAGCAATATCTCTATAATTTGGGATGAAATTAGAAAAAACACTAGGAGATACAAGTTTATTGATTTTATCAATTACTTCCGTCTGTTCCCTAAAGAGTTCTTTTTCGTTGATAGATTTTTTGCCCATCCTAGCTTCAAAAATAATTTTTTCTGCGGTTACTCTATCAATATTTTTGGTATCCAAAATGGCTTTATAGAAATCCAAATCTTTTGCCATCAAAGAAGATCCTTTGAAATTTTCTTTTACCAATTTGATAATAGTTTTTTTCTTTTTATCATCTTTTGCAACGATAGCCCTCGTTAGTTCTCTAATAAGAGCCTCAAAAATAAACGCTGTGTTACGCTTTTTGTTGTGTTTCATTCTCATCTAAACTAATCTCCGAATTTTCTAATTCTGTAATCAAATCACGAATTTCTGACTTTGTCTCAAATAAAAGTGATTCCTCTTTTCCATAAATAGGTTCTTTGACCTCGTAAATACCTCTAGAAAGTCCCATCAAATTTGACATTCCAGGAGTAATATCTTTTGGCTTTGGAAAAGCCATGGCAGAATAATTGTGTTGTCTACCTGAACGGCTATCTCCTCCGCGATGGGTCTTGGAAACATATTTTTTTCCTTTTGCCTTATCAGAAAGTGATTTTTCTGTATGTTTTCTGCCCCTATCGTCTCTTTTGGCTGGGGCTGAAAGTAACGGACCTTCGTCTCCGGCCGATGTGTCAGTTGTGGCTGCGGGATCCGTATCAGTACCCAAGTCTCCGGTGCCAGTGTCGGTGCCCAAATCTCCGGCGCCTAGGTCTCCACCGCCTAGGTCTCCGCCACCCAAATTAGCTCCGAGGTCTCCGCCACCCAAATCACCCCCAAGGTCTCCTAGTCCACCGCCAGCTGCTTCTTCGCCAGCTGCTTCTGCGGCTGCATTAAGTTCTGCTTCGAACTTTCTGTCGTGGAACATTTCTCTCTGATTTCTTACAAATTCTTCTTCTGATAAATTGAATAAATTTTGAGCAATCCAGCGTCTACTGAAGAAATTTTCTGTAGCTCCACCAGCAATATCAAACTTGATTTTCCAATGCTCTAGTTCTTGCATTTCTGCAATTTTAGAAGGATTATTTAGTTTAAGCTTGAAGCTGACTAAGTCGTCTCCTCGAAATCCGAGTGTATATAGGTGCACAATACCGATCTTTTCAAGTTCCGTAATAACTGCTCTTTGAAGGCGCTGGATTGTCCTTGCAAATCGCACATCTTTTTGGGCCAAAGTTGTCTTATCTTCATTGGCGCCACCTTCGGAGTCACTTGAGAGGTAAGCAGAAGGGATCTTCAGGGCCGCAAACATCTTATCTCTTAGGTATTTTACATCGTCAATGTCGCCAGTAAATTGGCCGCCCTGTAAAGTTTCAATCTTTGAAGATTCGCCACCTCTAACTGGGATAAAATAGTCTTCTTCAACAGAAAGGGGGTTGTATCTCAAATCTACGCGGCCAGTGTTGGCATCAACAACTTGATTTCTCTTCATTGAAGTGATAGTTTTCTGAACAAACTGCTCGACATCATTGGGGGCAATATTTCCGACATCAATGTAAAACACTCGGCGTTCTGCCGAACGAACAATCCGGTAAGCCATCATTGCATCTTCCATAAGAACTAGTTGTCTCCAGATTCTTCGGCCAGATTCAAGCACAGCAGTTCCATATGGTGCATATTTATCGTTACCAAGCACTCTAAAATGAGCAATTTGCCAATTTTCAAAAGTCATCCCACCAGAATTCCACTGATATTGTACATAATTCGGGTTTGATGGATCTTCGCCTTCTAATCTTTCCACTTCTTTGAGGGGAAGTGGGATCACGGATTTCACTCCAAGCCTTTCATCAAGGTCCATATATAAAATAAAGTCTCCAAACTTACACATAGACCGACACCAACCAAAGAGATTGTGATCAATATTTAAAATGTTTGTATATAGAGATTGTAAGATTGCCTTTATCTCTTCATTTGGGCAATCAATTGTCAACATGGGGGTCAATGCCGTATGCGTTGTCATTTCGTCGGCATAAATATCCAAAGCAGATGCGATTTCCGGCATATATTCCATTTGTTCATAGTCAATATAGCGCTCTGCCCTATTCTGTTGAGCCATAATTTTAGAATGCATGACATCAAAAGGACTATATTCGGATCGTTTGAATTGTTGGCCAGATGCAGATCTAAAATCAGTAGCATACTTATCTAATGCTGTTCTTCTGATTTTTCGATTCATCTGGGTGCGCCAATTTACAATTGGTCCCGAAAATAATCGAGTCAATCTTCTAAATAATTCAGATTGTGGATTATTGGGGTTTTTCTTCTGGTCAGCCATTCTTTATCCTTTTATTAGCCACGAATATTTTCTATATTCTTCTTTTGCTTTGAACATTTTATCGTCCAAACTTTCTTTTTTACTGTATCCTTCCATTCCCGGAATTGTTGTATTTATTTTTGTATTTACACTCACCATTGAGTTTAGGCATGCCCTTTTGTATTCTGTTTCTCTCTTGTTTACTGTTAGTGCTGTATCCCTTACCCAACAAGCGATTGCTAGAGCCATAATCAGGTCATCATTGTAGCCCCTCATTGCCTGGGGTTTGCCATTATTCCAAATAAAAGTCCTCAATTCGTTAGAAAAGCGAAGGGAATATACTTTAATTAGTTTGTTTCTTACGAATTCTTCCAATTTTGCTACAATTAGTGGTCTTGTTTTTAGAGAGGTGGTAAAACCGGGCACTGCGCCCTGCATCGTTTGGCCTTGATGACTTTCTACAAACTCGTGGGTACCTTTTACGGAATAGTATAAGTTTGGATATTCTAAGTCAATGAGTTTTTCTAATACCGATATTCCAATACCGACATTTTCAACGACCAACAGGCAGTTTCCATACTCTTTTCCAGCCTGAAAGAGAACATTGGCATACATATCCAAGTTTGGCTTTCCTTGGTATTCAGCAACAACTTCCATTGTTTCTAATTTTACAATATTAAAGACAGAATAATCAGCTCCGTCGCCTCTTGCAACGTCTGCGACTAGCAAGTAAGAGTTTTGTGCATTGTACTCTTCCCAGATCCACATATTTCGGTCAAAACCTGTTCTATATTTTGGATCTTTTACAATTCCTTCAAGCCACGCGATGTCATCTGGATGAATAACACTCTCTCCTGATGTATTGAAATTGCACTCAAGTTCTTGCGCGATTTCGCGGCGCGACATATTCCTTGTCTCTTTTTCGAACCAAGATTGATCTCTATCTGGGTGTACATCCCATGGTAATAAAATGGGGTGAAAGTCGTTTGATCCTTCGGCGGCCTCAGTATATGTTTTGTGGAACCAGTTACCCACACCATTTGGTGTTGAAAGGGCAATCACTCGTCCACCAGTCGAAATTGTAGGATACAAACCTGCCCAGAGTTCATCCAAATTCTCAACGTGGGCGGCCTCATCAATAACCAGAAGAGAAAGAGCCTCTGAACGGCCGGCATCGCCAGAAGTCGAAGCTGCTTGAATTTGAGAACCATTGGAAAGCTCAAAAGAAGCTCTATTGTCTATCGAAATTTCCGAAATAAGAAGAAAGTCTGGCACATTTTTCATAATAGATTTAACTTTCTTGACAAGATTGGCTGCTGTCTTGAATTTGGTTGCCATAACAAGAATATTCTTGTCTCTGTGAAATAGCATAAGCCAAACAATATAGCCAGCTGCGATCGTAGAAATACCTAACTGGCGCGCCTTCAGGATAACATTGAATCGATAATCATTGAAATCAGTTAGAAGATCAGCCTGATAATCATAGGTCTTAAATGGGATCAGACCTTTGATTGGGTGAGAAATTCTTGCGTAATTATTTACGAAGTATACCGGGTCTTTTCCACACTTAAGAATTTCTGCTACGATTTCCTTTTTAGATAGTGTGTATGACATTATTTATTCTTTGGCGAATCCGCCTTCTTTCAAAAATTTATTATAATTAATCACCATAGTATCAGCAACTGCTTCCCCTAGAGTTGTAACTTGCTTCATGCCGCCGATTTTGAACATTCTATGTGCTGTGACAAACGTTCTAACTCTAGAGGTATTTTGAACCAAGCACTTTGCCTCTCCTTGGGGAGTTAGCGAAATTGACTTCCCTGTAATCTGATTATATTCTTTTTTTAGAAAGTCAGCAATTGCTTGAATTTTTCTTTCACACTCTTCTTCAAATCCGTTAGCGTAAACAGATGATAAAGATACATTACATTCATAATTGATTTGTAACATATCTGCAACAATTTTTACGCCAAAGCCATCTGCGACCCTGCTATCAACAATGGGACATCCTTCTTCGCGGGAAAGACCTACTGCCTTTACATCACCTGATGCAAACCTCTGATCGTGAGATCCATCGTAAGCATTTGCTGCCGCTTGATTAATTCCTTGTATAATTTCTAATGTTGTAGCCATGTTTTTATTCCTTTAGTTATTCACCGTATGCCATATCATCTCTTTTCTTTCGAGACCAAAATTTGTACCCACTTGGTGTGCCTTCTTGATTTGGGCCTGCCCAGTATACTTCTCTATCTCCTATTAAACCAATAAACGTATTTGGTGGCAACAAATTGAAGAGGTCCATAGCATCTTTCACTCCCATCGCATCAAAAAGATCTTCTAGCGTCATATTCATATCTTTTGCCATTTCAACTGCATTGAATTCTCTATAGGGATTGCCTTTTACTTGCCTTTTTCTGCCATAGATGCCAAAGTCGCCGCCCATATCAGAGCCGGTACCTGCTTTATCGGGAATACCACCGATACCGGGCTTTGTGGTTGCAACACCATCAACATAAATAACGTCGTCGTCTTCTTCTCTATCTGGTCTATTATCATCCGTTTTAGCTTCTGTAGTTATTTTAGAGATTTCCTCTTTAATAATTTTTACTAATTGTGATTTAGTGATTTTCATTTTCTTTCTCCGGTCGCCAGCCTGATGACCATCTGTCTTCCCTGCCTTCGACCCATTGTATATAACATTTGTGGCAACAATCGAATTTTGTCATATAAACATCATCCCTCAAATCAAAAGAATATGCGGAACATATAGGACAATTTCGATCTTCGTCCTTATTAAATAGTTTTTTAGAAATTAAAATGCCATCAACTTCTACTTTTTCATTTTTTTCTCTGTATTTGACTTCTTTTTGGTGCAAATCTCGAATTTGGCGCTGGTATTCTTCTTCCTTCTTGTCTGTCCATCCAGACTTAGGATGCTGAATTGCCTCTTTACCATACTTTTTAGAAATTGCTATTTCATATTTAGCTATTTGGTTTAGGTCATTTTTCATTTGCTCACCACATGTACTATCCCAACCGTAGTTCCTACTCCCACCACAAAGCCTCCTACGATGCCCCATAGAAGAGCATTTTTTCCAGGCTTTTTGGCAATTATTTTATTTAGTTGATCAATTTCAGTATTTTTTAGATTCAAGGTTGTTTCATATCTTTCTCTATCTGTGTTCATTGTAATATTTAGTTGATCAATGTTTAGCTCATAATGTGCTTTTTGTTTTTCAAGTTCAAATCCAAGTTTTAGGTCGTACTCTTCTTTTAAAAATTTATAGTTTGATAAAATTTTGGCTGTTGCGACTGGATCAAAAAGAGTTCCTGTGAATGGTGCTGGTTGATTATCCTGTATAAAAGTAAACTTTCCCTCTGATGCTTCAGAGGTGCCAGCAAACATCAAAAAAAACATCATCACTAGTTTATTCAACATATTCAAATCCGAAAATTTCTTCTATTTCAATCGCGATCACTTCGGGCTGCTTTTCAAAATCACGAATAAAATTTTCAATATCTTTTTCTCTAGCTTGTTGAAGATCTATCAAGGCATCTTTATATTTATCGGAGATCTCTATCAGTTCTTTTTCGTATTCTAAGATAGCAGCTTCTCGTTCTGCAATTTCTTTTTTGTGAAGCTCCTCAAGAGCAGAAATTTGAGCTTCATAGCTCTGACCCATAACATCCATAGATTTTTTGAGTGATGCATAATCATTCTTGGTAACAAAAAATAAAACAAGCACGACAACCAGACCTACACCTTGCCAATTTTTTACCAAAAATGACCCAAAGGACTTGAAAACATCCTCAATATTGATATTGATCACTATGCACCCTTCAGTTTTACGATTGCATCAATGACGGATTGGCCGCCAATGTACAGTGCGCTTAAGTACAGCCAGTGTTCGCTCTCTAAATTTCCAGAAAATAAAAGCCCCGTCGCCATACCCCATACAAGGAGTTTTCTAGAGACTGCCTTTTCTAGTGCTTTATCAATTGCGCCCTTTGCCATTTGTGTCATTGTCATAAACCCTCCTGTTTCATTATAAATAGTATTATTGTTGTATAAAGGCAAAGCCTTCTTTTTTATCTATAGTTATTTGCATATCAACACAATCCTTCAAGCTATCTAAGTGAGAGATAAGTAGGACTGTCTTGAAGTAAGATCGAATAAGGTCTAGAATATCAATAAATCCTTGCATGTTTTCCTCATCTAAAGCTGTTCCCGGTTCGTCGAGAATAAAGATATCGGATTTTGGAAGCGAAGATACGCTTAACAAAGAAAGCCGAATAGCCATCGCGGCGATTGTCTTTTCTGCACCAGAACCCATTTCTAATGGTCGTGGGGCGTGCTTAGGGTGTTTGATAAAAATATCTAACCTTTTTCCGTCATCCTCAAAGAACACCTCGAATTCAACAATATTTGCTAAAATTTTTGCAATTTCCTCGTTGATAACTGGAAGCTTTCTTCTAATAACATCATAAGCTATACCATTTGGGTGCATGCAGCGCATATAGAGGTCATAAGCAGAAAATTCTTCCTGCAAATCATGAAATTCCTCTTTCTTGAGAATTAAATTACTTAGCTTTTCCTCCAAAGATCCAACTGATTTATAAAGAGCCAATATTGAGTTGTTGCATGATTCTAAACTATTTTGTAAATTTTGAGATTTTATTTTTAGAGTTCTATCGCTTTTTGTCAAATTTTCTAAATTCTCAATAGCGTCTTTGTTTAGTTCGTATTCAGATACCTTGTCTTCCAAAATAGAGATTTCTGACATCAAGGTATTTATTAGTGAATTATTTTTTTCAATTTTTAAATCATAGTTTGTTATCTTGTTTGATAATTCATTTCGACGATCCACAAGGCTATTATATTTACTAATATGATCATCGACCTGATCAGGATCAATTTCTTGAATATCTTCGTTTAGATCTCCGATTTGCTCTGAAAGATTTTCTACTTCTTTTTCGTTTAGTGGAATTGTTGCTTTAGCTACATATGCATCCTTGATAAATTTACATTTTGGATAAGAAGTTCCACAAGGGATTCCGCTCAAAAGCTTTTCCTTGATTTTATTTCTTTTTAGCTCCTCCTCCTCTGTACTCAACATATTTTCCAGTGTGGCCATTTGATCTAGTAATTCATTTGCCTTCTCTTGTTTGTTGAAGAGAGACTTTACGTCAAATACTTCCAGAAACTCAACAACCTTTTTATAAGTGTCTTTATCCTCACTTCTGTTTAATTTGAACTCTTCGCTTTGATCTGAAACGGAGATTAGTTGATTTCTCTTGTCTGACAATTCTTGCTGGACTTTCATCACATCAATGATTTCAGCAGGGATTGATTTTATTTTTTCATTGATTTCTAAAATTTCTTTATTATATTTTTCTAGATTTTTCTTTAGATTTTCATAAGAAGTTTTTTTGCTCTCTAATTTGTTGTTGGCCTCTTCTAAGTCATCTTGAGCAGCTAAGATTTCGCTATTGAAGTCACGGCCTTCAGATTTCTTTAAGGCACCTCTTGTATCTGATGCATCTTCTTTTGATAGTCTGAATTTTCTTTCAAAAAATTCTAAATCTAGAAACTTTGCAAGAATTTCTTTTCTCTTTGTAGACCCCTCTTTGATGAAAGTTAAAGAATCTAGCTGTGATGCCATCGAAGAATAAAGAAAATCGTCTAGAGTTCCAAATACTTTTCGAATATTTTTATCTGTTTGATTTCTTGTTAGGCCATTTAGGCTTTCTTTATCTCCGAAAGACGGATCGTACATAGAGAAATCAGCATTAGTTTTCGCCTCAAGAGTTGTTTGCCCCTTTAGCTTCCTGGTATATTTTTCAGAATTTCTATCGACATAATAATCTGTATCACCTATAGAGATTTTTACTTTTCCCCTTCCATAATCTCGATTCTGATTGATTATGTTTAGGTTTTTTCTATCATTTTTAGAAGTAGAGTTGAAGATGGTGTATAAAATGGAGTCAATAATACTAGATTTTCCGGAAAAGTTTTTCCCAAAGATTCCAACTATCCCCTCTAAATTGTCAAAATTTATACTATTTCCTTCTCCATAGTTGAAAAGGTTATCCCACTCAATTGAGCGCAATCTCCAATTTATATTTCTAGAAACCTCTTCGTTTTCTTCTGCGATCTTGTTGTATTTTAGATTCAGATCTAAAACCCTTTTCATCAAATCATTGTCTACTTCAAAATCTTTTAGATATTCTTTGATGAGTTCTTCTTGAATCTGAATATTTCTCAAGTCTTCTGTTTCTAGACCGTCCGTGATGTCTTGAACGTTTCCTCTTTGGCCAGACGCTCTATTCAAAAAAGTGATACTTTCTGGCCGAAAGCGACGTTTGGCTACTTCTATAGCCTTTCTCATTACATCTAGTGGTAAGTTATTGTTTGATACTAGGCGCAATCGAGCGTCCGAAGGTACTACCTTGGAAGCATTCTTGGGCATCTTTCCAGTAGACGTAAGTTCAATTGTTACAAAAGGCCTCGGATTTTTAAGCTCAACATGGCGACAAGTAAAGTTTTCTTTACCTTGGATGTCCCATAATAGAAATCCCTTGTCGTTTGTTTCTCCATGGTTCTGTTGAATTGTCGATCCACAGTATCTAATCCTCCCCTCTTTGTCTAGACGCTGGTTTGTTTTGTGGATGTCGCCTAAGAAGCCATAATCATGACCTTCAAAAATCTCAATTGGATGCTCTCCGTGAGTCATTACCCAGCCAGTATCTGTAACTACGCCTGAAACCGAGCCGTGATAAAGAGCAATATTGATATTATCTGGATTGCTTGGCTCTACCCACCCCTCTTCGTCAAAAACAGATAAAACATTGAGAGTTATCCCGGCTTTTAGGGGAACTTCTCCAGATTTTTTCAACAAATGTAAATTAGGGTGAGACAAAGCTTCGACAATCGGAGTAAGTGCATCTTGACGATTTGAATTTTTTAGGTTTCCATCATGATTCCCCAAAATAACATAAGTGGGCGAAATATCCGCCAAAGAACTTAAAAAGTCAGAACACATCTCTACAAATTCTGGACTAATCTGTGTCTTGGTGTGTGCAATATCTCCACAATGAATAATATAGTCAGGTTTTTCTTTGCGTAAGATATCATACAATTTTTCAAATACAATCTTGTATTCGTAGTGATATTTCAGATTTTTAATATGCGTATCCGCTATGTGAGCAAACTTCAAACTTCTATCTCCTATAAGTCAAAAATAGCTGAAATTAAGGTATCCTCTTCATTTATGAAGGGGGCATCTTTACTTAGCTTTTTTACTTCCTCTTTTGACATATCACCTATGTCCCTTTCGTCATCATATTTCAACTCTCGAACATCAATTCCATAATTGAAAAATAATTTTTTTATGTTTTGTGCCTTGTATTTTGCATCTGGATCCAATGCCAGCAAGACAGGCGTGCTGTTTTCTACTATTTTTTTAAATAGTTGAGATGTTTCTCTGATTGTTGAACCCAGGATGGGGATTGCATTATCTGCTTTGATGGCATCAAATACACCCTCAACAATCATAACCTCTCGGTCAAAATCTACATACAATTCGTTATATACGATGTCTCGACTGACTGGGGGGTTTATGTATCTTTTATAATTATCTGTAAATGTTCTTGCTATAAAATAATTTAGATCTCCATTACTATCAAAAGATGGAACTATAATCCTGTTTTTGAAAGGGCCATCCGAACAAAATCCAATTTTCCACTTTAGGATATCTCTTTTTGTTATTCCTCGGCTTGCTAAATATTTTAGTGGCGCTTTAAACTTACAGTTTCCAGTAAGAGTGTGAAAATTGGGCGGCATTTCAATAATCTGCTGAACTTCCTCTTTTTCAATTTCCTCAAAAAGACTTTCAAAATCACTCAAGTTTGTTTTTTCGTCAGAAAACTCTTTCCATTTTTCTCGGTCTTTGTGAGATCCGAACTTCTTCACTAATCTATGTAAGTTTCTCCCTTTTGCATCACAAATCCAACACTTGTAAACACCCCTTTCAATGTTGACAGAGAATTTTCTTTTATGGTGCTTACAGAATGGGCATCTAAATAAATGCTCATGACTTGACTTGTAACTTTTGCCAAGAAAATTACTTAGAATTGTAAGTTTTTCGCTCATGTTACTAATATAGCACGTTATGTTCCTTGTGTCAAGGATTATTTTTCAATTTTAGTTTAGAATCCCAGTTGGGGCCGTGCTGATTATAGAGGTCCAGTAAGCGCTTTTCATCTGGACTTAAGTCCAAGCCCTGGGCTTTTTTTACCATTATATGCAGTATTATAGTGTCCTCAATGCCCAAATCGTCCAAATCTGACATCTCATCTTGGCTCTTGGCGATTTTCGAGAATAGTTTTCCTATTGGCCCGTCTTTTTGAAAAGGTTTTCCTATTGTTCCGTCTTTTTTGAAAGAATCTCCGACATCTTTGAGGGCCTTTTTTAAAGCCTGTCCAATTGGTTTTTTAGTTTTTTCTTCAGAATCTTTTTCGGAAAAATCACTAGATACTTCCATAGCCTGTTCAACATTTACCCCACTATTATCCACATATTTTTCGGCGGCGGCTGCCACATCAGGGGACAAAGCACCTGCGCCGATCATCCCAGTTAGAATCAAAGGGAGCGCCTTCTTTCCTCCAGGAATCTTTTGGGCCAAGTCATCAAAAAAACCTTCCTGAATGATGGAATGAATCTCAAGGTGTTGTTTGATCTCTCTCAAGATGAGCGTTGAGTTATCTTCTTTTTTATATCTTCTCCAACTCTCCATAATCAATTTCATTTCAGACATTTTTTATATTCTCCTGTAATAAATAGTATCCTGCACGTGCTACGATCACAGCATCTACTATATCATAACAGTACTTTTGAATATTTCCGTACCGCGTATAATCCATTTCGATCTCACCACTTTCGACAAAATGATCCATCACTACGTCTTTTGCTTTTTTTCCTTTGGGAACTTTGATTCCGCATTTAGATCTTGCCGAGATGGGGGTTACATAATTTGGCTCCATGCTAAAAATTTGATAACATTGCCAAGAAATAATTCCATTGAATCTTTGAAGTATTGACATTGTTTTTGCTGTGGATCCTCCTCTGCGGAAAAACATGAGAGCTTGTTCAATAAAAATATTCTCTATATTATAGCTACTGCTTATTTCTTTGAGGCGGCCTTCAACAACTTGAGCTTTCTCGAAGAATTCGCTAGTTTTTCTCAAGTCGATATAATCAGCTTTGATAATCTTGTTATTGTCAAGAACACATACGCCAATTATACTAGTACTTATATCTAATCCTAATATCATTTTATAGATCCAATTTTAGTTTGAATGTGTAGTTTCTATCTGCTACTTTCTTTACCGGCTTAGCTACCGAAGCTATGCCGATTAGGTTTTTATTTTCATCATAAATTCCTATTTTTGTTATGTAGGTGGTCTTTTCAAAAGGAGCGTCTGGATCTGCATAGCTTGAACTCACTACATTTTTTATTCTCCTGGTCGGCTCTGTTACTGAAAAACTAGATGTAGAGTAGGGCAAGATGGACTCATGGGATAAATATGTTGGGTTATTTGAGTGGTTCATTTCTCCACGATTTGCATGAGCGAACAAAGTCACCGTTGGTACATGTTGTGTTCCGTTGAATTGCATGCTATAGCTTGAACTAGGAATGATTCCAGATGGAATGCCATCATTTGTTCCCACAGCATAATTTAGCCACGAAGAGGTTTGGGGATTTGTAATATCATCCAAATAATTTCTTGAGACTCCGTCTTCCAATCCCCATGAGCCTGTCAATAATATAAACCCTTCATTATATAACACAACGCCCGCTACAGAGCCAGAACCATTACTGCCGACAGGGCCGGTTTGGATAAGTTCTCCATTTTGATTCTTGTCGGTGAGTTGTCCAATTAGAGATCCAGATATATAAAATCTCAAATCAACAGATCCCTTTTTTATAGAAGATCCGTAGAATATTGAAGGTATGGAGATAAGATTTACTTCTTGTGCTGCCTTATTACCCAAGATTGAATTGTAGGAATAGTGCTGACTCAAGTTTGTGTAAAAATTTAGAGTGTTCTTTAACGCACGGATATGAGGCCTATTTAGAAATCCAGAAGGGTAATATTCTCTACTAATACTGGAAGATAAAGGATATGATCCTGTCAGGACATCTCCATAAACAAAATCACTATTGAATTCTGATGTAGAAATTGTTTTGAAGCTTGACAGTGTGCCTTGTTTGGTTACAAAAGGATATATCATTCCTGTCTGTGTTTCATTCCTGTCTACATTCATCTCGTACAAGGACACGAATCCCGTATCAACGTTGGGGGTGCTCCCAGTAAATGAACCACTTATATTGGTTCTATTTTGATAATAAACTTTAGCATCATATATATCAAACCTAACCTTTGGGTAGGTTCTTATAATGTTATTGAACTTGTCATTTTCTTCAAATTTCTTATACGGCATGATACCAACATCTTGTTTACCTAATTAGTAATCCAACCTAACTCTCAAGGTAATTTCATTTGTTGGATCTTTTTTGAGAGGTTCTGACAATTTTGCAACCGCAAGAAGCTCGTTATCTGCACTATACAAACCAACCGAAGTAACATAGGAAACTGGATTGTCTGTTGTCTCTTGTTTGACTACGATCTGACTTTGAGACAAATAAGTGGGGTTTGTAGAGTAATTGAATTCATTATGTGCGGCTCGACAGAAATAAATAGTGGAATTCAATTCTGTAGTGTTATTGAAATTATTATCAACCCAAATGCTTCTAAAATCATCCGCTGCGCCGGTAATTTCAAAATTTTCTTCATAATCCTGAGCGTTGTCTATGATGTCTCCATTTGCCTGAATAACTGCAACGCCAGCCTGATAATAAATCAACCCAACACCGGTACCCGGTGCTGCGACCGAAGATGTATAGAGAATTCCATATTCTCCTGCCGGAGAATTTACACGATAGTCATTTTGGGCGCCGTGGTCTGCGAGCACCAAAGGACCAGAGGAGTGGCTCAATTCTAGAGAAAAATTACCTTTTTTGATTTCATCTTTATATAGAAGTCTGGAGTAATTCACGAATACCGCTCTATTGATCTTTGTTCCACCAGTCAGGTCTCCATCACTATCGAATTTTCTGACATTTCCTTCCTCATCATATCCAACTAAAACTTGAGCCATCTGATTATAAATATTCAGTTTCTTACTATTCTGTACATGAGCGGGATTATCAAAAGTAGGGCCAGTGTATCCATATGTGATATCAAAAATGTGGTTAGCTGAAGAACTTAGATAGGGAAAATCGTAAACACTCTGAAACATTCCATGTGCATAGTTTTTTACGTTTTCGTCACTGTATGTTCCCGAAACAATCGATCCCGTAATTGGAATAGCTTCGTGAAGCAATGTTCTTGTTGTTGCAATATCGTTATTTAAAATTGTCTTGAAAACTTGTGCCATGTTCTTTTCCTTATACTTCCTTCACAAATCTGACAGGAATATCGATTCTGTAGCCTGTTGTCACTCCAGAAATTCTAATATTCGTATCGATAAAATAAAATGGTGTTGGTGTGCTGTCAATATCTAGCGAAAATGTTGATCCCAACCTTGTAAATAAGAAATTGCCAGTGTTGTTCAGATCCAAAGAAGCTTTGATAGAGAATTTCAATTGAGTTCCTGGTGCACCATCAATTACTGTTGTCAAGTTCGTGTTTCCGTTCGTAGATTGATCAATAGAAGAAACATAATCTGCATCGGTACCTAAAGATAAATAATATACGGCAATTTGATCGTCGTCGATGAAAGACGGAGAGGCTTGAGAAATATTATTTGCTTTGCTGACATCTGAACCACCAACGATTCCGCCTAGGCGATTGTCAATTTCAATCATATACTGTGTCTCTACCAAATCACTATCTAAAGTCTGCCCAAGGGTTGATGTATTATCGAGACCTTGATCGACCCTAATTCCTCCACCTTTTGCTTCGCCATTATTTCCATTGATATAATCTGCGACTTCGGTGTCAGTGGCATTGCTAAGAGTAGTAGCAGTTGAATTATCCGATGCAATCAAGATTGTGCCAGTAGATCCTGCTATATAGTTCTTTGTTCCTGTAGAATCATTTCTTTTCAATACTGGCAAATAGAGCAAATTTGATCTTGTGATTGTAATAATTTTTGAATTCAAATTTGAAGTGTTGTTTGTAAAAGCTTCTAAAACTGGAGTTTGCATGATCTCTAAATCAAAATAAGCCGAACCACTTGGGTTCTGGTTATCAAATAGAGTGTAATCAATTTCATCGTCGCCTAGAGCAAACTTGGTAATTCTAAAGCTACCGTCTCCCTGTGCAAGTCTCTTTCTGCCAGTATCTGTTAAAACTGCATCTAAAATGATGTCGCCTGAATTGTCTAAAAATGCCATTCTTACTTTCCTCTCCTATAAATAGTTTGCTATTTTTTTAAAATATATTATTTTATTTCTTCTGATATCATTTCTGTTTGAAAATTTACATTTAGGTCCATTTTCTTTCCTGTTTTCTTAGAAATCAAACGAATCTTGAATTTTTTGCCCCACAGAGTTTCTGTCTCAAAGCCAATTGGCGGGACGGAAGATCCCTTGGCTGTCGTATAGTCCTGGATCCCAGAGCCGTTTACGATGCATTGCGACATCCTGGGGACTATATTGAAAAGTTTTTTCATATCCTTTGTCAGTTGTGTGCTCTCTTTTTTTACAAACTCCACAACATCTACTAATAAATAGATCGTTCCTTCGTCATCTACTAATTCAATTCTATAAACTGGAGATGGATTAGAAATATTTCCATGTATATCTACCGATCTAAACGTGTAAAAATATTTTGTATTTGGCTCCAACATTTCAATAACTGAATTTGAAGAAAAATATTTATAACCTGTGTTCGTACTATTTTGCACCTCTCGAACTAATCGTCCAGAAAAATCAGAATATTTCTCCGGGTGTCGAGTTATTCTGAAAATTTGAAATTTTGCCGGAGGATCGTCTGATCTATAAGGCAATGGTTCAGTGCGCTCTAAATTTAGTGATTTTCTAATGTTTTCGTATATAAGTTCGTCATTTGGCTCTATAACTATAGGCTCTAATTTATAATCTCCTATTCCACAATTAAACAGTATCTTTATTCTGTTATTTTTTCCCAATATTGGCAAAATATTTACCTCTGGAAATATAGGCAAGCTATCATAAATTGTAGCAGATGTAGAGAATAGGGGAATTTCATAAATTTTTGCGACCGGACGGACACATGTATCGAAAGTTGCTGTATATTCTTGAGATTCTATCTGTTTTATATCTCCATAGCTACTGTATTTTTCACTTTCCGATGTCTTTTTCGAAGTATAGTTTGATGTTGGTTGACTGCTATTTTTTGTTGTTTTGATTGTTGCCATTATTCGTTTTCTCCCCCTACCTCAAACTCTTCGGAATCAAAATTATCAATATTGTCAGTATCGGTACCCTCATCTTCTCTCTCTATAACTCCAGGCTCTTGAATGACATAGCCACCGAAGCCAGCAGGTCGGCTACCTCCAGCGCCTCCTCCTCCGGAGCCTCCACTGGTTGTTGTTCCGGAGTTTGTGTCTTGATCATCTCCTGCATAATTCGAGTTTGAGATGATATTTTGATAATCTTGATAGTTATTCTTGACACTGGTTTTGAGGTTTTTGTACTTATATTCAGCACCCAGAACTAGTTGGTATGCAAAAGCTGAATATTCATATTTTTGACCATATTTGACTTGAGTATCTACAAATCTGTAAACGTCAATTTCGTTAGAATTTGGAAATAGATATGTTGTAACTAAATTTCCAGCAATTCTTTTTTCCACTTTATACGCTACTGTTTCAGAATAAGAAGGAATTCCATCTAAAATATCTTTATAATTCCTAAGATAACTGTTTATCATGTCTTGAAATTTTGCTTCAAACTTCAACAAATTCAAAAATTTTATAAATTTATTTGATTCTTCTGGGGCCGGCCCAATAATGTTCAAATTTGAATTTTCTTTATTTATTTCTTCTGAAACTTTGTTGACCCATTCGAAAAGATCATATGTTCTAAAAATTCCATCGGCTGCGGTGTCTACGAATTCCACTTTACCTTCAGAGTTGACAGAAAGCTCTTCTCGAAACCCAGCGAATGGCAAAGATTGTTGTGCGGCGCCGCTTATATAGTTTAGCAAACTATTACTAAGATCTGCTTCTCCAATTATTTCTGCTAGTACCGTATTCCTCTGTGTTGAAAACTCTATTTCGTTATACATTGGAAATATTCCCTTATAATCATTAGCTTCTCTTAGGAAGTTTATGTTTTGGATTGGAAGAATTTCAGTTTCAGGAGGTAGCGGACCTAAAGTGTCCACTATGTCTTCAAGAAGAGTCCCTATGTTTAGTAACTCTTCGTCGAAATCATTTAGGGCATTTGGAGATTGATCAATATCTGATTTAGAGGCATAAATAGAATACAAATTTGGCAATGTTTGTTCTGCTACCGTAATGGTGTCATTTTCATAATTTCGTTGATAAAAATTATAAAAAGGTTTGACATAATAAGACATAGGCTTGGCAGAATTTTCAATTATTTGCTTTTCTTTTTGAGAGAAAGGAACTTGAATTGATATATTCGTATCCACAAAATAAGACCCCGTTACAATTGCCGGCGTATCTTCTGAAGTTCCTCTTATATAATCAACAAAGTCAGAATAGTTTTCAAAATAAGAGCTATCAGATTTTAGAGTAACGGACTGGGTGATCGAATAATACGGTGAAGCTTCATAATTTTGAAAGATATTACTACTTCCGAATGATATTTTCGAAAACTTTTCATTTGCACCCATTTTTGGTGGCTGAGGCTTGAACTTTCCATCTGCGTCCCTCATCCAAGCACCTCCAATGTCTACTCGAAATTTATCTGTTTGCGCTTCTCCTTCTTCTAACATGCTTTGCAAGAGATATTCGCTTTTTTTGTACGTGCCCATTATTTATCTCTCCTAATAATTCCTCGTGAAAAAATAGAAACTTCATAATCAGCTGGTGAGTTTGCCCTTCTTAGTGCAGACTGGTATGGCTTCATTGTTTTTTTCTTTATTTGCGGTGGTTTTTTAGCCTTGTTAAGTGTGGTCTTGTTCTTTGCTAAGAAAAAATGTTGATCAAATATTGGCAAATCTAACAATTCAGGAAATTTTACTCCCACCTCAAGATTATTGTACTTCTGTATTCTACAAAGAAGTATTTCTGAATTTTCTACTCTCTCCAGTTGTTTTTGTGTTAGCTCTTTCCAGATTTGTTGATTTAGTAGCGGCTTTCCATCTTTGCTTTTTTCATATCCATCGCAATATTCCACTTTGAATAGAGTAGAGTAATTATAGAGGAACATCAAATCTGTTTGATTATTGGAAATAAAATCAATTCCCTGTTTTTTATAATTTTTCCAATTATTCTTGACAGCTGGAGAATCCGAAATAAAGAGAGAGGTTATCTGGTTAGGGATGCTCTCCAACTGCCCTTTAGAGATCGGAGATTTTCTTACTGAATTGTCAATAAAATTATTATTTTTTGTCAGATCATAATTTGAAATAGTGGGCTTTAGTTCTGTTTTTTTATTTGAGCTGCTGGAATTGCCCAAACCTAGAGAAGTAAAGGTTCTAGATATATCAGAAATACCATTTATAAGCAATTTGTCTGTAGTCTTGCTCTGTGTCTTTTTAGCAGGAACCTTGCTCGACATAGATGTAGAAGAGATGCCAGTTTTTTTAGTCTCTTTTGTTGTCTTATTCTCTTCTAGTGTCACCGAAACAGTAACAGAATATTTTGACAACACATCTTGTAGCATACCCAGAGACGGAGATGGGCTTGTATTATTGCCGACAGCAGAAGTCAATTT
>Ga0160423_10000137_pt1 | contig 52933 bp, 20 predicted proteins | sample CRUFie14St8metaG_FD_108191 | JGI IMG/M metagenome (GOLD analysis project Ga0160423, IMG submission 108191) | Marine microbial communities from the Costa Rica Dome - CRUD Field 142mm St8 metaG | ecosystem: Environmental > Aquatic > Marine > Oceanic > Photic zone | place: Costa Rica: the Eastern...
AATTTGTCCTAAGTTCTCACCACCCGGTAATGTGTCAACTTTTGAACCTCTACCTTCTGCCGTTTGTGCAAAGAAGTAATCTTCCAACATACTCATTGGATTGTAGGCACTATCTGCCACACTTGCACCTGAACCATCTTTGGATTTGCCTGGTACACGTTTTTGTTGTACTTCATACTTAACTTGTTCTAAGTATTGTCTTGCTTTGTGAGGTGGCATATTACCAACATCAATAAAGAACACACGTCTTTCAGGTGCTCTGTGTACTCTATATATAATAATAGAGTCTTCTAATAATTCTTTTTGTTTGAATACTTTAAAAATAGGCTCTAAAATACTTACACCAAATGGCCAAGCCGCATCCATGCCTTCTGTTAAACTAATATGAACAATGTGTTTTGCATCTACAGGTGTACCTTGATCAACACCATCCAATGCACCTGTTAAATAGCCTCCTCCACTTGTTGGATTTGTAGGACTCATTATACCTGTAAGTCCCTGGCCGCTACCATATGGTCTTGCATGTAAGTTAGAAACTTTAGTTGCTACTTTTTCCTCAAACAAAGGATCTAAGTTTTTAATAAAATATGTTTCTATCTTTTTACCAGCAGTTTCATTTACAATAACTTTTTCAATGTTTGCTTGGTCAACCCAATACAGTTCATATGATTCTGGATCTCTGATGAAAACTTGATCTCCGTACTTAATACTGTTACGGAAAATTCTAAATGCACGTTTATGCATAGTGTTTAGATTACACCATTGCTCTAATGTTTTAGAAATAATTTTTGCTTCTGTGTCGCTTGGAGATTCTGAATACTTAATCGAAAAAGGTAATCCTGATGCTTCATCTTCCTGTGTACCAAATTCTGCAATAACATCTAAGGCCGCATTGATTTCTGAATCGGCATCCATGTTATCATATTGCATATAACGTATAAGCCTGTTAGGCGAGCCAGCATAAACTTCAGGTAACCAACTGGCTAACTGATTAGAGGCCGCTCCTGCGCCTTCACCGGATTGTTGCGTTTGTAGGTTTAGTGGTAATCCACTATTGTCAACCGGTGTAAAATGTTTTCTCCAACTCATAAATTAGTCTCTATTCAAATATTATACACAGTATTTATCATTAGTCAAGTACTTGTCAAGATTACAATGGCCAAGGTCTGCTACCTTCATGTTGTTTATAAGGCCAATCTACATCATCTTGTAATTGCTTAGACCACTGTATTTGCTGTATTTTAGCATCAATTAACTTACATTTATCTATAATGCTTTGCGTTACAATATATCCGTTATTCTGTAAAAACTGGCAGTAAATAGAGCTAGATGGATGAAAATCATCCTCTTTTTTAGACGATTCTTGCGTCTCCCATGCCGGTATCCAAGTAACAGTAGGCACCTCAAATGTGTTACCCATTTCGTTAAATAAGGTACTTTTAGACGCCATTTTGTCGTTTAAATGACTATATGTTTGTATTACATCACTGTTATCTCTATGCAAATCATTTAACGTTAGATCGTAATTGTTCTGCTGTTCTGGTTCAACAGAGAACATTTGAAATGCTGTATAAGGTGCTTGTTGCATAACTGTTGTTGCATTATCTATAATTGCTAAGTCTCTAATTAAGAATCCTCTGTCGCAATATCCAGCATCATTGTTACCAAGATCTAACTGAGAATGTATACTGTCTCCATGCATATCCCAATTATGCAGTTGATTTTTTATTACTTCTGTTTCTCTAAACTTCACGATCTTTTTAAGTGTATCTGCAGAAGTGTAATAATCCAGTCTGTGGAATGTGCTCCACATAACACCAACTAAATCTGTGTTGCATAAATTATGTGTGTACTGTAATTGGTTAAGTATAGTAGAAATATATGTGTTACCTTGCCCTGCTTTGGCATAAGATATAAATTCTAAATGGGGATTTTGTTCTGCAATGATGTTTGCCCATGTAGGCCAATACCATTCTGTAAAACTACAACCAACAACAAAAAATCTTTTATACTTTGCTGTATCTAATTGTGCGAAGTCTGTGATTAAGGACATAGTAAGTAGTTATCATCTACTAGCTCAAACCACTTTCACTACTGAGTTTATCAACTGCTGATACTGTCTTCTTTGTATTAGTTGAAATATTACCAAGATGGCTTTCTATTTTTGTATTAATTGCTAAGACTTGCATAGTAGGATCAGATGAAGTAGTACCATCAGCACTCATAGGCATTATACTAGTTGGACTCGGTGTAGGAGCATCTCCAGGAGCAATAGTATCAATTACTTTGTCAACTGTGTCCATCAATCTCTCACCAAAACCTTTTGATGTTGCATCGTTAAGTTTTTTAAGTGCGTCTGCTGATGCAATTATTTCTGCTGTTTCTATTGCATTTAGTCTGTCAATGGTGTCAATTAAAATATTCATTTCGCTTGTGAATGCATGTAATCCAGCACCATCTAATTTTGAGAATTTTTCAAATACATCTAATTGTGCATACTGGTCACTTATATCTGGTCCACTAAACCAACCTTCATCTGTTGCGTTAGCAAATGATTTCATAGCATCTGATATTGCTTCAATACCTGCGGCAGTACTCTTTAGTTCTGCTTCAGAAACATCTCCTAACTCTTTGATATTTTTAGTTGTGGCATCTTGTAAGGCAATATCTTCCTCAACACTATTTCCAAACAAACTACCAATTGCCTGTGCGGCATATCCAATACCTGCGGCCGCTATACCTATACCTGCAAGTGCTACACCTATTGCCGCTAAACCTGGAGCAACTACTGTTGCCGCGGCTCCTGTAACGGCTAATACAGCACCAAAAATTCCTAGAGGTATTGCTACCATTAATAAGCCTTTACCAAATTCTTTCCACTCCATTTCTGCAAATGAAGTTATTGCTGTTTCAAGTCCTAATAATGCAACACCAACACCTGCGGCGGCTACACCAAATGCGGCCATGCCCACAGCACCGGCTCCAAAGCCTGCACCTGTCTTGGCGGCACCTTTACCGCTTGGCATCTTGTTATCAATTTTACTTCCGCCGAACCCAGGCATTTTGCTACTTGCAAAACTCATTGCACTTTCCATGCCTTTTGAGAACAACGCACCAGCGGCACTCTTAACTGCCTTATAGGCAAATGCAACTAGTAATGCATTAATAATTGTACCACTAAGATCAAACTGTTCTATTGGTTCGCCGTCTGGTCCTTCAACTGTGTCTGTGTCAACAATTATATTTGCTATAAATCCAAATACTTTAGCAACTGCTCCTGCCACACCTGCTATGGCACCAAAGGCTACTGCTACAGTATCAATAAATCCTGTTACGTCTGATGCCTCCCAATTCTGAACCCAACCTGCTACTTTGTCTCCCATGTTTTCAATGAAAGGATTTACTTTCTTTTTAATTGATTCTGCAAGATTCTTCATAGAACCTGTACCATCTTCAGTTAAACCAAATAAGCCTGAGAAAGCAAGTGCAATTTTTTCTGCTTGAGCATTAAGTACCTGGAATATAGATTCTGATTCTTCTACCCTAGCAAGTTCTTCTTCGTTGAGATTTTTTAATTCTTCTTCTGTGAGTACTCTACCATCAAGTGTCTTTGTGCCCTCGGTGAATGCACTTAAGAATTGTGTTAACGGTGTACCAAAAGACGCAAGTAAATTATTACTTGTTCCTGCTAAACTACCTCTAAATTTAGCCAATGCATTGTCTAGTGTTGCAGATGCTTTTGCTAATTGATTTATATCTTCAGCCGCTTGTCCTGATTGTCTTAATTGTCCAATAGAAAGTGAAAGTTGTTTACCTAGATCGCCAAAGTTCTCAATAACTGGTCTAATTTCTGCAAGTTGCTCATCTGTTAATCCTTTAGCGGCATTTACTAGAGTACTACCAAACTCATTCATCATAAGTGCGGCCGCTTCTGGGTTGGTTTTACTCAACTCATTTATTTGTTGTATTTTTGCTCTTAAATCTGTTCCTGCCTGTGCATCCAAGGCAGTTAGTGCCTCAAATAATTCTCCACCTGCATCTGTTCTAAATGCAACACTTTCTAACATTGCATTTTGTATAGCATTGTTCACACCTTGGCTCAAACCAGATGCTGACATTTCACTTGCCATGCTTTGAATAGCAGTCACAAATCCATTTGCTTCTGGACCCATTGACTGTAATAATAATTGTATAGAAGCATTTGTTGTTAATGTATCATCAGCCGAGCCTGCAATCTCGTCAATACTTTTACCAAGTATTGCAGTTGCTTTTAATTGCATTTCATAAAGTTCGGCACTACGTTTTGCTTGTTTTTGTCCGTCAAGCATATTAAGTAAACCAATTTGCTGTCTAAGTTTTAAATCTGAGTCTAAAGCCTCTGACATCTGTGCAAGAGTTATACCAAAGTCTGAACCGGCGCCTGTGATGTCTTGAATACTTTTTGTGAGCTGGAGGAAATCTCTTCTACCAACTACTGCAATTATAGATGAAGCATCTTCAAATCTTTCATTAAGTTGCGCCGAAGTGAAACCCAGAGACTGCATAGATGCTCTAAAGTTAGCCGCATCGTCAAATGCATCACCGGTACCTAAGTCTAAACTGGTTCCGCCTCTGCTGTCTCGTAATTGATTACCTATTGCTTTTAAGCCAATCGCCGCGGCAGAAACAGCCGTTAAGAATATGCCAAATATTCCAACACCTGTTTTAAGTGCTGATTGGAACATACCTACACTCTTGCCACTTTCACCAAGCAAAGTACCTTTGCCTTTACCGTCTTTAATCTCGTTTATGGCTTTGATTAATTCATCATTGTCTTTGCCTTCTTCATTACCGATACGATTAATTTCCTTAACAAGGTTTTCCATACTGCCTTTTTGCTTGGTGGAAACACCTTCAAGTTTTTGTATGGCTTCCAACATTTGTTGCAGAGTCTGTTCTGTCGCCCATGCTGGTGCAGTAAATTGCTGTCCATCTATTGATAAGTTAATGTCTGCCATAATTGTCTTTAAGTACCGTTTTTATGATGATAAATAGTTTTGGATATTATTGTGTACCATCTACACACTATTTATCCTTTTTATTAACAGGAGTTTTAATATGGCAAAAAGTAAAAGTAATCCATTAGCAGGTTTTTACCGTGCCCCTAAATTATACACGGCAATACCAACTGGTGGAAAATATTATGATGAGGACATCATAGACTGGCCTGATACAAATGAATTGCCTATTTTTCCAATGACAGCAAAAGACGAAATGATCATGAAAAATCCAGACGCATTGCTTAACGGAGAAGCAGTTGCACAGGTTATTAAAAGTTGTGTACCTTGCGTCAAAGATCCAAGAAAAATGGTTAGCAATGACGTAGACACATTATTAATTGCAATTAATGGTGCAACATATGGCGATGAAGTAAATGTATCAGCAAAGTGTCCAGAGTGTGAAACAGACAATAGTGGCGCCGCAAGTGTGCAAACAAGTTTAGATAACATGGTTATGGTTAAGGACGACTATGAAGTAAACACTGATCAAGGATTAAAAATTACTGTTAAACCATTCCTATATGAAAGCACAATACAGGCAGGACTTGCCAACTTCAAAACAACAAGAAGTTTACAGGCATTGCAAGAAGTAGAAGATGAGTTAGAGCAACTTAAAGCATTTAACGAAAACTTTATGAGTATTGCTGGTTTGAACTTTGATTTGATCTGTAATAGTGTAAACAGTATTTCTGGCACTGACGCAGACGGTGAAGAGTTTATTGTTACTGATAACAAGAGTATCAGAGAGTTTATGGAAAACTGTGATGCCGCTATTGGTTCTGCAGTAGAAAAACGTATTGGCGATATCAATGAATTAGGTATCAGCAAAGACTATCAATTAGAGTGTGAGAACTGCGGTCATGTATTTAAAACTACTATCGCATTTGATCCTGTAAATTTTTCCACGGCTTCTTAGCAAAAGCAAAACCTGAGGCAGTACTGGAGTTAATTAACAGACTCCGCAAAGAAGCCGATACCTTAGAAAAGAGCCTTATAGAAATTGCTGTGTATAGTGGCGGAAGTATATCATGGCAAGATGCTCAACTTATGTCCATTAAAGAACGTGAATTGACTGTTAAGGTAATCAACAAATATAATCAAATCAAAGCAGGTAAGACTGTAGGGGAAGAAATGTAAGAGACACTTCGTGTCTTTTCAATCTACATTCATTCGTTCGTTTCACTCACTTCATTCACTTGATTGAAACTTTTTATTAAGATAATCGATTTCATGCAGATTCCGAGGTCATATGAAGCCAACCAATAAGGCTTCATAAAAAAAGGACTTCATGCGAGTACACGTCGGCCATAAACGAAGACAGGTATTTTGTTTGCACTCTATTGGGCTCTGACCTTACCAAACCTGCGTCGATTTTTAATCTCATCTCGCTTCACTTATGAGAATATAGAGTATAGCAATACTTTTCACAACTATTAAGACTTAGCAAATGTATCTCACCAGTGGGTGGACATTTAAGCATCCTTTCGGGTAGTGCTAAGAATCGCATAACAACCAATGCTCATGCTTACCATCACACGTCAGGATGGATTTCGCAACGGAATCATAATTGGCCCGTCAACCGTATGTGTTGTTTGTATGTGTTTTAAGAGTTAGACTTTGTGTCTGTGAGTGCCATGTTTGTATTCAGTAGATACTTATATACACCGATATTAGTGTATAAATTTTTTTGAGTAAAAATGCTCTTAAGAGCCTTTAAGGTGTTCCTTAAGAATTTGAGAGCCACCTATACGAACATTGATTATGCCGTTGTAGTAGTCATCACTGAGTAACACTTCTCTGTCGAATTGTTCCTTGGCTTCTAAATAACTTGATATGCCCCTGCTAGGACAAAAGTGAAGAATTTCTCTGATAAAATTCTCCTCGCCATATTTTTCTACATCTTCTTTGAGATGATCTGAACTTCCCCAATATGTTTTCCAATCGCTTTCTTTGTAACCACGACGTTTGTTCTTTTTGCCTTTCAAGGGAGGTTTGGTTGTTTTGAACTTGGCTAGTTTTTTACCAACATACTTCATGCCGTTCTTTTTGTTTGTGATTAGATACACAAATGCTTCACAGTCTTCTGGTAATGTGTCTATAATTGCTTTTTCGTATAACCAAGGACTACGCATTATGAAATGTACTCTGTATCAGTATTATATGCTGTAAAGCCGCCTTCTTTTACAACTGTTAATACATTATTTACACGACCTACAAGTTCTTCTTTATGTGATATAAGCAAAATGTTTTTAGAATGTTCTCTATTCATTTTCTTGAGTATTGCTAATGCGTTTTCAACACCAGTAGTATCCATACCACTGTCTATAAGTTCATCAACACACATCAAGTTCATAGGATGATTGAGACTTTCAAATATGTCTCTGAATGCCCAACTTAGTCCTAGTATAAGTCTATTACGTTCTCCTCTACTTAAATTATCAAAGTCTAAGTCTCTGCCATACTCTGTGATCTCTACTCCTAAGTCACTAGCAAATTTTACATCATGCGGCAAACCTAACTTGTCTAAGTAGTGTGCAAGTCTGTGATTTAGATATGCAATATTTTGATCAATAATACGTTTACGGATAAAACTGTCTTTGCTTGTTAGAAGTTTGTATAAAAACTCTTGGTGTTCTTTTAGGTGTGTTACTTCGTTAATAATTTCAAAGTCAATTTCTTGTATACCTGTTTCACGCAGATTTTCAACTTGTTCATCATATGGATTTATTTCTTCTGCTTTTTCTTCAAGTTGTTTTTCTAATGTGTCTAAGTTGTGTTTGTGTTCTAATGCATTTTCTAATGTTTCGTAAAATGTATCTTGTAATTCTGGAAGTACACCTAACTCTTCTAATGCATTGTCAAGTTCTTGTATACGTTCCTCAAGTCCTTCTCTGTATTTTACTTCTTCTGTGTACTTGTCTTCGAGATCCTTAGTATATTCCTCATGTGTGTCTAAGTGTGCTGTACTTTGTTCACAAGCAGGACACACACCTTCTTTTGCTTTTTGTATATTGTTCTCTAGTTCTGCTAATTTAGAAATACTTCTATTCAACGAAGTTGTAGTAGTTGTTTGTTCTTTTTCGATAGTGTTTATAGCAGTTTTTTGCTCACTAACATCTGCATTACTTTTATGTGCGGAAATTTCTTGCTCAATATCTATCTCCATAAGTGTACTAATGGATGTAGCCATATCTTCAAGTTTTTCAGAATGTGTTTTTGCCCATGCCTTGCTTCTGCTAGTAATCTCACTAATATTTTTTTCAATACGTTTGTTACTAGCCTCTATGGCATTTATTTTAATTTCTTCTTCTTTGATTCTATCCCTGCTGTCTTTCATAAGTTCTTTGAGAACTTCTGCTTTTTCGGATAGTTCTGTTATGCCTAACAGTTGTTCAATCATGTCACGTTGATCATTAGGCTTCATACCTAAGAAAGGTTCTGTGTATGTGTTTAGTGCAATCAAATGCTTAAACATTAGATGAGGGAAACCAATAATTTTCTCAATATCTTTTTGTGTTTCTCTACTGTCGCCTTGTTGTTCTTGATCTCCTGGCTCTACACCGTCAATATACAGTTTGAGAATGTTAGGACGTCTGCCTCTTTCTATTCTGTATTCAGTGCCATCAATTTCGAAGTCAACTGTAACAATCATTGACTTACCATTTGTTTTGTTGATGAGGTTATCACGCCTAATGTTTGTTAGTGCTTCTCCGTATAGTGCATAACTTAGTGCATTGATAATAGTAGTTTTACCTGTACCATTCCTACTTCCATCTCCGCCCATGTCTAGATTGTGCCCTAGTACCAATGTTAAATTAACATTGTCAAAATTTACTGCCTGAGTTTGAGCACCAACACTCATAAAATTCTTAGCAGATACGTTTTTGATCTTCAACATAATTAAATTTCTATTCCGTTATAGATGTCGATAAGTCTTTGTTTATCAATAGTTTTAGAGTCAATAGTTTCTAATTGTGTGATAACAATCTTATCCACACTTTCAAATTCAATCTCGCCACCTTCGTAGGCTTCCTCTTCTTCCTTGATTGGTATAAGTTGTAATTCTCGTACATTATATTGCTCTGCCATCTTTTCTCTTATAAAGTTTGCCTCTTCATAAGATATACTGATGTCAAGTTTTACTCTTGCATAAGTGTACTCGTCTAATAGTGTTTCGTGATTGTCTAGCAGATCTTTTAATGTAAAAGATTTGTACTTAGGACATTCTGCCCAGTTTACATACACTGGCTCCTTGTCCCATTCTAAGAACATTGCACCTCTGTCAGTATCGCCAACGTCTGCGTAATTGTGTGGGAAAGCATTACCTATATAGTGTATGTTGTTTTTGTATTGACGTTTGTGGAAGTGTCCACTAAACACATATTCAGGACCTGATAAGTCCTCTGCTTTAAGTCCACCGTGGTCGGGCATATCTACTAGGGCGTTCATTTTGAAGTACGGCAACTCTAGGTGCCCAAAGAAATATTTGGCTGTACATTTGGAAAGTGTTTTCCATTCGTCGCCAACCAACCACGGGGAAATTGCTACATCACCTTGCTCAAATGGTTCATCAACCATTACAAAGTTCGATAAGTCTCTTGCGTATTCGATGCTGTTTAGATCACGTTTGTCTCTGTAGTACAAATCATGATTACCTGTAATAAAGTATACCTTTTCAAAAGCATCATTTAGTTTTTTTAAGTCTTTGATTGTTGCGTTCATAGTAGCAATATTAATACTTGCTCTATGATGATGCCAATCACCTAGAAATATACATGTCTCACAATCTCTTGCTTTAGACTCTTCGATAAACCAATCTACAAATCTAGCACAATCGTCGAGATGTAATCTACTATTTTGCTTTAGGCCGTAGTGAATATCCGTGAAACACGCGGCATGTTTAAAAAGTTGTGACATAAATTAATCAAAGGCTCCTTCATCGCTTTTCCCTGATTCCATTGATTCCCGCAGAATTCTCATTTCGTCTTCGTGTTTAATCTGTCTGCTGTAACTTGGTAAGTGCCCTTGATCTATTAGAATATCATCTCTGATACTTTGATTACGTTTTTCAAGATTTAGTACTCTTGTAAAACTATTAATAACTGCCGCTGTATAGTATGCAAAAGGATTATCACTTTTTGCTTCGTTAAACTGTAAGCCTACTTGGCTAAGTTGAACTAATGCTTGTCCACGCATTTCATCTACATAAGTGTAACCACGCCAGTTTGCTCTGTGGCTAAATCTTTCAACAAGTTTTAAGAACATAGTTCCAAGTTTGTTAGTGATTCTTCCTACAGACGGACTAAATTTTCCGTTGCTTAGGCTACCTTCCCAATGACTTCTTGCAACTTCTTTAAGTTCTCCATTTTGAAATGCATAATGCTTGAAAGGTGGAAAATTAACTTTTGCCTTTGTTTCTGCTTCATTTCTAGGATTCTTTTTTCTGCCAGGCTCTAATGGAATGTGTTCCATTGTCATGACTCTAAAAGTTACATCTTCGTCTGAAATAGTAGCAATATCTACAGCAAACTCTTTTTGCTTTGGCTTGTTTCTGTAGTCGCCACTACCATGCTGTATCATTGCTTCAGCATAGGCTTCGCTTTGAATTCTTGATGCTTGGTTTTCTTTTGCTTGTTTAATTGCTGTTTTATTAATCTTCTTAACGTCATCTACAATAACGTCATGCTGGAAATATTTCTCGTCCGATAGCCAACAAAAACTCATCTTGCTTTTGTGAATCTCTTTCAAGATGTCCTTATTATTAAGGTAATTTACCTTCTTAGGTTGTGCCATGTGTTCTCCAAAATTATAATATTAAACAGTTATTATACATTATACTTAACAAAAGTCAAGCAGTTTTTGTCAAAATCGTGAAAAATAAAAACAGCACTTAATGATGTTGATAAATACAAATATAGGAGACAATATGGTTGATTTTTTATCTAAAACCAAGAATGCGTTCAATGGACTGCTAAACAACAAAATAGCAGAAGCCAGCAGTAAACTTGGCAATAAAAACCCTTTAGCAAAGACATTCTTTGATAGAATGCTTGGTTCTGCATTTCCTGGTTATGGTTTACCAAACAATCCAAACATAGCACTTACTGAAGGAGAGATTGACCGCAGACTACAAAGTTTAATAGCAGAAGCAGAACTTATGTCTCAGGCGTCTGAAAGAATTGAAACAGACGAAACATTGTCTCAATCATACGATTGGAGAGCAAGACTCAGACCTAAAAAAGGTGGTGAAAGTCTATTTTATCAAAAAACTACAAAAGGTGACTCAGGTGATTACTTATTAAAACCTATTGAAGAGTCTGGTGGCATGGTATGGCAATACACTCCAAACATTATGATGCAAGGACAATCAAATTACAATCAAGCACATTATCAAGGCATGAACTATCAGATACCAACGTTTCAAAATAGTACACCGCCTATCTTGCCAGTAGCCGCTGATTTCACAGCAAACGATATTTACGAAGCAAGATACTTGTTAGCCATTTTTGCATTTTTAAGAATATGCGGTAAAGGCACATTTGGAGATTCAGCAGTAGCGGCTGGTAACTACGGTAGACCACCGCCAGTATTACTATTTGAATACATGGGTGACCACATGTTTAACAAGGTACCTGTAATTGTTACAAGTTACAACATACAGTTAATGGAAGAAGTTGACTATGTACCTGTTAAAGTTGGTGATACTGTTACGCATGTGCCTACAAGAACAAACATAATGGTTAACTTAGAAACAGCATACACACCACAGAAACTAAGAAGGAAGTTTAACCTCGATACACTTACAAGCGGTGAATCATATAAGGATGGATTTATCTAATGCCTACATATAAAAGAGAAAGTTTTTTAAGCAGAGCAGAAAATAGAGATTCTCAGTTTCTCGATGTCAATGTGAACATTCCTAAAATAGGAAAAAGCATTGAAGATGAAACATTCACAATTACACCGGAATACGAGGAAAGACCAGATAAACTAGCACATGTACTATACGAAAAAAATCAATTATGGTGGGTGTTTGCGGCAAGGAATCCGGATATTTTAAAAGATCCACTTGGAGACTTTAAAGCAGGAACTACTATTAAATTACCTGCGATGTCTTCTATAAAGAACATTACAGGTTAAGATGGCAAACAGCAATATACCTCAAATAGATGATCCATACGTAGGCAAAGTTTACGGAAACATTCTCGACAGATATGCATTACCAACTTATAATGTAAAGTTGTACATGCTCAGAAAAGAACTTTCTGTTGACGCCAAAGACGGTGTTGCTTCTTTTGATGAATCCTTAACAGGACCTCCACAAGATCAAGTTATACTAGCACAAACAGGTGTAACTGCCGCATCTATAGATGATATAAGTATACAGGCACTAACTGCCACTGACGGACCAAATGCAATACAAGTCGACTTTACTGTACATCAACCTGGTGCCGCTACATTTTTAGATCAGATGCAAATGGCAAGAGCATTTCTTGGCCAAGAAAATGATTACATGCCTGTAGTATTTTTAGAAATACGATTCCAGGGCTATGAAGCAGGGTATGAACCAGACGAAGATGACGGCGGCGAATTTGCACAAATTTGCGGACCTTATAGATGGAAACTTAACATAACAGAAATAAATGTAGAAATAGATGAGGGCGGAAGTAGATACGATATCAAAGCAATACCAACAAAAAGTTTTGCTTATAGCAGTCCTCTGTTTAAAATACCAGCAAATATAAGTACAGCAGGCAAGACAATCACAGAGCATGTTAATAGTTTACAAGAACAACTAAACACTTATCACAAAGAAACTGCTACGCATGAAGTCCCAGATGAATTTGAATTTGACTTAGAAGCATTACTTGGTACTGAAACTGATGCTAACTCTGATGGTACTGCTAAACAAAATAGAATAAATGATGAGACATTAATTACTAGTGCAGATGCAGAAGCAGATGAACGTAACAGACTTTTGAGAACTTACGAAATAGGAGATGCTGTTACCGCCAAGCAGGCGTTAGTCGATGAGCCAAAAGTAGAAGGCGAAGAACCAGAACAAATATTTGAAGAAGACAAAATTAATGTTCCTAAAGACATGACCATTGAAAAATACTTTGCAACGTTGCTTAGTATGAACCAAGAATTTTACGATAAGATTAGTAGGAAAGAACAAATAGATGATGCAGAGTCTGATGCTAACACTTCAGAAGCACATGTTATATGGTTTAAAATGGATGCAAATGTCACACAATTAAAGTTTGATAAATCTAGAAACTCATATGCACATAAGGTAATATACAAACCAAGACTGTATAGAAGTTCAAGGCCTGATATTGTAATTGACTCAAAGGAAATAGAAGTATCCAAAGAAGATTATAAAAACAGAGCAGAAGAAATTTTTGCAACAGGCGGTTTGAAAAAAGCATATCATTACATATTCTCTGGACTTAATGATCAAATAAAAAGTTTAGATATAAAATACAATAACGGTATTGCATTATTAGTTCCACCAAAGGGAGGTGCTATTGGACAAGCCGCACTAGTGTTGGCAGAAAAAGCCGGTTCTATTCCTGCAGGAGAAGATACTACATTAGAAGGTGTTGTTGAAAACTTAATTGAAGCAAAAGGAAATGCAACAGCAAAAGATATCTTCAAAGATTTTATGGATGGCATTAATAAATTAAAAGACATAGCAGAAGATGGATTATCAGGATTGGTGCAACAATTAGAAGATGCAACGGGTCTTGATGTTGAAACTATTACTGGTGCATTGCAAGGAAATAACGAAGCAAATCAACAAGCATTAGAAAATGCATTAGATTCAAAAGCACTTAAAAAACTTAATAACGAAACACAAATTACTGCCACAGAACCATTCCCAGAATACAATCCTGAACTCAGTGATTATAATTATGCTGTTGATTTAGTCAACCCATTGGAAACACCTCTTACAGCAAATGACTTAGAAGAATTAGGCTATCTAACACTTGAGAGAGTAGAAGAAGCAACAGTAATAAAACAAAAACTTGATTCAACAGAAAATGTAAATGATCCTGAAAGCCAAGCCGCCACAATTAAAAAAGGTAGTGTACAAAATACATTGTTTGGTGTGATTGCAAGTCAGCATTCAAATGATTTAGCATTCTTAATACAACTAGACATGGAACTTAGAGGTGATCCTTGGTATTTGGGTAAAGATACAAATGATAATTCTGACGAGGAACAAGCAAATTTTTACAAAGATGATAATCACTTCTATTTAGGAATACGTTCTCCAAAGACATTCGATATGGACTGGCGAGATGAGGACAGTGATATAAATACTGGTTATTGGAAAGGAGACGGAGTCTCTAGATCGTTCGGTGGAATATACAGATTGGTTAGTGTGACAAATAATTTTTCTAATGGTGAATACTCTGTAAGTGTAAATGCACAAAGAGTTGTACCAACACAAGAATCAAAAATAGAGAACACTAATAAAGAGGAACCAGCACCATAATGGCTAAGAATTTAAACAGAACAAGACATAAGGCCGCAAATGCTAGAATTAAGTACGAGAAGTCACTTAATAGGCGTTCCTTGTTGGGTGTTTTTCTTGCTGAAGTAGTATCAACCAGAGACGAATCAAGATCAGGCAGAATGGAAGTTTTTGTTCCTGCATTAGATGGTAGTAGAAGTAATACAGCATCATACATTCCATGTAGATGGGCATCACCATTTGCAGGCACAACAGATGTAGAAGGCTTAGGCGAAGATGTTAAAGATTATATAGGCACACAAAAAAGTTACGGTATGTGGATGGTTCCACCAGACGTGGGAAACCTAGTACTAATTACTTTTGCAGATGCTAACCCTAGTCAGGCATTTGTAGTCAGTTGCGTTTTTCCAGATAAAATTCATCACATGGTACCAGGTATGTCAAGTGGTAAGAGTTACAGTGACCCTAGTTTGTCTATGCCTGTAGCAGAAAAGAATAGAAGAGACGCAAGACAATCACACAACGATGCATTACGCCCTGTACACGTTGACTTAGCAGAATCAATTACAAAGCAAGGACTTTTACAAGATCCATTAAGAGGTGCAGGAAAAGGTTCTTCAAGGAGAGAATCGCCAAGTGAAGTATTTGGAATACTTACTCCTGGACCAAGAGACCCTGACAACTTTAATCACAGATTGGGTGGACACCAATTTGTTATGGACGATAATTTAAAAGAATCCTTAATAAGACTTAGAACTAGAAGAGGCGTACAAATACTATTAGATGATACAACTGGTAGTATATACATGATTAACAAACAAGGTAGTGCTTGGTTTGAATTAGCCGCAAACGGTGATATTAATTTGTTCAGTGAAGGCTCCATAAACATGAGAGCAGAAAAGAATATGAACATTAGAGCAGACGGCAATTTAAATTTAGAAGCAGGACAAAATGTCCTCATGAAGGCCGCAGGTGATAGAAGTGCCAAAGGCGAATATGTTGGTATACCAATGCTAGGTGCATTAGGCATACCTCCATTAGGAGTAGGTGGTAATATTAGATTTGAAGCCACAGGTGCATTAACAGGCTTAGGTGCTACAGGTGTTGCTATGACATCAAAAGACGGTGATATGGATCTTAGTGCCGCAGGTAGAATTGCTTACACTGGTGCCAAACATGATATGACAGCAATAGGAACTGCCTTACCTTGGGGTTCTGGTATTGCTTTTCTATCTGATGTAGGTGCAATTGATTTTAAATCTGCTATTGCCGTAAATGCTGTATCAACTGGTCCAGTTTCTTTGATGGGTTCATTTATTAATCTCAATACAGGCCCAGGCATACCAGCAGTACCGCCCCAGCCGTCCGTACCAGCACCGCAGATCGGAACAAACAAATTTAAAGATGCAGGAGAAAAGGCACCCGAGTTTGAAAAGCCAGAGCCTGGTATAACATCAGATTCAGACGGAGATGGCACAAGCGATTTAGAAGGCGCAGTAGAAGTAAATGTTGAAAACACAATGAAGTCTGCAAAACCTTTGGCTCCTACCGCAGGTAAACGAACAGGTAAACAAGACGAAGTTGAAACAATACTTACAGCACTGGTAACAAAAGAGCCATATGTATCGCACTATCAAGCAGATCCTATAACAAGTTCCGAACAGGAACCGTCAGCAGATCAAGAAGTAGATGAAAAATTACCGCCAGCATCAAGTGAGGAAGGACAAGCAAAACCAGATGATGTGCAAACAACCAAAGGCACGAACAAAGGTGCAAATTATGTTGACCAAGCAGGTAATGTTATTGCAGGTGTTACTGATCAAGCAAAAACAGCCACAGATAAAATTGGAGATGGTGTAGCAACAGCAACAGGTGTTGCAAATGACATTATGGGTGCTGTTAATGATCCATTAGGAGCCGCTGATTCGCTTTTAAGTGGTAATCCACAATACGACGAAGCATTAGGTATTCTTAATAACTTTGCATCAATGGATGCTACAAAACTTTTAGAATTAGCAGGACTTGGTGGTGTTATAGCAGGTATTAAAGCCGCACTACCGCCGATTAGATTTCCAACTTCAAATGCATTATCTGAAAAAATAATTGGCTTGCAAAAAGAATTAGATTTTATGATGGCAGAATTAGAAGCATTTGGTATTGACCAATTTGGCTTTGACATGGATATGTTAGGTGCAGAATTTGGTGAGCTGAAAGGTTTAGTTGACGATGCTATAGCAACAGCCACAGATGGTATGGACTTAGTAAACAAATTAAAAGAAGTTGGTATAACCATGCCTGTTGAAGGAGAAAGAATTTTCCAAGACAAGTTTGGTAACATGCTTGTTGATTTTAGTTCTGGCATAGGACCAGTGGGTTCAACATTAGGACTTGTTGGCGATATGAACAAAGTGTATTCTCAAATTGCAGGAGATATCGACACACCACTGCACGAAAATGGTAAACTTGCAATAACAAGTTTTGCTCAGAGTGTAGGGCCAGAAGTTTTTGCAAGTAGCAGACTTAGAGACTATGTAAACGATCCAAGTAAACACAACTTGGTTGGTAGAGAAATGCAAAAATGGGTATTAGATAAGCCAGGTGGTACAGTTGACCCAGTATTGCAAGGGAGACGTTTATACGAATCTCAACTTTATCAGTCACCCGACGAAATGGATTTAGACTTTGGTGATTTACCTGATGGGGGAGTTAGTTGGACAGAGTTGGCTGAAATGATCAAAACACAACGTGAAGAATTCTACGTTAAGAAAACTTCTGAAGATGGACCGCCTACTGCTTAGTAGAGTTTAACTGCTTATTAAGTTCATTAATTCTTTTATATGCATTGTACTTTGCTTTTTGCTCTTCAGCAACACATTTCTTAAGAATATCAATTTGATTTTCTAAACTAATTGCTAGTCGTCTATAAGTTTCGGCTTCAGTTTTTTCGTGATCCGCCATAATACTATTTACAAATTATAGTGCAATAATTACACTTTATAGGTAAAAAAGGGCAGTTGCCTGCCCTTTGACTAGCCGGCCACCAATTCTCGCATTTCTGCAAATTCTGGTGGTACAACTTTAGAGTTGTATCGAAAATTACCAACAAGATTGATTGTGTTAAACAAGCAATACTTCTTAGTAATGGAATCATAGATTCCAAAGGTAACATAACGTTTTTTAGATTCGTAAATCTTAATAAACCCTGCACCTTCTCGATTACGTTCCTCTGCAAGTGCCCAAATTTCATTGAACACATTGTTAAGGTGACGCATTTCGAAATCCTCTTCCGATTTATGGGAGCAACAACATGTGTTGCCGTGTCACATATCTACTATGCTTATGCGTATTTAAACATACTTGAAGCAGTATGTCAACCTTTTTGGTAAAATAAAACCCATTATATTGATTCTGATAAATAACAGTATGGCTAGGTTAATAGGATTCAGTACAGTAGGTAGAACGAAGGCACCTTTCACGGTTACAGGTAAAGAGTGTGTGCTTCGAGATCTTGAAAATGAATTCTACACTAAAAAAGGCGAACGCCCAATGAGACCTAATTTTGGTAGCATTATTTGGGATTTGCTTATGGACCCAGCAACAGGACAAGTAGAAAAACTTGTCAAAGAGGATATACAAAGAATTTTAGATAGAGACCCTAGGGTCGAAGAGAAAAAAGTTAAGGTACTGGTATTAGATAATTCAATCAGTGCCGAAGTGGTTATAGACGTGATTCCGTTTAATTCCGTTGAAACATTATACTTGACTTACACTCAGCAAATTGAAGAAGGTATTAGTTAATGGCTAAAAGTAGACAAAATAATTTATTTGCCGCTGAAGACTGGAAAGTAGCCTACAAAGCATACAGCGAAGTAAACTATCAAGCATATGACTTTGATACTATGCGTGGGGCAATGGTTGACTATGTCAAAACAAATTTTCCAGAAAACTTCAATGACTATATAGAAAGTTCAGAATTTATTGCTATCATAGAACTGTTAGCATATCTTTCTCAGTCATTGGCATTTAGAATGGACATCAATACTAGAGAAAACTTTTTAGAAACAGCAGAAAGAAAAGACTCGGTATTTAAACTTGCAAGAATGTTAGGATACAATCCTAAGAGAAATATTCCTGCTAGTGGACTAATGAAAATAGTCAGTATTAAAACATCTGAACAGATGACAGACAGCAACGGACAAAATCTTAGTAACAGAGTAATTTACTGGGACGATGCAAACAACAATAATAACTACGAACAATTTATATCGGTATTGAACTCTGCAATGAGCAGTACTAACAGATTTACTTCTCCAATTCAAGAAGGCAGTATTAATAATATAAAAACAGAACTATATCAATTGAATACTCCTTTAAACTCACCAATTAGTTATAACAACTCTGTGAGAGTAGCAGGAGCACAGAAGCAGATTAACATTGTTAATCCAACTTTCCAAGACAACAGTCATTTCTTTGAAAGACATCCTGATCCAACCAATCTGTTTAATTTGATTTACAGAAATGATGGTAAAGGAAACGGAAGTAGTAACACAGGTTTCTTTGTAATGTTCAGGCAAGGACAGTTACAGTTTGCAGACTTTAACTATACTACTCCTGTTGAAAACAGAGTACAAGACATACAAGTTGCAAACATTAATGAATCAGATGTTTACTTGCAAGAAGTAAACACTGGCGGACAAGTGTTAAACAAATGGACCAAGATACCTAACACAGTTGGACAAACACTTAACTATAACAGCATAAGTTTAAATACTAGAAACTTATATTCAGTTGAAAACGTAGGCGATAGTAACGGTATTAGATTACGTTTTCCAGATGGTGAGTTTGGAAATGTGCCAACAGGTATCTATAGAGTTTGGTATAGATCAAGCGATCCTTCGAGATATACAATTAATCCTGAAGAAGCAAAAAATCTAACAATCACAGTACCATATGTTAATGCCGCAGGTAAAGAAGAAAAACTTACATTAACATATAGTCTACAGTATAAAGTAGGTAATAGTGCTCCTTCAGAAAGTTTAGCGGCTATTAAAGATAGAGCACCTAAAACATTCTATACACAAAATAGAATGGTATCAGCACAAGATTACAATGTGTTCCCAGAAACACAAAGCAGTAATATAACAAAAGTAAAATCTATAAACAGAACACATTCTGGGCATAGTAGATATATTGATATTAATGATCCTACAGGAACATATCATAATATAGATACATTTGCCGATGATGCATTTTTGTATTCAAACGACTCTAACCACACACAAGAAGTTATTGTCAACGAAGCCACAACAGCATTAGAAGTAGTATCAAGTATTTTACCAAATGCATTAAAAAATAGAAAAGTAAATAATTTTGTATATTACAAAATGAGAAACGCATGGACTAATCCGTCAATGGGTGGTTCTTATGCAAACTTTAGGTATGAGACACAAGATCAAGTAGTTTGGAATCCGCTACCTCTTACAGGCGAAAGTAAGTCAGGATACATTAGCGAACAGTTTACTGACGGAAATAGAAATGTTTTAGTAAACACATTGACACAAACTGCAATGTTCAAAGAAAATACATTTTTAAAATTTGTTGATCCTGCAGATAACATAGGTGGCACAAAATGGGTAAGGCTTGTAAACATTGAAAACAATGGTGCCTTAAGTGCAGGACTTAGTACAAGTATAGGACCAATTACTTTAAGCGAAGAAGTGCCAGCACTTTGGGAGGTTAGAGAAGTAATAGTATCAATGAGAAAACTTTTCTCTGTAGCAGAAATTAGTGGTGTAAATGGGTTCGAAACAGCCATAAAGAACAGAGAAACTTTCGGTATTGGGTATAATTTAATTACAGATTCATGGTATAAAATACCAAGCACAGAACTAACAACAGCCTCTAAAACAGGCACATATAGTTTAGATTCTGCTAATGCAGGTCCAAACAGTTGGGTTATACTCATGGAGTATAGTGCTATTGATATTAATAATTACAAGTATAAAATGACAATTCGTGGTAGCGAATATGTTGTTCAAAGTGAAGCAGATCTTAAATTCTACAATGTAAAATCTGTTAAAACATTAGGTAGTGATAATAAAAGTAACAAGGATACAGTTATTATTACAAGCACAAATACAAAGCCAGGAACATCAGAGACATTTGAATGGAGTGGCTCAAAATGGATAAATTCAGAATTTGGATTAGCAATTGAACCTATCGGTCTTGCAATTAATTTACCGTTGAGAACAAGAGATACAAAAGCAACAGATGTAGATACACAATGGGTAAGTAACTTTGGTATTATGAAAACATCTGGAACAACAGTTGCAGATCAAGTTTCATTTAATAGATATGTTGAAGAAGCAGTTATCACATTAAATACGTTCCATCAGGTAGGTGGTATAACAAGTGAGACTAATGTAGTAATTGCAAATAATATTGGAACTATACAGAGTTTACCTAGCAAAATAGATATACCGTTTAACAACACAACATTTGGAAGTAATTTTGTTGATACCTCTGAAGCAATACCATATGTAATTTATAGACAAGTTCCTAATGGAGGTTCACCAGGTGGAGAAAAAATATTTAGAGCAAATGCACAGGTTGTTACAGCAGATGGTGTAGCAGGAACAGGTTCAGGTCTTGATGATACTTCTAAGTCTTGGGGTACAGATGGTACATCACAAGACACAAGTCCAGACCTAGGAAGAATTTTATTTAAATCCTATGATACTGTAACAGGCGTAGGAAAATTAGAATACAACAGAGTACAGAATGGTGACTATCACTACTCAAGAGATGGCTCTGCAAATCCTCCTTACAGAGATAAAATAGTTATTCATTATGAAAACAGCAAAGAAAAATTAGATAAGCCTATTGAATGGGAAGTTGTTGACAGTTTCAAGGAAAGCGATGGATACACTGACAATAGAAAAGTTATTGTTGCTCCTTTAGATACTGATAATGATTTAGTACCAGATAGACCAATACAATTTTTAGAGTATGTCGATGATTCAGATTATGTGTACTTTGAATACTACACAGACTTTGATGGTTATAGATATGATAAACCATGTAGTGGAATTATACATGACTTTAGAAGAGAAGACAGTTTAGTTATTGATGATACAAAAGATAGTGTTTCACCAATATCTTACAACAAGCCAGTAACATTAAGTACATCAAAATGGATTGTTGTTAAAAATAAAACAGTAGCAATGCTATTTGAAAATTTAGTAAACAGCAAAGGACTAATAATTACAACAGCGGATGATATGAAAACATATCAACTAACTCCTTTGAGTACAGCAAATAGCCAAGTAAAATTAAGTGAAACAACAGATTACTTTGTTAAGAATGGTAGAGGTAAAACACAAAATACTGCCGCTCCATTTATAGCACCAGGAACAATACGTTGGAATCATGTTGCACCAAGTGATGTGAGAATTGATCCAAGTATTAGTAATGTTGTAGAAATGGTTGTGCTAACAACAAGTTATTACACACAGGTTAGAGAATGGCAAGCAAGGCCAGTAGGATCATTTCCTTTAGAGCCAACAAGTGATCAACTAGCATCAGAATTTACTAATTTAGATCAATACAAAACAGCAAGTGATTCATTAGTTTACAGAAGTGCTAAGTTTAAATTACTGTTTGGGCCACAAGCAGACGAGGTACATCAGGCAAAATTTAAGATTATTAAATTATCTGATCAGATTAGTGATAATGAGTTGAAAGCAAGAGTCATAACTGCAATCAATACATATTTCAATGTAACAAATTGGGAGTTCGGAGAATCATTTTACTTCACAGAACTAAGTTCATATATTCATCAACAACTTGGTAGTAGCATAGGTAGTATTGTAATATTGCCAAAGAGCTCTACAGGAAAATTTGGTGAGATGTTCCAAGTAAAAGCAGAACCAAATGAATTGTTCTTAAGTACAGCAACAGTTAGCGATATTGAAATCGTAAGTAGATTAGATAACCAAACATTAGGATCATAATAAATGTCTGAAAAGAAAGTTTACCAAAAGTTACCCGCGGTACTTCAAACTACTGCGATAAAAAACTTTTTTGAAAGTACTGTAGAGCAATTATTCAGTAAATCAAATGTAGAGCCTATACAAGGATATATCGGCTCTCCGAGTAGTGATGACGTAAATGTAAGTGGTAAATTCTTAGCAGAACCTACAACAGTTAAAAAATTCTATGGACTAACACCAACTGTAAACACTATTAATACAACTACAGGACAAAGTGAAAACTTGTTTTTCTATGACGAACTTGTAGAAACATTAGAGACATATGGTGTTAATGTTAAAAATCACAATAAAATTTTCTCAGAAAAATTTGCATCATTTTTACCTCCAATAAACATAGATAAGTTTACAAACTATCAAGAATACTATTGGTATCCAAAAGGGCCTGATGCTATATCAATCACAGGAACAGTAGAAAATTATATTGATATTGATAAAGATATAATAGGAATGAAAACTTTTACTCCATCAGGCGGTAAAGCATTTCGTAATGGCATGGTTGTAACATTTAGTGGTGATTACGTTATTCCTGCTTCAAAACATAACATAGAATATGTTGTACAGGGTGTAGGCGAAAGCATATCATTAATTAAGAAGGAAGTAAATCTAAGTGCTAGATATACATCTACAGGATATACAAGCAACAGCATTGACCTAACTTACAAAACAACTGGTGCAGTTACAGACACAGTAACATATAATGCTCCACAAACAGGTGATGCTATTACTTCTGATGTTGGTGACCCAGAAGTGTACATCAAAGGAAGCGGAGCACCAGGAACAAAAACAGAAATTCAAACTATTAATGTTGGAACATTGAACAGATACAATGGCACAACAACACTTAGCGATGGTAACACAACTATATCAATAAATCATGCAACTGCACAGCCAAGAAACATTGTGGAACTTGTTGCACAATTAAAAGCGGCAACTGGTTATAGTAATTTAAAATTTACAGTTGATGTTGCAGATAGATCTCCAGTTGACTATGTTGTACAAGAAAAAAATGCAATTAACAATAATGCCTGGAGTAGAATTAACTTTTGGTATCATAAAAATAATTTCTTAGATGCAGATAATTCTTTGCCTAGTAGATCATTTCGTGCAAGTCGACCTATTATCGAATTTGACAAAACACTAGAACTATATGATCACGGAACAGGAAAGTCTATTGCTGACATTGATGCAGTAGCATATAACTATACATTCAAAGAATTAGATGGAAGTAATGCAGGCACAACATTTGTAGACGGTGTAAACAGACTTAATTACGATCAAATTATTTTTAACAACGAAGTAACAGACATTGCAAAGTATGTTTATAAACTTACAAAAATACAAGCAGATCCTGTTATTACAACTACTGTGGGAAGTGGAGCACAATTTAGTATCACACTAACAGGACAAGGCAGAGATAGTGTTATTAGTGCTATAACAGTTACTGATGGTGGAAGTGGATACAGCTCTGTGCCAGAACTAACAATAGGTGGAGCAACAGGTAATAACTTTGGTAGTGGAGCAACAGCAACCGCTACTATTTCAGGTGGAGCCATTACAGGAGTTACAGTTACAAATGGTGGATCAGGGTATTATTTAAACGGCCAATATAGACTTGAGAAGGTTGGCGATCCTGAAACTAATCCTGCAAATACAAATGAAGGTGATGCACTATTCAAGCCTTTGATGGCATTAGCAAATCAAACAGTTTCCGTTAGAAGCGGTGAGTCGCAACTAGGTAAAGAATTTAGATGGGACGGATTGCAATGGATTAGATGTCAAGAAAAAGTTTTACCTAATCAAGCACCATTATTTAATTTGTACGACAGCGACGGCGTAGCATTAGATGATGTTGCGGTATATCCTGCTTCTACATTTAACGGTAGCAAAATATTTGGTTATGCTGTAGAAGTGCCTGAGAATGCAACAAATATTACTAAAAGCAGTATAGTAGACCCACAACTAGGACAACAATTAGTGTACAAACAATTTAATGCACAGAGTGAAATATTATTTGAAAACTTCATAGAAACAGAAAGTTTTAACTTTACGCCTTTTGGTAGTAATACTGCAACAGGTGTAACATTAGGAGCATCCAATACTGGTGGTCCATACTCTATAAACGGATACTATCCTTTGTATGCCAGAGAAACATTAGCACAAGCGGCTGGAGACGGCACCGCACATGAACATGTGTTCTTTGGAAAAACTTTTTACATGCCAAATGGACTTGAATTAGGAGTAACTTCCTTCCACGGAAATTACAACGGTTCTCTTACATCAGCAGACCTTACAGAAAGCACTACAACTACCTCAACAGGCGCAACTCCGATTGCAAGTTCCCCGATTTCTTCAACGATAAATACAAGTAATAATACAGGTGGATCCGGCTCAGGTGGAAGTGGTTCAGGCGGAGGATATGGATACTAATGGCTACAGTTAATTTCGTTGGCGCAACAAACACAGAAGGACCTTTTGCAATTAATGGTTTTTATCCATTGTATGCAACAGAGGCCAAATCTAATACTCATGACGGTGGTAATGGTACATCACATGCTCACGTATTCTTTGGACAAACTTTCTATATGCCAAATGGACTTAAGATGGGTTCAACACAGTTCCATGGTGAATACGATGGTTCTCTGACAGCAGAATATAATCAATCCGCTACAACAAATAGTGCGTCGAACATAAAAGGATATTATTATTACAAACTGGACAAAACAGTACCAGAATATCATAATGCTTGGAAATTTATTGATGAGCCAAGCAAACAAAGAATTTTTACATCATATTCTCTTACACAGGTTGACATAGATGCAAATGTTACAGACTTTTTTGTAGGCTGTTATCCTGATGTCGACACAACAAAAGTGTGTGGTTATGATATCACTGTATTAATTAATGCAATACCAGTAACAACATTTACATACGGTGACAGACCTGCATTTATACAATTTCCTGATACGCAAACTTTTAATGTTGGCGACTTCATAGAAATTAGTGCATCTGCAAAAGAAGGCTTGATTAGTTCAAAAGGACCAAGCAAATATGAACTGCCACTAAGTTGGGGACACAACACAACTAACCAAGATATTTTAAATGTTAGTGCTCCAGAATATATTGGACAATTTAAACAACACATAGAAAAGCAACAAGGCTTCTCAGGAGAATCTTTAGGAAGTAATAACTATCAAGACTCTTCAAAAGTTGCTGGCGTAGAAAACGATATTGTACAAACAAACCAAGACACAATGCTTGGTGCTTTTCTTGTTGACGATAATCCAAGTAACTTAGTTGATGCATTGAGATTTAATGCCAACGAATATATTAAATTTAAAAATAGACTTCGACATGAAATTGAAAAGTATTACAATACCAATGCTACAACAGGACTTACAAATGAATATGTTTTAGATCAGGTATTAAGGAATGTTACAAGTTTTAAAATAGGCAATGATGTTTTTAACAAAACATATATTCTACCATTTGGTGACAATTATACAAAAGAAGATTTTACTGTTACTACAGATACAGTAACATATACACTAAGTTCTTTTGCTGATTTAGATTTAATTGAAAACAGTTTGTTAGTGTACTTAAACAGCAAACTTTTAGTTGTTGAAAAAGATTATACAATTACAAGTTTTAGTCCACTGACTGTAAAATTATTAACATCAGCATCAGGTGGTGATACATTATGTACAAAACTTTATAATGCAGAAAGAGATAGTGCCCAGTGTCCGCCTACTCCAAGTACAATGGGTATTATGCCATTGTATCAACCTATACTTGAAACAGACACAAGTTTTAAAACACCAATTACAACATTGGTAGGTCATGACGGTAGTAGACAAAAAGCATTTGGCGATTTCCGTGACGATATATTATTAGAATTTGAAACAAGAATTTACAACTCTGCAAAAGCAGAATTTAGAACTGCAAACAGTTTACCAGCATACAACAGCATAGATATTAGGTGTGGTGCTTTTAGAGATACAGGATATACACATGGTGAGTTTTATGATTTAATTAGACACTATTTTTCATCATGGACAATATCTGAAAACTTAGATCCTATTGTAAACGAATTTTTTGATTCCCAAGATGAGTGGTCTTGGAATTACAGTAGCACCGAATTACCAGGACATTGGAGAGGCTGGTACGAATTTTATTATGACACAGTAAGACCAAATACACATCCTTGGGAGATGTTAGGGTTTACTGAAAAGCCACTATGGTGGGACGAAGAATACTATGTGTATGATGTAGATGACATTGACAGATTAATACCAAGAGTTGATTACGGTTCAGGCAATACAAAACTTTGGACTGATTTAGAAGAAGGTATTATTAGACAAGGTCCAAGACAGAATCTAAACAATTACAAGATTAATAATCCTTACAGACGTATAGGGTTAGGGGACTTATTACCAATAGATGCTAATGCAAAACTTATTAGTCCTTATAGAATTAAGTCAACAGATACTACAACAATATCTACAACATGGGTAGCATCAGAAGGCTCTGCTGATGATCAATTTGCTTTTAGAACAAACAGTTTTAGAAAGTTAGATGGTATAAACGTTACTGCTTCTGATAAACTGTATGTTGAAAGTAATAACTTGCCTACCGCAGATAAAAAGACAACAGAACAAGTAACATCGTTTGTTATACCAAGAAGATCACAACTTAATGATGCATCTACTTGGAACAATACCCCTCAAGTAAAAGCAAAAGCAATTGGTGTTTTAGTTAATGGTGATCCATTAATGAGTATCGATAGTGGCGAATATTGGGACACTGATAAAACTTATGAAACAGCAACATGGATCTATAACAAAGCACAACAAAAAGATATTACAAATCCTGTTATAACTGAACAAGGTGTAGCAACACATTATACAATAAATCCAGATGTGTTAGGACTTACAGAATGGGATACTGCAAATGCATCACCGGTTGTTGGTTGGGCATTTGATGGCTTACCAATTTACGGACCTTATGGTTACAGCGATGCTAATGACAATACAAGTTCTGTAGTAAGAATACAAAGTGGCTGGGAGTTAGATACTAGAACAAGAGGCACAGGAAACACAGGCGAAACAACAGGGCCTGGTGGTAAACCAACAGGACAATTCATAAAAGACTTCAAGATTAGTGCAAGTGCAGGATCAAGTGGTTTTACAGACTCATTTAACATGAGATATGCTGTAACAAAAGATAGTGCAACACCTATATGGCATTATGTTGCAACTGTAGACGCAAACAATAAGCCTGCTTTCCCATATCACGTAGGTGGTGGTATTGTAACAACAGATAGATGGGCAGGTAAGTTTAGAGCAGAAACTGAAGCAACAGGAACAATTTCATCTATTGATGTTATAGACGCAGGTGGATTATATACGTCGGCACCAACTATTACAATCACAGGAGATGGCACAGGAGCAACAGCATCAGCAGTTATTGTTGACAAGAAAATTTCTAGCATTACAATTACAGCAGTAGGTAACGGATATACTTATGCTACTGCAACAGTAGGTAACGACGGCGGAGGTGTTAGAGGTAAACTTAGAGTAAATGTATTAGGCGAGGACAATACCACATTCCAAGGAACTAGAAATCAAGCAGATAATCCTGCTATTGGTAGTGTAAAAAATGTATCAAGGTCTACGCAGTTAGGTACTGACGGAGTATGGAAACTGGGTGATGGCGCACCAATAGAGAACGCATTTAAGTATAGTTCAACATATCCATTTGCTATAGCAGAAGCATTGCTACTTGCTAAACCAGGTCGCTTTGCAACAATATTCTCAGACCCTGTAGCATTACAAAGACCTACAATCAATAATTCACAACTTCTAAGTAAAGTAACAAAGAAACGTTGGAAGTTCTTAGATAAAGCAGATTTTAAAATACACGGTGATATAGATGTAGCAACAGGTAAAATGATTACCAATATTGGTTACACACAATTTATTAACAGTTGGTTAAAATTCCAAGGACTTGATACAGTTCTTAACTTTGTTAATCCTTTAAGAACACTTAACATGAAACTTGCTCACAGAATGAGTGGGTTTATTGATAAGGATACATTGTCAGCAAGAACAGATCAATACAGCAACGATGGTAATGCAACAAGTTTAATTATTCCGCAAGAAAATATTACAACTACATTGCATAGCAGTAATTACAAATCTAGAAATTTCTACACAGGTGTTATTGTAGAAAAAACTAAAACAGGGTATAGAGTAAGAGGTTACGATAAAAACAGAGGTTACTTTGAAGTTTATAATCTACTTAAGACAGGCAACAAAGTAGAAGTAGAAGTAGGCGGCGAACCAGAAGCATATAGTGTATGGGAGCCAAACGTAACTTATGACACAGGTAACATTGTACAATATAGAAATAATTTTTATCAAGCACCTCTGAGAATTGCATCAGGTTCTGTGTTTGAAAGTAAGTTGTGGCAAAAACTTGCCAAGTTACCTCAGGTAGATTCTGCAAAAGCAGTACACTATATTGAAAAAGACATATCAACTAAACGTGTTTCATATGAAACAGAATTTAAAACTGTACAAGAAATATTTGATTTACTAATAGGACTAGGACTTTATCAACAAGAACTAGGATTTGATTTTGGGGAATTTAATAGTTCTGCAGGAGCAGTTCAAGATTGGGCCTATAGTGCAAAACAATTCCTATTCTGGACAACAGGCGAATGGCAAGTAGGTAACACCATTGAACTTTCTCCTTTAGCAGGTAAAGTAAAATATATTGCACCAAGAGGATTTATTGCTAAGATAAACAGATCCGACAGAGAGCAGTTTACAATATTAAATCAATTTGGTGAAGGCATTGATCCTACAAGTTGTACTATAGTCAGAGAAGGAGAATTCATAGAAGTTTCCCCACCAGACGGCGAACAGATTTACAGTTTGATGCTTTACACCAAAGAAGTTGAACATGCATTAGTATTTGATAATACCACAAACTTTAGTGATGTTATCTTCAATGAAACATTTAATCAAAGACATAAGAGAATAAAACTCAAAGGTCAAAGAACAAAGAATTGGAAAGGTAAATTCTTAAGTCAAGGATTTATTATCGACGGTGATGAACTATTACCAAACTTGGACAACTTAGCAGAAAGTTTAGGTCGTTATCATGAGTTTGGATTTATACCTGTTGAAAAACAAGTATACGAAGCAAGTAGAGCCTTGTTTGGATATACCGAAAGAGATTATCTAACTGAATTAGATATTCAAGACGACGAACAGTTTGATTTCTACAGAGGAATGATACAAGGGAAAGGTACGTCTGAAAGTTTAGGCAGAATTGCAAGAAGTAGTGCAGTAGTATCCGGCAACGTAAATATTTTCGACGAGTGGGCACTTAGAGTAGGAGATTTTGGTGATACAGAAAATGACCAAAGTATTGAACTTAAATTAGTTAAGTCTGATATTAAACAAGATCCACAACTTATAACATTAGATTTTCCAGAAAATGTAACAAACGTTGTTGAAAGAATTGATATTATAGATCCTAAGTATGCATATGACTTAGCACCTACAATAGAAATAGCGGCTCCACCAGTGGGAGGCGTACAAGCAACTGCAAAAGTAACATTAGATTCATCAACTAGAAAGTTACAAAAAATAACTGTAACAAATCAAGGTAGTGGTTACGGTGCCATACCAGTTGCTAAGGTATTAGCAAGTAATGTTCTAATTAGTGAAAGTAATGGTACAATACCAAAAGTTGTTGCAACAACAAGCAACTATTTTGACTTTACACAAACAAGTGCAAGTATAAAAATATCCGACGGACTAAGTTCAAATGCCGCTATAACAATTAGTGTTACGAACGGCGGTAGTGCAATTACTACAGCAAACGTATTAGCGGCTGTGAATAATAATACAGCCATCAATGCTAATGTACAATTAAATTTAATTGCTTCTGAAGTTATAAGCGGAAGCTCAACAGTTACAAAATATACAGCACAATTTATAGGTAAAGATTTTTATTTAGAGAATGGTGCAAACTTTGGTCATAGTGCGGCTAACATACACTATCAACCTGTACAAAGGTATGCAGTATCTAGTGCAATGCCAGGGTCAACTAGCCAAACCACAATAAATGACATAGAAGTATTACTTAATGATACTGCTATAGATTCATCATTATACACATATGATGTTGGTAGTGTAAACACTAGCACAACTACACAATCATATCCAAGTATAAATGTATCAGCAACTAGAGATGAAGGTAATGTTTATTATCCATTACAGAATAGCAGTTTCACAGTTACACTAAGTACACCAATTGACGTAAATAATTTGGAAATTGGTACTGACGGTGATTACAAGTTTGTTGATTTATATATAGGCAATGTATTAATCAGGAACTCACATAACTCTATTTCGTTTGGTGATCATGATAATAATTCTGGTACAGCAGATCAAGAATATATTACAAGTAATGGAACAATGTATACTATTGCCGCCAATGGTGCTAGTATTACATTCCCTGATGTATCACGTTTGCCTAATAGTGTTAAAACAGCAATTAAAAATCCTCCATTAATATCAGATGCTGACGGAAAACAACAAAGATTAGAATTTGTTTTAGATACTGGTACGGAAATTAAAGTAATAGAACATCCAACAGTACAACTAAGTCAAAATCTAACAACAGATGTACCAGGTACAAAATTAAATATCAGAGTAACAGCACCAGATGGTATTGCTGTTAGAATGGGTGCAAAAAGAAATTATCTTATCACAGAAGATGACAAAACTGATAATACAATAGTAATTGATATAGATGACGCATCAAGATTTATTAAAAAGCCAACAGGTGTTAAAGACAACAACTTGTGGCCTACAACATCATCGGTAAATGCTTTTGGACTATTAGATAATTCATATCCTACAATTAGAAATGCTGGATATGTAAATAGTTCTAATGTAACTTTCCAAGCATTTGATGTTGCTAGTATTCCAGAATTATACAAAGACGATATATTAATCAAGCCAACAACAAATGATTTAATTCATATAGCAAAAAGCGAAAACAAAGATTGGAATGTTTATAAGTTAGAAAAAACTGCCGCTACTGTACACTATGTAGAAAGAAATAATGACGGCTCTGTACAACTTATCACAGACGATAGCCTTTTCCAATACTTAGATACAAATGAAATTGGTCAGCCTAACACAGGAAAATATTTAGATTATGTGTTATCACTGGACAATTCAAATTTAAGTTCTCCAGTTGTTGTATGGAATCAAGAAGATATAGTTAGAAGGACACAATCTCAGATTAGCGACTTTGAAGCACCACAAATGGTACAGGCTCGTATTAAGAGTATTGGTCCAAGAAAAACAAAAACTATCACAGCAGTATCGCCTCACTTTGGAAAGCAAATAAACGACATTGCTTTAACTCCTCAGGCAGATAGCACTACTGTAGTTGCAACAGGAAATGTACAAGACATAGAGGCATTTGATGCCTTTGAATTGGTAGACAATGCGGCTATCATAGATCAGCATCAAGCAACAGTTTCTTTAGCAAACACAGACGAACTAACATTTGACCCAATAAGAGTTGAAAGCATTACTGTTTCAAGTGCAGGTAGCGGATATACCGTGCCTCCTACTGTAAGTATTGCAAATGGTAGTGGTGGTGCAGGTGGAGATACTGCATCAGCAGTAGCAAGAATTAGTGGACCTGTAAGTGCTATAACAGTTGTTGATGGCGGTGTAGGATATGTTTCTGGAGCGGTAACAGTTGCAATTAGTCCTCCAGAGAATGTTGTACCTACAACAGGCGTAGCCGATATTGCAACAGCAACAGCAACAGTTGATGCAGAGGGAACAATAACAGGCTTTACAATTACTAATGGTGGTAGCGGATATACTTCAAATCCTACAGTTACAATTATAGGTGACAACACAGAGATGGCAGTTGCAACAGCAACTATTAACGGTTCTGTTGATGAAATCATTATGGTTAATAGAGGTAGTGGTTACAGTGGTGGCACACCAGCAGTTACAGTCAGCGGTAATGCAACAGCAACAGCAGTAAGAACAGTTCCAGCACAAACTCAATTAGCAAAAATGGTTACTGGTGCTGGAGGAACAGCAACAAAAGTAAGTATTAAGTTCTTAGGTCAAATATCTGATTCATTAGAATTTAAACTTGAACCTCCACGAACAGCAACAGAACAAGCAACACTTGATGCATTACAGAGAAGAATAAATTACCCAATTACATTAAAATCCTATAACACATCAACTGGAACATTTGCAATCAAACATTCTGATTTTGCTGTTACTGATTTCTTAACTAATTTAGAATCACCAGGATTCCAAACACGGGTACTTACATCGTTTACTCCAAGTAGTGCAAACTTCTTTACAGTAGCATCAGTAGGATTTAGAAGATTTGAATTTGAAGATATTACTTCTGGTGCAAGTATAGGTTACTCGACAAATGTAACAATTAGGCACTTAAACAAATCTAAGATTACTAGTCCAAATCACTCAGTGAGAGTTGGCGATACTGTAAGATTATTTACAAATACATTTAGCGGTGCTTACAAAGTTGAAAATGTAATTGATCACGATAACTTTGTTATTAAGGCTCCATACATTCCAGGATTCACGTCAGGAACAATTTATGGCGAAGGCATAGAAATAAAAACTGTTGGACCACATGGTATATCGCCAGTGTATGCACAATCAAACAAAGGCATTGCTGTACACTTTGCTGATCCTAAAATATACAACCAAAAGTATGTTATAGATTCTATAACACCAGACAGTATTTTAATAAGTGGTAGATGGGCACCGAGAACAGGTACTGCAATTTACTACGAACACAAAGTAGGCATGGTTACAGGTCAAACTCCTTACAACGGAAGTAATAGCCCAACTGCTACAAATATTATAACAGTAACAGATGACGTAAAACTAAATGAGTACTTAGTAACTTATAGTGCAAACAGTCAGATAGTGCCGTCACAGTTTGTTACTATCGACGGCGATAAACTTTGGGTAGCACCTGAAGGATTGCCTTCTGTAACTCCTTCAGCAACTTATCCTGCAGTCGAACTAACAGTTGCTAGACAACGTGGTAGAGGACTTAACAGATATCCTCTAGTAACAACACTAGATCATGATGTGGTAAACATTAACGGAAGCGAATTTAAAATTGATAATACAAATAGTGCAAAAGCAGTTGAAAGTTCTATTAATAGAGCAATAAGATTAAGAAGAGAATTTGTTAAAAGTGATCCAGCGGAAGGTGGTACTGAAATTGGATTTGTTATGATGAACGATCCAAACACACCAGTATACGAAGACTTACCTTCAAGAATGATCAGTAACTACGGACCATATCTACGTGATGCAAACAAAATTGCTGAACTTTCAGGAGGAGCACTAGATGGTAGTAGACAAATGGTTTACGCCACAGCCGATGAAAAAATAATTGATAGAGAATTTAACAAAGGCACAGACAACAGAGGACCAGTATATGGACTAACATATACAGACGAAGCAACAAATATATATTATGTTTGGGACGCCATGCGTTCTAAGTATATGGCTTACGATAAGTTATATGGTGGATTAACACCAGAAAGAAATTCAGATAGTAAACCATTACCTCAAAATCATGTGAAGAAAGCACTACCTCCGTTTGCATTATGGAAAGCATCGGAAGGATATACTGTAAGTGCAAATCCTCTAGACAATAGAGCCTACGTTGCAGGAGATATAGTAAGATACAACGGTAAAGTTTACAAAGCCACAGCAGACATCAACATGGCAGATAATGAAGTGTTTGAAGTTGCAAGATGGACAGAGGTAGTAGGCAATCCTGCAAGTGGTGATATAGAATCATTATTTGGTACTGAGAACGAACAGTTTACAGATAATTTAATACCTAAGACAATTCCAGGTAATGGGCAAATTACAACTTATAGACCAGGTAATTCTCAGTCTTCCTATGATATGGAGGCAACAAAAACATTTACATTATTTGATTCTAGTACTATAACAATACCTACGTTTAGATTGAAGTCAAGTGAAGAAAATATATTTGAGATATTCCAAGCAGTACAAAACGATGGTTCAGGCGGAGTAAATGGACAAGTATATTACATACTGCTTGACTTAGTAAACCCAGAAAGATGCGGAGCAGAAATAGACTTTAATGAAACTGTAAACGCATATAATTCATTTGGAAACTACAAAAAGACAGGTTATTATTATGTTAACCAAATAACTCCTACAATCGACGGTTCAAATAGAATTACAGATGCTAAAGATCCAATAAGAATAGAAGCAACAGTAGGTGTAATAACAGTTCCACCAGTTGAGCCTGCAGTAAGTTTAGGACTACAATATATTGAAGAGCCTTATGCTGTAAGCGGAGGCAACAATACTGATGCTGTCGCAAACTTACAAAGTTTACCTCTAGTAACTGTTGAAGGCAACAGAGTAAAATTAGATGTAGCAGGTATGGATGAATACTATATCTGGACACCAGGCTTAACACCAAATGAATGGAATCCTACAGCAGATGGGCCAGGTTACTTACCAGGTGTAAATGGTAATGACACAAACTTTGGTTACGGTAGAGGTTACTATGCAGAGAATGATAATCACTTACCAGATGATTATCCAGACATTGCAAGTTTCTACACAGACGGAAAAACAGGCTACAATAGTGTTATGCCAAGATTTATGTATAACAAGAAGTTTACTGTTGATCCACCTGCTGTCAACATGGCAAGAATCAGATACTACGATGCGGATGGCAACGAAATATCAGAAAGCGAAGCAAACATACTAGGTGTTGATGGTGTAACTACACAACCAACTTATGCAGATCCTACAAATGAGGACACAGGCGTTACATTACTTCGACCAGAAGAAGTATTTGTTGCTTGTTTCTGGACAGAAGCATTCACATATAGAAATCAATTAGTAGGATTAGATTATAGCACACTTAATGGTGCAGGTCAACCTACACCTATACTTGATGATTATGAAGGTACAGTAGTAAGAGTAAAATATATTAGACTTACAGAATTACCGTCCAATGCATTTACTCAAAGAATTATTCCAGATACAGGTTGGGCAGGCAGAGGCTGGAGAAACAGATTATCAGATAGCCTACCTGAATTACCTAACGAAGATAATATATTTGATTTGTTTAATCCAGTTGCAACAGTAGGCGGTGGAACAGACAGCGAAACTGATACTGATGTTATACTTTCTATAGGCACAGATCAAGATGCTGATGGAGTTGTAGGTGTAACCACTGAAGGACAACTAGCACCAGGATTGAGCAACGACGAAACAATACCAGTTACAGAAAAAGGACCAATTTTAGGTGGCGACTTCTTAAACAACTTGCCAGGACCATGTGCAACATTACCACAACTCACACCACCTGATGAAGATTCTAGAGCCTGTGATAGTGTAGACAATCAAGAAGAATTTTTATACATCGATAACAAGTCCGCACAAATGAGAGGTGAGGATATTGTCATTGATCAAGACACAGCAGATGCTAACGGTATTAACCCAGGCACATACAAAGATGATTTCCCGTTTGATCATTCAAGAGGAGATACTGCCGCCGGTGTTGGTAATTATGCTGATACATATGATAAGTCAAACTGGTCTTTTGTAAATTTAAAAATTGCAGGAAGTAGCCCATTAAGAGTTTTCTTTGATTTCTTAGAACATGAAAATCAAAGCACTTCATCCATGAATTATGGAAGTGTAGTTATAGTACAAAACGAAGAGCCTTACTTTAGTGAACTAGAAGGAGATGTTGGACTCATAGGCACATGGGTCAAAAATGGTGTTAATCCATTCTCAGTAGGCGAGATAGGACCTAGGAAAGAAAGAGAATGGTGGTCTAAAGCAACTATAGTAGATTCAACTATTGTTTCAGGTTCTGTTACAGGTACTAAAGGTGATCAGGTAGCAAGATACGGCGAAGCAGTTATTGGAAACACTAATTTAACCAGAGACACTATTGTCGATGATCAGATGATATCACGTGCTGATAACGAAAAACTAGCCTCGTCAGATACAACCTGGATTGCAAGTCAAAATATTCCAAGTTCAGTAGATAATCAGAGAGTAAGTGGAAGCCACATACATGCCACAACTGGTCCTTTTTCAAACATTGCAGACGAGAATCCAAGTATTAAATCAGATGCTGGTGCAAATGCTGATCGTTGGTTAGTTAATGACATAGGGGTCAGTGGAATAGGATTCATAGCAAGTACAGTAAATTGTACTAGAGGTGAATACATCACTGTATTCTTTAGACCTAGTAAAGAAGTTTCAAGACAAACAGTTAAAGATGATGTACTGTGGCAGTCAGTTATACAATTCAGAGGAGCAGTAGTAGACCCAGGCCTACTTGGAACTCCAGAAGAAGAATGTTTAGAAGGACATAGTACTCCATACGCATCTGGCGGTGTTAAAAGACAATGGCAAGGCAGAAACAGTTGGGGATATTTTGGTCAACACAGATCCAGCAGAGAAAGATTTACTCCTGGACAAACCAGTCAGAGAAAAACTCACCTTGATAATATTTACTTCCCTTATCAGTTGTTACCTAATCCATATAATTCAAATGACTATGATAATATGCCAGACGCAACATGGGGTAGTTGGGCACATTGTCACAACGATCACAAATATGCAGGCTGGAGAGAAAACGTTGAATTAGCAAAGAGAACAATATCTAGCATTTCAAGAACAACAATACCAAAATACAATACAATAGAAATTAAGGGATATTTTAGAGCACCATACACAGGTCGTTACTTAGTAGAAGGTTACTGTGATGATGGTATATGGGTTTGGATATCAAGTGAGGCTACTCAAACAACAGGAAGAGGTGGCAGACCTGTTAGAAGAGGTATCGATGACTTGGCAGGCTTTGACGGCGATACTAGACACGAATATTTCAAAGACGATGGCTTCCAAAAGAGCAACATATATAACTATCACAGAGATAATCACCTACTCAGAATTGGGTGGTTAACAACCGATGATAATATTAAACACAACAAGCCTGGTGAAAGATATGTAGACTTAGAAGGTGGCAAGTACTATTTCATAAGAACAATATGTGGTAATAACAAAGGACCAGGATATTTTGATTTATCTTGGGTATGTACACCTGCTAACTCATTAACCAACTTTACTTTAACATCAGATCCTGATGATACTTATGCGTCTGGAACAATTAAAAGAGGTAAATTTACACTATCAGGTAGAGATTGCTCTGTTGAACTTCCAAATGATTCTTCCGATAGCAGTGGCAACGGCAATGACGGCGGCGGCGGAGGCGGCGGCGGTGGCGGTGGCAACAACGGCAACCCAGGAGCGGCAAGAAAACGTGAAGGTAACAGTGAAGGTTCTTACGAACAAGCAAGTCACAACGGCACCGCTCATAATGGTTACGGTAAAGGATGGTATAATAGATATGCTAAATTTGCCAGTGATGCACAGGCTAGAGCATATGAAGTAAGAGCAACAAATGCCGGAGTTTATGATGGCAGATCATCAAACTTTAGTGGTGTTCAAATTGCCATTTGGAATGAAGTCGGAATAGCATGTCCTCCTGGATCACCTGCAAATTGTTCAACCAGTGTAGTAAGTCAAGATACTCCTATGGTTAAGCCAGGATTTGCAAGTCATGGCGATGCAGATCATACTAAATTACAAAGAGTAGTATTACCAAGCGGTGAAGTTATTTACGTTCCAAATGTTGATATCTATGAAGGCATCACAGTACATGGAATAGGTAATAGTACAACACCTGGGCAACGACATCTTTCAGGATATAATTTTATGCCTCACAGCATGAAACTTCCTAAGAAGAAACCATTAGTTGACGTAAATGATTATTCGTTTGTTGAAGGCACGTTAGATGAAGGCACAGCAGTCAGTGGACAAGCACAAAGAATTAGTGGTGGACTATTATTACCTTTTGCTAAAAAACTTAAAACAGTTTCTAAGACTCCTTATATTTTAAAATCAGAAGAAGTCAATGAAGAACCGTGGGCAAAGAATTTAGAAAACGGTGGAGACATTAATAAAACTACAAAGTATGTTCAGTATAATCCTAAAAAGATAGGTTCTACTGCAACAATTGGTGGTAAGACAATTAAGAACATTTCAAACTCTTCAGTTGGTAATCAATGGCAAAATAGTAACAACGGCGAAACAACAACCTACACAGGACCTGCATACGAGGAGCCTGGAGTAAACACTTCTACTGACAGCGGAGAAGAAGTACAAACAGTAATGTCAAATACTGCTGATAATACATTAGTACCTGAATACTATGACGTAGCAGAAGCAGATTTCAACAATATTATCTATAACCAAATGCCAGTAATACAAATTACACCAAGAGCAATAGATAACAACGGAAACTTTTATAATGCTGGTCCTACAGCCGCAACATATATTAGGAAGCCTACACCAGAGGTTGATATTGATCTAACTGATCTTATTGGCATCGACGAAGGTACAGAACTACTAATTAATGGTAGAAGAATTGTTAAAAGAGGAAACAGCGGCACAGATATCAAGACACAAATTAATTGTGCTAACATGGGTGTAAGTGCCGAAATAGACGAAGAGACAAACACATTGTCTATCATTAGTTGTAATAACTTACCATTTAAGATCGGCGACGGCTGTGGAGGCGGAACATTCAAACAAGTTGGTGACTTCCACATTAACAGAGGATTCGATCAAGGTATCACAACCAGTGAAACTTTTGTAGCACCATTTATAGCACCTGTAGGAAAAACAACAAAAACAGGTTCAGGCAATGCCACAGTAGCAATTGGTGGTGGCGGTGGAGGTATGATTCCAGGCTCAGAAGTAATAAACGACTATAGAAGATTGCCAGATGGTAATACAGAAAAGTTCTTCTATAGACCAGATGGTGAGCCTGATATATATGATACACCAGCAAGAATACCTTTGGTTACTTCAAATAAGAGTACAGGCGGTAGTGGTTATAGAGTAGGTGATAGATTAAGACTTATTGGTGGTACACCAGAAACAAATACACTTGGTCCATTGAATGCAAACGTTTGTATAGAATTTGCAGGTGCTGGTTATACTAACCCTGCTAACTTATCAATTGTGTTTAATGAAACAGTATCAACTCCAGGAGTTGGTGGTGCCGCAACAGTAACAGAACTAGATGAAAATGGTGGTATTGCAAAAGTTGTTATGGTTAACCAGGGTGCGGCATATGATCCAGAAAATCCTCCAACACTTACAGTAAGAGATTCAAGTCCTACACCTACTATTATTCAAGTAGATGCTAGTTGGACTTCAAATGTTACATTACAAGCAGGACAAATTGCACAGATTAACAAGAGAGTAAACATTAGTGGACTAGACGATCAAAACTCAGGTATTGAAACTGTCATTGAGCCAAGATTTGTTAGAGCAGTTGGTACCTATGCAATGGGAGCCAAAGAAGAATATACAGTAGGAAGTTCAGATGTTTCTATTAACACCAGTTTCCCTAACACAGTTAGAATTGCATTTGTTAGAGGTGGTGAAGCAATTAGACCAGAAAGTTATGTTAAGATAAAACATTTCCCAGGAACAAGTTTAAATGATTATTACATTACAGTAAATGGTGCAACAAGTGTCTCCTCTACACTTGTAGTTGACTCTGTAAATGATGTTAATGGGCAACAATATATTAAGCCAGGCATGGTTATGTCCAAAATGGTAAGCAGTACATTAACAGTTATAGGAAATGTTACAAACGTAGATGTGAATACAAAAACAATCACACTTGATGTATTAACAAGTGTTGCAGATGGAGAAACAGTTTACTTTGTTGCTCCGCAAGAGAAAATGTTCTGGATACCTAAAAACTTAGATGAACATACACCAAGTGTAACAGAAACTTCGTTCCACATACAAGATCCTGCATTTAAAACAAATGCTGTGGTCACAAATATGTTTGGTGCGGGTGCAGATATTTCAATAACAGGTAGAAAGCCATGGTACGATGATTACACATCAGGAAACCTAGTTGATACAATAGATCCTAGAACACCTAAGCAACAAGCAAAACTATCTGTAACTGTAGGCGATCCAAAAGAAAGAATGAACGGTGGAGCATTGAGAGTTGCTAAATTTATTGTAACTGATGTAGATGATAGAGGTGCTATTACTGGTATAAAAATTATTGACAGAGGACTTTACAAAGAGTTCCCAACTGATCTTACAATGGGTATTCCTTTGGAGTATGACTATGCATTAGAAGGTGCTGTAAGAATAAACACATCTCTAACTCCAGATGAGCAACAAGTACAAGTCGAAGAAGACATGAAGCGAACACTTGGCTATGGTGACCCAGTAGATAAAAATAATTCTATGTATGGTGGTAACCACCCAGAGTATCAGTACACTCCATTCAGAGGTGCAGACGAACTGTTACTGAGAAACAGAGGAAATCTTAGCGAAGAAGATGGTGATAAACTAGACGCACTTCTTTCAAAAGTAAATGCTGGCAATCAATTAAATGCAACAGAACAAGACGAATACGATGTACTGTTAAACAAACTAATTAGAATGCAAGGGTATGAAGCACCTAATAAGCATCCAGATTTTGAAGACTATCCAGAATTCTTCTGGGACGGAACATCATTCCAGCAGTACTTTGGAACACCGGGTGCATACGACCCAACAACATTTATTGTTGTAGATTTAAGGTCTGCATCGCTTGAAGAATATAATGCAAACCCAAGCGAATGGGCAAGGAAACAATTTAATTTAGGTAACCTAATCAGAAAGACAAAGGTTATAGAAACAAATCCACAAAAATACAATTTTGGAAGATATAATCCACAGGAAGTTGCAGGTGGTACAGGTGCTAGAGTATTCTTAACAGCACAAGAAATACCTAACTGTTCTGAAAAAGGAACTGCCAAATCACAACTAGGATTACCAGATGAAGTATCTAATGTAAATGCACCTAAGTCTATTGCAAGACAATTGAATAATGCATTGAGAGGTGCAGGCTATCAGCCAGATGAAGCATACGCAGAATTCACTCCAATAGGAGAAGTAGGAGAAGTGAGAATTGTTACTCCAGGATATGATGGATTAAAAATTGATTCTCCTAATCCGGGCACCTTGGAGCCACTAGGATTACCTATCGGAGATTACAATAATGGAATGCTTTGTATTACTGCTATACTTGAAAAACAAGACGGTACACAGTATACAGATGAAGAAGCACTTGCTGACATACAAGCATTGTACGATACCAATGATGAATTAGGACTGCTTACTGGTGACGAACTCAAAGAAAGATATGGCACAGATCAAACAAGAACAGAAGTTGAATATGATGGTATAGATTCTATAATGACTTTAATTTGTGCCGAAGTAATTCAACCTAGCCCAAGAAGTGCGTATGACGATTACGGTAGTGGCAAGATAAATCCATATGATGTATTGTCACCTATTGGTCCGGGAGCATATGGACTTAACGATAACAACAGTATATTTGGCGACGGCAGACAACTACTTACAAGAGAACTGTTCAGTTATGATGTAACAGACTTGTTTGGTGCAAATGTTAAATTAACAGGCTCAGGCAAACAGAACTCGCCTGTGAACTATTTTGCAAGTAAACGTTTCAATGATCAAAATGTAATTGACCCACTTGAAACTATAGTTACAAATACTTCTGCTGTAAATGAATTAGCATTAGAAAGCAATGCTTGGATAGACAGTTATTCAAATACTAATCAAACAATTATTGATAATGCGGCTGGGGTGAGCGATAATACAAACACAGTCTACACCATGGACAACTTTGTTGAAGGTGGTTGGGCATATTTAGAAAATGGTGTGCCTAAGAGATGGCAAACTCCATTAGTTGATGTAAACTTTATTACAAATGCAATAGTATACGATCCTGAAACAGGAAACAAAGTTAATAACTTAGACTTCTGGGATCCATTTAAAGGCATATTACCAGGATTTATACAAAACGAAATCTCATTTATATCTGAGGAAGATCCTGTAAGTTATAATAATGCTAGAACTAACTTTGGTAAGAACAATGTTGGTAAAGTATGGTGGGATACCAGTACAATAGCATACAATTGGTATGAGCAAGGACCTGATGCTGAAAGAAATAGCAAGTGGGGTAGTGCTTTCCCAGGTAGCCAAGTAACAATTTGTGAATGGGTAGAAAGTAAATCTAAACCACAAAATTGGGCAGGCAACGGAACACCAAGATGGAGTGATAGATTTGTAACTGAAAGAAGACCTGATCCAAAGACTGGTGACTATGTAATGTTCTATTACTATTGGGTAATGAATAGAACAGTACTTGATAATAAAGTAAAACGTTCACAAGGTAGAAAACTAGATACTAGAACTATTGCTAGATATGTTGCTGATCCTGTAGGCTATGGCATAAACATGATTAGTTTTGCAAGTGAAAAGAGCATACTGGTACATAATATATCTGACATCAGAGAAGAAGAGTCACACTTACAAATTAATCTAAGTAGAAACTTAAATCCAGAAGGTATATCTCATACTGCTTGGAAATTAATGAGAGAAGGTGACAGTAATAGTACAGTACCAGATCATTTAAGTGACAAACTTATTGATAGTTTATGTGGTGAGAATGCAGAAGCATCGCCAGTACCAGATCCAAAACTTAGCGAAGTAGAAAAGTATGGTATAAGTTTTAGACCGAGACAGACTATGTTTAAAGACATCAAGTCTGCAAGACGTGTTATGGTTAGTGTACTTAATAGAATTTTAGAAAACACTAGAGTCAACTCTGAATATGCTGGTTGGGATAATTCATTGCCTACAGCAAGAGCATACTTAGATACAGTAAACTGGTATGCAGTTGATAGAACAGATCCTGTAACAAATGAGTCAATAAGATATAACGATTCATTAAAACCAATATTTAATGTAACAAGTGTATCTGAACTTAATGGTTTAAGTAATGTGTCTGACGGTACAATAGTACAAGTTAAGAGTAATCAAAATGATACTGAACAACTTTGGAGATATAATGCTCCATCTAGATCATTTGTATTAGTAAGTGTACTGAATGATACAGTTAAATTACCAAATACAATTTATACAGATACAACAAATCCAACACTTAGCAGTGAACTAAGACTTATACTAGTTGCACTCAGAGATAATGTGTTTGCAAATACATCACATTGGAACGAACTGTTCTTTGAGATGATGAAACATGCATACATGGAACAGAAGCAACTAAGTTGGGCATTCAAAACTTCATACTTGTATATTGAAAAAGAAGAAAATGATTTAACAACTATAAATGGATTTAAAGCAGATAACTTCCAGAGAGTATTAGATTACATGAATGAAGTTAAACCATTTAGTGCAAAAGTTAGAGAATACAAAGACGGTAAGAAGGCTCCAAACGATTTAATTGGACAAAATAATATTAGTGACTACGATAAGCCACCTTATGTTGATTTAGTAACAGGTACTGTTAGAGTGCTTGATGAAAACTTAGTACAAGATACAGACATAATGGCAAATTCTAAAACTTATGTTGATTACTGGACAGCATGGAGAGATGGCTTACAACCTACTGATCCTATTAGAAGAGCAAACACAACTATTACGTTTGACAGAACAAATTATATATTAACAGAAAGTAACTGGGACGTTGCAAATGTTTCACTAGAAACAAGCATAGGTTACAACATTGCAAATCTAGTTGTACAAACAAAAGAAGAAGTATCTGCTAACGCAAGTGTTAGAGCCGCAGATAAATTATTTAAGTTTGATGAGGCTGTACAAGCACAATTTATTGCAGAAGTTAATACATACTACAACGATGTAACAGCGGCAAGAAACAATGATATAGTTGGTAACGGAACTGTTATGGCAGGCCTAGTTGCAAGTGGACAACTTAAAAATACACTAGCACTTATCAAAGACAAAGTAGGTGGTAACTTCAGAGGTGAAACATTAGACGCAAGTAAGTTCTCAAGCATAATTGATCAAGCAGATTACATGAGTGCTATACAAACAGACTTTGGATTTGATTCAGACTTGTTTGATGAAAATACTGATCATGATGATACAGTATTCACAGATAATAGAGATTTAACAAACTATGGACCTGTAACAACTTATGGTATTGGTGATACTAAGTGGGATAACTCAAAACAAATAGTTAGTTACGAAGGAGTATTTGATGCAATCGCTAATCCTGTAACACTAAGAAGAAGCGGTGATTCATATGATGGATTCGATGGTGTAACATTCCAGAGAGTAGCATACGGTGAAGAAAGACCAGAAGAACTAGCATTGCTAGATCCGTTAGAGAGTGTGATATTTACTGTTACAACCTCAGACTTCTCAAGAGGTGCCGCAGGTAATGTAAGTGTATATGATGATTTAGATACTGCTAATGCAACATTATTCCACCCAACAACATCATTGCGTGAAGACAGTTCAAATGTTGTTGTAACTAATGGTGGTATAGGTTATGTGAATCCTACTGTAACAATTACAGATGCATACGGAAACAATCCTACAACTACAGCAGTTGCAACAGCAACAGTAAATGCCGCAGGTACTGTACAATCAATTACAGTGAGCAACGGTGGTGCTGGTTACACAGAAATTAACTTAGCACTAACAGAAACACTAACAGAAGTAACAAGTGCTGGTGCATTTGTGAATCAAAATGTTTTACCATTAGTAGGTACTTCTAATGTTAAAGTAGGACAGATTGTTACAGTTAATAGTGTTGACATAGGTGAGGTTGCAAGTATAAATGGAAACAACGTACAATTAAACGCAGTACTCAACGGTGATGTATCAAGTGGACAAACTGTACACTTTAGAGGACAAAACTTCTCTTACTCATTGAGTAACTTAGTTATAACAGCATCAGCAGGAGTTGACCCAGATGATGCAGACAACTTCTTTGCAGTAGATAGTGTGGATGGATGGGACTCTGCAACTTCACTTGGAGCCGCAGGTTCATATGATACTGCATTAACAGTTGTACAAGAAAGAGTTACAACAAAAGTGGCGCCTAATGCCAAAGAAGTAACATATAGAATGCACCACAGTTTATTTGGTGACGTAGATTACTTGCGTATCAGTTCAGCGGCAACTACAAAACTTGCTAAGAAGATGACATTATCATCAACTACAATTACAGTTGACGATGCAAGTTTCTTACCAAATCCAACTTCAATTGTACCTGGTAGTATTTGGGTTGGCGATGAAAGAATACAGTATGGTAGAAGAAGTGGCAAAGTATTAAGTGCATTAACAAGAGGTGCCTTTGGAACAACACCACAAGACCACGCAGTTGATACACCAATTTATAGTGCAGAACAATCAGAACATTTCAACCACTTGAATCCTGCAAGTAATATATGGCTTGACACAGGTACACGTTATGGTGCCCCTCAGCCATGGGACGCAGATGAATGGGATGAAATTGAAGCGGCAAATATTGCAACATCTGATGTTGGAGTAACAATAACAAATGTTACAACTACAACTGCAACACTTACATTGCAAGGTACAGGCACAGCCAATATTGCACTTAATGAGGGTGTAAGAGTGTTTGCAAATGCTAATGTGAGTAACTTTGAAGTAGTAGAAGTTACTGCAAACAACAGCGGTGTGTACACTATTACAGCAAGTGATCAAGATACATTAGACACTACATTATTTGTAGAAAACGGAACTGCAACATTAAGAAACTTTGTGTACGGTGCTCAAAGTTCAGATGATGACTATGACTCAGCAGAAGTTACAGGACAGTCAGCAATGAGTTTAGCAGACAGAGGAAATGCAGACTTGTCAAACGTAAACAGTATTATGAAGTTTTTACATAAACTTTAAAATTAAAAGGTGCTTTAATAAAGTGATAAATAAAGGTATGAGCAAGGATAATTTAAAAGAAACAGAAAAAAAGCCAGAAACTACAAAGCCTGATGATAATATGGGCCTCAATGTTAGCGGACATATTTTAATACGCGACAAAGACACTGGTCAAGAATTAGTAAACAAAAGAAATGCTATCCATTATGGTAACATGGCTTATATTGTTGCTCAAGCATTAACAAATCAAGATGACGCATTTATACACTACATGGCGTTTGGTAATGGTGCAACTAGTGTTGACACAGCCGGTAAAGTAGTTTATAAAACTCCAAGAGTCACAGAAGGATATGAATCAGGTGCAAACTTATACAGCAGAACATTTGCTAAACCAGTAAGCACAGATGCAGAAAATCCAGCAAGTCAACGTGCAGGAAATAAAATTGAAGTTATTTCTGGAGTAAGTTATACAGATTTAAAAATTACATGTACATTAGGATATAGCGAACCAAGTGATGCAGATGCTTTCGATAGTAGTGTTACTAACGAAGGTAATTATGTTTTTGACGAACTAGCATTATTTTCTAAACCAACAGCAGACAGTTATGATGGATGGGCAAATGGTATTGATTCTAGCACAATGCTTACACACGTTATATTCCACCCAGTACAAAAAAGTAAGAACAGGGTTATAGAAGTTATCTATACAATTAGAATACAATTAAGTTAATAGGATAAACTGTGCCATATATTATAGACAACAGAGCAGGACAAAGTATCATCATTCCAGATGGTGGACTCAACCAAGATTTTTCCATTGACTTAGTAGGTAGAAATTATGCAAACTACGGTGAGCCTATTGCTACTGCATTTGTAGATCTATTAGATAATTTTGCAAACAGTACTGCACCAACAAAGCAAACAAACGGACAACTTTGGTATGATGCAGGTAAGAAAGTATTAAGAGTCTATGATAGTATAGGAGGACAATGGATACCTCTAACACCATTAATAAGCTCATCAGGTGTACCTAGCGGAGAGAACGCAACAAGTACATCATATTACGATCAAACAAATTCAAAGTTCTATGTCAATGATGGAACAGGATACAAAGTTGTAGGACTTGCTGGAGAAACTAACACAGGTTTCTCAGGTGAGACAGCAGTTTCCTCTCCATCAAGATATGGTACAAGACTTAGAAATATATTCTTAGAAGATTCCTCTTCAGTGCCTAGAGCAGTAACGGCAATAGTTTTAACAAACAGTTCAGGTGCATCTCCTACATTTACAAATGAAGAAAAAATTGTTGCTATATTCAGCGGACATGCAGACTTCACAATAGGAAATTTAACAAGTGCAACAGAAGGTGAATCAGCAAACTACTATAGTCAACTCACAGAAGCAGGTGGTATAGGAACTACAATTAGAACAGGTATCAATCTCAGAGACGATAATACTTCACTGATAGACAAATCCAAAAGATCATTTAGAAGTGATGCCGCATACAGTATTAATGTTGGCAGTTACGGATCTGATGGAGCAAACATTTCTGGTAGTGCTATTTTTCATTCAGGCGGTGATTCAGTACCAGCAACCACAGATACACATGACCTAGGTTCAAGTACAAATGTGTTTGCAGAAGGATATATTAAAAATTTAACAATAGGTAATGGTACTACAGGTAGTATATTATCTACAGCAGGAACTACAGCAATTGGTAGTTCAGTAACACCATTTGACAATGCTTACATCAGTAGTTTAAGCATGTCAGGCCCAATAACATTCTCATCAAGTTCTAACTTGGGTAGCAGTACTGCTAGAGCAGGCACAGGTTTCTTCTCAGGAGTAAACACATCTGCACTAACAATAGGCACACAAGTTTTTCCAACTGGTGACGGCACAAGTGGACAACAAATATTCACTGATGGCGCAGGTGGCTTGTTTTGGAGAGACCCTGTCAGTTCCATTACAAATATTTTTGCAAGAGGTGGTACAGTAAGTTCTAATACATCGTCAACAGTAAATGGAGTGAGCGAAACAACATTTATTATTGATATAGGTGCAGGACAAGGTATCACAGTACTTGACGATGAGATCCGAGTAAGTTTATCATCATTTGATACAGATAATTTAAATGAAGGATCTGTAAATCAATACTATACAGATGCTAGAGTCAGGAATGCAATTAGTCTAATAGACGGCGGCGGTGATGGCTCAATGACTTACAACAACAGTACAGGTGTATTAACCTACATAGGACCTACCCCTACAGAAGTAAGAGCAAATTTCAGTGAAGGCAACGGTATTAGAATTAATGCTGGTGGTGAAATTAGAGTCCATGAGGCAGAAATAGATCACGATGTATTGAAAAATTTTGTTATAACTGAGCATATTGATCACGACAACTTACATGTTATAGCAGGTGATGGTTTAACTGGTGGTGGTGAAATAACTGCAAATGTTACACTCAATGTAGCAGGTGGTTATGGTATTACAGCAAATGCAAACGACATTGAATTAGCAAATTCAGATGTAAGAGGATTATTTACTGCAGGAGATGGTATCTCAATTAACTCATCAGGAGTAATTACTAACACAGGTGTTTTAACAAATCCTAGTACGGCAGACTTTGTAACAAAATCAGACACACAAACAATTGGCGGAGCAAAAACATTTACCGCGGCAATAGTGTCCGACGGTGGTATTAGCATGGGGGCCTCAGATATAAGTTATACTGGAGAATTAATATTTTCAAAGACTGATGGATCAACAGGTACAGTTACTTTTGGAAGTGGCGGCAGTATAAATGCAGACGGTGATATCACAGCATTCTCAGACAAAAGATTAAAAGAAGATATAAGCCCAATAGAAAATGCACTAGAAAAAGTAAGTGGACTTAATGGTTACACATATAAAAAGATCGGCCAAGAGAAACGTCTAACAGGTTTGATTGCACAAGAGTTACAAGAAGTGCTACCAGAAGCAGTTCATGAAAATGAAGATGGCATGCTAAGTGTTGCATACGGCAATGTAGTTGGCTTACTTGTTGAAGCAATCAAAGAATTGCAGGCGGAGGTGGCTGAGCTGAAGCAGGAGTCATCATCCAGTGGCAATATCTAGACCTATAAGTTTTACCAAAATTGATAATGAATTAAGTTTAGGTAATTCACTGGGTAACTATCGCGGAGAATTCTTTCTGCATGTACCTTCAAACTCAGCAAGAATAATAGCACCTAATATGCCTATCAGCATGAGCTCTCTAGAAGGCTGTACAGTATTAGGCGACAATAATCCAATAACACCAAACATTGAACTTAGAAGTCAGTCACCACTAACTCAAAAAGTAAGTGTTCGCCCAGGCGGTACAACCACAATGACTGTAAAGTTTGATTCCAATTTTAATCACGATCCACAGCCAGTATTAACTTATCCAGTACAGCAAAATGTTGATGAACCTACAGTTGAATGGTTTGAAACAACTGGAGGCACCTATACTGCGGTGAATTCTTCTGAATATAGAACACGAGTAAGTGTTAAGGAGCCTGGTGTGGGTCCAGGAGAATTAGATTTCACAGCAACGTCTGTTCTCACTATATCTACAGCAAGTGTAGGATCAAGAACTTTTGTTGCAGTAGGAAAAGCATATACTAGCAGAATGGATGTAGTAAATACTCCTATAGTAGCAACAAACAGTCAACAGTTTCCAGAATACAAAGTAATAGCATCCGTGGGTGCGGCACCTAGTGCTACACCAGGACAAGGACAAATTTATGGAAAACCTAATCCTTACACTAGAACAATTATAACATATACAAATGGTGATCCTACTTTCTATCCAGAATTTACCATAATGTTCTTGGCAAGACTTTTTGGCTTCAATGTGCCTCCAGGGCAAGACAATAGACATCTATATGACTACCCTGCCAGGGAAAACGGCTGGGTCGCTACTTCACCAGCATATTGGCATCGAAGAGTCATGCTGTCCACCGACGGTGGAATAACTGAAACAGATGTCTCAGCACAGTTTTCAAACGACGATGTTCAAATGCCAGACTTTGGACCTAGTCTATTAGGATATCAAGGGTGGCAACAAGTTGCTATGAGAAAAAAATATACCGTAGCATATGAACACGGATATAGATATAGACCAACTATATCGAGACGCAGAGAGTATGTAGATCCTACTGGAAACACAGTAACACTATCCACAGTTGTTGCAATACCAACTTTTGTAGTCAACATATTAGAGAAGACTGTAGACAATGCTATTCCTACATTATTAAGTATTAACATTGACAAAGATGAAGTTGAAGAGATGCCAGGTGACGGCACATTTAATGTCACAGTTACTACACAACATGCACAAGGTTATGGCTTTATAATGTCATCCAGTGACGGAAATGTTATACCACCAATGTGGAATCCAAGACTGATCATTGAAAAAGATGTACAAACATACACCTTAGGTAACGGCGGGGCATCAAGATTAACTGCAAGTAATCAAGGAAATGATCGAATACTCACCATAGGAGCAAGACCATACGAAGCAGGTGAGTGGAGTTCAGATGATGAAATAGTTGATCATGTAATTATTAAGAACATGGGTAAAATGCAAAAACTTTCTGGTACAGGCGTAGACAAGGGCACAGTCGACGAAGGCGAGTCATTTACGTTTACCGTAGTAGGCATAAACTTCCCAACAGCAATGACTGATGATTGGACATGGGAAACAACTTTCCCAGCCGAGACAGTGGTTGCTACATCCGGAACATTTAATGTACCTTATTCAGGTAATAAATTTACAGGTAACTATTCTGGTTCGTTTACAGTTGATACTGTGGCAAGACCAACGCACTACAAAGACGTCACAGGTGGTAGAATAAAAGTATATTACAAAGGTAAATTATTTGCACAAACAGCCAGTAATTTAAAAATTAAAAACACCTCAGCAGAGCCAGTAACATTGCCTACTGCATTAGCAAATCCAACGCATCATGTACATGTCAAGACTGGAGAGACTGGACGGCCTGTGAGTGGTTATTATTATGCTACAGTTACATTAAACACAGACGGAACGTACACTAGAAACAACGATGTGTACAATCCAGGTCCTAAACTTTACGCATCACCACAACCATTAGAAGGTGATTGGAAACCTAGAATAACAGGATTGAACGGGGCAGTAGTAAAAGAAGTAGCATACGAAGATTATCTATTTGGGGTTAAACCAAGCGGTGCCGCTATTGCTTCTACGAATATCTCTGGCGGTACAGCATCATTACAACTACAGGCTATAAAATTAGTAAGTGCATTTGCTATGGCAAATTGTACTTTTAATTGGGAGTTTTATAACGAGGCATCCGGTGCCACAAGAACTGGAGGTACTATAAGTTGTAGTATTACAATTGATGCTATACCAACAGGACCAGGCATTGTAGATATCATTGGTGGCGAGACTGGTATAGTCGGAGAAGATCCTTTTAGTACCGGTTTTGTTGTTGATGAGCCTAGAGGTGGAGATGGCAAAATTATCTCTGACCCAGATGTATTTGAGCCTTTAACAGGACAAGTAAATACTGGAGGAGAAATAAAAGAAGACACTCAAACAACTACTGTTTTTACTAATAATACACAAACAACTACAACTGTAAACACAGGTGTAGGAACAATAACAGTAACAGCGGCTCAGGTAGCCGCGGCTCAGGAAGCGGCGGCACTAGCGGCCTCATTAGCAGAAAAAGAAGCCATGGGAACATCTTATGATTCCGGCGCGGCAGAACCTGTAGTAGTAGTTAAACATCCAACAGCAGGTTCGTTACTGAGAACATTCTGTAAAGGAACAACTAAAATGGGTGTGTATGCAAATGGTAGTGGTGGTTCATACAATGCAGTAATAAAACGTAATTCTACTGATTGTGGATACGAAGAACCTATAAAAACAACTGAAGCGGTTACAGTTACACCTGCTGTAGCAAAATATAATGAAGCAGAAGTACAGGCACAGGTTGATAAGGCACTGGCTGAATTAGGTGTAATAGATCTAAGTGATATTTTAAGTCAAATACGAATATCTTTTTGATGCTGATAGTAATAAATATATGCGTATTTAATTAAGATGATAAATAACAGTAAGGAAAACATAAAGTTTAATGAGGAAAAACTCTAATGTCATATGATATACAAAATACAGACGGTTCGTTAAATTACTCCGTTGCAGATAATCAGGTAAACACTAGCCAGTTTTCACTTGCATTGATCGGTCGTAATACAGCGAACTATGGTCAATATTTTGCTCAGAATGCCATTAGGCACCTTGAAAACTTTGCTAGTTCAGTACCACCTACACCAGGTACAAAATTAATTGGTCAATTATGGTTTGATAAAAATAGCAATGAA
>Ga0160423_10000138_pt1 | contig 52893 bp, 42 predicted proteins | sample CRUFie14St8metaG_FD_108191 | JGI IMG/M metagenome (GOLD analysis project Ga0160423, IMG submission 108191) | Marine microbial communities from the Costa Rica Dome - CRUD Field 142mm St8 metaG | ecosystem: Environmental > Aquatic > Marine > Oceanic > Photic zone | place: Costa Rica: the Eastern...
TATAAGATCCTTCAGTACTATTGTACTCATATATTTTAATTTTATCTCCAGCAACTAATTTTTTTGTAATCTTAACAAAACTTTCAAATCCAGTTTCGTAAATGTAATCTTGTCCTTCTATCAAACATACATCATTTACATAAACACCTACTGCTTCATTACCTAGTTCTCTTAAATTAAAGTTTTTACTCATACTCCAGTAACCTTGGTCTGGATCTACAACTGTGTGTTCTACAAGGTTATAAGTTCCGTGGCCTATCATATCTGAAAAATAGTAAGCCATGTCATTTGTTTTGTTTTTGTTTAATTCCTTTATGACTTTTTCAAAATGAACATTTAGTTGTCCATCAAAACCTAAAGTTTCAATAGTTTGAATAAACATTCTTTTAAACTTTGCATATTCTCTACGAGAATATTTTAATGCTTTTATAATATTTGCTTTATCGTCTGTAATATGATATAAACTTAAATTTATTAAACCTGTATGCTGTACAAACTTATTACCATAAGGTGTTATGTTTCCTAAATCTCTTAGATTACTTGTACCAGGAAATTTTCCAATCCATTCATCGTGATTTGTAGTAATACTCTGCACGTGATCATTAACTTCACCTAATGTAAATGAACTTATGTTTTCATTAGTTGGATTTCTTTCTAAGTTAATAGGAAATTCATAGTGCCCATTAGCATTTTTCCTTGTAGCACTTCTTGTTTTAATTACAAGTATATCTCCTTTTTTCAAAGGATTAATAAAATTAACAAAAGCAATACCATTTAATCTTAAAATTGTAAAGTCAACTAGATCTTTTTGATGTACATCATTAACATATACTCTATACCAAAGGTCATTTAAGTCTCCGCTTCTATCATATACATCGATAGCAAAATCATTTGTTTGGGTATCAACAATATACTGCCTTGCAACTAATTGCTCACTAGGAACATAACCTTTTTCCCAAGGACCTACATAATCAAATGTAGTTCTATCTTTGTACTTTCTTAAAAGTCCTACGTCTGTACTTGCTGTCATAACATCGGTACCGCTTTGATACTGATATGTTTCGCTAGATATGTTGAAATCAAATACAATATCACCTGTATTTTCTAATGCTCTATAGGTTAAAGGAAATCCTAATTCAACATCATTTGCACCAGTACCTTTTCTATAACTGAAAAGTTTACTACCTTCAAATGTAGTGCTTGGATAATATGTTGTATTTGAAAAACTATAACCGCTTGAATCATATAGATCAAACATTGGTGTTTGGTTAATTGCCGTCTTAGGTTGACAAGATTTCCATGTAGTGCCGTTATACCACCATAAGTTACCTTGTTCTGTAAGACCTTTTCTAACCATTACAACTTCATTTTCTAATGGAGTAGTATCTGCTTCTTCAACTAAACTAATTTGTCTTACGTTGTTATGTGTAATAAAGTTTACTTTATAAATTTTACCAGCAACCATGCTGTCTGTGTCTGCGGCAAAAAGAACTCTCATACCATGTACAACTTCAATGCCATCAATGTTATAGCCTATGGATCCTTCAACAGTTGACATAGCGTCTTTTGTAAATGTATCAATTAAATCAATATCTGCTTTTGCAACTGTACCGTAGTTGTAAAGTTTAATGTCAGCATCAAATTCTATAATAGGACGTTTGGCTCTACTTGCTTGATCAATCTCAGCAGTAATACCATTAATAGATGCAGTAGTCTCAATTACATCTTTATGGAACCATCTGTTATATCTTGACCAACTGTTTAAGTTTTTACTTGCCTTGTTAATACAAATATAATCTTTTGCTTCTGCATAACTGTTTGCATTACTAAAAGGAAATCTATCAAAGTTTTCGCTATCAAACAAAACAGGTTTGTCAGTAGCATAAGATCCAGGTATTTGTAACTGGTTAGTATCTATAAGTGTAATCTCTTCTCCTACACCTTCTACATACCATTCACCTTTGCTATACTTTTCAGGTGTTACAGTTCCTTGAAAATATACTTTCATACCGTTGGACAATTTTTGCCCGTTGGACATAGTATAATTTTGTTTACCTATAATTTCTGCTTCTACATCTATTTCACTATTTTCTACAACGTCATATATTTTTATAAGTCCACTTGCATTAATATCATTTCCGTTGACATAATATAATGTATCAGGTGCATTTAAATCAACCTCAAATGTAATTTTTCCTACATCAGTTGTACCTGTACTATCATCTAATCCTGTTGTGTATAAAACTTCTGCATCTAAACTACGTGAAGTTCTAAATGTTAAAGGCATACCAGGAGCATTTATATCGAATGTATAAGTTTGTCCTCTGTATAATTTTAATGTAGGATTCGATGTTAATCCGTCTGGAGTAAAAAGATAACTTTTGTTATCTATATTATCTTTAGACGTTACAGTGAATTCGCTTTCAATATCTTTTGCTTGGCCGGCAATACCTATACCAATAGGTCCATTTGGTAACCAATAATATTCTCTAAAGTTTGTAAACTTATCCCAATTAATTTTAGGTGACCAACTATAATATTCTTGTCTATTAAGAACATCAGCATTTTCAGTAAATCCGCCAAACGCATTTATTTGATTTTTGTAATCATTATAGTCTTTGTAAAAATTAACGTTTGCTAATTCATCTTTTACAATTACTGCTGGCTCTAATTGATAATTTGTTCTATCCTCAGAAACATCATCTACGTAGGTATCGCTTTGGCTTCTTGCCTTAGCAATTCTTCTGCCATAGTAGGCACTGATCTTTTCTGCTACACCTGGATTTAATAATTGATCTAGTGTTGCACTTAAAAACTTTTTATTAGAATCTGTACGAAAGTATCTAGGTAGGTGGTCAGCACTTGATCTTTGTGCATTGTCACCTACTGGTAATGCTGATTCGTTTTGGTTCTCATTATAAGCCATTAGTAACCGCTACTCCCACTACCGCCAGAACCGCTTGATCCTGAACTACTACTGCTTGAACTTGTTGAACTGCTTGAACTTGTTGAACTGCTCGAACTTGTTGAACTGCTAGTTGAACTGCTTGTAGTTGTTGTAGTGGTTGTAGAGTTATATGATGTGCCACTTACAACACCTTGTACAGTTGTTGAACTTGCAGTAACAACATCTCCAGTTGCTTTAATTCTGCTGGCTGTGATTGCGTCAATAACTTCAACGTCATCAACTGTTGCACCGCTGATGAAAATTTCATCACTTTCTGATTTAATTTCAAACAAACTTCCGAATGCCTGTGCTTCTTGTTTAGGCACAATAACCAAGTTTACAATATCAGGTGCAACTTGATTCATAATGTAAGTACTCAATTCTGCAAAATGGAATACGTCACCAAAGTCCCAATTTTCAAGTGCAAAGAATTCATTGACTGCACTAACAACCTGTGCTTTAATATCGTTGTCGTTTACAACTTCATTAGGATTTTTTACAATTTTAAATGTAGCCTGCATATCAGTTTCTGCTTTTGCTCCAAATAGTATCTTATACTTAACTGGATGATAAATTACGTCATCACTGATTGATTTTATTTTGCTTATATCTGAACCGTAACTATTAAACAGTTGATCACTGCTTGGTGGTAAAGGTTTTGCAGATATAACATTGTCTAAATATAATCTAAAGTTTGTATCATAAGTTTTTGTTAATAGGTATACGTCATTAATGTTACTGCTACTTGGATCTATTCTTGAATCATCATCAGCAGTATGTACATAATGGAATTTTAATTTGTCTCTACCAACATAAGCACGATAGTCTGTAGTTAATTCTAATAAACCAGCAGTCTTATTATACTTTTTAAATACTTCTGTTTGTACAATGTACCATATCTTACCATCAGCAAATCCACTCAAAGAGCCAATTGCACTTTCATTTGCAACAACACTAATTGTGCCTGCACTATTATCAAAATATTTGTAGTCCTCAATATTATCTGTTGTAATGTATTTTTTAGTAAACACCCATTTTGATGTTGAATTTACAGTAGGTGCTACAATTTGATCAAATGTTTGTGGATCATCTACAACCCCGTCATCATCTGTATCATAAAAACCAACTTCTACTTTTTTACTATCAATATATCCTTCTGGATCTCTATATTCTTTTGTAACTTGTAAATTATGATCTATATTAAAAGGACTAGTACTGTCTGGTTTCTTATTAATAGATAGTACACTAATTTTGTCTTTTACAATTTGTCCTGTTCTGTTGTCATAAATTTTGTTTATGCTGTCATAAAAGAATCTAATTTCTTGACCGCTTTCAAACACATAACGTAAACCTCTATATTCAATAGTATACTTTTCACCGTCTGTCTCAAATAACAATAACCAAGAACTATCTAACTGTTGATTTGTCACATCACCAGTTTTACCTGTTGAAAAGTCACCAATTACATCTAGGTTATTTTCTGTAACTAAACGCCATTGCCTGTTTTGGAAGTCATAACGTAAACCAAAAGTTTTGTAACTAAAAATTTGTTCAATAATTTGTGACTTCACATCATTTACAAGAGATTTTGCAAACTTAGGTCTAATTTCACTTAATATTGCTCCTGTTGGTATTTCATCATTTAACACAATAGGTCCTGAACCATCTGTATTATTAGTTCTACCATCGCCATATACACTTATTACTTTACACCATTTGTAATCAACTGCATTGGCGTGATCAGTACTTCCTGTCATTAGTGTATGACTATTATCTGCCATAAAGTGTTGTCCTGACGGTGCAGTAAATTTAATCAAACTTCCTGTTTCAATAAATCTTAAACCACTGCCTGTAAATGTTCCAACTTGGTAAGCAGTTTTGTTACTATCTGTAATTGAACCTGTACTCATGTTTGTTGCGTTACTTACTTGATGAAACTCTGAAAGTAAATCTGCAACAATAATTTTAGGAAACTTGTCATTGTAAAAATTAATTGTTTCTGTATTAGAAAGTATAGGTGTAATTACATTTTCAATAACACCTTCTACATCTGTTCTTGTATTAAATGTAAAACTAGTTTTGCGTACTACATCTTCTTTATATACAACACCGTCTGTACCAATTAAACTTGTATTAGAATATTTTCCTGTTGCATCTAATAAATCATAGTATCGTGAAATACCACTTGATGTTCTGTTAACACTTTTAACTTTAATAATTTCTTGACTTACAGCCAAAGGAGCAACTTGGTAATCTTCTCCTGTAACCATTCTGTTCTGAGTATAATAAGTTGAAGGTGCATTGTTTCTAATACTTTCGTTAGATTCACTTAAACTTGCATTGTCAATAGTATATTTTAAACTAAATGTAATATTTAAATTTTCTTGATTGCCTGCTTTTGTTGTGTAAGGAATTGATGCTGTAATGTTTTGCATATCTGCAGGCACAACATTATAACTGTCGTTTGCACTTGTTCTGTAATAAGTTCTAAATGATCCTTGCGGTAAATTTCCAAATGTTCCATCTGAGAAAATTAAATCAACTGCATCACCTGTTCGTGTTAAAGCCGCATAAATGTTTCTTTGATCTTTTCTAGTTGAATTGTATACAATATTATTTCCTTCAACTGCATCAACTTTAGTCCATAGTTCATCTTCAGCACCAACACTATTAAGTTTGTATAACCAAACATCAGCATTGTTAATATTAGATGCTTCAATTTCAATCTTTTGATTTGTGCTTGGTCTTGTTACATTGAATTCGCCTTGATCTAAAATACCTTGTCTAAAGTGTACAAAAAATCCACTGTTACTAGAACCTGCACCTCTACCATCATCTCTATATAAGAATGCTAAACTATTTCCAGGTAATGGTGCTTCTTCACTAATAATACCATCTGAAACATCAGTTGATACTATTTGAAACTGTAAGTTTCTTCCATCAACATTTTTACTAAATGTGTAAACTGGCACATCAGAATTACTTGCATTTAATCTGTATTGATCGGTAGGAATATCTTCTACTAAATCTTTTTTAATTGGTCTACCATATGGACTGTTAATTGGTAATGATGCATTAAGCACTCTTTCAAACTGTTCACGCCAGTTAGGGTTACTTGGATCATTCCAAATTATTGTTTGTCCGTTAAGGTTAGTTCCGTTACTATCTATTACATCTTCACTTGTAGTAATACTTTCCATTTTTAACAAACCGTTAGCAGGTATGTTACGTTTAGGATTGTATGATAATAATCTTGCTAAACGTAAAATACTTTCTCTACGTGAAGCAAGTTCTAAAAAGTTTTCTCTAGCATTAAGGTCAATACGGAAAGCAATATTTTGACCTAGGAAAGCAATTAGATCAATTAATGCTAGATACTCACTAGATTCAATGTAGTCATTGAAATCTTCTGGATAATTTTGTCTAAGATAGTTTATCATAGTACGACGTAAATTGTCAAAGTCGTACGATTTAAAATCAGCATTACGGAAAGATTGATATACTTTGGACCAATCCTCTGCTACTAATAGTCTGTTTTGTCTATTTGTTGATGACATTTGCTTTCCTTAATATTACTATTTATTTTATATCATTAACTACGTACTTAAATTATCCCGTTATCTTCGTCAAATGTTAAACGCATTTTCTCGCTGATATTGTAGGGCAAATAAGTTAAATCGCAGTCAATAATTAGTCCACTTTCATACTGGTCAAGTACTACTGAGTTTACTGTTACTCTTGGGTCACTGTTTACAATTTCTGTAACATTTTGTACTATTGCTTCTTTCATACTTTCTGTTAGTGGTTCGTATAAAGCGTCCCAAATAATTGTTCCAAACTCAGGGTTTTCTAATTTTTCTCCTTGTCTTATATGAAAATGATTTATTATATCTTGTTTGATAAGGCCAATGTCAAAGAGTGTTGCACTATTGCTGTCAGGATTGACTGTGCTTAATCCTCTATAGGCACGACTAGTAGTTGTAGGCGAGTCTTTTTTGTTGTTAGGACTGCTTACTTTGATATTTTTATATAAATCTTGTGCCATACTAATATTTACCTACTCTATGTACTGGTACTTTCTTTCCTAAATGGGTCTGGTGTAGGTTCAACAATTACGTCATTTCTTACTGTAACTATGTTATCCCTATCTGTTTTAATAATTTTAAATGCATCTGGATTCAAGTTTTCATGATGATTCCAAGGTTCTGATTGCGGTGAACGTTGCACTAGGACTTCGTTTATGTAGTGGCCGGGTAAGCCATGCGTAGACAGGGCGGACGCGGTAGCGGCCGTAGCCGCCTGCGGTCCATTCATATGGATTTCCGGAGCGGTTTCTGTATGGTTGCCTCCACTGAGTATATCTGTTGTACTGCCTGCTGTAAAAGAATTAGCACCTAGTGTATTCAATTCTAAATTTCCTGAAGTTGTAATATGTGTAGTTCCACCTACTAATAAATTAGTATTGTTTTTGGATTCTAGTTGTATTCTACCCACATCTGTTTTTCCATTAATGCCTAGATAAGATCCACTAGCCTTCATGGCAATATTTGCACCTGCTTCAATAGTGATATTTCTTTGTGCGTGTAAATTAAAATCTGCTTCTGTGTTTAATGAAATACTGTCTTTGGCAAATATATCAATCTTACCATCTGACGTTAATTCAATCCAAGCAGTACCTTTGCTGTTTGCAATATAAATTAAATCTTCTGTGTTATGTAACAGTACTTGATGTCCTGTTCTAGTACGCAATCTTACGTGTTCATTAAATGGTAGTGTAGGATCTCCATCTGTTTCGCCAAGCATAACTTTTGCATATTCAGGTGGACCACTACTTGCATCTTTTTTACGTAAAAATTTATCGTCTCCGTCATCCATTACAAAACTTGTACCACCAAGTCTTGCTCTGTGTATATTTGTGTTGTCTGCTTTTGTACCTACTCTACCCATAGGCGCACCTGGACGTTTGTCTACAGGGCCAGGTGTACTCCAACCAAATACTGCACTAGGAACTTCACGTCTAGCACTTGAACTAGTAATACCTCTTATTTCATCTTCTAGCAAACCTTGGTCTTGTAGGTTTTGTGTAAATTCTTTTTGATATGGTTTTAAAAACTGTGAAGGATCTTGTCCTTGATGCTCTCCAAGTTTGTTGTATTCAGACGCAGGAAGTTTTTTGCCTTTTAGATCATCTGGTGTACCTTCTGTTGTATATGTTGTTGCCGCTTCACCTGGCATACCAAAGTTTTGATATCTGTCTTGTACACAACCTAACCAGTAACATTGATTAGGATTACCTTCTGCAAAAATAACAAGTACAACTGTACCTACATCAGGTGGAACTGCCCAGAAACCATAACTCTGTTGAGTGTTTCTATAATCATCATTTTTTGTAATACCTACTCTAGGTGTTTGCCCTGCAAACGGAGAAAGATATCTAGCACTATAAACGTTTGATGCTTCTTCATTAGGTCCGCCAGTTGTGTTGGATTTCATCAACTGTACCTGAAGTGTTCCCATGTACTCTGAATCAAGTAAATTAATTACTTTGGCCAGATAGGGACCTGCAGATGTTTCTACCTTTTTATTATACGTTACTAGATCTTTTTCTGCCATTACGTTGCTATACTTTCTTTACCTGTATCTTCAGTTGGATTAACTTGATCTGATCCTTTTTCTTTAGTATCAAGATCTTGTTGGTTAAGCATTCTGTTTAATTTTAGCGACTGTCTAAACTGTCCGCTTTCAAATATGTGTTGTAACTGCATAACCTGATATAATCCACTAAATTCTCTTACTACCATTCCTCCTGATTCATCTGTGTCAGTTGGAAACTGCATTAAACTTTGACCTGATGCATAATCAAAAGGTGTTCTAAAGTTTATTATAATGTATTGGTTACTACGCACATGGTCTATTTGTCCATTTTCATCTTCAAACCATGTAGTGCCTTCAGCACTTTGATAATTTCCTGTACCACTGTCACTTAAAAAATATGGATCTCCCATAATTTCTAGATCACATTGTACCATATCAGCATTACTGTAAACCAATGCTTTGTGGAATGTTCTTGCAATTACATCTTTGGTATCCTGTGGAACTGCTCTCATTCCACTAGTAATTACCTCTACATCTGCTCCTACCAACGGTTTTAGAGGCACTTTAGGTTTGTCTGGATTACCTTCTTTTTCTTTTACTGTGTTACCAAGATCTTTACCGTCACCCCTGGCATTGCCTCCTGGATTCTGTTTGGTTAAAGTATCATCACCTTTGTCTAATGGTGTAGGTGTTAGGAATCTGTAATTAAATTTTAAATCAAAGTTTAAAACATTTTTGTTTTTACCTGTGTATAGATAGTTGTATTCTTTGTTTACACTAACTAACAGAGGTGTTGTATCTGGTGCAACATCAGATGGTGACATCCAAACACTTGCATGAACTCTGTATGGTAAAACTCTAAACACATAAATTTTAGGTTGTCTACCTTTTCTATCTTCTACTTCTTTGACAGGTACATTAAACACCATTGACTGCACCATAAACCAAGGACGGAAACCATCAACAACTTTTTTGTTTAGTAGTTCTTTTCCATACTCACTTTGCAAAACCATTTCTTCAATTATGTTTGTAATCTTAGTACCTTTTTCAAATTTAAATGCACGTTTGTCAGCAGGTATATAATTTGATTTTTGTTCAAAGGCTTTTTTCTCAGGATCATAAACTTTACCATATCCTGATTGTAGTATTTCTCCACCTTGTAAACTATCGCCTACTAGTTTACTTTTACCTATGTCATTTAATTTTTCTTGTTGTAGTGCTTGTACTTTTACTGCTTCACTTATATTACTACGTTTTACACTTACTCCTAGTGTATCTTCAAACCATGCTTCAAAGTCCATTCTTTCATTTTCATTAACTTTTTCTCCACCAACTGTTGCATAGTATTCTTGTGCAGTCATTGTTACACCATCTACTGTATGTTCTTTTTGTGTTTCTAATTTTTTACTTTGTATTTCATCTTCTCTAGGGAATAATATAACATACTCGTCAGCAAAAGTTCTTGTTTCTTCTTCTTCACGTTTAAGTAATGTTGTATTAAGCACCGTGGTTAAACTTTGACCACCACTCTGTAAAATTTCTGATAGTTGGTTACCAACAATAGTAATATCATGAGGAATTTGAATTACACTATTTGTATATGCTGTTGAATTCCAACTGATAAATGTACATTCATAAACACTTCCACTAGCATCAACTGACATACTAGTATCACCAAATATCATAGGTATCTGTCTTTTACCTACTCTTTGTGTAGTGTTTACATCTGTGTGTCCAATAAATTCTACTGTTAATAAAAAAGGAGCACCAATATATGTTTTATGTCCTGCCATTTGTGCGGCTATCTGTGCCGCTTCTAAAAACTGTCCCATACTGTATGGCTCAATAACAGTAAAAGAACCTTGGTGCATTTGATTCATTCTGGTTCTTCCATTTGGTGTTATCACAGAATCAATCGTTACACTATTAATAAAGTATTCTACTCTACCGCCTTTTCTTTCAAGACTTGTAGTTGCTTTTCTTTTACCAACTGCGCCTGTACCACCACCGCCTTTGATAAGAACAACATTAGGTTCTTTACCTTCAACCATATATGTGTTATCAGGATCTCGTAATTCTTCATTAGTTAAGCAATACAAACTCCAGATATATTGCATACTACGAAACTTTTCTAGTTCGTTTGATTTAATATTTGTTTTTTTGATAGATTCGTATTTTAGAGTTTTTGCTTTTTTAGTTTCTTCTTGTGTTTCAGTTTGTTTTGTATAACTGTTCTGATTTACATCAGCATCATTTGAGTAACTAGAATTAGTACCAGGCTTGGTAGTATTAGTAGTAGTTGATCCGCCAAGTTCTTCTTTTTCATTTTTACCGGATTCAGCCTCTAGCCTTTTCTTTTTATCTTCTATTCTTTTCTTCTTGGTTTCGTAACGATTGGCCATCTTAGACTCCTAAGACACTTTTCAATGACGATCCCTTCGGCAAGTAAATTTTTCTTCCTACTTTAATATCGTATATTGGATCAAGAACTGTGTCCATGTTCCTCTGAGCAAACACCCACCATAGTTTGGGATTGCCATATAAATCATATGCAAGTAAATCTGGTCTATAATTGTATTGCGGTTCTATTTCATAAACAACATCATCTGGTGCCGCTGGAATGGCCCTTGGACGAAGTAAATCCATATATTCATTACTATCGTTTGTAGGAGTGTTATGCCAAGGACTTGATTCTGAATATTTTGCCATTAAATAAATCCTTTACCTTGTCCTACATAACCGCCATTTACATATTTCTGTAAACTGAATTTTTCTATTTCTCTTCTGCTGTATACTGGTTGCACAGTTACAGTAATTAATGACTGTGACGGTACCCAACTTAACCCTGTGCGAGATCCATCATCAAAGTCTGTTACATACTCACTACGTTTAACTGTTATATCTTTTAAACCTGCTTGTATGTAGTCAACATCTTGCGGTAAGTCAATTGTAAAGTTTGTGATTACAACTGGAACATCATTAAACACAAAGTCACCATATCCATTTAATTTTACAACAGGAGGTGGAGCACCAATTTCAGATGCGTCTCCGCCATAAAACATTTTTGTACATGATCTTAGATAGTGCATAGCACCAACCCAATAGTTTGCTTCTACACCATTTTGAATAAAAAAGTCTCCTGTGATAACCAACTGGTCCACTTGTGAGTTCTGGTACGCAAAATAAGGATAATTAGTATGTATAGGAGCGATTGCATTATAGTTGGCACTATGAGCAACGATAATAGTTGGCGTATATGGAAATACCAAACCACCAGTCACTGCAAGTGGCTTCAACAAAGGACTTTCATTGAAACTTTTTATATTAGGTATACTTAATTTGACACGCCAGTCTTTCTTACCACCTTTAAAACTAACATTACTTTTTGAAGATTCAATTTCGCCGCTGTCAGTAGGTAAATTTTTAGAACGTATCTTTTTGCCAAATCCTAATGAACTTGCAAAATCGCTAACACTCTCAGGTATTTTTCCACCTGGTGCTTTAAAGTCAGTAGTGGCAGTATTGATACCTAGATTTTTTGCTTTCACTTCATCAGCAAACTTCTGGTCAAAACTAGAACTATTTTTAATATTGCTTCTTGACATACTTTGGCAAACTCCTATACAGTATTTAGTTGACAAAGTTAACTACGTATATTATAATAGACACTATAAATGGAGAATTTTCACATGAGAAGAACTAATTATCTGAACAATAGAGACCTTCTGAAAGAGATACACAAGTCAAAAAACAGTTTTTGTAGTTACGTAGACCCCGATTACCATCAGTTTGATATCATTTTACCTAGTATTGAAAAGATTAACATTAGAACTATTGCAGAAGCAAAACGAAACAGAGCCAAACGTATAGGTATGGCAGATTATGAACAACGTAAACTAAACGGCGAAAAAGTAAAACAAGCAGATTGCGAAATTGATTACAGAAAAATTGAAAAAACAGATTTAATATTTAGAATTATGACATATGACCATATACCAGAACAAAAAGGTCGTAAAAAGAATCCAAAAACAATAGCAGATACAAAAGTAAAACTAAACTTTCCACCATTCCAGCATTGGAAGTTCAATTCAAAAGATGAATTAGTAATTGCAGGCAAAAGCCATTGGGAAGGTGGTATGAAGAATGGTTTCTTTTCACTTACGGGAGGACAAGCAACAAACAATCTTGCTCGTATGTGGATGAAATTATGTGATAGGTATGCAACAAGAGGAAATGTTAGAGGATATACATACAATGACGAAATGCGTGGTCAAGCAATTTTACAGTTAACGCAGATTGGATTACAGTTTGACGAATCAAAATCAAACAATCCATTTGCATATTACACGGCGGCAGTAACAAATTCATTTGTAAGAATTATTAATATTGAAAAACGTAATCAAAACATACGTGACGATATATTAGAAATGAATCATATGAATCCATCTTTCACTAGACAGAATCAAGGTCAGTGGGAAAAGCAAGTTGCTGAGGCTTACGGTAAGAAAAAAGATTCTGAATAAATTTTAAGTTGACAAATAACGTGTTTTTGTGTATGCTTATAAGATTAAGTGTGAGGTTTATACGTGTTTAAAAAAGCGGCTGTCTTTACAGACATACATTTTGGTTTAAAATCTAATTCAAAAATACATAACGATGACTGTGAAGAGTTCATCGATTGGTATATTGAACAAGCAAAAGAGAATGGTTGTGAAACTGGTATCTTTATGGGCGACTGGCACCATAATAGAAACAGTTTGAACATCACTACACTTGATTATACTATCAGGTGTTTAGAAAAATTAGGTAAAGCATTTGAAAAGTTTTACTTTTTTCCTGGTAACCACGACTTATATTACAAAGACAAAAGAGATTTGAATAGTATTGCTTTTGGTAGACATATCGAAGGTATTACAATGGTCAATGAAATCATGATTGAAGATGATGTTTGCCTTGTTCCTTGGTTAGTAGGTGATGAATGGAAAAAGATTTCTAAGATTAAAACAAAATATATGTTTGGTCACTTCGAATTGCCAAACTTCTATATGAATGCTATGGTACAAATGCCTGACACAGGCGAACTAAAAGCAGAACACTTCCAACATCAAGAGTATGTATTCAGTGGACACTTTCACAAACGTCAAGTTAAAGGTCCGGTACATTACATTGGTAACGCACTACCTCACAACTATGCTGATGCTTGGGATGATGAACGTGGTATGATGATACTTGAAAAGGGAGGTGAGCCTCAATACATCAACTGGTGGAATTGTCCTAAGTATCGCACAGTCAAACTTTCGCGATTACTTGATGAAAAAGATACACTAATTAAACCTAAAATGTATCTAAGAGTTACACTTGACTTGCCAATTAGTTATGAAGAAGCAAGTTTTATCAAAGAAACATTTATCAATCAGTATAATTGTAGAGAAATTACACTTATACCTAGTACAAAAGATGAAGAAATTAACACAGAACTAGATGTAGCACAATTTGAAAGTGTAGATGAGATAGTTGCTAAAGAAATTGAAGCAATTGAAAGTGATCAGTTTGAAAAATCTAAACTGTTAAGCATATACAGGGAACTAGAAAAGAATGATTAAGGTAAAAAGTCTAACAGTTAAAAATTTTATGAGTGTAGGTAACTCTACACAGGCAGTTGACTTCGATAAACAACAACTTACACTAGTTTTAGGTGAAAATCTTGATCAAGGTGGTGACGATAGTGGGTCACGTAATGGTACAGGTAAGACAACAATCATTAATGCATTAAGTTATGCACTATTTGGTGTTGCATTAACTAACATTAGACGTGATAATCTTGTTAACAAAACAAATAACAAGGCTATGTTGGTTACACTTGCATTTGAAAAGGACAATACCGAGTATCATATTGAAAGAGGACGCAAACCTAACACACTAAAATTTAAAATTAATGGTCAGGACCAAGAAATCAGTGATGAATCGCAAGGGGATAGTCGTAAAACACAAGAAGATATAAATTCATTACTAGGTATGAGCCACGAAATGTTCAAACACATTGTGGCACTTAACACTTACACAGAACCTTTCCTAGCATTAAAGAACAACGACCAACGTGCTATCATAGAACAGTTGCTTGGTATAACAATACTATCTGAAAAAGCAGATTTACTACGTGAGAAAATTAAAATTACTAGAGATGATATCACAGAAGAGAATGCAAGAATACAAGCAGTCAAAACCAGTAATGAAAAAATTACTGAAAGCATTGGTAATTTGCAAAGTAGAAAAAAGGCCTGGATAGCAACTAATAAGAGCGAACGTGACAAACTTAACAAAGCCATCAAAGAACTTGAACAAGTTGATATTGAAGCAGAACTAGAAGCACATGAAAAACTATCTAGTTGGACAGAACTTAACACACATCTTACTAATTTAACAAAAGAACGTGCAACTGTTGAACGTGCATTAGAACAAGCAGATAAAAATGTACACAAACTAGGCAAAGAACTAGATGATCTAGAAAGTGCCAAGTGTTATGCTTGTGGTCAAGAACTGCATGATGACAAACTTGAAGAAATGAAAGACAAAATGCAGAAAGACTATGGTGATGCACACACATACATGATTGAAATAGCAGAAAAGTATGATAAAGTAAAAACAAAGATTGATGAAATAGGCGATCTTGACGCAAGACCAGATACTTTCTATGATACAGCCAAAGAAGCATATGAACATAGAAGTAATGTTGATAACTTAAAGAAACTTCTTACTTCTAAAGAAGAAGAACTTGATCCATATACTGAACAAATTGATGATTTACAAAGTACAGCCATACAAGAAATCAGTTGGGATAAGATTAATGAACTAAACAGTTACAAAGACCATCAAGAATTCTTATACAAACTGTTAACAAACAAAGATAGTTTTATTAGAAAGAAAATTATTGAACAAAACCTTGCATATCTAAACAATAGACTAACACACTACTTAGATAAGATTGGATTACCACATAGTGTAATGTTTAAAAATGATCTAAGTGTAGAAATTACACAACTAGGACAGGATTTAGACTTTGATAATTTAAGTAGAGGTGAAAGAAATAGACTTATACTTGGTATGAGTTGGAGTTTCCGTGATGTATGGGAAAGTTTATATCAACATATCAACTTGTTGTTTATTGATGAGTTAATTGATAGTGGTATGGATAGTGCAGGTGTTGAAAGTTCTTTAAGTGTACTTAAGAAAATGGGTAGAGAGCGAAACAAAAACATTTATTTGATCTCACACAAAGATGAATTGATCGGAAGAGTGAATAATGTACTAAAAGTTATCAAAGAAAATGGTTTTACTTCATATGAAAACGATATTGAAATAGTACAATGACAGACGACACACATGATAAACTAACAAAGGCGTATATGGAGTACTACAAAGCCAATGAAGCCTTTGAAATACGCAAAAGCGAACGTACAAAACGTGCCGCTAGAAAATGGTTAAGCGAAATTAGACGTTTAGCAACTACACGTAGAACAGAAATCATGGATACGTTTGTTGCCAAAAAAGAAGACACGCAAAATAGTGATGAGTAAGTACTATTACTATGAGCGACTGGACATATCAAGGAAATACAATAGATAATCTCCCTGAAAACTGTGAAGCATTTGTATATCTTATTACAAATACAACTAACAGTCGCAAATACGTAGGCAAAAAACTCGCTAAATTCAAAAAGACACGCCCACCACTCAAGGGAAAGATAAACAAACGTAGAAGCAAAGTAGAAAGTGACTGGAAAGACTATTGGGGTTCCAATGATCACTTGAAGGCAGACGTAGAAGAACTAGGCAAAGACAAATTTACAAGGGAAATACTTTATTATTGTCCAAGTAGAGGCGTTGCAAGTTATTTAGAGGCAAGGGAACAGTTCGAAAGAAGAGTTTTAGAAAAAGACGAATACTACAATGGCATTATAAACGTTAGAGTAGGCGGTTCAAACATACTACGTGAAGCACTAAAAGGCTTAAAATAAAAATACATAGCAACATTGTTTGGTCGGGGTGGCTCGACTCACTTTGAGGTCATATATCTTGTGATCAGATTCTAGTGCGTTGCAAGGATAATGCTAACTTAGGCATAAAAGATGACGGCAATGAGAAAAAGCAACCGTCAAAGCAAGTAGTTTCGACTGTTTGGGACTAACTGCTTACCGTGGATATCGCGAATGCTGAAGTAGGGGGTTGCAGGTCTACCGCCTCCGTACATATTATATGTAATCTTCTTAAACAGTTTGGTGACGCTAACTCACATGATGTGAAACCATACAGTTCGTCCGGCAACGGGCGAATTGTGGCTCAACTATCTACATGATGCTAACGTGCTTCGCACTTTATTACTTCACTCATAAGGAAATTATGTGTTTGAGCGACAGCGAAAACCAGATGTGCTTTAGCACATCTACATAGCATTCAAACTAGTGTAAATCAGGATCACGTCCGAAACCAGGTTTAACTATAGATACTTCTGTTTCTATAATTTCGTATTCTTCATACGGATTCTGCTCTTTGATCATATACATAGCCTGATTGGCTTCTTCTATAGTATGCAAAATCGCTTCTGGCTCAGTTTTGCCCTTTATATATAAATGGTATTGTGTCACCATAGTTCTATTTAAAACGGTAATTATGATAATTAAGCATAAATATAATAGAGTTGGAGCAAATACTATGAAAATATACGATATTGTATCTGAAAATAACGTAAATGAAGCGCCAGGCGGTAGTGCATTAGGCGATTTAGCACGTAAAGTAGGTGCAAAGGCGGCCGGTGCTGTAGGCATGAAAGCAACAGCGGCAGGACTGCAAGGAAAAGTTGACTCTAGTGCAAGAGCAAAAGAAATTAACGTAAAATGGAAGCAATTCGCAGGTCAAACTGGTGTAGGCAAATCACCAGATGTAGGTGACCTTGCTGATTTCTTTGCAAAAGAAAAACTTCCAACAGGCAGACTAAAAGGCCTGTCAGGTATGATGACTCCACAACAAGTAGATGACATATTAACAAAAACTGCACAGGACACATTTAGAAGTCCGGCAGGACAAGCCAAGGTAGGAGACACACCAGCCGCTCAAGTTGACGCTCCAGCAGACGGTGGTGGTGCAAGTGCTCCAGCAGATAACGAACCTAAGACAGGACAGTTTAGAAAAGATGAACCTGCACAAGGACAACAGCCAGCACAAGGTGGTGCAACTGCTCCTGCAGGATCAACTGCTCCGGCGGCAGGTGGTGCTATTCCTAAAAACATAGCAGACCAACTTGCTAAATTAAATCCAGAACAGAAAAAAGAGTTATTCCAACTATTGTAAGGACAGGCTATGAAACTAAATGAAGTAACAGTATTAAAATCACAAACAATATTAACTGAAAGTTGGCAGGACCTTACAGAAAGTCAACAGCATTACATTAGTCGTTGGGAAAGAGAACTTTGGCCTTTACTAGAAGAATATCAAAGACTATCAGAAGCAACACTTACAGCAGATCAAATTAAAGCAATCTTCCAAGGTGCTGAACAACAAGCAATGGCAGGTGGTGATAACAAAACACTTGCAGGTAAAGTTGGCGGTGCGGCATTGGCGGCGGCCAAGTTACCGATTGATGTAGCAAAAAAAGTAGATGACAAAATTAATGAACTTGGTAGAATGGCACAGAATGCCGGACCTATCAAGAACATGGATGCAAAGTTTGATGAACTTAAAAAGAAAATTGGTTCAAAAGATTCAAAAATTGTAGACGGTGTTAAAAAAGTAAGTGACTGGGCAAAAGCAAATCCAGGCAAGGCAAGTTTAGCAGTAGGTATCTTAACTACTGTGGCGGCGTTTGCAGGCGGACCAGCAGGTGGTGCCGCGGCAGGTTTAGTACTTCGTGCAACAAAAGATTTATTACAAGGTGAAAAACTTTCGACAGCAGTTGGTAAGTCAGTTAAAACAGCGGCCTATGGTGCTCTTGCTGGTATGGCATTTAGATACATTTCAGATAACATCATTGACAATATTGCGGCGGCAAATGAAGCAGAAGTAACTGCAATGGAAAAGGCTTTCATGGCTGATAACTATGACAAAGCAGTTACAGGTGCGTATGCTGATGCAGGTGTGGCAGATGGTGCATTAGAAGGTGCAAAAAAATTAACTTTACAAGGTAATGTAAACGCATTCTATTACAACTATGAAACTGTATTAACAGCAGATCAAGTTGACCAATACAATAACTTTAAAACTGCTTTAAGTGGATTAAAAACATTTAGTCCAGAATACTATCAAGAAGTAGCAAAAATGCACGAGTTCCTAGCAGGTGCTCAAGCGGCTAATAAAGAATTAACAACATTAGCACAAACACTTTCAGATATACCAAAAGATTCAATATCAGTAGGTCAAATTGATCAATTGATTGCCAAGTATGACGAAGTAGAACCTTTACTAAATGCTGTTATAGATACAGGTGAAGGTGCGGCGGCGGCGGCTCAGGGTGCGGCGGCAATGGTTGACGACAATGCCAAAAAAATGCATAAAGTTAAACCTGTTTCACCTGAACAAAAAGCAGAACTAGAAGGTAAAGGTGGTGATAAGGGTGATGATACAGAAGGTGTTGCAGTTAAAAGCACAACAGATTCTGTAGATTATGAAGCAGAATATGAACGTTATCTAGCAGAAGGACCATTAGATGCACTTAAAAAAGTAGGTGGTGCTATTGCCAAAGGTGCTAAAGCAGTTGGCGGAGCAGTAAAATCAGGTGCTAAAGAATTAGGTAACAAAGTTACATTTAAAAAATTAATGACACAGTGGACTAAAATGGGTGAGCCTACAGACGCAGGTTCTATTACAAACATTTTACAAGGCGCAGGTTTAAGTAATGATCAGATCAAAGCAATAGGATCAGAAAACAAAGTAGAACTTAAACCAACAGCGGCTCCTAAAGCAGATGCACCAGCAGACACAGATGCAGATGCAGGAGCACCAGAAGGTGGCGATCAACCAGCACAAGGTGACCAACCAGCACAAGGCGATGCTCCAGCACAAGGCGATGCTCCAGCACAAGGCGGTGCTCAGGCACAAGGCGGTGCGTTAGAAAAAGGCACAGTTAAAAAAGCAAGTGATGGTCAGGATTACGAATGGGCAGGCGCACAATGGATTAGTAAGTCAACAGGTAGAATTGCAACTAAAGATGTTGCCGCTGAACTTACTCCTAAAGCACCAGCAGGTGGCAGTGACTTAGGTAAGGATATGCAGATTGATATTCCTACGTTAGCAGATGTTATTGCAAAAGCGGGTGTACAAAAAGCAGTCAAAGACCAACTTGGTAAAGAAATCAAACAACCAGCAACAGCCTAAAAGAACGGCTGTCCAGTTTTCTTAGCAGTATCTAAATTTTCTTTGATTAATTTACTCATGACCTCTCGGTCTTCAACATTACTAGCATAGATTTCATCAAGAGTTATGGAACCTCTCATGTACCAACATAGTCGCATGAGATCTAATTTAAAATTCTTAGTCTCGTTTTCCATATCCTTGACGACTTTTAGGATCTCTTCAAGAGACAATGTGGAGATCCTTAGGCGAAAAAACTTGCTTGGTCGAATGTTACAGGTATTGTATACTCTTTAGGAGCACCTGCTTCAAGTTCTTCTTCAGTAGCCTGTACTTTGATTGGTTCTAGTTCAAATTGTTTTTTCTGTTCTTCAATCTTTTTTGTAATTGCAGTAAAGAAATCTTTATCTGCATTTTTCATGAAGTCAGCAATATGTCCTCTGTCAGTAACAATCTCACCGTCACTGGTTTGGATTGAAACAATACTGTTTACAACTAGATCAATAGTTAGTCCTGTAAGTTTTATAAAACTTTCATTAAACTTTCCAAGTTTTTCTTCGTCAGTCATATTCTCATCATTTATGACTGCGGCAATTCTTTGCTCTTCAAAAGTTTTAATTGCAGTTTGTGTAAACTCTTTATATGTTTGCGGACGCAAAGTGATTGTCATATCATTAACAAATACAGTTGGATCATACTGTCCACTTAAGAATTTGTCTAATACTAACCTAAGATCTAAATCAAATGCACGTTCTATAGTAGTGTTAGGTACTTGACCTTTAACTTCTAACTTTTCTCCAAACGTTGCCATTCTAATAGCAACTAATAGAGCATCCATATCAATAGTTGGAACTGCCCAAGCATTCTTGATACTTGGCACACAACTCTGAACTACATCAACAACTGATTGTCCATTTAATAGAGCATCTGGTGTTCTAAATGCCAACTCGTCTTTGGCCGTCATTGCGTATACAGGCAACTCACCGTTCTCAGGCATATCAACAGTACCTTCAGGATACCATTGGCCTTTGCTAGGTAATCCAACGTAAACCTTGGGTTGTCTATAATATTTCTGTAACGGATTAGGCCCCATCGCTTTTACTTCTTGCATGGTTTTCCTCCGAATAAGTAATAAGTGTTCATATAACATATTTATGGTAGGGAGTTAACTGCGTACATAATTAATGGCTGATTTATTTTACGATATAAAGAAATATATAGATTTTGACAAATTGGACAAAGCAAGAGTAATGATCAAGCAAGAACTTGATGCTTTTATTAAAGATTATGCTATTGTTCAAGAAATTGGCATGGACCTTGATACATATTATCGCACAGGTATAAAGGACAACTGGAGAAACATTCCAATTAAAGTTTCAGATCCTGGAATGGATCATGAACTCAAGTATGCAGACAAATTTCCAAAATCTTTAGAAATTATTAATTCTTGTAGAGGACTTACTAATATAGGAATGAACTTTACAAAACCTTACGGTGAAATAGTACCACATCGTGATCCATATGATACTATTGACGGGCAAGTTGTTAAACATATTACTTTCATAGCAGGCGTGATTATTCCTTCAACCGATGTAAACAAATGCGGTATGAAGTTTAATGATACAACAATATTTTTAGGAGAAGGAGAATGGGTAGGATTTTCTCCTGATACTATGCATTCATCTTGGAATAAAACAGATCAATATAGATTAAGTTTAATAGCAACTATTGATTCAAAAGATATTTCTTTTTAATCCGGCTCTACCTACATCTAGTGTTAGACAATGTATACCGGCTTCCCAATATGTGCCGTGTCTAATAGGAACATAGTCACAGTCTATTTCATATTCTTTAAGTAACTTAAACAGTTCAGGTATTTCTCTGCTAAACAAAATACAATTATGATCCATTACAAGAACATTAGTATCAAATGATATTTCTTGATCATAACCTCTCCACTTGTCTAGATAAGTTTCTAACCATTGTTCGCTGTGCATTCCTTCTGTTTTATTAAAATCCTTTTTGTAATCTTCTAACATTGTCATATGATCTTTAAGCAGATGTCCTATCTCAATAAGTTGTTTATCTTGTAAGTAACTTGGTACCCAGGATTTGTTTGCACAAACAATAGTTTCATCATTTACAAAAAAGAATCCATGATCAATGTGTCCCCAACCATTCATTACAGCACTATCGTTAGCAACTATTTCTACATCTTTTATATTTCTTTTACACCACTCAAGTCCTTTCTGTGTACCCGGACCTTGTGTGTTTGTAATTAATTTGTCTCCTGCTTTATACATTGTAGCAGTATGCCATAAAACTTTGTTGGATAATATTTTTTGATATATTTCCTTGCCACCATTCCACCATTTAGTAGTTGGATCTAAATCAGTTAGTTGCGGACTAGGTTGTGCAATCCAGTTGTAGCCTAGATCATTAAAACAATTATAAAAACTATGTCCGTCAAAGTATCTATCAGTCAAACTAGTGTATGTTTGATATATTGTTTCGTCTAATACAAGATATTGATCTCTCGGTACCATAGGACTGTTAGGCATTTTAATATCAAACGATGAAAGTGTTGTACGTACAGGACGAATAGTGTCAGGACGTCTTACGGTGCAACCATAACTTTTAAGTTTGTCAGTAAGTTTTAGTAAATCTTCTTTAGTCTCTTCTAATATTAAATTAAAATTATCAGTTGTATTTCCAGGTGGCAATAAATGATCAAAACTGCCCGGAGCATGGCAGTCTCCAACAATTACATCTGTAAGTTTATCCCACTCGGTCCATATTGCCATAGTTAAAAATTTCCTCTAAATATTCTTTATCCCAATAAGAATAATAATTTGTAGAACTTAATCTATTTCTAGCAGATAAAAGTTCTTCTTTTGTTTGTGCTATTACTAGCGGTACATAACCGTTGCCTGTTTTAATGCCTTTTATAAATGTTTCTCTATGCGGATGATCAGGCAAAAATATATGTGTGCTATGCTTATTATTAAGTGTTGTACATAATTCTTCTAGTTCGTCAAACGTTGATACAACACTATGTTCACAGTATATTGTTATTTCATCTGACAAATTTTCAAACATATCTATATGTAATTTTTCAGCAACAATCACTGAAGGCAACGCCCTTGCAAATGGGCAAATACTGTGTTTTCCTAGTTCTGCCTGTGGTTTTGTAATGCGTTCAAGCCAAAGTCCTAATTGTTTTTCAATATTTTTAGGCGTGTTTTTCATTAGATAAATAATACATATACTATAATTTAATATTTATAGGGTGTACACATAGGTAAATTAATAAATGGTTGAAGTCAATTATCGTGGTGGAGGAATGGATGGCGTTACATCAAACGCCGCTTCTGAGGCCACTCTTTTAAGATTATTATCGGCGATGGAAAAAGGCGGCGGAGGTTCTGGTGGCGGAGCAGGCGCTCAAAAGATGTATAATAAAGCCGTAGCCGATGGCTTCAAAACTCAATCTAAAGCCACAGACGCAACCAAAGATGGTACAAAAGCACAAGAGACGAATACAAGTGCTTTACAAAGAGCCAGTAATGCTGTTAAAAACTTTGCCAAAAATGTAGACAGATATACATTTGGTGCATTAAGCGGTATCATGAATACCGGTAAAGCGGCAGGTGATTTAGCAATTGAATTAGTTGCTGGTGGTAATAGAATATCAGACTTTAGTAAACACGTTACAGGACTAGTAAGTAAATTTCCTGTATTTGGAGGACTAGTAGGGGGTTTAGCACAAACATTTGTAAATGCTATAGATTCTCAAGTAGACACATTTAGAGAATTATCAAATGTTGGTATGGACTTTGGCGGAGACTTATTTGAAATTCAAAGAAAGGCCATAGATGCAGGTTTAAGTTTAGAAACATTTGCAGGTGCTCTAGCACAGAACGGAGACAAACTTGCTATTGCATTTGGAGGTGCAACTAACGGAGCAGATCGTTTCCAAAGAATTACAAAAGATATTCAAAAGAATCAAAATGTATTTTCTGCATTAGGTATGACTATGGAAGATGTCACTGAATTCACAGCAGACTATTTAGATATGCAAAGAATTCAAGGACGTATAGGTCAAATGAATGATAGACAACTTGCAAAAGGTACGCAAGATTATATTATGCAACTAGATCAGTTATCTAAAATAACTGGTATGAGTAGAAAACAAGCCGCAGAAGAATTAAAAGCACAAACACAAGATAAAAGATTAAAAAATATTTTTGCCGCTATGGACGAAGGTACAAAGAAAAATGTACAAGGCGTTCTTGCTATGGTAGGTAATGCAAGTCCAGAAATGAAAGAAGCAATCACAGAAATGATTGCAACTGGTGGTACACCTGTTAGTGATTTTGCTAAATCACTTGTTAGAACAAATCCTGAACTTGCAGAGTTGGCACGTGGATTAAAGAATGGTACAGTATCACAAGATGAATTTACAGACGGTTTAAGAAGGGCACAAGAAAAAGCAGTTGCACTTTCACAAGAACAAGGTAATGCAATTGGTGCCTTAAGTGCTTTAGGATCAACAGCATTCGATGGTAATACTGCATTAATGTCTATGGGATTTGCTGGTGGTAAAGTTTCAGATGCATTAGAGGCTCAGAACAAAGCAATTGAAAGTGGTAGAGGTGGATTACTTAACTTTGAAAGTGCTATTACAAAATTTAGAAACGTTATCATAGGAACTATTATTAACAGTGGTGTATTCAAAGACTTAATAGGTCAATTTGAAGCACTTACAATGTGGATCAGTTCACCACAAGGTACAGAAAAATTAAAAACTGCTATTCAACCTATAGCAGAATTTTTAGAAGGCTTATTCAAAGATATAAAAACATTAAAGTTTAAAGAAGTTATAGAAAAATATGTTACTGGTCCTTTGAAACGTATGTTTATGGGCGAAAGCAAAGAAGACAAAGTTGCTAGATTACAAAAAGAACAAGGATTAAGTAAGTCAGATGCTGAAGCCAAAGTTGCAGAGGAAGGTTCAAGCGGAGGAATTCTAAGTGCTCTTTTACCTAAAGGCATATCATTTAAAGCACTAGCAATAGGTATTGGGGTTGTAGCGGCAGGAGTAATTGCTTTAGGACTAGCAGGTAAAGTAGCAAGTCCAGGATTATTATTAATTGCGGCGGCATTTGCAGGTATAGGTTTAGCAGGTATGGGTCTAGCAGATCTAATTAATGCTATTACAGAAGGCGTTGGCAAAATGGCTGACGGAATGAAAAAGTTTGAAGAACTTGATGCAGGCAAATTAGAAAATGTAGGTAATGCTCTAGATCCACTAACTAAAAACCTAATGGGTCTAGCCAAAGGCGGACTAGTTGCAAGTTTCATTGGCGATGGTGCTTTTGAAAAATTATCCGCAGGATTAAAATCTTTTGAATCAATTGATCCAACTAAAATGATGCAGTTAGGTCCTGCACTAGAAAGTATGCACAAAGGTATAAGTGCATTTACAGGTGATGGATTATTGGATAGTTTCAGCAAGTTCTTAGGAGGACTTTTTGGAAATGATGGTAACTTAGGTGACTTACAAAAAGAATTGAAAAACTTTGCCGACATTGATGCAGTAGCATTAGAAAAAGTCGGTACTGCTATGCAAGGTATGGCAAACTTTATGGCAACTATGGATAAAGCAGATATTGGTGATGTTTCAGATAATCTGCGAGATTTAACCAAAGAACTAGCCAATTACCAAAGTGCATACTCAAAACTAGACGCAGACACAAAAGCAAGTATAGAAAAGATGATTAACGTGTCAGTAGACAATCAGAAACAAAATTCAGATGGTGCTACTTCGTTAAATAGTATAATGCAAGAAGTGTTAGCAGAACTTAAAAAACAAACAAGGGGCCAAAGAAACATTGAGGCCAATTTTGCCGGAGGCACGTAATGAGTTGGAAAAGATACTTTAACCCAGTAAAAACATCCAATAACCAAGAAGGAAATTATAGTCCTATGGGTGGTGCAGGTGTTGGTACAGGTATGGGTCCAGCAGGTGCAAATTATTCATCATACTTACCAGATGTATATGTTGGTTCACCAAATCGTGTAGAACGATATGGTCAATACAACACAATGGATTTGGATTCTGAAGTAAATGCGGCATTAGATATTCTTGCTGAATTTTGTACACAAATTAATAGTAGAAATAGCACACCATTTATTATTGATTTCAAACAAAAAGCAACTAACACTGAAGTACAAACACTTAAATTGTACTTACAACAGTGGACTAAACTACAAAATTTTGAAACTAAAATGTTCCGTGTATTACGTAACGTTTTCAAGTATGGTGATGCTTTCTTTATTAGAGATCCAGAAACTAAAAAATGGTTCTATGTTGATCCAGCAAACGTAACAAAAATTATTGTTAATGAATCAGAAGGCAAGAAACCAGAACAGTATGTTATTAGAAATGTAAACTTAAACTTCAAAGATGCAGTAGCAACTACTCCTTTCCAAACTAGCGGTAATGTAACTGGAGGAGGTGACGGATACTTAACAGGTGGCGTTAGAGGAATGGTAGGTGCACCTAACCAAGCAATGGCAGGTGGACGTTTTACTAAAGACATGAAAGAAGTTGCCATTAATGCAGAACACGTTGTACATTTAAGTTTAAGTGAAGGACTAGACAATAACTTTCCATTTGGAAACAGTTTGTTAGAGTCTATATTTAAAGTATACAAACAAAAAGAATTACTAGAAGATGCAATTATAATTTACAGAGTACAAAGAGCACCAGAACGTAGAGTGTTTTACATTGACGTAGGTAATATGCCATCACACTTGGCTATGCAATTTGTAGAACGTGTAAAAACAGACATACACCAAAGACGTATTCCAAGTGCTACAGGTGGCGGAACTAACGTTATTGATAGTGCATACAATCCACTTTCTATTAACGAAGATTATTTCTTCCCACAAACAGCAGAAGGTAGAGGTTCTAAAGTAGATACACTACCAGGTGGTACTAACTTAGGTGAAATTGATGACTTGAAATACTTTACTAATAAACTTGTTAGAGGTTTACGTATTCCAAGTTCATACTTACCAACAGGACCAGATGATGGTGCAACACAGTTTCAAGATGGTAGAGTAGGTACTGCATACATTCAAGAATTAAGATTCAATACATACTGTCAACGTTTACAAGGTTTAGTAACAGAAGAATTTAATCAAGAATTTAAACGTTACTTACTAGAAAAAGGTATTAACATTGATACTGCTATGTTTGATATTAAAATGCAACCACCACAAAACTTTGCAAGTTACAGACAATCAGAATTAGACAATGCAAGAGTAGGTACATACACGCAAATGGCGGCAGTACCTTATATGTCAAATAGATTTGCTATGCAACGTTTCTTAGGTTTAACTGAAGAAGAGATTGCACAAAATGAACAGTTGTGGAGAGAAGAGAATGATGAAAATCTAACTCCTCCGCCAACTGATGCATCTGCAGAACTTAGAGGTGCAGGTGTAAGTGCGGCAGGTATAGGTGCAGACTTAGGTGGCGCAGGCGCAGGTGAAGATGTTGATCCTAATGCAGAAGCACCAGCACCAGAAGATGGTGGTTCAGCACCAGCACCAGACACAGCAACAGGCGGTGGTACTCCTCCGGCAGGCGGAACACCTCCAGCATAGGATAAATAATTTTATGATACTACGTGAAATATTTTATTTTGATAAAGAAACACTTCAGCCTGTTGAGAATGATGCATATGATCCATCATTTGATGACAGTATTGTTTCACGTGACGACACCCGCAAGACAAGATTAACACTACGCCAAATCAATAAGATGCGTAAAGCATCTGAGGTACATAAAAAGGAGCAGGTTAAGGAATTAGATTTCGTACGTCAAATGTATGGAATTGCCGCTAACGCAGAAGCAGGTGTTTAGTAATGTCAATAGCATTCGTGATAGGTAATGGTACCTCACGCAAACCAATAGATTTAAATCAACTTAAAACATTCGGAAAAATATATGCCTGTAATGCGGTATATAGAGAAATGAATCCTGACTATCTAGTTGCAGTAGATAGTAAAATGATTACAGAGATTAATAGATCACAATATCAGATAAATCACGAAGTTTGGACCAATCCTAACAAACTATACAAAGGATTTCACAAATTTAATTACTTCAAAGAACCATTAGGGTGGTCTAGCGGCCCCACAGCACTATGGTTAGCATCTAACCACAAAGAGTATGATCCACACATTGACCATAATCATATCTTTATCTTGGGGTTTGACTACCGTGGATCAGGGGGTTTGATAAATAATTTGTACGCAGACACAGAAAATTATAAGAAAAGCACAGATCCTGAAACATATCACGGAAACTGGGCAAGACAAACAGGAATTGTAATACAACGAAATTATACTAAAAAGTACACAAGAGTAACCGAGTTTAAATCCGACTATTGTCCAGACGGTTTGCAACAAATGGGCAATTTGAACCATATGACCGTACAGGAATTTATGGAATATTTCAAGATTTCATAAATCCGAATGAAAAAACGGTCGTTTTGACGCCATTTAACCTACTTTTTCCCTATTAACCATAAATATTATTGACGGCCTTACCATATCTAAACAACAGGAGAGAAAAAATGGCAGATCAATCTAAATTTGAAGCGATGCTAGAAAAGTTAATCGCGGATGACCGTACGGGTGCGGAAGAACTATTTCACGAAATAGTTGTTGAAAAATCCAGAGACATTTACGAAAATCTTCTTAAAGATGATGTTGAAGAAGTAGAAGTTGATGAGGCTTCTAAAGAAGACGCAAAAGAAGAAGATAAAGTAGAAGAAAAAACAAAAGAAGACGCTGAAGACAAAGTTGAAGAGAAAACTGAGGAATCAGAAGATGAAGCAGTTGAAGAAGCATCTGAAGATAAAGCAGATGAAGAAAAAACTGACGAAGCAACTAAAGAAGACGACGAAAGCGTTGACGAAGATATCACTGACGAAGTTGTAGAACCAGCGATTGAAGGCGATGATGACATGGGTGGCGATGCCGCAGATGCTATGATCGGCGATATTGAAATGGGCGACAAAGAAGGCGGTGACGATGAAGATAAAGAAGATCTTGAAGACAGAGTAGCAGATCTTGAAGATACTTTCGACGACCTTAAAGCAGAATTTGATGCAATGATGGACGAAAAAGGCGAAGACGGTGACGACGACGCTGAAATGGACGCAGATGCAGAAGATGAAGGCGAAGAGGGCGAGGAAGAGAAGGAAGACGAAGCAGTAGTTATTGCTCCTGAATCCGATCTTGAAGCAGAAGCACCAGCATTTGAAAGCAAAGACCAAGTTGATGTTATGAGAGAATATGTTAACAAAGTAACACCTAAAATGGGTGACAACGGCGATAACACTAAATCTCCAGTAGCAGGTAAAAACGACATGGGCGGAGATGCTTCTAATATTGCTGGCGGCGGCGAAGAAACTGGCGGAAAAGCAGATTCACCAAAAGAGGACAATGCAGGTAATGTAAATGTTCCAGGTGGTAAGGCTTCTAAGTCAATGAAGGCTTCAAAAGGCCATGGCGCAGAGAAAAAAGGCGCAGGCGAATCAGGTGCTGATAAAAAATCAACTATCGGCTCCTAATATAAGTGTAAAGGACTTGAATGGTGTTTACATTAACTGAAAACCTAAGTTTCGACCAGGCTAAAATAGTCGTTGAAGCAACGGAAAACAAAGATGGGGGCAAAGACCTTTTTATGAAAGGTATTTGCATACAAGGTGGTGTGCGTAATGCAAACCAACGTGTTTACCCTGTTACCGAGATTGGAAGAGCCGTCCAAACGCTCAACGATCAAATAGAAGGTGGTTACTCGGTACTAGGTGAAGTAGATCACCCTGAAGGACTTAACATAAATTTAGACCGTGTGTCGCATATGATTACTAATATGTGGATGGATGGTCCAAATGGTTACGGAAAACTAAAAATATTACCAACCCCTATGGGATCTCTAGTTAAAACAATGTTGGAAAACGGAGTTAAACTTGGAGTATCTTCTAGGGGATCTGGTAACGTAAGAGAAGACGGAAGCGGCGAAGTGAGCGACTTTGAGATAATCACTGTTGATGTTGTCGCTCAACCAAGTGCTCCAGGTGCCTACCCAACACCAATATATGAGCATCTCATGAATACCAGGGGTGGGTATAAGGCACTACAATTAGCACGTGAAGTTCAAGGCGATAGAAAGGCTCAAGATTATCTAAAGGGATCTTTAATTAACATTATTAAAGGTTTACAGTAATAGGAGAAACAAATGTTGGAAGCACTGAAATCACTCTTTGAAAATAATGCTATTTCCGAAGAAATCAGAGCCGAAATCCAAGAAGCATGGGACAAGCAAGTAAGTGAAAACAAACTTGCTGTAACTGCCGAACTTCGCGAAGAGTTTGCTCAAAAGTACGAGCATGACAAAGCACAGATGGTAGAGGCTATTGACTCTATGGTATCTGAAAAGTTAAGCGAAGAAATTTCCGAGTTTGCAGAAGACAGACAAAAATTAGCAGAAGCAAGAGCCAAGTATGCTGTTGCGATGCGTGAAAACGCACAGACGCTAAAAGGTTTTGTATTCGAGCAACTAAAGAAAGAAATTGGTGAACTACATGAAGACCAAAAAGTTATGTCAGATAAGTTTGGCAAACTTGAGGAATTTGTTGTAGAGGCTCTTGCTAAAGAAATTGCAGAGTTCCACGAAGATAAAAAAGACTTGGCTGAAACAAAAGTACGTTTAGTACGTGAGGCTAAGGAACACCTAGCAAAAGTTAGAAAAACTTTTGTTGAGAGAAGTGCTAAAATTGTATCAGAATCAGTTGGTAAGAAATTGAAATCAGAAATTTCACAGTTGAAAGAAGATATCGATTCAGCACGTAAAAATGATTTTGGTCGCAAGATTTTTGAAACATTTGCTAACGAGTATAGCAATAGTTACTTGAATGAAAAATCTGAAACATCGAAACTTCTTAAAGTTGTAGAGTTGAAAGACAAAGCAATTGAAGAAGCGAATGCTAAGGTTAAAGAAGTTCAAGCAGTAGCCGAAGAGAAAGACGGCGAGATTGCAAAAATCAAAGACGCGGCTGAAAGAACTAATGTAATGCACGAGTTAACTAGTCCTTTGAGCAAGGACCAGCGTGAGATTATGAACGACTTACTGGAATCAGTACAAACAAACAAACTTCAAAGTGCGTTTGATAAGTACCTACCGGCAGTTATTGACGGAAAAACTCCAGCAAAGCAGAAGGCGACATTAACCGAGGATGAGGCAAAAGAAATTACAGGCAATAAAGAAACGACAACTAACGTTAGTAGTGTAAGTACTGAGGTGGCATCAAATATTGTTGACATACGAAGACTTGCAGGTTTGAAATAAGGAGAAAACAATGTCAGAACTACTAGAAAATCGCTGGCAGGATACCAAAACCGCTCTTTTAGAAGGCCTAAATGGTAACAAAAAGGCTGTAATGGCAAGTACTCTAGAAAACACACGCAAGTGGTTAACAGAGACTGCTACTGCAGGGGCTACAAGTGCAGGTAATGTTGCAACTCTAAACAGAGTTATCCTTCCGGTAATCAGACGTGTTATGCCGACTGTAATCGCCAACGAAATTGTTGGTGTTCAGCCGATGACAGGTCCAGTGGGTCAAATCCACACATTAAGAGTACGTTACGCAGATTCATCTGATGGTAACGAAGTAGGTGAAGAAGCACTTTCACCATTTAAGATCGCGGCGGCATATTCAGGTAACGCCACTGACGCAACACCAAAAGGTGGAGCAACAGCGGCACTTGAAGGTTCTGCAGGTAAGAGATTATCTATCCAGATCTTAAAGCAAACAGTTGAAGCGAAAACTCGTAAGTTGAGTGCTCGTTGGACGTTTGAAGCGGCACAAGATGCTCAAGCACAGCAAGGTATTGACATCGAAGCAGAAATTATGGCGGCATTGGCGCAAGAAATTACTGCTGAGATCGATCAAGAAGTACTTGCTTCTTTAAGAGCACTTGCTGGTTCAACAAACCAACAAGCATACGACCAAAACGCAGTTAGCGGTACAGCAACATTCGTAGGTGACGAACACGCGGCATTGGCTGTGATGATCAACCGTGTTGCTAATACTATCGCTCAAAGAACAAGAAGAGGCGCAGGTAACTGGGCAGTGGTTTCACCACACGCATTAACAGTACTACAATCTGCTACTACTTCTGCGTTTGCTAGAACAACTGAAGGTTCTTTCGAAGCACCAACAAATACTAAATTTGTAGGTACATTGAACTCAGCGATGAAGATTTACGTTGATTCATATGCGGCAGACACAACAGCAGTTCTAGTTGGATACAAAGGTTCATCTGAGTCAGATGCGGCGGCATTCTATTGCCCATACATTCCGCTAATGTCTTCAGGCGTTGTATTGGATCCATCATCTTTCGAGCCAGTAGTAAGTTTCATGACTAGATATGGTTATGTTGAGTTATCAAACACAGCATCATCTCTAGGTAATGCGGCAGACTACTTAGGTACAGTTACAGTTGCAAACGTAACATTCTCGTAAGATACTGCGATACTGAAATATGAGATAGGCCCTTCGGGGCCTATCTTTTTTTATGACTAATCAAAATGTCTATTTTGGTAAACCTTTTTGCATTTTCTGGTTGCTTTTTAAATAAAAGAATGTTATATTAATATTAACTTTAACACAAACTAAGAGAGTTATAAACTCTTAGCACTTGTGGCAGAATAACCCTTCGGCAGGGGGGTAATGCACACTAAAGTCTTTTACGCGGCCAAGTGGCTAGGTTTAGGCGGAGGTGGTTGGAAGTAGATATCATATCTAAACCTTGCAAAATTCAGATGTGATCTGCTTATCGAAAGTTGGAGGTGAGTTCACAGCAAGGCCTCCCGAGTAGTGTTAAAGTACTTAACTTTCCCCAGATAAATATATGTATGAAGGACGAATATACATCGGCCTTTTACGACATTGTCAAAGAGGCAACTGTTACTACAGGCTACCAACTGCCAGTTGAAGTTGAGTCTTACGTAGTCATGCTCCTTGCAGACAAAATTGATAGTCCAAATTTTTTACCCACTACATCATTTGCAGAAGAATTTATGAAACTTAAACGTCCTTATCGTACGAATGCAAAAGAACTAGGAGATACTTGTTTATTCGTTACAGGTGTTTTTCCTGAATATGGAATGGGTATAGACTATTATAGTAACTTGGGTAAAGCAAGTTATGATATGGCAACAGATACCTTAAATATAGAACTGTTTAGCACTTTATCCGGCCATTTTGACTTTATTCGTAAATTTATTAACATAACAATAACCCCTGTTAAAACCACAAGATGGCAGTTTTGATAAATACTTATGTCATGATAGTGTGCCACATAATGCGGTGGACTTATGGGGACAGAACCCCGTAGCAGATAGAACCTGCATCGGACTTCTATAAAGGAGAAAACAAATGGGTAGACCAATAAACAAAAGATTTTTCGGAGAGCCAACTGCGGGTGGTAACGAAATCAAAGTAGACTTTCACAACGGTACAGCAGTTGTAGAAGGTAGCATAATCAAACAATTAGGATCTAAAAAATTCAGAGTACAAGAAATTGGCGCATCTGATACTGAGTATGATCGTTTCCTTACTACAGGTAAATTAGCATCTGCACTTACAGGTACAGAAATGGCAATTACTGTAAAAGGTTCTGATAACGAGACTTATCAAGTTTCTAAAATTGCAGGAAGAAAAGCAACAATCATTGCACCAGACGGAACTGGTTCAAATGCATTGGACGGAACTTCAGTTGCATGGAACTTTGATGCATCTCCAAGTTCAGGTGAAGTACAAGTTGAAGAGGCTGGTGACGATGATGCCGCTGGTACTGACGACGACGATTTCGCTAACGCATAATAATTAGGAACTAATTAGATGAAGCAACTTGTAACAGACGGCGATTATACAATTAAGGTTAATGACGGTGGCTCTGTGTTTATTGACACAGGTAACCAGATAGGCCAGTTATACCTCACTGGTAATTTAGTTGTAAACGGATCGACAACTACTGTTACATCAGCAGAATTAAACATTGACGATAATATCATTGTTGTTAACAACGGTGAAGCAGGCGTCGGTGTTACACTAGGAAAAGCGGGTATAAGGGTAGACAGAGGTAGTCTACCTGACACCCAAATGGTGTTTGACGAAACTGTAAGTTGGAATGATCCTGTATCTCAAACAATTAAAACAGGTGGTTTTAAGTTTGAAGATGAAAACGGCAGTAACATAGGTTTACAAGTTAGAAGTATTACTACAGGCGGTGGCGACCTTTACTTGATTAATGCAGGTACAGGTGTTATTAATGTAAGTGGTACTAATAACTATGAACAACAAGTTACTGACGATGACGATATTCCAAATAAAAAGTACGTTGATGATTCAGTTGTAGCACAGGTTGCCGCGGCTAACTTCACAGAACTAAGAACAGGTTCAGCATCACTAACAAGAGTTAGAGTGCTTGACCAAGAAGTTACAGGCAATCCAAGTTTATTTGAAATTACAGTAGACGGCGATGCACATTCTAACTTTTATGCAAACAGATTTGAAACATTTGGTTTAAGATTTTCTGATACAACAATACAAACAACAACATCAAGTTCTGATTTAGTGCTTTCAGCACCAGGTACAGGATCAATTGTTGTTGACGATCAGTTACATATTAAGTCAACACCTAGTTCAGACGATGCTACTATTGATCCATTAGCACCAAGCGATGGAGCAATTATATATACAAAGACTCAAGACATTGGAAAGACTGGTATATATTATGTAAATAGTAGTAGTACTAGAGATGAAATAATTAGTAAAAACAGATCATTACTGTTTAGTATGATCTTTTAAGGATAGAAAATGGCAATAGCACAAGTGGCAATAGGAAATACAGACACAATTTTGTTAACTGTACCTGCAAGTACAAGTTATGCAATTACGACTATCATGGTTGTAAATCATAACAGTTACGATGCTACTGGTACTAATGACAGTTCCTTTGATATGCATTTTGTAAAAAACGCAGAAGCAAAGTCGAACATCAATATGGTAGTTAAAGAATTACCAGTACCAGGTGGAGAAACATTTACGTTTGATTCAGAAAAAATTATATTAGAAGCAGGCGACAAAATTGTCTTACTTGGAGCACACAATCCATCAAGATTAAGTGCAACAGTAAGTTTTATGGAAGTGTAAAATGCGTTATTTAAGAGCACAATCAACAAATGCTAGAGGAATCTATGGCAACAAGGATGTCAGAAGAGACATCAATGGTCAAGTTGTGCTTGATAGTACTGATATGGTATTAGTACCAAAAGGTACTACTGCTGAAAAAGTTACAAGTCCAGTAAACGGACACATGAGATATAACACAACAACTAATGTGTTTGAAAATTACCAAGCAGGAAGTTGGGCACCTATAAGAAGATTTGAACCTGCTAATATCGTTATGCAAAGTTTAGGTAATGGTAACGATGTTGAAACAAAATTTGGTCCATTAGATAATCAAGATACTTACAATCCAGCACCAGCAAGTGCGGCAAATATTATTGTTTTAGTTGAAAACGTATTTCAACTTCCAACAACAAACTATACACTAGAACAAAACCCAGGCGGATACGCGGCAGGTTGGTATGTAGTGTTTGGTACAGCAGTACCTACAGGAAAGCCTGTTACAGTATTGCACAACTACGATAAGTAATGTCTGCTAACGGTATATCACACTTACAATATAAAAGACAACGCCAAGAACAAAAGTTAAAAATTGCGGCTGAAAAACGTGCCGCAACAGGTAAAAGATCTACACTTAAAAAAGGTTTAATGCCTACACTTTATACAGCAGGCGATAATGCAACTGGTAACAAAAAAGCAATAACTACAACTTCATTAAAAGCCGGGCGTCCCTGGACTTAATAATTTCCGATAAATATTAGTATGGCACAAGTAGCACGTATATCAGGTCCTCTATTGGCGGCGAATTTAGTTCGTACACAGGCCAATCTGGCTGTTGATACAGACCTATTTCATGTAGGACACCTTAATAGAAGATTAGGAATTTTAAACAATACACCTAGTACAGATATACAAGTATTAGGACAAACTACATTTGATGATGTTTATGCTACTAGATTAAAAGGTGGCAATATAGAATTTAGTACAGTAGGTGCTAGAGCAGTAGTAGGTGATATAAATTTACAATCAAGAAATTTAATTAAAGCAGAAAATTTACAAACTGAAAATTTAAGTTTCAATAATAATGATATTTCAAGTTTAAACAATAGCGATATAAACTTTCAACCTAATGGAACAGGAGTTACACATTTTAGAAAAAATGTTAATCATATAGGTAATGTTGATGTAACAGGAAATATTACAATACCAGGAAACTTGACTGTTGGAGGAAACTTTACATTTGGTAATGAAGAAAGTGATACTATTAATTTTAGCAAAGTAGATTTTGAACAAGACATAGTACCTAACAGAACAGAAGATTTACTAAACTTAGGTAGTGCTACAAAACGTTGGAATGATATTGATACAGCAAAGTTAGACATTGGTGATATACAAATAGATACAAATGTAATAACTACTAAAACATTTAATAATAACTTTTACATTAGACCTTCTGGTACTGGCGCTATTGTAATGGAAGATTTACGTTTTAGTGGAACTACACTAACTAGCACTGGATCTAATGATATAGAATTTGCACCAGGTGGTGAAGATATTGGCATATCTGCAACTGGATCTTTAAAGGTTCCAGCAGGTACAGAAGCACAAAGACCAGGTACGTTTAGAGATGTACGTTATAATACAACAACTAATTTCTTTGAATTATTTTCATCTGCATATACTCCTTTAAGAGGTATATGGAGTGAAGATAGACAAACTTATGTACTTGCAAATGCAGGAAATTATTTTGATTTTACAACAAATAATGTAACAAACACTACATTATCAAATGTTGAACTTAACACAAATAAATTAGTGTCACAAGATAATGTTGTTATAGATGGTGCTACAATCAGTTCAGAAGCAACTAACCAAGATATTGTTTTAAGTGCTACTGGATTTATTAATGTAGGCGATTTACAAATTGATGATGCAAATAATAGAATTATTAATACTAGTGCAAATCCGTTCTTACTTTCATTCACAAACAATGTACCAACACAATATGGACACGTTGCATTTACAGATTCCAGCGGAATTGTTATTCCATCAGGATCTTTAGCAAGTAGACCAGGTAATCCACCTGTTGGTACTACACGTTATAACAATACTCTAAGGTACTTAGAAACATGGTATGACAATGCTTGGAATAACGTATCAGGAGCAGGTGATACTGTTACTGAAGAATATATGAATGAACAGGTCTTTATCTATACGTTAGCACTTGGTTAATATCCAAAAACGATAAATACTTTTAACACAAACATGACCACTTAAAAGAGAGAGACTTTTGGGCGTTTTGTGGGACATACTGTGGTTAACCGGCAAAGAACCGAAAGGTTGTAAATTAGGTTAGAGGGACAGGATCCCCGTATTGGAGAGAAAAAAGTGGCTGTAGGTCGTATATCAGGTCCGCTTTTAAAGTCAAACCTTTTGCGTAATGGCGTGGACTTGGCTTTTGAGACGGATTTATTATATCTGGATGTTAATAACCGTAAAATAGGTGTTAATAATTCTAATCCCCAATACGATTTAGACGTCAACGGAACACTTCAATCAACAGATGTAGTTACAACAGGAACAGCATACGTAGGAGATGTACGTATCAGTGGTAACACAGTTGAAACAGTAGGCAACACATTACAACTTAATACAGTTGGATCAGATAAAGTTGTTTCATTAAAAACTTTTGAAGTAGACGATTTAAGATTTCAAACAAATGTAATTTCAACAACTGTATCAAACGCAGATATAGACATATTTCCAGATGGCACAGGACAAGTAAATGTTACTGGTAACACAAATATTTCAGGTAATTTAGATGTAACAGGAAACATTAACGCAAGTGGTGATGTAACAGTTGCAGGAAACGTTACAATAGGTGACGAAGCAAGTGACACTATTAGTATTGTTGCAGGTATTACATCAGATTTATTACCAGATGCTACTGCAACATATAACTTAGGTAGACCAGATAAAAGATGGAATAGTGTACACGCCTCAAGTGCTCATATAGATGATATTAATATTGATACAAACGTAATCCAAAATACAGTATCAAATGCAGATTTAGAATTAAGAACTAACGGTTCTGGTGCTATTATTATTGATGACTTTATTATAAAAGCAAACAGAATAGAAACTGCTAGTTCAGACATGGTATTTGCTCCAGGTAGCGGTACAGTAAATGTAAATTCAACAGGTTCAATTAGAATACCTTCAGGTACAACTGCACAAAGACCAAGTGTACCAGCAGTAGGTATGATACGTTACAATACAGATACACAAAAATTTGAAGGTTACGATGGTAACTGGATTGTTTTAACTGGTGTTTATGACTTAGATGCGGACACATATATTACAGCAGAACTTACACCAGGTGCAAACGATGATACTATTAGATTTTATGCCGCTGGACAACTAATTGCTACTATTACACAACAGCAATTTGACGTTGCTAGACTGCAAGTGGACAGCATTAGAATTGATGGTAATACCATTAGTACAACTACTGCAAACACAGATTTAAACCTATCACCAAACGGTACAGGGGGTGTACAAGTAGGCGATATCAATATTAGCGGAAGTACTATAAATAATACTGTTGCAGGAGGAGCCTTAACTTTTACAAGTCCAAACGGTGGTTATTTTAAAATCGATGGATCAGAAGGTTTTGTTGTTCCTGTAGGAACTGGTGCTCAAAGGCATCCTAGTCCAGTAATTGGAATGATGCGTTGGAACACTACAGACGGAAGATTAGAAATTTATGATGGTACACAATGGGACACAGTTGCAGGTAGTTCAGGTGCTGTATCACAAACAGATGCACAAAACATCGCATTGGAGTTAGTTTTAAGTTTAGGATAATATTATGGCAACGTTTTTTAAAAATAAAGTAGAAAAAAGTGTAGGGACACAGCCTATTACAATTTTGACTGTACCTGCGGCTTCTAAAGTAACAGCCATTGGTTTATCGATTGCAAACTTATTAGACGGTAACACAAGAGTAAGTATTCAAGTTAAAGACGATACAAGTGTTTTAGGTTATTATATCAAAGATGTTATGATAGCACCTAATGCCGCCTTGAGAGCAATTAATGGAGGTGAGAAATTAGTCTTACCTGGAAACAACGAAGTAGTAATTACAGCAGACCAAGATGATGCGGTTGATGTAATTCTAAGTTACGTGGAGATTGTATAATGGTACAATATGTAGGATCAGCACCTTTAGAAGGACAAACTAGCGATAGATATTTCTACGCATTACGTAGAGATGATGACGGACAATTATTTGTTGCTAAAGTTGATATTGCAAGTCCTACAGATAATTTACAAGTAAACAGACCAGGTGGTCCTGATGGTAACTTCAGTGACTGGCAAACTGGTGAAGACTTTTTTGAAGGAAGAAATCCTAATCACGTACTTGTTTTTGATAACTTGGTTTATGAACAGATGCGTTGGGATGAAAAAAATATTTATTATTACGTAAATGATGGTGGAGAATTGGTGTTAAGAATCAACACTAAATATACATATAACAATGATGTTTCAAGTGATCACATTCCATTTGGCGCATTCGCAACAGGATATACTGGATAATGGCTGAATTTAATCTAGCAAGAATAAGATATACATGGAAAAATGTTTGGTTGCCAGGCGCAACTTACATCAAAGATGATATTGTAAGACATGGTGGTAACAACTATGTTTGTATGGTTGGACACATTTCCGATCAAGTTTCATTCAGCACAGACTTAAACAGAACTCCGTCATATTGGTTATTAATGTCCGATGGTTACACATGGAGAGGTAACTGGACTGTTGACACAAGATATAAAATTAATGACTTATTTAAATATGATGCAACAATTTATAGAGTTTTAGAAGAACACGTATCTAATGAAGATGCATTGATTGGTATTACTGATACTGCACAATCAAAAATTATTGCTTTTGCGGCAAATGGTAATTGGAGAATTAACTGGGGACCGTTAACAAGATACAGAGTTGGTGACTTTGCATTATACGGTGGACGTTTATACAAATGTATTGAAGAACATTCATCTTCATCAACAGTTTCAGGTTTAGAAAATGATGCTAGTAAATGGCAATTACAATTAAGAACAGATGATTACAAAAAAGAATGGTCATTAAACACAAGATACAAAGCAGATGATGTTGTAAGATATGGTGCATTAGTTTACAGATGTAACACAGGCCATACTTCAGCAACAACTATTGCAAGTGGTCTTGAAGATGATTTAAGTAAATGGGACGTATTACTTGACGGTATTAGATATGTAGGTGGTTGGCAAGACTCGAGCGACTCTACTGGTACTAGATACAGAGTTGGTGATATTGTTAAATGGGGTCCTACATTATGGAGATGTAAAGAAGCACATACATCTACAAGTTCATTTGATGAGACAAAATTTGATATATGGTTACCAGGTTTAGGTTATGAAAATATCTGGGATCAAGCAGTAACATATCAGCCAGGTGATATTGTAACATACGGAGGTTACACATATACATCTATGACTAATAACGTTGGAAGTCCTCCAAGTGTTACTGGTGTGTTCTACGAAGGTGAAAGTTTACAAGGTTTATATGACTGGGAATTATTAATTACTGGTTATAAAATGCAAGGCGAATGGTCTGCTACAACAAACTATAGAACTGGTGATGTTATAAGAAATAAAGGTTTTGTTTATATTGCTGTAAAAGATAGTTTAAATCAAGAACCAGATGCACTTGATCCAGAGTCAAGAGGTTATTACGATCCAGGCTCAACAAGATCAACAGAAGGTTCTATCAGTATGTTCTGGCAGTTATTAATAACAGGAACATATTATAGAGGTGAATGGCAATCTGCAAATAATTATGTACTAGGTGATATTGTTGTTCAAGCAGGTACTACTTGGAAATGTGTACAAGCACACCAAGGAGACGATTCTACTCTAGTTGAACCAGCACAAGATAACGGAAGTTACTGGACAAAATTAATTCAAGGTTCACCTGGAAACGTAATGCAACAGATTGGTGACATGAGAGGTCATGATGGAACTAATCACATACGTTTACCAATTGGTCAACCAGGAGAATCTAAAAAAGTTGTAAATGGACAAGCAACATGGGAAGCATTTGGTCAAGTACCTAAATTATATTATGTTGCAACAACAGGTACAGATGCGTCAGGATTTGGTTTATCACAAACTGCTCCATTTAGATCAATTAAGTATGCAACACAATATATTTTAGCAGATGAAGCCAACAGAGCACCAGCAACTATTATGGTTGCAACAGGATTATACAAAGAAATACTTCCAATTAGTTTACCAGCCGGTGTTGCTGTTGTTGGCGATGAATTAAGAAGTGTTACAATAGCACCAGCATCTGGCAGTGAAGATAGAGATATGTTCTACGTTAGAAACGGCTGTGGTATTAGAAACTGTACACTACAAGGATTAGTAGGTTCATTAGGTGAGCCAGACCTTTATGGTGCTAGACAACCAACAGGTGGAGCATTCGTTTCATTAGATCCAGGCTCAGGTCCAGACGACACTAGTGTTTGGGTTACAAGCAAATCAACTTATGTACAAAACGTAACAACATTAGGTACAGGGTGTGTTGGTGTTAAAGCAGATGGTACACTACATAATGGTGGTAACAAATCAATTGTTGCTAACGACTTTACGCAAGTAATTTCCGATGGTATTGGTGCATGGTGTAACCAAGATGGTAAGATGGAACTTGTATCAGTGTTTACTTACTACTGTCATATTGGTTATTATTGTACAGCAGGAGGTAAAATTCGTGCTACTGTAGGTAACAACTCTTATGGTACATACGGTTCATTTGCAGAAGGTGAATTAGCAAGTGAAACACCATTGACTGCAACAGTTAATAACAGATATTATGATGCTATTGCACCAGTAGTTTATAACAACGCAAACAAAATCTTTGCGTTAGGTTATACACACGCAGGTGAAGACAACACAGATGTAACGTATACAATTACAGGTTCAGGTAGTGGTGTAAATGTAGATAATGAATTTGCAGAATTAAGAAACGGATCTATTAAAGAAATAAGAATGATGGATCCAGGTGACTCAACTTTACCAGGTGGTAGAGGACACATCACAGGTATAAGAAACTCTGCACAAGGTGGTACACCAACAAGTATTACTATTGCACAATCAGATGCTAATGGTCCAGATTACTATGTTGGTAGAGGAATAGTAACAGTTCAAAATATTTCAGGAGCAGACATTGCCAGAGTAAATGATCCTGCAAACTTCCCACAAACTTATGCAAATATTCCAGGAACATCAAACAATAGTTTTGCATCAGTGGGAACATTTAACGTTACTATTGACGCAACAGGTTTAGCAACAGTAGTTGCTCCGGTTAATGCTGGACACAGTCATAGAGTTGGCGATCAAATTACTATTGCAGATACTAATTTAGGAAACTTTGGCGGTGCAGATTTAACATTTACAGTAGCATCAATAAGTCCTGGTATGAGAATCTTTATTGAAGAAGGTGAAGGTGTTGGTCAGTTTGGAATTATTGATGAATACTTTGTAACTACAAAACAAATTAACGTATTAAGAGAAACAGATGGTAAACCAGGTTGGGATCATGTTGTTCCAGGTTGGCCATTATCAACACAATTAGATGGTTCAACTACATATAGAATTGAACCAAGAATTGAAGTTGCAGAACCTACTTATGCTGACAATGATTATGATACGGGTACAAGTCAATTATATCAAAACTGTGCGGCAACAAGCGGATTAACAATGGCACTTTTCCCAAGTGCTGGTGCAAGTAAGGCAATTTATTCAGACTCAAGTGGCGGAAGTTGGCAAGAAGCAGTAACTGACGCAGGTTGGGTAAGACCTAATACAGTTATTCAATGTAAAGGTAAACTAAGATATTTTATTGCGTTAGGTAATGGTAATAGAGCAAACTTATCCACTGCTTGTACGGCATGGGGTTCTGATCCTTATCCAATAAATCAACACAACTGGATTGATATTTGTGAAGGACCTTATAGTGCAACTTCACATACTGTAATTGCTATTGCAGATGATTCAAACGAAATTGCAATTTCAAACACAGATGGAACTACTTGGACTTATGTTTCAACATCAATGGGACTAGGTTTAAAACATATTAGATATGGAAATGGTAAGTGGTTGGCAGTAAAAGCCGATGGTACAACTTACGAAAGTACAGACAACGGTCAAAACTGGTCAACAACAACTAGAGTTTGTCCTACAACATATAACGTAACTGACTTTGCATATGGTAATGGAAAATTTGTAGCGGCTTGTCAACCAAACGGCTCAGCAACATTTCCATTTGATCCAGCAACTACAATGATTAGTAGTGCAACATCTTCAACTAGTGCAACGTTTGGTTTAGCATCAACATTCTTTAGAAGTTTCACAGATTACAGTGAAGGTTTAAACAATGCAACTTGGGAAGAACCATTAGTAAATGGCACAGTTGGCACAACTGCTTGGGGATTAGATTACAGTGACGGATTGTTTATGGCAATAGACAGTACAGGAAAAATTTTATACACAGGTGGTGCAGACATTTGGCAAGAAAAACAACAAGTTACAATTCCAAATGGCGGTGCAAACTTCTTAACAAAAGTTCAAGCAACAACTACAACACATGGACCAAGATTCTTTGTGTTTAATGATGCGGCGCAACAACAAGTTAAGAGTATTACTTATGGTGCAAGAGCATTAATGAGAGCATTACCAGTTAACACAGGAAGAATAGAATCATTTACAATGACTGAGCCAGGGTCAGGTTATCCAACTGCTCCTTCAATACACATCCACGATACACAAAAAACACAAGATGCAACTATTGATGTAAGAATGGGCAACAGAGTATTAGGACAACCTGCATTTAAAAACAGAGGTGCTTTGTATACTAAATTTAATGCTGTAACAATTTCAAGTACAGGTTATGCAGACAAATACCAAACTGGAGATAAAATTATTATTGACGGACTAACACTATTACCAAGTCCAGGAGATAACTTAAGATTCTCAAGTATTACAGATGTAATTTACAAAGTAGGTAATGTTAAAATATTAGAAGGAACATTACCAAATGCAACTGTTGAAATAGGTATTTCACCATCGTTAGGAGTACAAGAATCTCCTATCCATGCAGAAGCAGTAACAATTAGACAAAATTACTCACAGGTAAGATTAACATTCCATGATTTCTTAGATATAGGTACAGGTGGTACAACAACAACTAACTATCCGTTATTATACTTAGAAGGATTTGATTCAATTAATCCACCAGAACAAATGTGGGAAGCAAATGAATATAATGGTGGTAGAGTATTCTACAGTTCAACTGACCAAGATGGTAACTTTAGAGTTGGTGAATTATTTAAAGTTGAACAAAGTACAGGTATTGTAACAATTAGTGCATCACAATTTGATCTTAAAGGATTAGATGAATTAAGATTAGGTGCTTTTGTATTAGGTGGTACAAATGCTGTTATTAAAGAATTTTCTAAAGATGGAACATTTACTGCAAATAGTAATGCAATAGTTCCAACACAGAAAGCGATTGCAACTTATCTACAAAGTAGAATAAGCGGTGGTGGATCAAACGTGGCGGCAAATGCTGTTACGGCTGGTACGTGTAAATTTAGTGACTTAAATCACATATCAAACACTGGTGGTTTAACAATTAATATACCTGTGAATATGCATTTCACAGAACCAGTCGGTGGTACAATGGTAGCACAGGCGTATTTCAACCAAGGTAACGGATTAGGTGGCTTTATGGGGTCACAAGTAGACCCAGAAGGTGACGGAATCTACTACAATGACGGTGGAAATGGTTACGACCCAGGAACGGGAATATAATGATAAATAGTGTAATAAGGACGTAAAATGGCTGAATTTAAACTAGGTAGAATTAGATTTGTTTGGAAAGGTGCTTGGGCAACAGGTACTGTTTACTTCAAAGACGATATTGTAAGACACGGTGGTAGAACTTACTTCTGTGCAAATGGCCATACGTCATCTGCTTTATTCACAACAGATGAATCTACAAAATGGAACCTATTTTCAGATGGTGTTCAATGGCAAGGCGACTGGACATCTAACACATACTACAAACAAAATGATATTGTAAAATATGGTGGTTACATTTATGTTGCCAATACTGCACACACTTCAGAAGTAGACGGTGCAGAAGCAGGAAAATTAGAAACAGATCAAGCCAAATGGGATTTATTTGCAGAAGGTTTTGACTGGAAAAACAATTGGTCAATTAATACAGTATACAAAGTTAACGACATTGTAAAATATGGCGGTAACATTTATCTATGTAATACAGCACACACTTCAAGTTTAACAACTGCAAGTGATGTAGACGGATTAGAAGAAGACTTGTCTAAATGGGATATCTTTGCTAAAGGCATGGATTGGAAAACAGACTGGGCAGGTTCAACAAGATATAAAACAGGTGACCTTGTTAAATATGGTGGACAACTTTATATTGCAAACCAAGGACACATTTCAGGAACAGTTGCAGAAGGTCTTGAAGGAGATCAAAGCAAATGGGATTATGTACATAAAGGAATTGAATACAAATCAGTTCATGCAACAACAACAAGATATAAAGTAAATGATGTTGTTAAGTATGGTGGTGGTTTATGGATTTGTACATATGAACATACATCAGGTGCAACTAATTTAGCAACAGATGAAACTGGCACAGGACACATTTCAACAGTTGATACAATCAGTGCCGCAGATGCAACAAGAACAGCAGGTACTTACAAAGACGTAGCAGGTACAAGTGGTGGATCAGGTACAGGACAAAGATTTAATATTACAATTGATGGTACTGGTGCGGCAACAGTAAGTGTTGTCAAAGGTGGAGAAGGACACGCAGAAAATGATGTTATAACAGTTTCTCCAGCAGACATTGGTAACACAGGTGCACAATTAACTTTTGAAGTTAATGCAACAGTAAACGTAACTAAATGGCAACAGTTTTTACCAGGATTAGAATTTGAAGATTCATGGTCAAGTTCAACAAGTTATCAAATTGGTGACTTTGTAACCTACGGTGGTTATTCATACGTTGCAAACTCAAATAACACAAACGTTATTCCGTTTGGTAACACAAACACTTGGGATTTATTTACAACAGGATTTAGTTTAAAAGGTGATTACGATAATGCAACTGCTTACAAAGTAGGTGATGTTGTACGTGTTGGAGGTTGGACTTACTTATGTATTGCAAACTCAACTGGTAATACTCCACCTAACGCAACTTATTGGGACAAATTAAACGAAGGTATTAACTGGAGAGACACTTGGACTAACGGTACTGCTTATCAATTAGGTGATGCTGTTAGAGGAATAAACAACACAAACTCTTATATTTGTGTAACGGCACACACAGCAGATCAAGTAGGTGCACAGAATAGACCAGACCAAGATACAGACGGTAGTGAATGGAAATTATTAAGTGGCGGTGTTGAGTCAGGTAACTTAACTACACTTGGTGATATAGTTTATTATGGTGGTTCAGGTCCAGTAAGATTACCAATTGGTAAAGCAGGACAAGTTTTAAGAGTTAACTCTACAGGTACTGCTCCAGAATGGTCATACTTTGGACAATTAGATCAAGTTTATTATGTTGGACCACAAGGTGCAGATAATGAAGCACCAGCAAACGGTGTAACAGTTGATAAACCTTGGGCATCAACTAGATGGGCGGCTAACGAAATTAAAAAAGGTCCACGTAATCCAGATGCAACAAATTTATTATTAAGAAACAGAGCATTCATTCAAGAACAAATTGTTGAATGGACTGACTATCAAATAGCAAATAATATATCTCCATTTACAAGTTCATTTACATATAACAAAAGTAAATGTAGAAGAGATATGGGATTATTAATTGATGCTATTGTATGGGATTTAAAACATGGCGGTAACGTAAGAACTAGAGAAGCCGCAAGTAAGTATATAAGTGGTGCAACTAACTATGTTGCAGGACAAGAAAACGAAACTAAAGCATCAATTGATTATGGTGTTAGCATTATGGACGAAGTTATTGCTAACTTAAATCCAGCACAAAACTATGCTACATTGAATAGTGTTGCAAGTCCGGCACAACAAGTTACAGATGCTACAAAAACAGCAGAAGATGGTGTGTATGCAACTATTACTTCTTTAGCAAGTATTGTAACAACAACTGTTACTGATGGTAACTTAACTAATTTACCAAGTAAAGTAAAACCAAATGTAACAATTTTTGTAAAAACAGGAACATATTACGAAACACTTCCAATTATTGTTCCAAGTGATACAGCAGTTGTTGGTGATGAATTACGTTCAACAGAAATTAATTGTGCAGTACCAGGTAGTGGTACAAATTCAAGCATGAATGATTCAACACTAACTAAAAATGCATTAGGTAGAATTAAAGCAATTATAAGTGATCTAGTTAGAAACAACGCAATTACAAAAACACCAGCAGGTGGACATTTAACAATGGGTAATTTTGGTGCCGCTGATGCAAGTAGATCAGCAGGTACATACAGTGGTGTAACAGGTGCAAGTGCAGGATCAGGTACAGTAGGAACATTTAATATTACAGTTGACGGCAGTGGTGCTGTTACTACTGTACAAGTTGTTACTGCTGGTTCAGGACATTCTGTAAGTGATACAATTACTATTCAAGATAGTGTATTAGGTGGCGGTGGTGCCGCAAACTTTACAATGGATGTTGCAACTATTGCCGCAGGAAATACAATTACACAAAACGTAAACAATCCTGCCGCTGATGTGGCCGCTGGTACAACTTGTGAAGGCTTGTTCCAAGACATGATTGATTACATTGATTACCATGTACATGGCACTGGTTCAGATGTAACAGTTACAGGACAAAAAGGCCGTAGACAAGATGCTGGTCATACAGATGCAAGAACAAGAATTTTAAACAACATTGACTTTATTGTTGATGAAGCAGTTGAGTGGATTAAAGTAAATTACACTAGTTTATACGGTATTGCTGATGATGTTAAATGTAAAAGAGACATGAAGCAGTACGTAATGGGCGTAGTTTGGGACTTAGAAGAATACGGTAACTACAAATCAGTATTATATGCACGTTGGTTTGCAAACTCTGTAAACGGATCTTCACTAGAAGATATGTTCTATTTAGAAAATGGTACTGGTTTAAGAAACTGTACAGTAAAAGGTTTAACAGGTGTATTAGGTGCGGCAAACAGTTATGGAACTAAACGTCCAACAGCAGGTGCATTTTGTTCACTTAACCCAAGTTGGGGACCAGACGATGAAGATGCATGGATTATTACACGTTCACCATACGTACAAAACGTTACAACTTTTGGAACAAAATGTGTTGGATTAAAAATTGACGGTGATTTACACAACGGCGGTAATGATTCAATTGTTGCTAACGACTTTACACAAATCTTAGATGAAGGTATTGGTGCCTGGGTTACAAACTTAGGTAGAGCAGAACTTGTTTCCGTGTTCTCATACTACGGACACATTGGATACCTTGCAGAAAACGGTGGAAAAATTAGAGCAACAAACGGTAACTCATCATATGGTGACTTTGGTACTGTTGCAGAAGGTGTTGACTTAACAGAAATTCCTATTACAGCATTTGTAGATAACAGAAACTTTGATGCTGTTGTAACAAATACAATTACAAACAATAACGAAATTATTGCAATTGAATATGCAAACGCAGGTAGAGATTATGTAGTTAATAACACAACAATTAGTTTAAGTGGTGACGGTTACGGCGTAACTGGATTAACTCCAGTAATTAGTACTGGCGGTGTAATGGAAATTAGACTTACTGGTGACTCAACTACATTTGGTGGTGCTGATTATCTTTCAGCAACAAACACTCCACAGTCAGGTGATACAACTACTATTACTTTATCCAACACTGATACAGCCTTAAGTGCGGCGTATGTTGGAATGGCAGTATTCTTAACAGGCGGTTTAGGTGCAGGACAGTATGGTTACATTGATACTTATAATGCAGGTACTAAAGTTGCTACTGTTAGAAAATATTCAGATGGACAATCAGGTTGGGATCAAATTATTAGTGGTAGAGCAATTGAAGCCGCATTAGATAATACAACAGTTTATAGTGTTGAACCAAGAGTAGTAATTAGTGCTCCAGGTAATGACGGATCAACTGCAACTGCTCAAGCACTTGCAAGAGCAAAAGTAACAGATGGTAAAATCAGTGAAGTAAGAATTATTCATCCAGGTGCTTCTTATACATCGGTTCCAACAGTAACATTTACAGATCCAAACAATACACAAGATGCTCCATTAGAAGTATTCATTGGTGATGGTGTTTTAAATCAACCAGCATTTGCTTCAAGAGGAACTGGTTGGACAACTTTATCAGTAACAATTGACGATACAGGTAATGAACAAAATATTACTGGTGTGTCATTTACTGAAAATCCATATGCTTACACATTGTTAACAGCAAATAAAGAATTTATTAAAGATGAAGTAATTGCATGGATCAACAACCAAGTAACAAATAATCCAACTAGTACTTTGTGGAATGCTTTCTCATATGATCAAGATAAATGGGAAGGTGATGTTGGCGATTATGTAGATGCTATTGCACACGATATCAAGTTTGGTGGTACTAAAGAAACAATTAAACATTCAAGAGGTTACTGGATAGGAAGTAATTCAACATTCCCTAACAGACAATCACAAGCACTTGCGGCATTTGAACAAATGAGAACAATTATTGTTTCTAACATTTTAACAAATACTGCATACACAACTTTACAAAGTCCAGTTGTTACAACACAAACTACAAATAGTAATAACGGTGAAGCAGGTTCAATTACTAAGACAGGTGAGTTAATTGATATTAGTAATGAAATTTTAATTAATGGTGGCGGTGCTATTCCAACTAATGAAGGAACTGGTATTGTTAACATTACTGTAACAGGACATAATTTATTAGCAAGAACAAAAGTTACAATTACAGAAGTAACAGGTACAACACAACTTAATGGTAATAGTTACTATGTAGATATTGTTGATGCAAATACTTTAACACTTTACAAAGATAGTAACTTATTGTTCCCAGCAGTATTAACTAATGGTGCAACTTATGTTGCTTTTGGTAAAATTACATATGGCGCTGGTTACAGAGATGCTAAACAAAATGGACAATATATTCAAGTAGAAGGTATGGATTTAATACCACAAGCAGGTGCAAACGTTGAATTTGCTGGTATTAATAGATTCTACAAACTTGTTAGTGTTACAAACTTATTAGGTAGTTCACCATACTCTGCATTATTACAAGTATCTCCAGAAATGGCGATAGATGATGCAGTACCACATGGTACAGAAGTAACTATGAGAATTAGATATTCTCAATGTAGATTAACAGGACACGATTTCTTAGATGTAGGTACAGGTGGATTCACTACTACAAACTATCCAGGAACACCAACTATTGCGGCAGATCCAGCAGATGAACAAGTTGAAGGCGGCGGAGGTAGAGTATTCTTTACTTCAACTGACCAAGATGGTAACTTTAGAGTTGGTGATCTGTTTACAGTTGAACAGGCAACTGGTGTTGCTACCCTAAATGCTGATGCATTTAGTATTAGTGGTCTACAAGAACTACAACTAGGAAGTGTTGCATTAGGTGGCGCAGGTGCTACAATTAACGAATTTAGTACAGACGGCACATTTACTGCAAATAGTGATTCTATTGTTCCTACACAGAAAGCAATTAAGACATATATTACGTCCCAAATTGGTGGCGGTGCATCAGAATTGAACGTAAATAGTGTAACAGCAGGTGTAATTCACATTTCAGGTAATACAATTACTACAACATCTGGAGTGCCGATAAATACAACTGCATCAATGCATTTTACAGGTGGCGTAAGTGGTTCACCGGTAGCGATGCAACAATTTATATTGAGTTAAAAGGAGAAGAAATATGGCAACAGGAAGATTAGGACACGCAGATCTTACAGGAGGCGCTAATACTTCTTTATATACAGTTCCTGCTAACAACTTCGCTATTGTTACGTTATCTGTATGTAATAGAGGAAATGCGGCGGTTTCGATAAGAGTTAGTGTGTCATCTGCCGGAACTCCAGCGGACAGTGAGTACATTGAATATGATGTAGAACTGTTACCTAAAGGGGTTTTAGAAAGATCAGGTATTGCTATGGCGGCTGGACAAATTATGGTCGTTTACAGTAGTGCCCCGAATGTTAGTGCTGTGGCATTTGGAATTGAGACATCAACAGCATAATGATAAATATATAGTATAAAAGGAAAAAGCAATGGGAAGATATATATCAACTACTGGTACAGCGGCAAGTGTTATTCGTAATGTTAACACTACATTCACCGCGACAGTTAATGATCGAATAATTGCTGATTCTTCGGGCGGCGCATTTACAATTACTTTACCTGCTAATGCAAGTTTGTTAGTAAATGATGTTTTATCTATTATTGATGCAACAGGATCATTTAATACAAACAATGTTACCTTAGCACGTAATGGTTCAAAGATTCAAAACCTGAACGAAGATTTAGTTTTAGACATTAACAACGTAGCGATTACACTGATTTACACAGGTCCAACTTATGGTTGGGTAATGTCAGGTACGTAAGAAACAGGGAGACAAATTGTTATGGCAAACCTGAGAAACTTATTAGGAGATACCGTAGAAGGCTCTTCTGTACCAACAAGATACCAATTTATTTACAATAATAATAGAGGTATCAATAATGGAGGATGTTGCTGTTTATGGACTGTGCCCGACGGAGTCGTAAACGTAACATTTGAATTATGGGGTGCAGGCGCGGCTGGTGCCGGTGCTTGTTGTTGTATGTGGTCATCACAAAACGCAGGTGGTGGATCATATTCAATAAGAACTGTTAATACAGTTGCAGGATGTCAATATACAGTTTGTGCGGCAGGAAATGGAAACTGTTGCGAAAGAGATTGTTTAGGTTACGATGGGTCAACTTCATTCGTATCCGGTTCAGGTATACCAACAACGTGTGCTAGAGGAGGATGTACAGGTAGAACAAACTGTCATGCTCACTATGCCTACAACTGTTGTTATGGTTGTGTCGTCTTATCAGGCGGTACACAGGGTGACTTTAGAATAGGTCACGGCAGACAATCAACCTTCCATACACATTATTGCCATAACCAAATGTGGGATATGGTTGGAGGGGCTCCTAAAGCAGGAAGATCTAGAAAAGGTAAGGATTACTGTGGTAAACCGATGACTTGTTCTGGATGTGGTTGGGGTTGTGCTCAACCTTATCCTGGAGATGGAGCATATAATGGTACTTCATGTGGAGGTCCATGTTGTTGGGGCCACTGGGGTTCAGGGGGTATGGTAAAAATATCATACAGTTAATAATATGTATAAATATAATAGAAGGAACATAAAATGGCAGAAATAACAAAGCAATTTACATATGATATCCCCAATGACTACCTAAGTCAATCTAACTCAGACGGGGATACAGCAACAGCAACTTATACAGGTCCAGATAAACTGTACGTATTTGTTGAGGCTGATACAGGCAGAAATACGTTAGCACAAACACCACCAGATGAAGACTTTATCTATAATCCAACAACAGATACA
>Ga0160423_10000139_pt1 | contig 52691 bp, 56 predicted proteins | sample CRUFie14St8metaG_FD_108191 | JGI IMG/M metagenome (GOLD analysis project Ga0160423, IMG submission 108191) | Marine microbial communities from the Costa Rica Dome - CRUD Field 142mm St8 metaG | ecosystem: Environmental > Aquatic > Marine > Oceanic > Photic zone | place: Costa Rica: the Eastern...
AACACACAACAAAGTAACCGCTTATATATCATGAAAGAAGAATTATACTCAATTAAAACCGCCATTGACGGACTCAGCGATGAGATACTAGAACATCGCAGACACGCAAACATGGAGGATCTCATCAAGGTAATGAAGGGCATTAACGACAATCTTGTTGCAATTAGTTTTGACTTAAAAGATTTAGTTGAACAAAAAAAGTTTGAAAATGAGTTGACAACAGCTCTCAGATAGTTTAGTTTTATATTATGCAAGAAACAATAGATATCACACCAACATGGTCAGCACTCGTTCCTGTTATGGTCGAGGTGTTGAAAAGCCCAACGGCAAACAGCACAGCTAAAGCTGAAGTAACTCAAGAATTACTTCGCCTTGCAAAGATTGTAGACGACCAAAACGAAAGGGCAAAAAATGACACAAAGTGAAATTAGGGCAATGATATTGAATCTAGTTAAAGGTAATCTTCGTTGGTGCGATCCAAGCGATCCCATCAATCTCAAGAAAGCTGAAGACTTGGGTATTGATTACTTCACTACTCAATCAGCTGAAGAAGTTTTAGATGATATCATTACAGACTTGACAAGTTTACAAGATGAGCTTAGGATAGAATCATCTTTTCAATCAGCACAACTATAACACACAACACAAGGAAAATTATGTCAGCAGTATTAGACACACCCGAACAAATCGAAATGTTTCGCTACAAAACTCTTCTCAGAGGTTTAAGGCTTGAGACGCAAGGACTACAAATGAGTCGAGGCAGATCTTGCTACTCCATTATCAAACAAGAGTTTGGTCTCAAAGGTAGCAAACAAAAAGTTTTCGATCAATTTAAACTTATGTTAGAACAAGTAGACGAGAGGGCACTATAATGACAAAAAGAGAAGTACATAACAGAGTCGAGGGTTGGAATTGGAATCTCAGTATCTTTGAGATTTACGACGAACTTCGTGACGGACATACGGCAGAAGAGCAAGAGCAACTTTTAACTTATGCCTATAATTATTTCAACGAAGATAAAATGATAAATGAGCTTGCGTCTTTCTTTGGAATCTATAACATAGAAGACAATGAATACGAGAAGTATGAAGAGCCTATTACAATGGGAGATAAAAAATTAGAGGAGATGTTAAACAATGAATAATTACATAGAAGCAACCTGCATCGGCAGTCCACTAGGTTTACCTGAATACAACGAAGCGATTGAGCAATGGGAATTGTTCTTTGAAGAAAACCACGACGAGTGGAACCCATATTTCGAAAGAGATATTCTTTCTGTAAGTTTCGAGTCAGTCGAAGAAGTCACTGACGCTTACAATCACTACAATCTAAACCCCGTAATGGAGGAAAAAAAAGATGAAGTTAATCAAGAAGATACTGCGTTGGTTTAATCCTGTCTATCAAGTAGTTTACAAAACTGTAGACGGAAGAACCGAAATGTACACCATATCAAAACCAAAACATAAAAACGAATTTGGCAACATGCGAGAAGGTCTCGCAATCGCTGGCTTTCGTGCTCACTGTTATAATCGTCAAGGCGTCCGCTCCTTTCGTTACGACAGAATCATTTCACTTATAAAAGCATAAAATTATGACTGCATCATCTCAATTAGTAAAAAAATTAACCGACAAAGAAATGAATGAAGCTAAGTTAAAAAATTGGCTTTCTTCTCAAGTTCGAAGCGAGGGATATGATCTTGCGGTGCGTGAATTGTACGGGGAGAATTCAAAAGATTATTTTGAGAAAAGGAGAGCTCATAACAAAACGCTTTTCCAATTATACCGTATCGAAAAGAAAATTTAGTTTGTTATTGTTGACTGACGGACCCCGCCCCTTTTGAGCTATGAGGGGTGGGGTTTTTTTGTAACTTAATGTATATCAGCAACTTACGCCAAACCGCGCGGAGCCGCCGTGCCATAAACCTTTGATAGTTAACGACTTACAGGAAAATGCAATTTAATTCATTTTTTTCTTGTATTAAGTTGTTTTTTATGCGATAGTATATATATGAAAACGAGAGAGATAAAGATCAGAAAAACAATCCTCTTCACCAAGTCAAGACCTCACAAAGTCAAAAACAAGGTGATCCACAGAAAACTCAAACACAAGGAACAATTAGTATGAACATCAATCCTGAATTCGATTCTAACGAAAGACCAAATGTTGAAATGGTAGTCGAGGACGCAATGGGCTATTTATTCAATACATTTATCAAACCCCGCGAGGCTGAACTTAACGAAGATGATCTCACATCTGTTGCTATGATTGGCATTATGTTTAAAGACATTGCCGAGAAAGCCGAGGCATATTATCAAATGCAAGAAAAAGGTTATGAAAAAAACCCTAATTCTTTAAATTAAGTATTGACAAAAAACATTACATCTATATTATAAAAGCTATGAATAACGAAGAAAACACACAAACCACATCACCTAAAGTCAACCTTCACATTTGCGGAGGTAATCGTTCACTTGTCGATTTCGAGCAAGTTGTTGGAGTTCCTACTCCACCTGTCGAGTATCGCAAGAAAGAAAACAAAAATGGCGAGCGAGCCGTTTCTTATCAACCAATCGCTCATCATGAGGTAGTTAATCGCACTAAGAATTTCCTCGATCAAAATGGTTTCACCATTCAAGATGAGGTGCATTCCCTTGCTAGGGCAAACCAACATTACTTTGGTTTATTTGCTGTTGATCATCCTAATCGTGAAGCGTCAGATCGTGGTTGCGTTGTGGGTATCCGCAATTCTCACGACAAAACATTTCCTGCAGGTCTTTGTGCAGGTGACGCTCCCTTTGTTTGCGACAACTTGATCTTTACTAATACGATCAAACTCGCTCGCAGACATACTCGCAACATTTTGCAAGATCTCAATTTCACCATCAATCGTGCAATTGGTAAATTGTTCAACTTTTGGCATGGTCAAGATGCTCGTATCAATGCCTACAAGGAAGTTGAGGTAACCAACGCTCAAGTTAATGATATTGTAATTCGTGCCTGTAAGGCAGGTGCTTTGCCTAAGTCAAAAATTATTGATGTTGTCGATCAATGGGAATCATCTGATCACACTGAATTTTGGGACAGAAATGTAAACTCTCTTTACAATGCTTTCACTGAAATTTACAAAGGTAATTTAGTTGCCTTGCCAAATCGTTCTGACGCATTGCATTCAGTTTTAGATTCCGAAGTTAACTTCGATATATCTAATCATGTTGAAAATGTGATCGAAACTGAAGTAATCGAAAACGAATTAGTTACCGCTTAAATACGGGTTGTTGTTTGTTGTTAGCCCCCCTCATTTGAGGGGGGTTTTTTATTGCCTCAAAAAATTTTGTAAGTTACTGATTATCAACGACTTATGGAAAACCGCGCGGGCGCGCTGTGCTGTAAGTGCTTGCTATTCAATGACTTGCAACAAAATGAAATTTAATTCACTTTTTTCTTGCGTTCAGTAGTCTTTTTTGCGATAGTATAAGCATGAAACGAATAATTGAAATCTTAATGACCCGCGACGGACTTTCCCGTGAAGAGGCGGAGGATCAAGTTACTGCATTTAATTCTGAAATGTGGATGGATGTTGGACAAGGCGGAAGCCTTTTTGAATGGGAAGATGCTTTCTCAAGTGAGTTCGGATTGGAGCCTGATTTTTTCGAAGATTTAGTGCTTTAATGCTTGCAATTGCATAAAAATTTGTTTAGTTTTATATCATGAATCTATTATCAAACCCATCTAAAATGCCTTGCTTAGGCTTCAACATTCCCGCTTTCAAGTATTGCCCAGCCGCTCAACTTATGGCAAAAGTCAAAGACAAAGCAAAAAAGTTTATTTGTGATGCTTGCTATGCTTGCAAAGGTTTTTATATGTTTGCCAATGTCAAACAAAGCTTACAAGACAAGGCAAATTTTGTAACAAAGTCTTTACATCAAGACAACGGGCAATCTTTTGTAGATGAGATATCCAAGCAAATTAAGACAAAGTATTTCGACAAGCAAGGTAACAAAAAAGTTTTAAAGAATGTCAACACAGATCTTTTTCGCGTTCATGATTCAGGAGATCTTTTTTCCCCTAAGTATATTGAAGCGTGGATTAAGATTTGCCAAAACTTTCCAACTATTCGCTTTTGGTTTCCAACTCGTGAGTGGGCAAGGGATAGTCAATTGCCTTCACTTCGCAAGCTTGCAAGTTTAAAGAATGTTTGCTTAAAACCAAGTGCTTTATATGTAGATGAAAAAGCTCCCAAGATCGATGGATTAGATGCGGGAACTTCCGTCTATAGCTCAAAAGAGAAAGCCGAGCAAGACGGGCATTTTGTTTGCCCCGCAACTTATGTTAAGGATGAAAACGGCAAGATTTTAGCGACTTGTAACGCTCATAATTGCAACTTATGTTTTATCAAAGGATGCAAAAAAGGTATTGCATATTTAGCCCACTAATGCTACATTAAAATTATGGATTATTACGACTCAGCCGAAGAAATTACTATTACTCAAGATCGTGCCTTGCAAGAATTAGCAAAACACGGAATCACTTCTAATGAAGAGATTTTAGAATTTTTTGCCGATGTAGGCGAGCAAGAAGAGTATGATGCACAAAAAGTTTTGGTTTGGTTAGGATACTAGCTTTAAACTCAAAATAGCAAATAGAAACTTGCCAAATACCCCCGTCCTCCAGGGGGGCTTGGCGTTTACAGCAAAAGCTCAAAAATTCCATAAGTTACTGATTATCAACGACTTATGGAAAACCGCGCGGGCGCGCTGTGCTGTAAGTGCCTGATATTCAACAGGTTACAACAAAGTGAAAAAAAGTTCACTTTTTTCTTGCGTTAACTGACAAAAAGTTTTAATGTGTTTATATATGATTAACTACTACATACCAAACTCAATTTCACAATTCAATCCAAAACCTTCTATGCTAGATTTTGACGATCTAGATTTTCAACCACATCGTGGTGCTGATGATGCAGTCCAAGCAAGACTTGACTTTGGCAACGGGCTAGAAATTTCTGTTGTTGCAGGTAATGACGATAGAAGAGGATTATATGGTAGTGTGAAAGAAGATTTATACGAAGTTGCAATCTTTGATAAAAACGGCATGATTCCACTTTCTCCTTCTGACGATGTTGTCGGATGGCAATCTCCTGCTCAAGTATCTATCCTAATGGCAAAAGCTCAATCTGAAGGAAGTGTTTGGGTTGACGAGCTAATCGAAGACAAAGCAGAATTTAGAAGAGAATTAGGGCTTGACTACTAAAACAAATTAAACTACATTACTATTATGACAGAAGAACAAAGACTCGCAATTATCGCTAACGCACATCGTGAATCCAAAGGTTTGCCAACTGATTCCTCAGTATTGGAATTAATTGCAGATTTACAAGCTGAACAATTAGTTGTTGAGCATGGATTGCAAGATGTAGATCAAGATGACATCTCGGACGAAAAACAATTCCTTCTTACTGATGTTGCCGAAGACATTGACGAAGAAGATCAAGACATTGGAGTATCTGATGAAATGAAAGGAGTTTATTATGATAATTGAGTTGTTAATGTTCTCGCCTTGGGTATTTGTATTTTATATGATATGGGCAGGATGAGATAGGTATTGCCCAAATACTTAGCCCCCGAAAGGGGGCTTTTTTGTGCTTGTGCAAGCAGTTATGTAAGCCATTGATTATTAACGATTTACAGCACAAACCGCGCGGGCTGCCTGCTGTAAACCTTTGATAGTTAACGACTTACAACAAAAGTAAGAAAAAGTTTGACATTGCCTGAAAATTCGTTCATATTGTACTTATGAATCACTCAGGAAACTCCATAAAAAAAGTATTAAAGCAACTACGGAAATGCGTTGACATTTCCGAGATCAAACAAACTGCAAAAGGTTACATGATTTGTGCCAAGAATGGCGAGCAAAATCTCATTCATCATGGCTCGAATTGTTACCACCCTTTACGCAGGTGGTTAAAGAAGAATACTTCTTTAAAGAATTTAACTTTTTAGCTTGCAATTATTTTAAATTTAGTTTAGTTTACTATTATGACAGCAATTAAAAAACTACTCAACAGAATCGACGAATTACAACAAATCATTGATCTTGAAAGTGACTCAGCTAATGCAGGAGATAATCGCTCAAGAGCATTGGTTATATATGCAGAAAATGAAAAGGATGAGGTGCAAGATCGCATTGATGCTCTCGCTCTTTGGTATGCAATTTCTAGATAAGAAAGGAAAAATTATGACAGATACAACATACAACGGATGGAAGAACTGGGCAACTTGGAATGTCGCCCTTTGGCTAGGAAATGACGAATATCTTTACAAGCTTTCCCGCAGGTTTGTAAACTACAAGGATTTTGCAAATGAGCTTGAAGAAATGGGAACGCTCACCACCCCTGACGGGGCGAGTTACAAGGATGACGATCTTGATACTTACGCACTTGACGAGTGGCTTATGGACGAATAGTCCATAAGTTACTTATAATCAACAAGTTACAGCACAGCTCGCGGGGTCGCCGTGCCATAAGTGTCTGATATTCAACGATTTGCCACAAAATTAAAAAAACATTAAAAAAAAGCTTGCAATTAGTTTTTTTCTTTGCTAGATTACTATCATGACTAAAACAGAAATGCTTAACGAAATCGCCAATCTTCACAAAGCTTTAAAAAGCTCTGCTGACCTCACGCCTGGAGATCGCATTGCGATCCGCAACGAGATTGGTCGCCTTGAGGACGAGGTCAATCTGCTCGACTTTCAGGAGCAACCCGACATTGACTGGGGCTTTCACTCCCAATGGGAGTGACTTAAAGTCCTGATTATCAGCGACTTACAGCAAAGTCGCCCCGCGCGGTTTGCCATAAACCCTTGATATTCAAGGATTTATAGAAACCATTTTTAAGTGTTAAAAAACGAGAAGATCAGGCAACTTTGTGTTGCTTGCGAACCAATCGGATGAGTCAATTTCTTCCCCGTTTAACACAGGCTCGAATTTGAATTGGCAAACCCCTGCGTTGGCTATGCCGTTGACGCGTTCGCGTGTGGTGGGCGTATTCCATCCCGCAAGCGACCATCTGACAAGTCCGTCAGGATCACGCTTGACAATTGCGTTGCCATGCAACCAAACGGTTTGCCCGTCTGTCTCGGTATTGCCTACTTTTAAAGATCTGCCTTCCTCAAAGGCTTTTTTGATTTGTGCTGTGACTTTTCTCATATTTCTTCGGTGTTGATGATTAAAACCTTGTTGCCTTGTTTACTTTGTTCTTTTTTAAGCTCTTTTGCTATTTGCATGGCTTGGGCTTGTGATTTTGCGTTATCTACGAGTTTCCCAAAAAAGCGAATGTCGAACCAATTCGAGAAGTTGATGTTTTTTCCTATTGTGATCATATAACTATAAACTAAAAGATTTTTTGTTGAATTGCAAACTTATTTTGCAAAAAGTGGATGAATTTTGACATCCTCAAAACGAATGCCAACTTTACGATTTGTGCGGTATGGGCGAACCATTGCGATAGTGCCGAGGTCTTCATGCTCGGTAGCTTGGATGAACTGAAAGATTTTGCCATCCCTTGAGAGGAGAACATCACCTTTTTTGAATTTTGTTGTCTTTGTCATATAAGTATACTCTAAGAAATTTTTTGTCGAATTGCAAGCAAAAAGCGATTTATTTTCAATTATTTTTGTGCGTGAATTCGGCTTGGGCTTTCCAATGATCCAACCAAGCTTGATTTTCTGCCAAAAGATTTTTGGCAATCTGAACCATAACAGCGTCGCTGTCGTGGGCAATGGTTTCCCGTAGGATCACCATTTCGGCTTTAACTTTTGAGAGGAGTCTTACTGAATTTTCCATAATTATAAACTAGCAGCTTAAAGGTTTTATTGCAAGAAAAAAGTTTGCGAATTATAAACTTTTATTTGCGGCATCTTTTATCATTTGAATATTCCAAAGGTGACCGCCTGGACATTCCCAAAGCATATGATTAGCATGAAGGCAGACTACAAGCTTAAGTTCATTGTCTTTGATGAACTTGTCGATTCCTAATTTTGTGAGATGTGTTTGAATTTCGTTTGTCATATAAGTATAAACTAGCACGGTAACAAGCTAATTGCAAGAAAAAAACAACAAAGTTATTCACAAAAGTAAAGTTTTTTGCGACAGTATTGTGCAATATTTTAGTTGCCCGAATTGGCACGGAATCTGTATCAAGTTTTACGTAAGTTGTTAAGCATCAACGACTTACAGCAAAACCCGCGCGGGCGGCCTGCCATAAACCCTTGATACTCAAGGACTTATGGAAACCGTTGTGTTATCCTGCTATTAGGTGGGCTAATCCTGCAACACCAAACAAGATGACTGATCCACCTAAACCTGTGACTAAAACTAATGTGACTAATTCTCTCATAAACTTTCTATAAACTCCTTGAATGCAAAGATGTGGTATCCTTGCGTAAGATTGACCTTTTCTGATATGTCAATGATGTTGCCGTTGTTATAATTTTTCTCGAAACATTCTTGCCCGATTTGAACATCGTATTGCTCACGCTTATAATCGGGGTGAGCAGATGAGCAGATGATAGGAATGCCTGTTGAACCTAATTTTGTAAGTATCCAATGAGCTTGCATGATACTAGATTAGGCTTTTCCGTTCTCCATGTCAATCAATTTTTGACGAGATTTTACAGCAAGCTCGACAGCGTGTAGTGCGTCCAAGATTGCCATGCCTTGCGTGATTGTTCCTTTCCATTCGGGGCTATTGGATTCTTTCGCAAGGTGTCTTAGGTTGCCCAATGCTTTTGAGAGAGAAAGACCGAGATCCAACTCGGTGTCTAATTTTTTTCTTATTGCGTAGTCTATCATATATTACCTTTCTAATGTATTTTAAAAACTTTGTCAAACATTTCTTTCGACTGATCTCCAACCAAAAGCACGAACTTGATCCTCGTGGCGAGCTTGTGGCAAGAGGCTTTTAAGCGTCTCGATGCGAGCAAGAATCCACTTGCGAGTGTCGCCTGTGGCAGGTACAAACTCACGCAGATCGTGGTCGAAGTGGTCGCAATCAAGGCGACGCTCTAAGCGTTCAATGTCGAATTTAATGTCTTCTGTTTTACTCATATTACTAATCTAAGAAATTTTTTGTTGAATTGCAAGAAAAAAACGACTTTTTTCGATTTTTTTTCGATTTTTTCGATTTTTTCGATTATTTTAACGCTCCTTTAATCATTTCGAGCGTCCAAACATGACCGCCAGGACATTCCCAAAGGTCAAAAGCCTCGGACATCGGACTTGCTTGGATGCGAACAAGACCATTCTCTTCAATGAATTTTTGTATTTTTTTATCTAACATACTTAAAATTTAACAAAGCAAACAACTAATTGCAAGAAAAAAAGAAAAAAGTTATGTGCGACCCCCTACCCGTTTTATGAATTGCAAAAGTCAACTTTATTTCAGGATAGGGCGGGGGGTGGTAATTTTCAAAATCAAAATGTAAATCCATAATTTCTATATATTGCTTGACCCGAAAAAAATCGGCGCCTATTTTTATTTCAGATATAAATCATAATGGCACAGAGAGTGCAATGTATAGTTATTATTAACCCTCTAAAACGTAACATTATGACACATTCACAATTATTAGACGAAATCTTCTTTCCAACCATGAGACAAGCTGACTCAGAAGTATCACAAAACGAGGATCATATAGAGATAGAATGCGAGCTTCCTGGTTTTTCAAAGAATGAAATAAATATAGAAATAATAAATGATAAATTAATTATCGAAGCGCAGAGCAAGAAGAAAAGCAAATCAAAGAGCTATATCCTAGATAAAAGCTTGGATAGAGATAAGATATCGGCGGCATTAAAAAATGGTATATTAAATATTAAAATATATAAGCTTGAGGCGCAAAAGCCAAAAAAAATAAAAATTAATTAGAAAAGACCGCAAAAGTTATATACTATCAGCCATGGATAAAAATAAAGTTATAACTATTGTTGCGAATGATATTCTTAATAAAATGAATATCAATCAAATCCTTAACGCCGTAAGAGGTCATTGCATTGGTCAAGCTGAAGAGTATTATAATGGTTTGACTGATGATGAAAGAGAAAATCTTGTACAGCAAATTGAAACAGCTGAAGCTGCAGCTCAAGAACCTGCCGCAGTTTAGCTTTTTGCTAAATAGGGCTTTTTCTGAAATCTAGCTAGTACAGATTCTTGCCCGTGCAACATCATGGATGCGCATCTAAAGCCCGCCTCACTCAGGCGGGTTTTTAGTATCGGAAGAAAGCGGATTGGCAGGTTCATGATAAGTTCATGATTTTCATTCCCCTTGGGGTCAGCTATAGCTATTTCGTAACAAAATTCCCAGCAAAAATTATAGATCGAATTTTCCATCTGATTTTTGGATTAATTCGTAAACCGTTTCAATTTTTCCATCCATCATCAATTCTGCAGGGCTCTTTCCGTCATGTTCTGCAAGAGGAGTATTCAACCAAACCGTTGATCCATATATCGAATATTTTTTAGCGATCAATTTCATGATATCATATTTCGTTGGCTTCGATTCACCAATCGACAATTCGACACTTTTTGATGTTTTTTTAACTTTTGGTTTTTTACTCACAATAATATTTACACTAATTAATATATTTTACTAAAAAGATTTGATTAATTCAATATTTGGCGTGTATTATATAAAAACAAATTTTAATAATATATGTCAAAAAAAGACAAGGTAGAAATACCTCAACTAAAACTAACGTTCAAGGTCAATAATCTAAGACTTACTGAAAAGCAAAAACTGTTTCTTTCTTTAGCTTTGCATGATAATACCAATATCATGTTTGTAAGCGGACCTGCAGGATCTACTAAAACGTATATGGCTGTTTATGCAGCCTTGAGACACTTAAGCGCCGAAGATGACTTAGACATGTTCTATGTTCGGACGGTGATAGAAAGTGCTGATAAAGGTCTGGGAGCTCTCCCAGGAAGCGTGGAAGAAAAGATCAATCCATACATGGCTCCATTAGAGGACAAGCTGATAGAAATGCTACCACAAAACAAAACAGTTCGCAGAGAGCTTATAGACAGTGGAAGAATCCAAGCTATGCCAATTAATTTTTTGCGAGGAGCAAGCTGGAAAGATAAAGTGGTTGTTGCTGATGAGGCGCAGAACTTTACATTCAAAGAATTGACTACGTTAATAACAAGACTTGGGCAAAACAGCAAATTATTTATTTGCGGAGATTTTATGCAAAGCGATATTAATGGCAAAAGCGGTTACGCTGATATGTTTAATTTATTCAAAGACCAAGAAAGTCAAGATAATGGAATCCACTGCTTTAGTTTTAATAAAAATGATATTTTAAGAAGCGAATTACAAAAGTATATTATTGGAAAATTAGAAGATAATTATAAAAAGTAGTGTACTTATGAGTGATGATTGATGTCACCCCCATACTCGCGGCGGTAATTACCGCTATCGCTACAGTAGCCAGTGTTTTACTGGGCCAGAGACTGATGAGCAGAAAAGAAAAAGACTGCGTAATTCGGGAAACTTCCCAAAACGCTAATGTATATACTGCTTTAAGGTATATTATGGAGCAGATGAAAGCAGACCGTGGATATATTATGGAATTTCATAATGGAGAAATATATTTTTCGGGGCGTGGTCAACAAAAATTCAGTTGCACATACGAAATTGTAGAAGAAGGAATTAGCGCAGAGTCCTCTAATTCACAAAACCATAGAGTTTCAAATTATCATAATTATGTTAATTCGCTTGTAACTGATGGGCGTTTTTTACATCATGATGTAGAAGAAATACAAGATCAAGCATTCTATCAAATGATCAATAGAAAAGGCATAAAAAGCATTTATAACGTACCAATAAAAACAGTAGATGGTAAAATTATTGGAATTTTGGGTGTTGATTATGTTAAAAATCCTATTCCTGACTTAGGGTATGATGAAAAAAGTTTAACCTTTATGACTCGTCAAGCCCGCATGATTGCTGGTTACTTAATATAATTCAATAGAAAAAAGACTTCAATAATTATATTATAAAGTATGATTACTGAATTCTGCATGAATTGTGGCGCTAAGATTGAATACGCATTGCACAAACCTAATTTTTGCTCGTCTTGTGGTAGTCCCCTTGGAGGCGTGGCAAAAGCGGCTCAACCACAAGAAGCAAATATTGTTACTGAAGTAGCACAAGAAGAATCTTCCGATTCCATACCTAATATCTCAAAATTAGAGTATTCTATAGAAACCAATCAAAATAAACTAACATTTGGAGATTTAATGGCTCAAGCTTCTCAAGATTCAAAAAACGAATACAAAAGAGATGTAGTCAGGCCAAAAGCTAATATTGATCCTAGTGAAGATGTCTTGAAATCCACCATGCAACAGTGTCGTTCCTCAAAAGAACCAGAAGACATCGGTGGCTAAAAAGAAAAAGTATACATACGAAGATAAGAAGGACATTATAGATCAAGAGCTTAACAAAAGACAAAAAAAGTGGTTTCTAAATTCTTTGTCTTGGATTGATTTTGATGATGTTAAGCAAATTATTAGAGTTCACCTTCATAATAAGTGGCACCTTTGGGATCAGTCTCGACCACTGGCTCCCTGGCTTAATCGGATTATATCTAATCAGCTTAAAAATATTTTAAGGAATTATTATGGTAATTTCGCTAAGCCATGCTTAAATTGCCCATTCAATCAGAGCGGGGTCGCTGAAGAAGACTCAATAGGGCTTTGCGGGTTTACAGAAAGCAAAACGCAATGCAATGAGTGTCCACTATATGCTAAATGGGAAAAAACAAAGAAATCTGCATATCATGTAAAGATGCCAGTAGCCATAGAAAACCATGGACATGAAATAAAACCTAGTCGTCAAGACTTATATTTAGTCGATAATGCAGCTAAACGATTGCACGAAGAAATGAAGAAGAAACTATCCGAGCGTAATTATGAAATATATGAAATGTTATTCATAAAAAACATGACAGATGAAGAGGTTGCAAAAGAATTAGGATACAAAACAACAGAAAAAAATAGAAAAGCGGGATACAAACAGATAAAAAACTTAAAGACCAAGTTTCATCAACAAGCTAAAAGAATATTAAAAACAAAGGATATATTTTATGGAGAAGATTGAGCTGACAGACGAACAAAAAGAATTTATTAATAAAAATTATAAAAAAATTAATAATTTGAATGAATTAACAAATGCGGTCTTCATGGGAGAGGATTTGGATGGCAGAACTAAAGAAGGGCGGGCGGTTCGCCAATATATGGCGTCAAAAGATTATAAATATACAACAAGAGAAAACAAAAAAGTTCCACCTGTTAAATTAACAGATGAACATAAAGAATTTATTCTTGCTAATGCAGATGGTAATATGAAAGCCTTTGATATGGCTAAAATATTATTTCCAGAAAAAGAAGTTACTCCATTGAGTAAAGAAACCATAGTAATCACTGATTTTTTAAAACAACAAGCTCCTGAGAAGGTTCATCCAAAAGAAAACGCGGTAGGAGATAAGTACAAGCCAGCTAAAACATTCGCGGCTGCTATAGAATTAATTAATAAATCAACCAGTCAAGAACTTGATCCTAATAAAATGCAAATGCAAGTAAAAAAAGGCGTAGAAGCATTAATTAGTTTCTTGCAATCACCTAGATTAATACAAACCATAGGTAATTATACAAATAAAGAAGATAGAATATTATTTGAAGCAGAATTTGTAAGAGCAACATGGGACAAACCAGATCTTACATCAGATGAAGTAAATTTATATATTAATGTATGTATTGATTATATTAATCTTATGAACATACAAAAAGCTATAGATAAATTAAATACTATGTTTGAAGAGTGTGAAGATCAGAGAGATATGACTGTACGATTAGCTGAGCTTTTAAAAACAAAAAGCGAAGAGTACAATCAATGTGAAAAAAGAATGGAGAGTTTAATTACTAGATTAAATGGTGATAGAGCAAAGCGGGTACAACATAAACAAAATCAAAATGCATCAATATTAAATTTAGTACAATTATTTCAGGAAGAAGAAGAAAGAAAAGTCATGGTGAAGATTGCACAAATGCAAAAGCAACTCGTTGAAGAAGAAGCTAATAACATTGAATCAATGCCTGACTGGAAAGCAAGAGTCCTTGGCTTACGAAAAGGAGACGTAGCATGAATGAAAAAGTGGTGTGCAAAGAGTGCGGAAAAGAATTCGATTCAGAAAAGGCTTTGCATCGGCACATTAAAGTGCATAATATGGATTTAGCAGCTTACTATACTAAATTTTATCCTAGAGTGAATAAACTAACACAAGAACTACTACCTTTCAAGGATAAACTATCTTATTTTAATACAGACTTCTCCACAAGAGCGCAAATGATCAAATGGTGCAATATAAATAAAGGTAATGAAGAAGTAAAAGAATATATACTTAAACAATTAAAACATAGAATAGATAATAAACAATTAAAGTATGCACCTAATCATTTAGAATTAAAAATAAATGATTTACCAAGTATAGATATATATAAAGATAATTTTGGCGGTTATGGACAAGCTTGCCAACAGCTTGGCCTAGAACCATTATATAATAAGGGAATAAAAGATGAAAAGATCTTTCTTTCTTTGAACAAAAAAATGGAAGAAATTCCTATCTTAATTGATACCCGCGAACAAAAGCCTCTTTCTTTCGTTAATAGCAAAGAGCATAAATTAGACTTTGGAGACTATACAGTAGGGGGAGAGCGCTATAACTATACTTATGTTGACCGCAAGAGCGAAAACGATTTTAAGGGTACTCTAGGGACAGGATACAACCGTTTTAGAAACGAATTAAAAAGAGCACGACAGTTTAATTCTTTTTTATATATAGTTATTGAGCAATCTCTACCCCAATTAATAAAAAATAATAATTATTTAAAAAATAAAAGAATGAAAGGTGCTTCTAATTTAAAATTTATATTTCATAGGATGAGATTGTTAACTCATGAATTTAGAAATCATTGCCAATTTATTTTTTCTGGCAGTCGCGAAAATTCTGAATTATTAATTCCTAATTTATTGTTTTGGGGACAAAGATTATGGAATGTAGATATACAATATTATTTAGATAAATATGACTTGGACACCAGGAAAACAAAAAGCTAGAGACAAATATTCCTCTAATATCAATGACTTAGTTCTTGATAAAAAAGGCTTTCTCGAAGAAAAAGAAGCGAAGCTCTTATTATATGAATTTATGCGAGGCAATGTTACTTTTACAGTTGACATGCTTAGTGGTATAAAATTATTTCCTTTTCAGCATATGGCTATTAAAGCTATGCTTGAATCTGATTATTTTATGGGCGTCTGGAGTCGAGGGATGTCAAAATCATTTACTACTGGTATATTTGCTTTTTTAGATGCCATAATGAACCAAGGTGTTGAAATAGGCATTATATCAAAGTCTTTTCGCCAAGCGAAAATGATATTTAAAAAAATAGAAGATATATTAAATAAACCAGAAGCAGCAATGCTAGCGCAGTGCGTTACCCGAAAATCCAAGGCGAATGATCAGTGGACATTAGAGCTTGGAGCAAGCAAGATTCACGCATTACCGTTAGGTGATGGTGAAAAGCTTCGTGGTTTTAGATTTCATCGTATTATTATTGATGAGTTTCTTCTTATGCCAGAAAGGATTTATAACGAAGTTATAGTCCCTTTCCTTTCTGTTGTTGAGAATCCAACTGAAAGAGAAGAATTATATAATATGGAGACTCAAATGATCAAAGACGGAAAAATGAAAGAGGAGGACAGACATGTCTGGCCGAACAATAAGTTAATTATGCTTTCTTCCGCTTCTTATAAATTTGAATATATGTATAAATTATATCAAAAATTTGAATCATTAATAAATGGAGAGATTGTTGAAGATGGCACTGCTCATCGCACAATTATGCATTTCAGTTATGATTGCGCTCCTAAACAATTATATGATCAAAATCTCATTAATCAGGCTAAGGCTAGTATGAGTCAAAGTCAGTTTGATCGTGAGTTTGGTGCTATTTTTACAGATGATAGTTCTGGTTATTTTAAAATTTCAAAGATGGCAGCCTGCACTATCCCAGATGGACAAAGTCCATGCGTGGAAGTCGCTGGTGAACCTTCTGATAAATACCTTCTTTCTTTTGACCCCAGCTGGGCTGAGAGCGAGAGTTCTGACGACTTCGCGATCCAGGTATTTAAACTGAACGATGAAGGCCGTACAGGCACACTCGTTCACAATTACGCCATGTCAGGCTCTCGCCTGAAAGATCATATATTTTATTTTCATTATTTATTAAATAATTTTAATATTGTTGCTATTGTTGGTGACTATAACGGTGGAGTCCAATTTTTAAACGCCTGCAACGAGAGTAGTCTCTTTAAACAAAATAATCTAAAAATTGACACTATTGGTTCAGATCTTGATAATTTAGAAAATTATCAACAAGGTTTGCGAGATGCTAAGTTAGAATATAATTTAGAAAAGAAAAAAATATGTATACTGCGCAAGCCCACTTCCCAATGGATTAGAATTGCCAATGAATTACTTCAATCAAATTTTGATCATAAAAGAGTATTCTTCGGGTCTCGTGCGGTAAACGATGATTATCAAAAGCAGCGTAACAAGCGTATACCTATTGATAAACTAAAGTTTCTAAAAAATGCTGAAGATGACAAGCAAAGTTCCGCAGCTCGCATGATTGATCTTGTTGAGCATCAGGTTGACCTTATGTCAATGACAAAAGCGGAATGCGCATTAATACAAATTAAAACTACACCCCAAGGTACTCAGACATTTGATCTTCCAGATAATCTTAAAAGACAGACTGGGCCAGACAAAGCGAGAAAGGACTCGTACTCTGCTTTAGTGCTAGGGAATTGGATGATAAAAGTTTATTACGATATGATGAACGTAGAGGCTGAGAATGTCCAGGCGACTTTTACACCTATGTTTGTAGCGTAAAGTTAAAAGTTAACTTTGGACTTTAAATGGACTTTTATTAGACTTTTGTGTATTATAATTTATGTCCAAGCGCAAATATACAAAAAAATCAGAATACTGGGATCAATTTAAGAATAAAGACGTTAACGAATTAATCCAACAAACTAATAACATCGACTCTCCATGGGAGCCTATTCTCGCAGGGGATGCCTACTACGCTCAAAGCGCTAAAGCTAGCTATGAAAGAACAGGACAATCAAATAGTGAAGGCTCAAGTCGAACTGGTAGTAGGCGCAATGCTTCATTTAACACTAGAAAACTTTGGAAGTACGCTAATATTCGAGAAGGTCAATTACCTTATTTTTACGGTAAAGCGGGTTGCGATATTAAAGATGCAATTATGTTATGCCAAAAAGCATATGCTAACATTCCAATCTTTAGAAATGTTATTGATATAATGTCTGAGTTTGCTAATACTGAATTGGTATTAGAGGGGGGGACGGAAAAATCTAAAAACTTTATTGATAAATGGATGCGGAGAGTAAACCTGTGGGGTGTTAAAGATCAATACTTCAGAGAGTACTATCGTAGTGGTAATGTTTTTATGTATCGTTTGGATACTAAATTTACCGTAGATGATTTTAATAGAATGTCTACAATTTATGGATCAGATGATTTAATTAAAAAAGGAGATATACCTATTAAATACATTCTTTTAAATCCTTATGATATTACTACTTTAAAATCTTCAAACTTTGATGGTAATGTATACAGAAAAATATTATCAGAATATGAGCTAGAAAGACTAAAAGATCCTAAGACTGATTATGATAAAGAAGTATTAAAGAGTTTAGATCCAAAAAGTCAAAAAGCAATTAAAGAAGGTAGATATGGTGCAGATGGTATTTATGCAGCACTCGATCCAAATAAATTAATTTATTCTTTTTATAAAAAACAAGATTATGAACCTTTTGCTATTCCTTTTGGTTATCCTGTATTAGATGATTTAAATTGGAAACTTGAACTTAAAAAGATCGATCAGGCTGTTACTCGTACTATTGAGAATGTTATTTTGTTAATTACTATGGGTAATACTCCTGATAAAGGAGGTATTAATCCTCATAATTTGCAGGCTATGCAATCTTTGTTTAAAAATGAAAGTATTGGCAGGGTATTGGTTAGTGATTATACAACAAAAGCAGAATTTATAATTCCTGATTTGAATAGAGTACTAGGCCCCGCAAAATATGAAATCGTAGATCAAGATATCAAAGAAGCTCTGCAAAATGTTGTAGTGGGAAGTGAAAGATATAGTAATACTCAAGTCAAGGCTCAAATATTTCTTGAAAGATTAAAAGAGGCTCGTAATGCTTTTATTAATGATTTTCTTCAGCCACAAATAAAATTAGTTTGCAAAAATCTTGGATTCAGAAAGTATCCTATTGTTAAATTCCAAGAGGTCGATCTTAAAGATGAAGTACAACTGCAGAGAGTTACTACTCGCCTCATGGAGCTTGGTATTCTTACTCCAGAACAAGGCATAGAAACAATCAAAACTGGACTATATCCAGAAAACAGCAGAATTGGAGAAGGTCAGGAGCAATATGTTGAGGATCGTCAAAAAGGACATTATACTCCTTTAGTCGGTGGTCAACCGCTGCCCATGGAAGAGGACGAAAATGGCCAACCCATACAAACACAAGTCCCAAATCAAAGGCAACAAGTTAGTACGCCACAACAACCAGGGCGACCATCAGGTACAAATAAAGAAGGTAGACCTGCTTTGGCAGATAGAAAAAGTATACAAAATACAATTTATGCTACTGAAGGATTGTTTAAATTTGCTCAAGTCGAAATGAAAAAAGCAAATAATATTAAAAGACTTTCAAAAGATAAAAAATCGCTGTTAGAAGAATTATGTAAAACTGTAGTGATTTCCTGTGAAAAGTCTGACTGGGAGAAGCAAGTTAAATCATGCGTCGCTGATTTTAATCATATAGAAAATCTGTCTCCTTTGCCAGAAATCCTGAATATATCTAGTGATTATGAGATTGAGCTTTATCCATCTGCTCTTTATTACCACAGTAATGATACTTCTCAAAAATAAGTTTACTGTGTAGATTACTTGTAAATATCATGAAAAATAAAGCATTTCAATACACTAGTAATTTCTTGAGTGACATACAGGCGTCTTGCGTTGACGGTACATGTAAAATGTTCAACTTAAGTGAAGCTTCTCTTGACAGTTTAAAAACATTAATTCCTGAAGAAGTTGATTTAACAAAAAATATTGATTTATTGGGAGTAGCTTTTAATGCTGCAGTTGTCAATAAATTTAATAAAAATGGTGATGGTATCGATACAAATACTGCTTTCGCTATAAAAGATTACTTTATTAATAAACCTACTAATATTGAACATGAGAAACAAAAAATTGTAGGACATATTATATCTTCTTCATTTAGTAAATATGGTACTAATGAATTAATGGAAGCTAGTGAATTAAAAGATGAGACTGGACCATTCAATATAGCATTAGGAGCATTGGTTTATAAAATTGTAAATCCTGCATTTGCAAACATGATTGAACAAAGCCAAGAAGATGGTGAATATAAAAATATTATTTCAGCAAGCTGGGAAATTGGATTCAATGATTATGTTATTGCAGTAGGTAGCGAAGACTTAAGCGAAGCTGAGATTGTTTCTGATAAAAAACAAATTGCTGAATTTAATCAATATTTAAAAGCTTATGATGGTGAGGGCAAAATGGATGATGGTACTCCAATTTATCGATTGGTGGTTGGAGACATTTATCCTCTTGGTATTGGCTTTACTACTAATCCAGCGGCAGATGTTAAGGGAGTGATTATGCATCAAAAAGATGATGACGAAAACTCCGAAAATACACAGGCTTCCGAGCGAATAGAAATCAATAACACAGATTTTTACAAAAAAAATCAAAAAAATAGTTCCCTTTCCGAAGAAATTTCTGTAAACACAAAAAACACATTAAATATGGATAATCAAGATCTACTTAAACAAATCGAAGGCATGCTTTCAGAAAAAATTGGCGATAGCCAACAATTCGAAGAAGCTGTCGCTAGCGTTTCTAAGGTAATGATGGAAGCTATCCGAGAAAAAGATTCTCAGTGGCAAGAAGAAAAAGAGCAAAAGGAAAAAGCTCTTGCTGAAGCTACTGAGCGTCAAGACGCTCTCTCCAAAGAAATGGACGAGCTGAAAGAAAAACTCGAAGCTTCTGAAGAACAATGGAAACAGCTGGCAGAAGAAAAAAGTCTTCGCGAGGCAAAGGATCTTTTCAATTCAAGAATGGCTTCTGTTACTGAAGCTTTCGATTTGAATGAAGATGATCTTAAGATTGTTGCTTCCGAAGTTTCCGAATTAGAAGCTACTGAAGAAGCTTTCGCGTCTTACGAAGAAAAACTTAAAGTTATGTGGCAACACAAGACTAAAGAATACATCGAAGCTCAAGAAAAAGCTTTTCAGGAAAAATTAGAAGCTGAACTTCAAAAACGTATTGAAGGAATATCTGAAACTGAAGCTTCCGAAGAATCCTCAGAAGAGGTTTCCGAAGAAACTACAGAAGAAGTCCTTGAAGAAGTTGAAGAAGAATCTGCTGCAAGTATTTCAAACAATAATGAAGCCGCTTCCAGCGAAGAGCAATCTCTTCGTGAAAAGTTCCAGGCTGCATTTTCACAAGAAAACATTCAAATTAAATATTAATCATGGCTATTAGATTATTACCATTCCGTCAGTACGCTGAAGAAGACGTTGTAAATCTCTTTGCAAACGATACGGTTAACGATAAAGTTACCGATTCGAGCAATGGAGATGCAGGCGTTTTTGTTAAAGTAAGTGCTGGGGACTTTAGTGCTGATCCCGTAGGATACGAAAATAACTCTTACCTCGGTGAGACTAACTATCCTTTCATCGGACGCAATCAGTATCCAACCGTCCCATTAAAAGTTACAGCTGCAACTGCTGGGGATTCCTGTGTTGGAGTTACCTTGTTGCAGACTGCATTGAAGGATGAAAACGAAGAAAAACTTCTTTATTATCCTCAAAAGAAGCTTGAAACTCAGTCTGTATTGACTGGAGAAGCCGTACCTGTTCTTGGAAAAGGTATCGTTACTCTTGACAACAGCGCTTATGATGGAGCCCCTGACGTAGGCGAGTGGTTAGCATTGTCTTCAAACGCTGGTAAAGTTACTGGACATGCAGCTTATAATGGTCCAGGCGCTGGCACCCAAGTTATCGGACAAGTTCTTGCAACTGGCGCTCGCGTAAATCGTGGTGTTTCTAAGGACCAATTTGCTGACGCTAGCGTTGGCACAGGTGCAGCTAACACAAATGGTGCATACATTGTAGCTCGTATTAATTGTTAATAGAAAGATTTAAGAAAAATGAATATCACTCTTAAACGTACCGACGAACAAATCGAGCTTGTTAAAGCTATGGCATCACGCAATCGTGATGTAGCCTATGAAGCCCAAGCTGCCTTGGCTGAATTTATAGGTCCTGTCCTCGCTGAAGTTATTAATCAAGCTCCGACTTTGAGTAATATGTTCAGTGCTTTTTCCTTTAATGCTGACAGCAACCCAAGTCTTCCGCTTGATCTCTATTATGACATCAATGCTGATGATTATATCAAGGTTTACAGCACAACGGTTCCTGGTGGTCTTCCTACCAACCAAGTGCTTCCTACTGCCAGTGAAATGAAGTTCACTACTTATCGCCTTGATAGTGCGATTAGTTTTGATCGTCGTTACGCTGCTCAGTCACGTCTTGATGTTGTTGGCAAATCCTTCACCAGAATTGCACAAGAAGTTCTTCTTAAGCAAGAAGCTACTTCCGCTAACTTGATTCTTGGTTCCTTGGCTGAAGCCCAAACCAATGATAAGGATCATGTTAAAGCTCAAGCCAGCTCTGGTCTTGGTTTTACTTTGGCTGATTTCAATGAGTTAATCACTCTTGCAAAACGCATCAACACCGCTTGGACAGGTGGAACTCCAGAAGGCGCAGTAAAAGGAATTACTGACCTTATCGTTTCTCCTGAAGTCATGCAAGATCTTCGCGCAATGGCTTACAATCCAGTAAACACAAAGAGCAACAATGCTTCTGCTAACAATGACATTGCTGCTCCTGAAGCTTATCGTTCTAGCGTATTCACCAATGGTGGAGTACCTGAACTTTACGGCATCGGACTCATGGAAATGAATGAACTCGGACCAAACCGTAAGTTCACTCGTATCTTCAAAGAGTTCAGTGCTGGAGGTACTACTACTTCCCAAAGCTTCGTAGACGGTAACGACCTTGTTATCGGTCTTGATCGCACACGTGAATCTTTGATTCGTGCGGTTGCTACTGATGCAGAAAGCGGTTCTGAGTTTACTCTTAGCGCAGATGACCAATACAGCGTACGTCAACAAAAGATCGGATACTACGGATCTCTTGAAGAAGGACGCATGGTTATCGATAATCGTGTTTTGACTGGTATTATCATCGGATAAGACCAAAGGTCAAAAAATCTTATAAAGAACCCGCCCTCGTGGCGGGTTTTTTATTTCTATAAGGATTGATTTTTGTGTATAACAAAAGTATAATAGATATACTAAACATTTAAAAAATTATGCCTAGACAAAAGAAAAATACTACCGCAAAAGCTACAACCAAAAAATCTGCACCTAAGAAAAAATCAACAGCAAAAAAGCAAGTTGAAGACTTAAAAGTAGCAGATGGTAAAAGCGATAAAGAAAAAATCAAAAATCTGGAAGAAATACTTGGCGTTAAGAATGCTAATCCATTTGGCACACATGACTTAGAGGAATTAAAATCAAAAATTGACGGTATGACCATCACTGACCTGCAAACTTTCGGTATTCAGGTTGGCATTCTTCCTAGCGGAAATAAAATGATTTTAAAAAACAAAATACTAAAAGCTTTTAAAACTCATGAAGGAGCAGGCATGGGATATCATATTGGATATAATCGGCCCATGGTAGACCCTCAAAGTGAAGCTGCTAAAAATATATTAAAACTGTCACAGGAAGGATTTTAAAATGTCAAATATCGGCGAAATCGCAACAAGAATTTACGAGAATGAATTTGCTGATGCGCCAACTGAGCTGGAGAGAGAATTTAGAATAGAGTACATTTCAGGCTGGCTGGAAGCAAACATCGGGCAATTAAATAATTTAACCTACCAAAGTTTTGGCACGGGCACGACCTTCTTACAAGAAGAAGAAAATATTTTCACTCAGTTATACCTGAAGGACTACTATACTCGACAAGCTCGCTCGGTTTTGATGGGGTCAACAACAGGAGGTCTTGACTGGACAAGGTTAACCGAAGGAGATACGACTATTGTAAAGAATAATAACATTGATTTTGCAAGAGAGTACAAACAATTAGCAAAACTAGCTGCAGAAGAAATTAAAGATTTAGTTTACTCTTATAATTCTTATCAGGCGATGCCAAAACAAATTGCAGGAATTGATGGCGGTATAATTACTGGAGACGCAACTTAATGACTTCTTTTCTTTCAGATTCTGAAAAAAATGAACTAGGAAATGTATTTGATGATATACATGATACATTTGCGCGTGATATTTCAGTATTCCAAAGAGATAACGAAATTTTTGTTGCAACAAATGGGACGTATAATGCATTATACGCAAGAATACAAAACGCCCCTACTACTCGAGCAAAAGTAACAAAAACTACCGTAAAAGCTAGGATACTTTACGCCCAGCAACAATCTGAAATGGATTTGCCTGGATCAAGGGCTCAAGTAAATGTGCAAATGAGTGAGGGTTCAGTTCGCGTAAAAATTGACGAAGCAGGATACAAATTATTTACTCAAGCTTCAAAAATAGAAATAGACGGCGAAGTATTTCGTATCGTTAGTGATCCTGCGAAAGCTGGAATGTTTACTGTAAAATTTTACATACTATATTTAAAAAGGTCGGACTGATGGCTAGAATCAATATGAGAGGATTAAAGGCCGAAATTGCCGCAAAAGGGTACAAGATAGTTAAGCCTGCCGTTGAAGCTCGCGCAAAGCTAGAGCTAGAAAGAGCAAAAAAAGAATTATTAAATGACTTTAACGATCACGAAGTAACAAAAGAAATAGAAGGAGGAGCAGGAGCTAAAAATAGCTCTAACACACTTGGAGGCTATGGTAATCTATTTACATTTATAGGTTTTAGTAGTAGTGCAGATCCAATTTCACCAATCAGGAGCTTGCTGGCCCGATCAATAGAGATTAAGAGCCTGCGAAAAAAACCGAATCAATTGTCTTTTATATTAAAATTTTCTGTACCTACTAAAGAAGAGATCGCTGCAGTCACCCCAAGTCCATGGTCTACAGAAAGCTGGGTTAATGCAGTAGAAAGAGGAATGAGTGGATTAGGTAAATATTTATATTCAAATGATCCAAATCGTTTTATCACAAGTAGATCGCGCGGAGGTATTCAAGCGGAATTCGATATTAGGTCAGCACAAAGCTCGAGGCCAGCAGATTATATGACAGGTATATTAAAAAGGATGCTTAAAAATATAGAAAGTAATCTTAAAAGAATATGAAGCCACAGTTTGATCATAAAGTATTAAGTAGTTTTTATCTATGGTTTGATGATAGAATAACTAGATTTGCTGAAGCCAAAGAAACAAATATTAGTCAACAATTTTATTATTCTAGTGACTCAGTAGATGTTCCTTCTAATCAAGTTGCGTATTATAGTCCTGATCGTCAGTTTGTATCAAATGGGCTTGATGTATCCGATGGAGTATATATAAAAGGAGGTAATTTTGGAACTAGCTATACTTATATACAGCAGCAGCCAAATACAGCTACTGGGTTAATGATTGATCATGATCAGGGTCGCGTTATATTAAATGCAGAAGTTGGGACCGATCTAGAAATAAGTGGAAATTTTGATCGAAAGACTTTAAATACATATATAACTAACGAAAGCGAAGAAGAACTGCTATTAAACACCGATTTTTTATTGGCTGATCAAGATGACGCTACATTTTTGCAATCTATTAACGGATTAGGTTCTTTAAATTATACATTACCCGCAGCTTTTTTGAGTTATAACTCTAGCTTTAATAAGCCTTTTGCAATGGGTGGTATGCAGGATACTCGCAGCAATGTTCGGGCAGTGGTTGTTGGAAATGATAATTTTACGCTAGATGCTACATTATCATTATTTAGAGATTCTACTGAAACATGCGTTCCAATTTTTGAATTTGATGAGTTTCCATTTGGGGAATATTTTCACATCAAAAATCCGCCTTATGATTATAAAACGCTTTATGATTCAAAAATAGGGAATGGAGATTATATGTTTTTAGAAAAAGTAAATTGCAGCAAGCTTTTAGATACCGCCAGCTCCGCAACCAATATCCCGAAAAATATGAGAATTGGATTTATTGACTTTGAATTAAGCACTCCAAGATTGCCAAAGTCAGACATATAAAAAAAAGTTCTCTTTTAGTTGTTTTTGCTGTATATAGTTAAAAACATTTATTTATTATGGCTAGAAAACGTATTATCTATCAAAGCGAGGCCCTTTATGCAGGGTCGACTGGAGACGCAACACCGACACAAATCCATCGCGTACAAGACATTTCTCACTCAGTTGAAGTGACACGTACTGATGTTAATGAATTTGGTAAGTTAGCAGCTCTGAGTCGTGAAGTTATCGAAATCCCAACTGTATCATTGGACTTTTCTTATTATACGGTTGATGCAGTTAATGAAAGCACTATTGGTTTTGCTGTTCAAGGAATTGATAGCGTAACAACATCAGTGAATGCATTGTCTGGAATTTTAGCAGACAACAGTGCTGAGAAAAACTATTATATCCTTACTGTTGCTGAAGGCAATGATGCTACTCAAACAGAGCAATACAGCTCACAGCAACATGCAGCCAATGGTGTTATAGGAGTAGGTAATGGTTATCTTACCAGCTACACTTTTGACGCATCTGTCGGTGAAATCCCAACTGCTAGTGTATCAGTTGAAGCTTCAAACCTTCGTTTTGATACTACAAGTACTGGGTTTGCAAATCCTGCTATCGATTTTAGCGATGGCGAGGAAGTTGGCGGCACTACTATTGGTATTCCTAAATCAACTACAGGCAGCCTTTCTGCTGCAGCAATCCGCCCAGGAGATATCACCGTAGACTTTGGAGGAGACAAGCTTCAACAAGGTGGCGCTCTTCTTAACGGAATGGATGATATTGAAAGTAGTGGTGTCGCATGCGTACAAAGCGTAAGCCTTGACCTGCCTCTCTCAAGAACTCCATTACAATGCTTAGGTAGTGTATTTCCAAAATCTCGTGAACTTGATCTTCCAATCAATTCTACTCTTACTGTTAGTGCAAACCTTGCTGATATCAGCAGCGGTACATTAAACGGTCTACTTTGTGGAGACATCGAATCAAGAGACATCACGATCACCTTGAAGAATCGTTGCGGATCTGACACAAGCATGATTTATACATTCAAGGGAGCTACACTTGATTCTCAAAGCATGAGCTCAAGTATCGGAGATAATAAAACTGTTGACTTGACTTTCAGTACTCAAGTTGGTGGACCACAAGATACAAGTAACGGTATCTTTATCTCTGGTTCAGATTCTTAAAATCGTTCAATCTAGTTTATTCAAACACATTAAAGCTCTTGGGAAACCAAGAGCTTTTTTGTGTATAATATATTAGGTATGGCATATCAAAGGAATTTTTATGACGATCAATTCGTCATTATAAATAGCAATCAATTAAAAGGAGTTCAATCATTTGATGGCAGCTGGTCACTGCCAAAAAATAACATGACCGCTGCTGGTTACGAAAGTGTGGGTAGCGAAATTGAAGGTCAATTAATTGGTCAAGTATCAGTTGATAGAATAATTATTGATAGCAGCGATCCAATACCCGCGCTATTAGGCAGCTCAATAGATGGAGAATTAATCTATGGCCCAAATCAGGCGGCAAATAAATCATTTTATTTTGACGTCGGGTATATTGATTCATATAATTCATCATGCTCAATTGGGGAGATTGCAAGATCTAATTTTGGATTAACTGCATATGGAAACATTGGAGAAAAAGGATCTGCTTCCTCAGCTTCCTATAGCCCTTATACGCCAAAAGTAGCAACTGCAAATAGCATGACATTAACCACGTCATTTGGTGATACAAATGCCATACAAAGCTATAATTTAGATTTATCATTAGACGTTAATCCAATTTATAAAATAGGTAGTATGTTTATACCTTCTAAATTTGAGATTGCTACTCCTATTGTTATCACTACAAGTTTTGAAATATTCGCTAGTGAATATGAAATAAAAAATATTATGGATGGAGTATGCAGTAGTGATTTTGTGGAAAATTTAGCTATTAGTTTAAATGAAAAATGTAATGGCCCTGCAATTCGAACATTTACATTAGATAATGCAGAATTAATAGATACAAACATAAGCGCAGGAATTGGTGATAATTTGTCTATAAGTTTAGAATTTCAAAATTTATATAGTGATATTTCAACGTTAGTATCTGAAGTATTTTAATATGAGCGTTTATTATAAAAATTTAAAAACTATTGTAGACGGTCAAGTTTACTATGCTAATTCTGTTGATATGTCAGAAGGTGTTGAAATGCAAGATTTTGCCCCTATGGGAACCGCTAAAAGCTATAGCTTTCCAAGTAATAAACCAGAAGGCACAATGAACATGAATTTTTATGTTACTAGTTCTAGTGAAATATCAAAACTTCATGATCAACTCGGTCAAACTGGTTTTATTAGTTTAAGTGTCGGGCCATTTTCAGCAAGCCACGCATTAGTAAATTCATTTTCTATACAAGGAGAGCCAAATAGTATTTTACAAGCTTCAGCATCTTTTACATATTACGGGCAAATGAGCAAGGGGTCAACTCCAACCCAAAGCAATAATACTATTGATCCTGCACATGGAGCAGCATCTACAGTCTCTTTATCAGATGTCGGAATGTCAGATGTAGTCAGCTTTGATTATTCATTTTCTCAATCATACGAAGTACAGTACAGCTTGGGTAGTAATGAACCTTCCAAAGTAATTTTTAATGATGCCACAAAAGAAATGCAGTTGAGCGCTTTGATATCTGACGTCACTTTTTCAAAAACTAGTTTAACTGGGGCAAGCGAGTTGTGCAATGACGATTTAGACACCGAAGGCGTATATACCAGAGGTTTATCTATATCATTAAAAGATTTGTGTTCCAGTGTAATTGAGACATTAGAAATTGATGGATACCTAACGTCCAGAGATATAACTGCTGAACCTGGAGGAGAAGTTATTGAAACGGTTACTGTAGCAGAAAAATACGTGCCAAGCGGAGGTTGCCCATGAGTAGTTGTTATAAAAATTTTCCTATAATTGTAAATTACAGTGCTGGTTCTCCAGATAAAATTTTCTCTAACAGCGCTTCGCTATCCGAAAATTTAGATATTCAAAACGCAGAATCTCTTGGAGCAAAAGGCGCAAATACCGTTTTTACTAAAACTTTAACTCAAGGTGATCTTAGTGCAGAGTCTTATTTATATAATACAGATCTTTCTATATTTAATAATTTAAAAGGAGAAAATGATCAAGGGATTACTTTACAATTCGGTCCTTATACTTGTCCTGCTCCTTGTGTATTATCTTCTTTATCTATTAATATAAGCCTAGGAGAGCCTATCACTGTTGATAGAAGCTTTAATTATTTTGGCGGAATTACGACTGCTGCAGCACCTACCCCGACTGTTCCTAATCTAGAGCCGATTATACCAGAAAATATATCTTTAAATGGTTTTGATTCATTGGGTAGTTTAAGTAACATACAATCAATATCATGGGAATTTTCACAATCATATGAAACATATTATTTATTGGGAAATGCAGTTCCCAAAATAGTATTTAATAATGGTCAAATAACAATGAATGTACAAGGAGAAGGAATATCCAATGCACTTACAGCTAGTAATTGTGCTGTTCCTGCAAGGACTTATTCTATTGATGTCTATGATTGTAACGGATCAAATGCTGGATCTTTGTCAATCTTAGGTTATGCTCAAAGCAGAACTTCTTCTGTTTCTTCCGATAATGACGAACAAAACTCCGTATCTATTATACAATATTTATAATTGAAAAAATATATTTTTATAATTATTATAATATAGGTTATGGATCAAGGTAAATTAAAGGAATTATTAGAATTTCAGATAAATAGGAACATTATTAATTTATATAAATCTTTTTTGATTATTCTTGAAGATATTCAGGATGAACATCAAAGTAATTTTGATAAATTAAAAAACGCAATCCCAGAAAATAATGAGTTAATAGATCAAGCAAATTATTGGGACGAATCAAAAATGGAATACATAAGGAAAAAAGTTCTTGATCAAGGAAACAATACTCAAAGAGAAATATTGAGTCATTTAGAAAAATTTGATCTAACAATTAATTAAGGAATAAGGCTATGGCAAAAGCAAAAAAACGTGAATTATACAGTTTCGATATTCAAATAGAAGAAGAAATCGAAAAAGAAGTAACAAAAGAAGTAGAACGCAAGAATGACAAAGGTGAAACTGAAACCATCAAGGAAGTTACAAAAGAAATAAGCAAGCAAGAAGTTCCTGTAAAGATTTTTTTAAAAAAGCCTACCCGAACTCAAGTTGAAGATGGAGACATGTTTTATAGCGTATGGCTTAATAAATATATTAAAATGGGATTATTGACACGAGCGATGCTCGCGAAAAAACAACTTGATATCGGGGGATCTCTTAACGAAGAAGATAAATTAAATTATGCCAAGCTATATTTAAAATTATTTGAAAAACAGCAGAATGTTATTCGATATAGCGCCATCGATTCTGCTGCAATGACAAATGACGAGCAGGAAAGGTTAGATAAATCAGTTTCTGATCTTTCTGTTATTCGTAAAGAACTTGCTGACTTTGAAGCCGCACAAGCTTCGATTTTTGATCACACAGCTGACGTTAAAGCTCGTAACAAAACAATTACTTGGTTTTTATTGCATCTTGGATATTTTATTAAAGGAGATGGTGATGATGATTCAGCATCCCCTTTGTTTCCAGGAACTGATTACGAAGAAAAATACGATAGCTATCAAGAACTAGACGAAGAGCAAGATGAAATTTTTGTAAAAAGTATTGATCGGTTAAGTACGATAGCTACTATTTGGTACATGAGTGGCATTCAGGAGCAGCAAGAATTCGAAGATGTTTTAAAGCAAATGCAAAAACAAACTTCTATTGACACTAATATCGAAGAAGCTTTAAATGAAGCCAAGTCCGAAGCTAAGTCCGAAGCTAAGTCCGAGGCTAAAGACAAACCAAAAACAGAAGCTAAAAAACCAGAGCCTAAAAAATCAGAGCCTGCTCCAAAAAAAGACGAAGCGCCTCAGCAAGATTCTGACGACAAAAAAGCTTCAGAAAGTTAATTAAATTTAGGGGCTTTTATGGCTAACCAGCCCCCAGAAGATTCGACATTAAGAAAAGTATTAACTGATGTCATACAAGGATATTCCTCTCTTGAGCATAAGGGAGAGTTAGCTTTTGTTAAACATTTTGGAAGCAAAGAGCAACAAGAGCTCGAAGTGCATTACGAAAATACATATAAAAAAGCTCAAGATTATGGATTGCCTACAAAAAAAGAAGCACTGCAGTTTATAAAAGATGAAGGACTGTGGAGTGATGAAGAAGAAAACGAATTAAATTCCAACAAAAGTTATTTAAAGAACCTAAAGGATACGAAAAAAAACCTCGTAATTCCTAGTCAAATAGTCGGCATCAAAAAAGATATTGAAGAAGTCGAAGAAAAAATTTTTACAGCGAAATCAAAAAGAAATTCATTAATAAGCGAGACCTGCGAGCGTTATGCTCAAAATAAAAGCAATGATTACAGTATTTATATATCTTTTTATAAAGATGAAAAATGTACTGAAAAACTTTTTAACGATAATGAATTTGATGAATTAACTAAGCAAGAAATCTCTGAATGGTTTAGCGCTTATTTAAATGTAACTGATCATTTAAGTATTAATAATATTAAATATTTATCTATAAGTAATATATTTTCTATGTACTACAATTTATTAGGCGCAAATAATCTATATAAAATGATTGAAAAGCCTGTATATGATTTTTCTTTTTATCAGTTAAATTTATTGAATTATGCAAAGGTATTACATTCTATCATCGAAAATCATGAAAAAATACCTGAACATATTAAAAAAGATCCTGATGAATTATTGAATTACGCCGAAAGCGCAAGCAAAAATAAAAATATGGTTAACAAAAGCCGTGATAGGCAAGGTTATAGCGTAGTGGGAGCTTCGAATGAAGATATGAAGCAGATGGGGGTACAAGATGAAGCTTCTGTGAGCTTGCATGATTTAGCAAAAAAAGGTGGATCATTAACCATAAAAGATTTTCAAAAATTTAGTTAAATTTAGTGTATATACCAACAAGGTAATATGGCTTTAGGTAGAGGAAATATAGAAATTGATATACGCGGTAACGTAGATACCGCAGGTATTGCGCGTCAGGTTACCGCAGCTGAAAAGCAGATTCGTCCTCTTAATATAAGTTTAAACGATAAAGGGTTTAGGCAGCCATTGGGTCGAATTAGTGGCGACATAGCTGAATTTCAAAAATCTTTAGATGCTTCCGTAGCTCGTACTCTGGCATTTGGTGCTGCAGTAGGCGTAATTAACGCAGTATCTGATGGCTTTAAATCTCTAGTGCAAAGTGCTGTAGAGGTAGAAAAAGCATTAACTGATATTAATGTAATTTTAAATTTAAACAGTGGTGGTCTGCAAAATTTTTCTGATCAATTGTTTGATGTAGCAAAAAATACAGGTCAAAGTTTTCAAACTATAGCAGAAGCAGCCGTAGAGTTATCACGTCAAGGCTTAGGGGCGGAAGAAACGCTGTCAAGAATAAATGACGCCATGATTCTAACAAGGCTTTCTGGTATGGATGCTGCAAAATCAGTAGAAACACTGACTGCTGCCATTAATAGTTTTGGAGATACCGCTTTGACTACGACTAGCCTAGTAAATAAGCTGGCTAGTGTTGATGCTGCTTTTGCCGTAAGCACCGAAGATTTAGCCAATGCGCTTGCTAGATCTGGAGCTAGCGCTCAAGCTGCTAAAGTTGATCTTAATGAATTATTGGCTGCTGTCACTAGTGTTCAGCAAATAACTGCTCGTGGCGGTTCTGTTATTGGTAATGCTTTTAAAAGTATTTTTACAAGGCTTCAAAGATCAGGAGTTAGAGAAGCTTTAGAAGAAATTGGTGTCGCAACTACAGACGCCGCAGGAAATATTAGAGGAGCGCTAGATATTTTACAAGATTATGCAACTGTATATGGCACTTTAACAGACTCCCAAAGAGCTTATACAGATGAATTAGTCGCAGGAGTATTTCAAATCAATAATTTGCGAGCTTTAGTAAAAGATTTAGGTAGTGACTACAGTATTTACCAAAGAGCTTTAGAGGAATCAAATGGCGCAACTGATCAAGCTGTACGTAGGAATGAAAAACTACAAAAAACATTATCTTCTTTAATTAATGAATCAGCAGCAAACGCAAAAGAATTAGCTTCTTCGCTCGGCGAACTTATAGCTACCCCTGGGCTAGAAAATTTATTAGAAATTTTTAATTCAATAGCTGGTGCATTACGAGAATCTCTAGATCCAGAACAAGGATTTAGTTTAATAAGAACTATGTTTGATTCTATAGGAAGGTTTATATCTGGCCCTGGGCTTGTTATCATAGGAGCTGCTTTTATTAAATTATTTAAATTTATTACCCAGCAAAGTTTAAAAGCAGTACAAGAAGTTTTTAAAATTGGTAGTGCAGCAAATAAAGTTGCTGACGCAGAAGCAAAGATTGGCTTTTTATTAAAAAATAATCGTACATTATACGAAGCTATTAGTAACGAAGCTTTGACACACGAGCAGCGCGAAGAGTTAGTTTTGCAAACCATTAAACAACAAAATAGAGCTTATGAGCAGCAACAAGCTTTGATATCCAGGCTAGCAAAAGCTAGGACTGTACAATCAGCAGTAAATGTAACTTCTAAAGCGCAAGGGTTTATCCCTAGAGCGTCAAAAGGTTATATGCCACATTTTGCAGAAGGAACTGATTTTTCTCCAAATAAATTGCGTAAAGGAAAAGAAAAAGCAAAAGCTAGCGGTTTCATACCAAATTTTTCTAGCGAAATTGAAGGCGCTATTCATGCTGAAAAGAGCGCTATATCTGCTGGAGTAGGAGGGGCATCAAAAAGCGCAAAGCCAAAAGTATTAAAGAATTTTCCAATGGGCGGTGGTAAGCGACAAACTATCGTTGCAAATACTGACGAAGTTATTGTTCCACGTTTTGGTGGTGGAACAGGTTCAGCAATATTTAATCAAGAAATGATTAAAAAAGCAGGCATGCCAGGTGATGCAATACCAGTGTCCAATGGATATATTCCAAATTATGCTCAGTCTAAGCTACAAACAGATAAAGTTTTTCAAGATTTATTAAGTGATTTTCAAGGTGTTGATGTTGATGTGCAGAGAGATATGTCTGGATTCGGCATGTTAACCGCAAAAGGAAAACGAGGAAACTTGGAAACTACCAGAAAGCCAGGGTTTTCAAGAGAAGACAAACTAAAAATTATCGACAGCATTGGTGGCTCTAAATTAAACAAAGATGATAAAAGTTTTTTACTGACAACAATCGGCGGAAAAAAGAAAACTAGATTTTCAAATATACCAGCGCAAACTATAGAATCTGCAGATCCAGAAAAAATTAGCGGAAAAGTAGGCGCATTAAACAATTTAATTAATCCGCATATAGCTGATGCAGTTGCAGAAGTGGCAACAAATATATATACTCGAGTATTAGGCGATGAAGTAAGCGCTCAAAATTTAGTTAAAAACGTTCGTGCTTCAGCTAATGCTGATCAAGGAATAGTTTCTAAAGGAGCTCAAGGAGCTATTTTTGAATCTGCTATACGGCTTGGTTCTAAAGAGTCAGCTAAAAATCTAGCCAAAGATGATAAAGATGCTATTTGGGATTTTGAAGAATCAAGCGCAATGAGTGCAGATTTAAAAGCTCTGTTCTTTCCTACTTCTAATATTTATAAAGCAGACGCAAAAAGAACTGGAGATCAAAATAATTTAAGGGAAGTTGTTGATAAAGCATATAAAGCTGATTTCTCAGATCAACTGCGAGAAATTTACGCCCGCAATTGGTCCCCTATTGTTAGTGCTGCAGCTAAAGTGGCTCCATCAAAACAAAAAACAGAAAGAAAAAGGACGGGCACAAATTTAGCGGGCGGTTTTATTCCTAATTTTATTACTAGCATTCCTGATGATGCAATAAGACCTTTTCAGGCTTCAAAAGATTTTTTCATACCCCCAAAAGAAAACGACAGTATTAAAACGGAAAAAGTAAGCGTACTTGAGCCAGGAGAAGCTCGCCTTGGCAAGGGAAAAGCTGGCGGGCAAAGAGCAGATGGGAGGGATGTATTTCAAGCGCTAATTGATATTGAATATGATAGAAGAAATATCGAAGAATTTGAGAAAATATCAAATCCAATTGCAAATAAATTAATTGATGGAAATGTCGAGTGGTTAAACAAAATAGAAAAAACTTCCTCTAAATTAATTGATAGAAATTTAGCTGATCCATCAAATATACAAGGTATACAAACTCAAGTTAGTAATTTGCAATTAATAAAAAAAGCTAAATCAAAAGGAATCAAAGCTCAAGATATAGTTGCAGGAAAAAGCGCAAAAGGAACCGCAAAGCAAAAAAAATATTGGGAAAAATACCAAACAACCATAAAAAACGGGAAATTTAAAGACCAAAAATTTATGGAAAAAGGAATCCGAGATAAAGTTAAAGGTGCCATAGGGGAGTATGCAGCAGCAATAAAAGAAGGCACGACAGTTAATACTAAAAATTCTTATTTTGACTTAGTAAATGGTAAAGAAGTCAAGACAAAGAGAACGACTCCTGCTTCAAATTTACTCAAGAAAGGTGCTAATGAATACTTAAAAACTCTTTCTGAAAAAAATAATCTTTTTAACCAAAGAACTGACAACAAGAAGCTGAATAAAATTACTGTGATTATGCCGAGAGACGGTAGCGTTAATTTTCAAGCGGCAGATGGATTCATACCAAATTTCTTTGGTGATAAAATTGGCTGGAAAATTGATAAAGCCAAAGGTGACTATGCTATTACAGGAAGCAATTCTAAGCTAAGCGGTTTCAGTAGTTACCTCAAAGAAGTGTCTGAAAAAGATTCGAAAATAGTTAGCCCAAGGGCTGCAGAAATGTTTGAAAAACGAGTCAAAGAAGTTAACGCACAACATTTAAAAGATAAAGAAGAAACTTCAAGAAGATCGCCTATCGGTTTTGGTAGGCAAGGAGCAAAACATTATGCAGCGATGGATGCTGTATCCAGAAGAGAGCGAAGCGTTAGTACAAAAGGATTATTTATCAAAGATCTTGGCAAGCATGTCAAGCAGTATAATAAACATGATATTTTCGCAGTAGATAAGTTTGGCTCGTATGATTCTTTTTTTGGTGAAGGTTATATTCCAAATTTAATTAATAGACCATTAACTACTAAAGAACCAACTCAACCAAGAAAACTAGACCTTCACTGGATTAGCTCAGTTGAAAGTAGTGGAACATCAGAATTAAGAAGAATATACAAAGATATAGAACAATCCGCAAAAGTAGGAAAACCCTATACTCAAATTGATGCTGGATTTGTAGTTGGACCTAGAATACCAAAAATCTTAGTAGAAGGCCACAAGCTTTTAAATAAAAGTAGAGCTAGCGGAAAAAACATTCCAAAAATGAAGCTGAATGGAGTGATGACTCCAGGTGACATAACCAAGTATATTTATCGGAATAAAGAAAAGTTAGCCGCTGGTGATAAATTCACTACAAAGGCAGATTACATGCCAGGAGAAGAAAAAGAGGTTGAGAAATACCTCAAAATCATGGGCTTGAATCCATCATCTTTCAATAGCGTAGATTTAGATGAAATACAAATGTTTAGAAATGGATTTGCTGGAGGTTTTATACCTAATTTTGCAAACCAAGTATATGATAAAGATAAAATTCAACCACAAGAAGCTGGAGAAATTTTACAAAATATTTTATCCAACAAAAAAAAGAAAGATTTACTTATTGGACCGTCTGGAGTTGGTAAGTCAACCTTAGCTGCAAAATATGGTGAGTTTATAAAAAGCATTGAAGATGCTAAGGAGGCTAGCTCTTATACAATATTATCTGGAGCAGGAAAAACAAAAGCTGGTGGAATGTCTCCAGCATTATTAAAAATTATTGAGGCTGTTAATGGTTCTGGCGGCAAAGTATCTTACCTTTCTGCGGATGATAAAACCATAGAGGAAAGAAGAGAAAAAAGAATTTCTAAACCGCTTAAAGGTGATCTACGTTCCGAAGGCCAATTAAAAGGCACACGATTCGCGCCTAAGAATCAACCTGATTTTGCAAATGTAGTTAAAAGAGCTGCTAATAGATTCGAAATTATTAATGCAGCTCAAGGTGTTATTCCAAATTTTGCACTTAGTAATTCTATGATAGAAGGTTTGCGCGCAAAGCTTCGTCCAGGCAGTGGAGCTACAGAAGCAGAAAAAAAGAACGCAAGAAAGATACTAGACAAAGAAGAGCGCTCAACATCATTTATTAAAGATGCAGCAATAATTGATGACCTTCAGTTCTCTAAAAAACAAGTACAGGGAGCGATAGCAGATGTTACTGAAAAAAGAAATTCACTTAATCTTGATTCACAGCCAATTGCTATTGAACAAAAAGATATAACAAAATTCGCAGAAGAATATATTAAAAAAGTAAACAGAGCAAAACGCGCTTTTACTAACGAAAAGTTATTTGGTACTCCTTTAAGCACGAGCGAAATCAGCATGGCCTTAAAAGGTCAAGGTGGATATCAAAGAGGCAAATACATACCAAAACATTTTAAAAACATGGCTGACGGATATATTCCAAATTTTGCCAATTTTGTTCCTAATTATGTTATGCCGCAAAGAGATTTTGCAAAATTTAGCGTAGCTATAGCTAGGTTTAATAGAAAAAATTTAATAACACCGCCATTAAAAGCGTTAGATTCAAGAGAGTTAATAAAAATTCCAAAACGGAATCCAGAAGTAGCTAGAGAAACGGTTGAAAATGTTAGACAATTCATTAGTTCTGATGAATACCGAGCTTTAGATCCAGGAATCCAAAAAGAAGTTCAAAAGCACTATAATAAAATTGCCATTAGAACTGGAGTTAGTGATGCAAGTCGTCCATTTACTCGACATTCAGATCCAAATTTTGAAGGCAGAATTGCTGCCGCTAAAGGCCTGATTCCTAATTTTGCTAATGAATTACAAGAAGCTATAGTCAGAGAAGAACAAGCTTTAAAAGATCAAGGTTCAAGCGCTAAAGTATATGTTGATCAAGATAATAGATTAAAAGATCGTAAAAATCCAATGGGCCTATTAGTTGCGAATCGTAGAGATGAACCAGGCGGTGGATTTCAAGGAGTTAATCGAGCAATGTCTATGGGAATGAATCCAAAGGTGCATGGAATGGCAAGTGGGTACATACCTAATTATGTAGCAGGAGGAGCGATTCAGTCAACTAATTTTGATTCAAGTGGTTTTAAAAAACTTACAGAGCAAACACAAAAAGCCGCCAATCAAGCAAAAATCGGAGCTGACAAGATCAGAGATCTCGGAAAAGCTGCTGGAGATACAGGTGAAGCAAGTGATAATAGTATGGGCAGATTACTCGCCTTTTCAATAGGGCTTTCTACAATAGAGTCTACCTTAGCGCAAGTTGGAGGACCAGCGTTTGAAAATTTTTCATTACAGGCTACTCAAGCTAGCATTGCTGTTGCCGAGTTAGGCGGAAATTTAACACAAGCTCTATCAAAACAGCTGGGATCTTTGGGGCAAACACTATCATCTAAAAAAGGACTTGGCGGAGTGGGTGGTTTACTTGGTGGTCTTGGAAAGACTGTTGGTAGATTAGTCCCAGTAATTGGACCTTTAAGTGTAGCAGGTGGTTTACTTTATGACGCCTACGAAAATGGTGCATTTAAAACGCTTGGCTTATATAATAAGCAAAAGGAATTGATTAAATCAACCACTCAATATACAAAAACGCTGGAAGAACAACAAAACAAACAAGCTCAAAGTATAGAAAAAGTAGATAAATTTTCTGTAGTCCTTTCAAAGCTTGGCAAAGCCGCGCAAGAGGGAAATATAGATGCTTATGGAAAATTTTTACAAGAGCTAACTGAACAAGCTGGAGAGCTAGACAATATTGATCCAACCGCATTCCGCGAATTGCTTAATAGCGCAGGAGATGCTAAAAAACTTAATGAAGCGACACAAGCATTAAAAGACTTAATTAACCAAGGAAGTCAACTAACAAACTTTCAAAAAGATTTTGCAGATTTAACTAAGGAAATTGCTGAAGCTGACGGAGACTTAGATAAAGTTAACGCTGGCAAAAAAATACAAGAAATTGGGAAAACATTAGTTAGTGGTTTAAATCTTGATCAAATGAAACAATTAGTGGGGGGGCTTGCTGATTTTGATGGTAGTTCTCAAGATTCCGCTAATACTCTCCTCAAGTTACAAAGTGTGTTTGGTAATTTAGATAGTGAAACAAAAAGCTATATTAGACAAAACGAAGGGCTGAGTAAATCATTGCTTTTATCTGTTAAATCACAAGCTGGTTATAAAGTTGCGGCAGATAATTTAACCCAAGCATATATTAAAGCCCGAAGTCCAGTTCAAAATTTAAATGCAGAATTTTCAAAATTAGCTCTTGCCATTGATAATTCAATTAAGAATATAAGAGCTTCATTTAGTACTTTATCAGAAGTTGGGAAAATAGAGGCAGAATCTAGAACAAAAACATTAGAAGCAACTTCAGTAGTAACTCCACAGGCTTCAGCTCAAGGGCAAGCTATTGCTGATCTTGCAAGAGCTCAGCAAGAAGCTTCGCAAGATATTAAAACATCATTGCAGTCCTTTGCTTCGGAAACTATTAAAAGCGCAGAAAAAAATAGTCAAGTACTAAAAGGTCCAATTAAAACCTTAGTTGACGGGATAAAGTCTGGCGATGTTAATTTAAATGCTGCAATATCATCTTTACGAGAAATTCAACAAACTGGCAATGCCGAACAAAAAGATTCTGCAACAAAAGCTCTTGATACAATTCGTGGAGCTAATCAAGAATTCATAAGTTCTCAAAAAGTAATCGATGCTACTTTGAGAGCTCAATTGCAAGAATCGGCAATTCAGAGCGCTATATTCAGAAGAGAAAATCAATTAAGCGAAGGCCAACTAAAAACACTAATTGAATTTAATAACGCTTCAAAAACAAATCTAGAAAGATTATCAGGCTTAAAAGAGTCTATTGATTTAGTTCGCGAACTAGGCGGAAATGAAGATATTTTAGCAGAACTAAAAGCAGGTAATCGTCAACGGTCAGAATTAGAAAACCTAGAAGCTGCATTTTCTAAATTTACTGGGCAAGCTTTTGACGCAATCAATTTAGATGATCTAGAAAGTCAAGTAGATAGTTTCATTGCTTCTGATCGATTTTCTGAATTAGACACTAAGACCCAGAGCTTGGTGGCTGCATTGACTGGCGCTTTTGATAAAATTAATAAATTTGAATTACAAGATAAAGGAGTATCTTCTGCCGAAGATGTTGGGGCAGCTAAAACCATTAGCACACCAGATGAAGCTATTAAATCTTTAGCAACTGAATTTGAAACATTTTCTCAAACATTAGCAACAGGTTTAAAATTAGATCCTGAATCTATCAAATCATTATCTTCAACAGAAAGCATTCAATCTATCGCAGAAAGTATTAAGTCAACATCTGAAACAAATCAACAAAATCTAGCTAAAAACGCTGAATTGCAAAAAGCGCAAACTGAAGCCTTAATAACTGCTGCATCTAAAATAGATAGTAGCGGCAGCAAGTTAGATAGTGCTGCAGGTGCCTTACTTGAGGCTGCAAAAACAATTAGAGCTACCTCAGGCACTTCCGCTTCTGGTTTTGTACCTAGTTTTTCGGCTAATTCTCAAGCTGTCACGCGAGCAATAACAACAGAAAGAAACCTGGGAGGAAAGCCTGTCGTCGATTATAATTCTGCAGTAGGAACTTATGTAAGAGATGGAAATACTCAACCTAATTTTGCTGCTGTAAAAAGAGATCATCCAGAAGGCTTAAAAAGAGCTGCTGAAAATTCAAAGACCTTGCAGGGTATGGCTGCATCTCGAGGTTTTGTTCCAAATTTCTTTGGTAGTGCTGCTGGAGTAGATTTTACTGGAACAGGTGGTAATTTCAATCAATCATTTGAGCCCACAAGAGAACAAATAATTGCAGGCAACTCACAAGAAGCGCGAGAAGCTTTAGAAGAAAAAGGTTATCAAGCCGCTATTAGCGCAGCAATCATTGGAAACACTGGAGCTTTTGATAAATCTTTATTTTTAGGTTCCGCAATGAGATTACCTTTTGATAGAAAGCCGTGGAGGAAAATTTTAAATACCAATGAATACGCCAAAAAGTTTTACAATTCTGTTTATAATGCTGAACAGCCTAGTTTTAGCGGGGCTGATAAAATTTATACAGAATCCACAAAACAATCTTTCGAAAATTTACAAAAAAGCTTTTTTGAATCAATGGAGAAAGAATCAAAATTGGGGAATCTATGGGATGTTGTTCTAGAAAATAAAACTACCGCGAGAAAAGAATTTAAAAAATATTTTAATCAAAACAAAAAACTATTTACCAGCTTTGATTTATCAAAAGATGCTTATGACAAAAATGTATATCAAACAATGTCTCCATTGTATAATCTTCGGGATCAAATCAATAATGCATATCTTCATAATGCTATTGGTACAGTCGCAGGGCCACTTGATAAAGTTCCACGGTTAAAATCTGGACTGGAAAATCCATATAGTTTTAAAATACCAGTAACAAATGGCGCTTCATTAGCTTATGTACCAGCCGTGACAAGTCTTTATAAACAAAATTTTGTTTCAACGGGAGATTATTCAAGAGTGCCAGGTTTCGCAAAACATGTTTTACTTAAAAATGTAGCAGATAAAATACAAGATATTCATTACCGTGATGATTTAGTTCTTCCATATGATATAAAATATAATTTAAAAAATGAGCAAGGAGAAACTATATCTCCTACAGCCTTTTTAGATATAGACGTAACACAAGGGCGAAAAAATACTTCAAGTATCCGCGACCAACAAAATAAAATTACTGAATTAGATACTTTAGAAAGGGTCATACAAAATAAAATTTCTGCTAACGATCAATACATAGAAAAGAAAAAGGGTGATCTATACATGCTTAAAAATCCATTAATTGATCCTGATTCAGGCTTAATGCCAGTAGTCACGCCACCAGATCAAATTAAAAAATTAGAAAGCCATATAAAAGATGTTCAGGATCAAAAAACGATTTTCCAATCGCAAATTAGTAAACATAAATTAGCAAAAGAATATATACAAAAAAATCTAGAGTACGCGCATAAATACAAAAACATACCTAACGAACAATTTGCAACCAATCCTATATATTTAAATGATAGCGGTAAGGAGCAAAAACTCAAAAGCTGGTCTTCGAGTAAAAAAAATAGTTCGATCAATAATTTATCTACATGGTTTCATGGCCTGAAACTTACTACTTTAAAAGAAAATAATTTTAAATCTTTAATTAGCGGATTTAAAGAAAATGTCTTTAACACAGAATTTAATAAAAATAATTCTGAAGCGAAAAAATTTATAGAGACTGCATATAATACAGTATTACCTACCGCACTTAAAAATCTTTCACTAACCCCAAAAGAAGATTACAGCCAAGCTGTACAAAACACTATCGATGAGATTAAGAATTATAAATTAAAATCTCCTGTAATGGTAGAAGAATTAAAATCTGCAAAAACTGAAAGACAGAAAAAAACTATCGAAAAAGATGCAGCAAGCAGCGCAAAAAGTCAATTAGAGTCTGACACTGCTATTGCAGAATCATATTCAGAAGATTTATTTCCTCAAACTTTCGCAGAATCTTTAAAAGAAACTGAGACAATAATACAAGGTCAAGAAAAATCAAGTGATCTTTTAGATCTATTTCATAATGCAATATTAGGGAGATCCGCAGAATCTGAATATGCAGCTGCTAATGCAAACATTGGCGAAATTGCTGAAAGATTTGCAAGGCAAAAGTCGATGGCAGAACAGGCGACATCAAACAAGAAAGCTTTTATAGAAAATCAAATCAAAGGTAGAAAAAACGTACTGCCAAGATATGAAAAATTCGCAGGCAATAGAACAACACCTCAGCAAAAAAAATCTGCAGAACGAGCTGAAATTTTGAAAAGAGAAATTAGAGCTATCGAAAAACATGCGGAAATTTATGACAATAGTGATGCAATAAAGTATATAATGTTTGAGGATATGCGTAGTCCATTATTAATGGATGGTAAGCCTATATATCCTATGATTCCTACTGCCCCAGATGATTATGCTGAAAGATTCGAGAAGTATGAAAAAATATTTGAACGCTATCAAAAATATAAAGATAGCGGTAGCTTCTTAAAATTAAATCCAAACAATCAATTTGCAAATCAGCCATGGTCGGAAGATTACGCTAGGATTCATACGGGAACGTTTTTAGATCAATTCTCTCAACAGAATTATGATCAAAGAGTTGAAACCTTAAAAAGATTAGGTGCTGATATAAAACTAAGAAATTCAGACACAAATCCGTTTTTTCAACTAACCCAAGAACAAGGTCGTAACGACTTTTTAGCAAACCTTAAAAATTCAGCCACAACTCTCCCTGAAAAATATCTGTATGACAGAATAGGATTTTTAGTAGCCAATGAGTGGGTGGGTGATGTGGCTAAATTTGGAGTAACTGAAAAATTAAGCCCTACATTTAAAAAACTTCAAACAATCGGCATGCCACTTTTACCTAATGCGGAAACAAATTATATACCACAAATAAAATTAATATCCGCAGAAAGAATAGATGGAGGTCCTGGAACTCAAGAATATTCTGGGCCAGTGGTATCAGAACTTCTAACGCGGGAAGTAATGACTGAAGCAGCAAAATTACAACAAGCAGCATTTTACGAAAAAAATAAGAAATTTTATGAAGACGCAGGTATTAAATTACTTCCTGAAATGCTGGCTGGTAAAAAAATTGAATTTAATAAATATCCTCAATATTTAGACTGGCTAGCTGAAAAGTCTGGTTCTGGATTTAAAGTTAGTTCATTTGTTAATCAAATGCTAAACGATACAGAAAGCGTCGCAAATTTTGATTCCTGGAGAAACAAATATGTTAGTGATGATTTTACTTCTGATAAGTCAACTGTAAAAAGACTTTCATTATATGATGAGTATGGAGCAATTCGTACAAGCGATCCCGTGTTGCAAAAAAATGAAGTAGTGAAAAGATTTTTTCAAGCCGAGGAGATTAATCCATTTGCATTTATTGATGGCGATAACACTACTCCATTTGGTGCATTAAAATTTGCAATGGGAGATCAGTTAAAGCATGGCAAGAATGTAAATTTTGAAGAGAATTTAAGAGATACAAGTGATCCATTAGCAGCCCTTAATATACCAAAAATAGAAAGTGTATCTGTATCTGCTGGCAGATTCATTAATAATGCATATGACGAAGCTGGAAATATTAAAAATATTTATGCTCCATTTGGATACACAAAAGAACACGCCGTTGATTCTCCTGTAGGTGCCGCAGCTAGTGATCCTGATATTGTCACAAGATTAGAAGAAGCTTTAAAGGCATATAAAACACAAACAACAAATGAAGGAAACGTTAACGCTCGTGGATTTGTTCCAAATTTCTCTGCTGTAGCTGGAGAGATTATCGCTTCCAAAGCTGCAGGATACAATACCCCAGTCACATCTTCTCAAGTAAAAACTATGAGTATTCCTGGAGTTGGCAAGACGGCTTATAATACTCAGGAATCAGTTTTTAAATTACCAGGCATGACTCAACCTTTTATTGCGCCACCGAGCGACTCCGATGCAGCTAAACCATATAAACAGGAAGTACAAAAGAAATTTAATTTCAACCCTTATCAAAAAACTGCTGCTGATGGATTTATTCCTAATTTTGCCAGGGGTATGGATTTTACTGATTTTGAATCTGCAGTCTCAGCATTCAGAACTGTTACGAATGGATTTGGCAAGCATATATCTTCTTTTGGAAAAGTTATTAGCAGTTTAGATTTTAAACAGTTTGCCACTGCATCAAGTGAAATTCAACAAGCAGCAAAAACATTTTCAGCACAATCAGATAACTTTAAACAAGCGGCAGAAAAAATTAGAAGTAGCGCAGATAAATTCAGCAGTCAATCAGCTCAAGCTCCTGAAATAAATCTTGGCGGATTAAATAGCGCAGTTGCTAAATTTAGTGGGGGTATCACGCGCTTATCAAATAAACTGGATAAAAAATTACAAGTTGATGCGGGATCAATTAATACTGCATTAGACAAATTAACAACTGCATTAGGAAAAATACAGGGTAGCATTCAAGTAAAAGTACCTGATGTCAATGTTAATGTACAAGGAAATGTATCTAGCGCTGTTAGCTCGGCAATAAAATCAGAAATACCTACCGCTGTCAAAAACGCTTTGGATAGTGCAAATATAGAAGGCTTAGTGCAAGATAAAATAAGAGAATTCATGCAATAATTTAATTAATTTTTTAATGATATAATTATATAATATATATACCATGGCTACCTCTGAAAAACCGCAAAAATTAGAATTCAATAATGTGATTTCTATGGGGGTATCATATTCATGGGAGAATATAGCAGGAGAGGGTAATGTAAAACCATGCGCGGATTTAAATAGAGGAGCGAATCTAGTAAAAAGAACAAAAAATGTTTCACTAGATGTATTAAATTTAGATTTATCAAATGCTGGTGATTCAGTCATTAATTTCATGGCTAATAACCAGTCGAAATATGTTGCTGGAAATTTAGTTGATATACACGCCAATGGCGTATACGCAGGAAATGGCAAGCTGACAAATTATTCGATTAAAGAAGGCGGGCAAAGTAACGCTGTTGTTACTAATTTAAATTATGAAATGGTAAATGGCGGGCCTGACGATACAGAAGATTTAGACGAACAAGAAGATCCAATCGAAAGGTCAGAAACTATCACAGTATCGAGAGATATACTAGCACATTCTTATACTGTTGAGCATACATATTCAGTAAATTTTGGTAATGAATTTGATTTAGTGACTGATCATCCTTCATATGCTAATGATCCAAATTATGCAAGCGTTGAAGCAAGGTTGACTTTAGCTAATGATGAGGCAAATAAAGCTCTGAATTTAGAGCTAATAGATTACACTGATTATATTGACCTTGGCGGATTCGTAACTGAAAACGGTTGGGACGAAAAAATGCTTGAGTTAAATTGCATGGGAGCATTTTCAACGCATTCCGAGACCAGAGATTATATTAATGGCAATTACTCGCAAACACATACGAGAATTCTTAGATATACTGGGCAAGATATCAATCCAAGCGATACAGAACCATATGAAATCGAATACACGATGTCTTTTGAGAGCAGAGAATTTGAGGAAGATAAAATTTGTGCAGTTGCTATAATGGAGGGTACTATTAGAAGTACCGCAAGTGAAGCATTTGGGAAATGTGGTAATAGTTTAGGGACTGCTGATGCTGCTCAATCTGGATATGATAATTTCGTAACAAATGGAACAGCAAAAGGAGTCTTAAAAAATTGGTTTGATACAATAGCTCCTAGCGCAGGAGTAAATGAATCACTAAATAATGTTATGGTAAATGCTTCTACCAAAGCTTGCGTACCTAATGTACAAAAAGGCAATGCAAAAAATAATGGTACAATTAATTTTAGCTTTGAAATGAATAATTGCCCTGGAGAAAAAATGACCGAACCAGATGCAGAAGGCAATTCATATCCATACAGCGAAAGCATCACAGAAGGATATTCCTATTCAAAGCAAAAAGATTGCGACGGAAATTTAGTTGACGTCACTAATTCCACAATATCAATGTCAGTATCAGCTAATTCTTCATGCGCTCCAAATATTGACGAGAATGGCGACTATAAATTAAATGAAACTATCGATTCAATAGAGCCCCCAGATAAACCAGAATATCAAGGCGAAAGACCAAAAGATAATAAAATACAATCAACATCTACCTCAAATAGCCCATATCAAGGAAGTAGCAGCTGGAGTATTACATATAGCGACGCAATCAAAACAGACGATTGCCAGGATAGGCAAAACACAAGTGCTGGAGATTGTTACTCTTTTAAAGTTTCAGTGGGAAGTTCGGCATCTACAGCGCGCACAGTTTCTCAAGTCACATCAAATGGAATCAAGAATCAAACACAAGGAACAAATGCAAAAACCAAATCAGTCTCCTTAACCCTGGACGCAAAAGAAAATTGTACCCCCGCCTTTACATTAGATGAATTAAAAGATGAAGCTATTGATATTTTAAACAGTAATAAACCAGCCTGCATTATCACAAGTTTAAATTGGAATTACTCAGTAAGTCAGGGTAGCCCACCATCTATGCAGGTAAACATGCAAGGAAGAGATTAATTGTATCATGGGCTTAATTTCTATAGGTGGCGTTAATCCTTTTAATGGGCAAAAGGATCCATATTTAACAATGGATTCAAGCATTGACTACAGTGAAAACCCTAACGGTCAAATTCAAAATACATATACATTACAAGGGTTATTGACTGGTTGCGACAAAAATACCTTAAACACATTGCGAGATAATTTAGTTCGCTCATTTGATTGGAAAGAAGATTCTACTATAACTGAAAATATCACAATAAATGGTATTGTATCAGCAAGTTCATCACAACAAATCATACCTACGTCTTTAGATTTTGAAGCTAGTAATTATGTTGGCGCACTATCTTATACATTAAAACTTCAAGTTTTTACAGGCTTTAATGAAGAGGCTATTGATGAAGAATCATTAATCGACAAGACGCATACGGTAACTACTACAATTAATGAAAAAGGTTGCGTAAATTTTAATACTAATATATCATGCTCACCCAATCAAAATTTGACTGAATGTGGAGCAATAGACGAAGCTAATAAATGGATTCAGAAGCAGCTAGGTCTAACAAAAATAGGTGAAGTGAATGCGCAGTCAACCTATCCTCTGCAAAATGAAAGCTTAACTATCAATCCAATAACCTCAGAAGTAAGTTATACAAGCGTCCATGGGCATATTTGTGACGACGCAGGGGAAAGAAATAAAGATGAAGTTCCAGGAGAAAGTGGACTGCAGATGGCGCAATGTATTGAAACAAATACTGAATATCCAGAATGTAAATCTGCAATTACCACATCAACTTATCAGGGGGAAATTTATAAATTAGGAGCTTCTTCTGACGAGTTATTTCAAATTTTAAATGAACAGGTTTTGTCAAGTCACAAAGTAACAAAAAACATGAATGCTCAATATTCTGCTCCAGAAGGAAGTCTCACATATTCTTTTGAAACAAAAGAGGTAGATGGAGAACCTGCATACGAACCAGTTGACGAGATAATTAACGATTATACTGTTACTACAAACACAAACGAAGATACAGGAGGAACTACAATATCTATTAATGGTACATATAGACTTATCAATCCTAAAGAGAAAACTAAAGATGATGTATTAGATAAGTCTGATGATGAAATAAAAAGCGAAGCTGAATCAAATGCAGGAGCAGGATCATTAACTTTACAAAGTAAAAGCATAACTACAAATCCTCAAGAAGGAACTAAGAGTTATAGTTATAGCTGGGGCACTGACAATCCAGACGAAGATGGCCTTGACGGAGAAAAAGGGGTCGGCAGTTATTCTATTTCTGTAGCCCCGCCTATAAATCAATACGAAATCGTACCAGTTTTAAATTGTGAAGATTATATCATTGACAAAGGTTATTCAAGTCAGGGAACAATATCAATTTCAATCACCGCTCAAGGCGCTGACGTCTCAGATAGCATTCAAAATACAATAGATAACTTACAGGGAGATTATGTGGCCAATATGACTATTACCGAAGATACAACAAGTACAGATGGAAAAGTTACTACTAGAAATATTTCTGCAATTTATAATGGTAGTTCGTCGATTGATAAAAACGTAGTCAAGATTCTTTAAATGTCAAAGCGATTAATAGATCAAACGGTACAAGATTTAAATCTTAGTGGGAATCTTAAAATTTTTTATGATTTTAATGACTATAGCGGATCTTACATTAATAATGTTGGAAATTCTGATACTCAACATTCTGGGGAAATAATGAATTACAACTCTGATTTTAGTGGTCAAGCTAGTGGTTCAGGGTTTTTTAATAATCAATATATATCTATACAAAATTCATCGGATATAACTTCAGAAGCGGCTACAATCATTTTCTCACAAAGAAAAACTGGCGTTTCAAATGGAGTAATTTTTAGTCATCTTGACCCCAACGGACCATCTGGCTGGGAGATAGGAATCAATCAGGCAAATAAATTATATTATAAAAATTACGTTAATGGATCCCCTAATTATGAAACATTAGATTCATATATGTCAGACCAAAACATTTGCGCTATATCTGTCTCTCAATTTGGTGTGGGTGGTATATTCAGATTAAACTACGAAAATAAATTAAAGCAAGGAAGAGAGTATGATTTCATACAAAGTAGTGACCCAAAAAGTAAAATAAAATATTATGATTTTGATTATAAAAATTTTAATTTACCCGCTCACTCAATATCAAATGGAAGTAATTGGAATATCGGATCTGGAGAATTTTTATATAAAGGATATATAGATAACTTGTTATATTTTGATAGAAAATTAAATAACGATCAATTAAGGCGCTTGTCTTATGCAATATATTCTGACTTTAGTATTACCCCTGAAACATCAGGAATACGGTCTGGCACAATTACTGGATACCAGGTCACAGCAAGCGGAGTTAGTGGAGAAGTCGGGAAACCTTTTATTGTAACTGGTACAGGTTATAATTCTGGTTACTATACCTATACTTCGGGAGTGCCCCTAACAGGAACAGTAGGAATTTCAGGATACGTATATGTTCCTAAGACAGGAATAGATACAGTGAGTGGTACAAATCAAGTCGCTCAAAATATATATAAAAAAGTTCATAATTTATCAAATATATTTGAAATAGATGGAAGTGTTACGTCAACTGGATTATCGAATTATTATTCATCTGGCGATTACTGGGAATTCAGCGGTAGCAGCGGAACTTTCAAAGGTGAAAGCGCAGCAGGCTCTAGTGACACAATTTTTGGGATCACTGGTTTTGAAACTGTCACGCTTACAGGATATAAAAGTGGCTATGGAAACACTTTAGTAACAACAGGAAGCAATACTGGATTATTATATAATGTATTTACAAAGAGCGGAATAAGATCTCCAAATAAATATTATAAAATTTCAGAAGAAACAATCACTTATAGTAATGATTTAAACCCAGAATATTACGCTAATTCAATTTCATTAATAGGAGAAAATAATGAAAATTATTTATATGATTTAGTATATGACGCTTTTGAGTATGAGGATTTAAATGAGACCCCAGAGCTCAGAAAACATCCTGCATATAAAAAACTATTTCCAAAAATTACTGGCTCAGTTGATCCGCATTATTTAAATTTTACAATTAATGGAGTAAGTCAGTTCACAGGCGCAATCACTTTTAGCAAAAATCAATTTAACTTTCCAATTTATAATGTTAATACTGGATTTAATATTATAAAAAATGAAATGTTCACTAATACAATTTTGGAGGCTAATGATATATTAATTTATGATACAATACATAGTGGAAATAGAAATAGCTTTCATGTTACTGGATTGAGCCAGTATGCCTCAAGACCTTTTACATCTTTTAATTTTGAAAATTCAGATGTATTTTTGAATGGGGTAAAACTATATTCAGGATTAGATTATATTGATAATGGCGGATTTTATCCAATTAATAATTCAACTGGAACCTTAGGTTTATATTTTACTTACCCAAAATACAGTGGATCTTATTCTTTTACGGGGTATGGGAATACAGGAATTAATATTGATCATGACGCAATTAATCCAGATTCATATACAATTTTTTATAACGGAGTCAGACAACCGAAAGATAGGATTATTCCACATGCAAGATATTCAGATCTAATTGAAGGAGTAGTAATAAAAGAATCTAATAATTTAATATATTTTACGTCTGACGGAAAGAAACAAAAAATATGAGCACTTGTAATATTATAGACGGTCAATTTGCATCCATCAATGGATCAACAACTTACTGCGGAGGCAATATTATTTCAGCGAGTTATAGCCCAAGCTTAATTAATGGATTCAATCGCGCAACCGTCACTGTTGCTGGAGCAACATCAACTCCTGGCGGTGGAGAAGGAGCTTCTTTAAGTATAGGCGATTTAGAACTTGATATGCAAGTCGGCGGAAGTTCCAGTCAAACAAGAGTAGGCTCATATAGTACAATGACTGTAAATTTATATGATAGATCAAATGATTATCTAGATCATAGCTTTATCTTTTTAAAGGAAGAGGTTCCGAATGAAGGTGCCCCAAATATACTTGGAAGAAAAAGAGGTCCATCCCCTGATTTAAATATTTTAAAAAATGTAGAAATTATCACGCCCGCATCTGACACAGTATTTGTTGATATTAGAAAATTCTATGAAGATTATAACACTTTTAGGCTTGGCAATGGGAAAACAGAAATTGAATTAGACGCCTTAATACAAGACGCTCCAGGAAAAACTTTATATTTTTGGGATGGAAATCCCGATGAAGTAGGAGATACTTTAAAAGAAGCTCTTGGGGATGTTTTAGATGAAGACACTGAGTTACCAGAAGGACCATATGATTTTCAAGGAACTTTTCGAGAAGTCATATCGCAAATATGTAATGTGGGGGGATTGATAGCTTGGTGGGATCCTGAAAAAAATGTTGTCAAAATTGAAGCCCCTTCAAAAACAGCTACACTAGATACTGATGACTGTCGGGTGATCGCAACATCATCATCTAGTGATTATACAACAACAAGGGCTCAAGGTGCAGTAGGGACATTTACTAGTAGCTTTCCAGGTGAAACGCAAAGCTCAGCAGGAGGAGAAATGTCAAGATTTTTTAAAGCTAGTTTATTATCGCCGACTTTTAAAGTAAGAAAGTTTTGTGGAAGTGATGAGTTGACTCCATTAAATGCAGTACAAGTAGATGAAAACGGCAACGCTCAAGCAAATGGCGACATTGCATTGGCCATGGGAGCAGCCGAAGATTCAAAAATTTTTGCAATGTACGCCTTGCAGTCAGCTCTTAGTATGCAACAAGATGATATTCCAAAAGTTGATTCAAGTGCTCCGCTGCCTGGGCAGAATAACGCAAAAGACGCTGAAACTTTAAAATTAAATGATTTCGAAAAAAGAGACAAATTATTTACGGCAAATAAATTCTTAGCAAATTTTTATTTAGAAGCTGAAAACGATGACTGCAAAAGCAAGGTGTTCGCCGTTGAGCCACGAACAAAAACTGATTTATATGATCATATCCAGCATATTGCAGAAGAATCTTGGACTAAATGGACTGCCCCTCCATTAAATTTAATTGGACCATGGAATGGAGAACAATTTCAAAATGGTACATTATTCTTACATCACTTCAGAACATTTGGTAGTATACTTGGTGATAATTCTGAACTAACAGGAGATGGAGATATTCTAAGGCAATACTTACTTGCAATTAAAAATTTTTACGGAAAATACTATGTAGTTAGAGAAAGCGGAGGGTTAAGATCTGTACGTACTCCAAGCAGAAACTATGGATATTATGTTACTTCTAATGCAGCAGCAGGCGGGCAGTCTCCTCAGGCACCTGCAGGGTTTTCTTTGGTACAAATTAATCCATTCGTTAAATTAGGAGACTGCGGGAATACCATTATTACAGATTTAGCAAAAGCATTATTAACAATGTATACAGACAAGGCAAATTGTGATTCATCAGATTTATTTGGAGATAAAACTGTAGTTGATTTTATCTACGCTCTCGACAAAAATAATTTAGAACAATTCTTTCAAGGAGGAGGGGCAAATGAAGCAGAAAAAGAAAATGCTAATGACGTTGCTGAGAAGCAATCTCAAGAATATATTATGTATTTAATAACTCCAGAAGGATCATCAGGAGTTCAACAGGAAGCCTTCAAATCAACAACAGAACAATGTTGGGATTATAATACTATTTTTGAAAAAACCGTACCATCAAAAGCTGTAAGCTTAACAAAAAAAATAGGTCAGATAACCATACAAAAAAATACCAGTGATTCTCCTTCGCCTTTAGATGTATTGTTAACTGAAAGAAGTTGGATTTTAAATTATATAACTACTGAAAGCATCGGCGATTTAATTCCAGCAGCATCTATTGCTGTTAGGTCTCC
>Ga0160423_10000140_pt1 | contig 52532 bp, 44 predicted proteins | sample CRUFie14St8metaG_FD_108191 | JGI IMG/M metagenome (GOLD analysis project Ga0160423, IMG submission 108191) | Marine microbial communities from the Costa Rica Dome - CRUD Field 142mm St8 metaG | ecosystem: Environmental > Aquatic > Marine > Oceanic > Photic zone | place: Costa Rica: the Eastern...
TCGGCTGAACTTCGCCGTCGCTATACCCAACAGGCAGCTGTGGCGGTCGGTGTTTCATTTGTGCTTGCTACTGCTCTTGCTGTTGTTGGGGCTCGAACTCTGGCCTCATCGACGATCGGTTCTGAGGCGGGTGGCAATCAGAGTGAAAATGTCATTGCTTTGCCAGAGACAACAACTGCGTTTTTCGGAGTTGTCGATAATGATGAAATGCTGCAATCTGCGGCACTAATTGTGCTCAACCCGTCAGGGGTAGGAGGAGCGGTGGTGCCATTTGAGGCGGCGGCAGATATTTCCGCAGGTCGAGCTGAGAGTGTGATGCCGTTACGTGACGCTCTTGATGGCGTCGATGCCACACTTTTCGCGCTCGATGCTGAATCGTTAACGGGTCTCACGTTCGACGTTGTTGAGATCGTCACGGCTTCGGAGCTTGCTGATCTTTTGGGTAGGACGGCGTCGGTGCCGCTCGATCTCCCGCACTCGTTGGCGGCGGACGCCGGGCTGCAGTGGTTACAGGGTCGGTCGAGTGTGAGCATTGAAGAGGCGACTGAATTGTTGGCGATCGGAGGTGATGCTCCACTTAAGTACGGTTCCGAGCTGCACTCTGCAGTGTGGAATGGAATCGTGAGCCGATCAACGGCAGCAGCAGTTCGTCAGCCAGTCATTGATCCTGCATTTGCGTGGAGTGCCGAAGAGGTAGTTGCTGCCTTATTTGCAGGTGAGGTTGAGACAAGGTCACTCAATATGTACGAGGTTGAGGACAGCGAGGGCGAACTGGTCTTCTACGACTGGGCTGAGACACTGCTCGTTGCGAGCCACCTTGCTCCAAACCGGGTGACCGCTCCTTACCCGTCGGCGATCGTTCGACTGCTCGTTCCGTTTACAGATGATGATCTCGAAGGAACCGAACGTACCGTGAGCGATGTTGCGGTGGTGGCTGTGCGCCGACTGAGCGACGTCGGACTCAACGTTGTCTCGGTATCAACTGGCATTAACCATGACGTTGAACAAGTAGGGGAAGTGACGGAGGTGTGGACCGGCGACGAGTCGTCAGTGACCGAAGCGGCTGCCTCGTTCAGCGAACTCCTCGGACAGGTAGTCGCGCGCAAGGGTGATTATGTCGTCGATGGCGTTGACGTCGTCATAATTTTGGGGACGTCATTTCTCTCGGACCTCGACCGGCAACTAGTGGCAGATCTCCCAGCATGGTCATCGAAATAGTGAGGATTCATCTTGCCGATACCGTGGTAGCTGTGACCGGCCACAACCGCAATGGAGAACTGTGTGACGACTGAAGTTGACGAATCACGTGAGCTTGCTCTCGAAGCGGCTCGGATTGCCGATGCACAAAAAGGCAGCAATATTGTCATCTTGCAGGTGGGTGAGGTGCTTGGAGTCACCGAATATTTTGTGGTTGTGAGCGCATCAAACCGACGGTTAGTTCGCACTCTCGTCGATGAGATAGAAGTCCAGTGTCGCGACGCAGTGAGTCGGACTCCGTCGCGCACCGAGGGCGTGCGGGAGCAGCAATGGGTGCTTCTCGACTATGGCGACGTCGTGGTTCATGTGTTCTTGGAAGAGATTCGCGAGTTCTACGACATCGAGCGTCTCTATAAAGACGTCCCGGTGATTCCGACGGGCTTCGAGGATGCGCAATAGCGGTTGTCGTCAGGGAGAGCGCCTCGCTAGCGTGTCAGGTCTTCGGGGCTATAGCTCAGTTGGTAGAGCGCTTCCATGGCATGGAAGAGGTCAGGGGTTCAATTCCCCTTAGCTCCACTCCGGGGTCCTCCCGAAATTCCGGCCGGTGGCCTCTCGAAATTCCGTGGATAGGAATTCCGCTCGCAAGGGGTTCTTCGCCGCATTTGACACAAGGCGCGTTCGGCGACTTCCATCCCGTCGAACAGGTAGTCACCAACGGACGAGCTACGGTGCGTTGCTCACCCGAAGTGGATCATCGAGGGCGATGACGACGGGTTCAAGGTCATACGGGCTCGGCGAGCTGTAGCGCACCCCTGGGAACGGCTCCGGGCCGGGACCTCCGGGGTTGTAGAGCGGCAGATAGTCGCCGCTTGATGGCACCTCGACGTGGGTGACCGAACGTGCAGCGGCATCGTCCCCCTCCAAGATGATGTCGATCTGGTTATCGACGTCCTCGGCGTAGCAGTCGTCGTAGGCAATACCGTCTCCGAGTGGTTGGCCGAGGTCTGCAAGGCCAAGGACTCGGAGTGTGCCGCCAGTGACCTCGTAGTCGACACCGACCTTGGACAGCAGGACTGTGGAACCGTCCTCTGCGGTTGCATGCACCCGGAAGTGGTGTTCGTAGGCGTCGGGGGTGAGCCCGGTGATTCCGGTTGGGGTGAAGCCGCCCGAGGTGAGCATCCTCAAGCGGAAGTCACCGCCGCCGTAGAGAGCGAACTCGTCGTTGGGTAACACCATCTGTTCGAGGAGGGGTACGCCGCCTTCGCCGGCTGGTGCATCGCCGGCATGGTTGAGTTTGGCCCCGACGAGTTGTGGCCCGGTGCCGTAGCCGGTCGCGCCCTTACCTTCCCATGTCAGTCCGACACCGCTCTGTTCGCCATTTGGCCCAAGGAAGCGCAGCGGGGTGCCGTCATCCACGATTTCGAGCTTGGCCGGGTAGACAGCGTTGGCCTCTCCAGGCGCACCTCGGTTACCGAAGTCGCCGAAGACGACCACCGTGTTGCGCTCGTTGAGCTCCCAGTTCGGCATCAGGCCGGCAGAGTTCGGCACGACCTGGTCGCCATTGGTCAAGGTGAACAAGAAGTCCTCCGGATGCACCGTCGAACCCAGCACGGGCCAGGTGAACACCACCGGGAGGCCATCGTCGTAGTCGGGCGAGTCGTCGGCCGTACCTCGGTAGAAGGCGTTGACCCCGGCTGCCGTCGCCCCGCTGACGATCGGGTTGTCGGCGCACTCGGGCAAGTAGTAGGAACCTCCGGCAGCCCGGACGGTCTCAAGGTCCGTGTCGGGGAGGCCGATTACCCCGTCGAATCCCATTCCCGCGGACAGGATCGCCAACTCAGCACCCCACAGGTCTGCAGCGATGATCCGGTCGTCGAAGAACGCCGGTGGGGAGTCGTCAGCATCTTGGCCTGCAGCGCCGGGTCCGACCGGCAGTGACGGACGTGGAGCGTCGACTACCACCTCCTCGTCATCGCCGACCTCCTCGGTCATTTCGTCGTCGGCCGTCGAGGACTCCGAAGCTAATCCGGGGTCCGGTTGCTCATTTGCTTCGGTAGCACCGGCATCGCTGTAGTCCTCGACCGATCGCTCGTCGGCGGCGTTGCTACCGCAACCGACGGCGATGAGCGCGGCGACCAGGAGCGAGATCGACAGCCGCACTCCGTAGCGGGCTCGGTCTCGATCTGCATTCCCTCGCTTAAATATCTCGCCCTCGCTTCTCGTATCAATGCACCCGGCGGAGTCCGGACCTCGTGTCCACTCAATGAGACACTCCGTCTCTAATTCTGGACCTGCCTGAGCCATTTGGCCCAGCAAACCCGACGACTCAGCCTTCGGGTAACTGCAATGTTCTGGTGTCGACGGCGATGAAGTCACCGAATGTTTCCGTGAGGTGGTCTGCGGTTTTGAGTGCATAGATAAATGGTCTCCTGATCATTGCCATTATGAATTATCGAAACCGCCTGAGCCGGCGGCGTCGGCGCCTCGTCGAAGGGAGTGTGTAGCCAGCGGCGGCAGAGTCATTCAGCAAAGAGTCGACGAGGTACTGGTTGCCGCTGTATTCGGTGATACCGATAATCGTTTCGGAATCGGTTTGAAGGTGAAATGCAATTTCGGCATCGAACGGAACGCTTTCACGGCTCCCTTGAAGGAACACTATGACGACACCTCGGTTGCCGTCGTTCATGGTCTCTGTAATTGATATGTGATCTACGACGACGCCGGAGGCGACGGGTTGAGTCAGCGCAGCGACAACGTGCTCACGTCCGTGGTGTTGGCCGGCGCTGGAGCTGCGACCGGGGACCTGATACACCACACGGTCGCCAAGTACTGAACGAAGGCTTTCGGCATCGCCGGACGACACCGCATGAGCGAACGTCTCGGTGAGTTCACGGCTCGAATCATCTGCCAGATCAGATCTCTGAGGCGAGAGTCCCAACTCTGTTCTGTCCGTGTCCCCTGAATGTTGAGGTAGTCCGTTCGAGTGTTTCATGCCCGCAACGCCTCGGTCGGAGCGAGCCTGGCGGCTCGCATTGCTGGGTAGAGGCCAGCAGCAGCCCCAATAAACAATGCGGCAAGGAACCCGCCAGCGGCGGCGGTGCCCGGGATGATGACTCGCCACCCTTGCAGGCCCGAGTAGAGGTATGTCGCTCCGATGCCGAGCGCGACGCCAACTGCACCCCCAAGAGCGGAAAGGATCACCGCTTCGGTCAGGAATTGGCGACGAATGTGGGCGCGCGTTGCGCCGAGTGCCCGCCTAAGTCCGATTTCACCACGACGCTCGATAACTGCGATGACCATCACGTTCGCAATGCCGATACCACCGACAAGCAGCGCAACGGCTCCCAAGCCAAGAAACAACGTAGTTAACGCGTCATCGGCAGCCGCTTGAGCCTCCAATGCGTCACTCGGCCGACTCACTGTTACCTCTTCAGGATTCTCCGGATCTGCAGTCGCAGGTATGAGCTCCCGATTTGAGTCGATTGTTCCGTTCTCGACTCGAGCGAAAATAGTTACGGGGGACGGGTCGCCTTCAAAGAATGCTTCCGCCGCGGGTTGCCCCATGATTGCGGATCGGTCAAGGTCGGCCGAGAGTGGGAAGTCCTCAAGAATCCCAATCACCTCAACATATTGCTCGCCGATGTAGACATAAGTCGGTTGCGTCAACGTCGAGATGCCGAGCCGTTCTGCTGCGATCGAGCCAAGTACGACCGCTGGGTAGGTGCTCGTTGCATCGTTCAGCCACGACCCCTCGGCAATCGATCCATTGAGCGTTTCAAGTAGCGACCGACTCGCAGCGACCACTTGTAATCCACGGGTTTGGCCAGTGGGAACGAATTCGGTCTTCAAAATGCTGGCGTCGACATCATGAATCGCAGTCGCAACCTCCACCGTTTTGATTCGGTTAATTGCTGCCAGCGCCTCCTCAGGGAATGCGCCATCGCCGCCTCCAATTCCCACTCCTGATTCGACCGTGAGCAGATTAGTGCCGAGTGCGGAAATCTCATCGAGCAGCGCTGATTTCGACGACTCGCTAAGACCGAGAACTCCCACCATCGCAGCGATGCCGATAGAGACACCGAGAGCGGACAATGCTGTTCGCATCTTGCGAGCACGTGGCCCTGAAGCTCCTACTCGGAGTACGTCGCTCGGTCGAAGACGACTCCCAAGCGCGCGCAGCGGAGGTGCCGCCGTCATGTCGGACTGCTCTGCAATGCTGAGTCTGACTCAATGAGACCGTCGAAAACAGTGACTTGCCGTGGAAGTGATGTCGCGATCTTGGTGTCGTGTGTGATCACAGCGATTGTTGTTCCCTCCTCATGAAGCCCGGCGATCAGGTCCATAACAGCCCCTGTCGACTTCGAATCCAGATTGCCGGTCGGCTCATCAGCTAGAACAAATGCAGGCTCATGAACGAGGGCTCGGGCTACAGCAACTCTCTGGCGCTCACCACCTGACATGTGGCTCGGGAGATGTGTGAGTCGATGACCGAGACCGACTCGTTTCAGCGTCTCAGCAGAGCGTTCTCGACGCTCTTTGAGGCCAACCCCCTGGTAGATGAGTCCGTTCGCAACATTGTCGATGGCCGACATGCCATCGAGAAGAAAGAACTGCTGGAATACGAAGCCGATGCGCCGTGCGCGCACCCCGGCAACCTGCTTATCGCTCAGTGTCGCCGTATCGTGACCATCGATCGATACAACGCCCCGTGTGGGCCGATCGAGTGTGCCCATGACATTGAGCAGGGTGGATTTCCCACTTCCTGAGGGCCCGACAACAGCGATGAGTTCGCCGTGATCGATCCGAACTGAGACATCATCAAGCGCTCGTACCGGCGGGAAGCCTGGGTACTCCTTAACGACGTTTCGCATCTCGAGTGCAGCCGCTCGACTCACGATGGGACCACCACTTGTGTCCCCGGTTGGATACCAGCGACTTCGACCCAGCCATCGCTAAACATTCCGGGGCTGACCTGAAGAAACGTCGTACCGGTTGTTGTGATGGCTTCAACTGCGAAATTGCCATCACCTGTTGCGACCAGTGCGCTCACTGGAACAACAGTTGCGCCTGCTGCAATGTTTTCGACCAGTTTGATCTGAACATTGACGTTGTTGAAATCGCGTACCGAGTTCGGAACTTGAGCGACTGAGAGCTCGATGGCAATCAAGGGGTTGGCTTCTGGATCCATCGGGTCGACTGTCGTTGATGTCGCTACCGAGGTGACGGTGCCCTGCGTGATCCCGCCGTCAGGGAATTCGACATCGACGACGCTGTCCATCGCAAGCTTGTCTTGGTCTGCGACTGAGATTGATGTCTCGATAACTCGAGTAGCGGTCTCAGTCGACGACGACCACAGCACTGAACCTGAAGCGATCGTGCCGTCGTCGTAGTCGGTAATTGCGCCGGTAACCGTGCCGGGCTTGAAGACCACGACATCGCTGAGTGAAATGACGCCGTTAACGACAACGTTATCGAACGTTCTTTGGAGGTCTTCTTGCCACTCAATAATGGCCTGCTCGGTGTTCTTGTCGAACACATCGTCGACGTCTAAATCACCTTTCGCGTCGTAGCCGAGAGAAAACAGCATTTCCTCAACTGCAAGCACGTCATCACCGGATTTAACACCCCCTTCGATATCTCGGTCGAATGTGGCCTCGCTGATCATTGCGGTCACGGCGCGATTGTCGACCGCGTACAACAGATCTCCCGATGCGATCTCTTGACCGCTTGTCACGAGCGTCTCGACCTGTCCAGAGTGCTCGTAGTGAACCGTGTCGACGATTCCAAGCATGTTCAGATCCATGATGCGGGTGCCGAGGTTGACCCGCTGCCCAACATCGGTCGATACATCTGCGACTTCTGCGGGGCCGTTGAGCACGATGACATCTGACGGTGAAACGACTCCGGATTCCTCGGCTCCCTGGTCTTTCTGCCAACGCTTGACCGCTTCTGTGGTTGAGTCGTCAAAGACATTGTCAACGACGAAGCCCGTGTCAATTATTGTCCCGTCGTCTTCTTCGAAACTGTGGTACCCAAGCGCAGACAGATTCTTCTTCAGCACGATGACGTCTTCCCCCACAGATCCCTCACTGAGCTTCCGGTAGAGCGGAAATGTGCCATAGAAGGCTGCAGTAGGCGAGTCGTTTATTGCGTACAGCACTGTTCCGCGCTCAATAGTGTCACCGCTTTGGAGCACGTCTGTGATGACGCCGTCTTCGCTACTGACGATTGGTTTGACATCGGCATAGACCATTCGCCCGCTGAGATCGTTGAACTCGACAAGGTCACGCACTTCAGCTGAGGCGACAGCACGCGTAATGGTTTCTTCCTCGTCGATCACGGTGTCGTTAACACCGTAAAAAATGACCGCAGCAGCAGCGACGCCACCGACTCCGAAGGCTAGGGCTACTCGGAAACTGTGGCGTCGCCAAGGACGGTTCGTTGAAATATTGGGTTCTGCTCCAGAATCGGACACCTGGCTAGGTGAAGAATTGTCTGGGTTTGAGAGAACAGGCATCTGATCAGCCTCCACTTCCGCCGGCGAATAGTGTTTGGCAGGCCTCCATCGCATCTGCGTTTGCAGGATCCCCTGGGTCAAAGTCCCAGTCAAGTAGCCCGGTTGCGCCACCACTGAGATCTGGGTCTGACACATCAATGCCTTCATCTCGGAGACACTGAGCGAAGTTCACAAGTTGGTCTTGGGCCTCGATACTGACGCCCTGCCCATTGTTTGGGAGGAAACTTGCGCCGGCAATAAGCGGCCCGCAGACCGGAATTGCGGCTCGGACCTCATCGGACTGAAGAGCAACGTCGTTAGCCGGTCCCGGACCAACAGCCCCGCCACCGGTTATGTCGACACTTCCGTCAGGATTCGTTGCCGGATCTGGCCAATTGTCAATGCCCTCATCACGCATGCATTCCGCAAACAAAAGGGCCCGCTCCTCGTCGGTCAGCTCGTCGGCCGTGGCCGTTTCCTCCTCTTCGGAATCAAGGTCACTCGAGACGTCGACAGACTCACTGGTGGAAGGAATCGACGAAGTGTCGCCGCCTGATGGGGCGCTGGCGGCATCTTCATCAATGACAAGCTCGCCAATCTCGGAACTGTTGGCGAGCTCAGATGTGTCATTTGAAGTCTCACTGCTTGAACCTCCACAATTCACAATTAGAGCCGCTGCAAATACAGCGAAGGCCGCTGTCCTGCATCGAAGAAATTTGATGGCATTTTCCGGCCCATCAACTTGCTTGGCCAAGATGGCTTCGTTGAAATGAGATGTGAAGAGCATGGGACAAGCATCCAGGTTCAACCTTGGAGTCCTTTTGAGAGATTCTTTGAAAGAACTGTGGATTCCAGCGAAACCTTCAGGAATTCCTCAGGTTTTGGACAGATGAACGAACGATTCATCGGCCATGCTGTTAGTCGTGAGTCGACCAAAGGTTCTCGTCGTTGACGATGAAGAGAACATCCGCTTCCTCGTCGGGTCTGCGTTAACGGTGCACGAGTTGGAGGTCACAGCCATCGACAATGGCGCCGATGCCCTTCACCACGTTCGTACAGAGCGCGTTGATGCACTTGTACTTGACATCAACCTTCCAGACATCGATGGATTTGAAATTGTGCGTCGTCTTCGCGCCAGTGGCTGGATGGGCCCAGTGTTATTCCTCAGTGCCCGCGGAACCACGGAGGACCGTGTTCGCGGCCTCACCACGGGAGGTGACGACTACATCACTAAGCCGTTCGCACTTGAGGAACTGGTGGCACGTGTGCAAGTGGCACTCCGACGAACGGGAAAATTGGAGCGACGCGAACTACAGGTCGGCGACGTAGTTCTTGACGATGATGCGCACGAGGTGCGGGTGGCTGGTGAGCCTGTGCATCTCACGCCCACCGAGTACAAGCTGCTTCGCTTACTGCTGTCTAACGTCGGTCGTGTCGTCACGCGCGCTCAGATACTTGACAGTGTCTGGGAGTATCACTTCGATGGTGAATCGGCGATTGTTGAAACATTTATTTCACAGTTGCGCCGGAAAGTTGATAACGGCGAAGAGGAACTGATTCGCACGGTAAGGGGCGTTGGGTACTCGGTCAGGGAACCGAGATGACGTTACGAAATCGTCTGCTCGTTGCCGCTGGGGCGTGCTTGTTGGTGGTGATCGCCGCATTTCTCGGCGTACAGCGCCGACAGCAACAAGTCCTGTTTGAGCAACTCGATGCTCAGTTAGCAGTTGTTGCTAATTCGGCATCGAGGTTTGCCGAACGCAGCCCGCTGATCGGACCACCATCTTTTGGGAATAACGGTGACCTTTACCTTCGGAATAACGGTGAGCTTTACATCGGTGCCGTTATTGACGACGCAGTGCTCACAATTGCAGCCCCTGCCTCTACTCCGTCCCTTGTCCCGAGTCTTGACGAGCTCCAAAGAGCGCCTCGTGACGAGGCTGTCACTCTCCAAACTTCGAGCGACGACATCGAGATGCGGGTGCTCCTCAAGGACGTTGAGCGAGGGACCCTAATCGTGGGTCAATCCGTTCAAATGATCGAGAACGCACTCAGCAACCTTTGGCTTTCCGGCTTCGTTGCAGTCGCAGCAATTGCTTCTTTTGGACTACTTGTTGGGGTATGGGTGAACCGGTTGAGTATTCGTCCGATTCGTGAGGCCGCCGATGTCGCTCGCGACATTGCTTCCGGGCGCCGCGACGCGAGAGTATCGCTGAGTGCTGCTAACCCAGATGCCGAGGTGCTCGGTATCGCCATGAACTTAATGCTCGACGCGAACGATGAGAGCGAAGCACGCTTGCGCTCATTCGTCGCTGACGCATCGCACGAGTTGCGCACGCCCCTCACAACGCTCATCGGTTACACCGACCTTCACCGTCGAGGAATGTTGACCACCGATGAGTCAATTGATGACGCGATGCGGCGAATTTATAGTGAAGCGAGGCGAATGTCTGAAATCGTTGACCATCTTCTTTTGTTGGCAAGCCTTGACGAAAGCACTGTCACGCTCAATCCGGTTCTAGTGAACGTTGGTCAACTCTTGGAAGACGTAGCGGCCGATGCCCGCGTCGTACAGCCTGACCGTGTCATAACGGTGGTCGCGCAGGATGAAATCGAGGTACTTGCCGATCCTGATCGGCTTCTACAAGCCGTGTTCATTCTTGTGACCAACGCTCTCATTCACACACCGATATCGGCTGCACTCAGGCTTGAACTCGTGCCCGACGGCGATGTGGTCAAGATTCGGGTCATCGATCACGGCCCTGGCATTGGGCGAGAGCATCTCAGCCGCCTGTTCGATCGCTTTTATCGTGTTAACAGGGAGGCCAACGGCATGGCTCAGGGAAATGGGCTCGGACTTGCGATTGCCCACTCAATCGCCGAAGCGCATCAAGGCTCTCTGACTGTCGAGTCCGAGGAGGGTCATGGCTCCACCTTCATTTTGGCTTTGTCTCGCAGTTAGTGCAGCCCGACCTAGATAAAGGTCACTGAGAGATTTTTAGGGAGCTGCCTTTGGAAAACTTGGTTGGAAATCTTGGAAACCCAAGAACACTCATTAGTGAAAGCATTGGTCCATAAGTCTTAAAGAATTTCGGGAGCACCCCACTCCGAACCTCTGCGGTAGCAGGGGCTCTTCTCGTGTAACCGTGGGTTTCCGTTGTGTTGCAACGGAAACCTGCTTGTTCTGGTTGCGCGTTTGTTATGGCTAACTTGATCAGGTGGACCTGCGGCTGAAGCGGGTGATCGCCATGAGTGACAGTCCAGCGAGGCTGAGAGCGAGCGCTGAGAGGATCAAGATGGATGACTCTGAGCCTGTTGCGGGGAGAACAAACTCGGGGAATTCTTCTGCTGCCGGATCAACTGGGGCGACAGGGTCAACTGGCTCTGGGCTAATCGGGTCGATGGGGTCTGTCACGTCGATCAGGAGGGCCGTCCATGTTGCGTGGATGGTGACGATACCTAGGCAGTCGTGCATGGAGCCGATGTCGTAAGCAGTGCCTGTTCCGTCAGCGGCGGAGTTCCAGCCGGTGAAGGTGAAGCCGTCACGAGTAGGAGCGGCAGGGATTTCAAACTGCTCGCCATCGACACACTGCGGGTCGGTTACCTCTGAGCCGCCGTGCTCCTCGAAAGTGATAACTGGGTCACCACAGGAGTGAAAGACGCTGTAGTTGGCAGAGTGCATTCGTTGGTTTGCCTCGACACCAGTTGGGTCAGCAGCGAACACTTCCAGCAGCGAAAGGAACGGGAAAGGGAGGATGACATCGGGCATTGTGTCACCTGGGTTGAGGACCTGAGATGCGACGGTTTCGCCTGGCGTTCCGTCACTGTGGTCGAGGTCCACAGAGACAATAACCTCGATGACGTGAGGTGAGTTGTTCCCAATGCCGGTGAGCATGAACTCGACGACGCCAGTTTCTGGGCCGCAACGACCGCCGTAGGTGTACTGGAATTCATCAGCAGTCAACCACGCTGGTGGAGTGCCGTCGAGGTCTTCAAATATGAGTTCATCCCAGACAGCGTGGATGGTGATGAGACCCAAGCAGTCGTGCATGGAGCCAACCTCGTAAGCAGTACCTGTTCCATCAGCAGCGGAGTTCCAACCGATGAAGGTGAAATCGTCACGGGTTGGTGCGACAGGGATTTCAAACTGCTCGCCGTCGACACACTGCGGGTCGGTCACTTCGGAGCCACCGTGCTCCTCGAAGGTGATAACAGGGTCAACACAGGAGTGGAAGTATGAGTAGGAGCCGTAGATGTGCCTTTGGGTCTCTTTGACACCAGTCGGGTCGACAGCGAACATCTCCAAGAATCCTTGGAACGGCCACGGGCGGATGAAGTCAGGCATGCTCTCGCCTGGGTTGAGGACCTGAGATCCGACAGTTTCACCGTCCATGGTGACAAGAAACTCGATGGCTGCAGAGGTGTTGTTGGTGATGTCGGTGAACATGTACTCGACAACTCCGCTTTCCAGGCCGCACTGGGCGCCGTAGGTGTACGCGAAATCATGCGGGCTTACAAAGTCGGCTTGGGCCGCTGGGGCAAAGCCCAAAAAGGCCACAAGGGCCATGGCGATTGAGGACGCCAAGAGAGAAAGTCTGTTCAGTGGTGCTCGCTTTGCATGGAATTTGGTTCTCTTCACTAGTTCTGTCTCCCGTGTTTTGCACTTCCTGTGCGGTGTTGGAAGACAGTCTGAAGACAGCGGTAATTGAATGGCAAGGAAAAACGGTCTGTAATGACAGATGAGGCGGCGAAAAGGTCAATTTGTGTCCGTAGAGCTGTGACAATCCTCATGTTTTGTGACATTTGTGAGATGGATTAGGCGCTCACAGTCTCTATCCACACTTACCTACAGCACAACTGAAACCGACGGCATCTGCCATTGGCCTCGACTACTAATTGTGCTCTTGCAGCTAAGGCAAATTCACCGGCGACCCCTGCTGACGATCAGACCCTCGACTGATGTGGGGGTGCAGGGGTGCGCACCTTGTGTCAAGAGGGGTTTCAAAGCACCAGGGTTAGAACCTCTAATGTGTCCCAGCCAGGAGACTAAGCATTGAGCGTTTTAACTTTTCAGTGGGTCCCACCAGCGTTCAGCGATCGCTGTGAAATTAGGTTGACCTGTCGTTACAGTCACCCCACCGTCTACAACCAGGTTGTGGCCAGTTACGTAGCTCGCATCATCGCTGGCTAAAAATGCCACTGCGGCAGCGATTTCTTCAGGCTTGCCCATTCGACGTTGGGGAACGAGACGTTTATATTCGATTTGGGCTCGTCGGCTCGCGACAACGTCAGCGACTAATGGAGTTTCAACTCCTCCCGGGCATACCGCATTCACACGAATATTGTCCCGTGCATGGTCAGCGGCCATTGCTCTGGTCAAATTCACCACAGCCCCTTTCGCAGCGTTGTAAGCAGGAATTCCCCAATCCCCAAACAGTCCTGAAATCGAAGCAGTGTTCACGATAGCTCCACCACCCTGAGCCCTCATCACAGGAATTACAGCGCGACAGCCGTACATCACAGAACTCAAATCGACGTCAATGATTCGCTTCCAATGTTCATCGCTCAAAGTGTCTACGGTGCCCGTGGAAACAATCCCCGCATTATTAAAAAGAACATCCAGACGACCGAAACGTTGAACGGTTGCTCTGACCATCTCATCCACAGCTGACGAATCAGCGACATCAACTTGGAAAGTGTCAGTCATTGCTCCCATTTCACCGGCTAGCCGCTCGGCGCCTTCACCATCCAAATCAGCAATCATCACCTGAGCTCCCTCAGCAACTAAACGGCGCACAGAAGCAGCGCCGATTCCTGAAGCTCCACCAGTCACGAGAGCTACTCGATTCTCAAAACGATTCATAACAACTTCCTTACATTGAACGGGAACTTAGCTATAGCAAAATATCGGTCCGTAGACACCTAAGTCGCCACAGGCGCCGTTAAGCCGTCGCACCGCCACCGAAGCAGCAGGTATCGAAACTCGCTGCCCCAATAGCCACTGCGAAGCAACCCCACCTCCTCTCCAGAAGTCCCACATTGGATGCAAGGTTTGTGAGTGCGACGGGGGGCAATTGTCCGGGTGTTGTTACCCCATCAGTGTCAGTAGACCCGCAAATGAGATTGGCTATCAAGTCGCGTTGTGCCGTTGGTGGGGCTGACTGAGCGGATCTCGGCTGAGGTCCCAGAGCAAAGAGACACAGGGACAAAGTAGCTTCAGCCGGAAAAGAGGCAATTGGTACGCTAAAAACATGCCCCTCCAGGTTCGGAAGTGGAACATCTTGGTCGTCATTAGTTTCGGTTTGGCACACCTAACGGCTTGCTCTTCGGATCGGGAAGAAGAGTCGGCCCCGTCGACTATCGAAACCCAATTAGAGATAAGCGAGCAGCTCACGGACGCCAAAGTTCCAGAGACAACTCTTGAGGTTGAGGTAACAACATCTGCGACATCACCCGCTTTAGAGTCACGCTCGATCATTGTTGGGGATGCCGAACGAGAGTTCCTTGTGCAATTTCCCGAAGACATCTCAGGTTTAGCCCCTGTGATAATCGATTTTCATGGTGGAGGAGGCAGCGCTGTAGACCAATTTCTCACTTCAAATTTGGCCCAGTTATCTGATCGTGAGGAAGTTGTACTCGTCTACCCGCAGGCGAACGAGGGCACGGGATCAGTCTGGAATACCTTGCGTTCGAGAGAGGGGAATAAAGTCGCTGAGGTTGATGATTTTGGGTTCATCGGGTCAATAATCGAGTCTTTGAAATTAAATCCTGCAATTGATGCCTCGAAGATCTACCTATCCGGGTATTCAAATGGGGCCGCCATGGCTTACCAGGTTGCCTGCCACCTCAACAGCGATATCGCAGGTTTTGTCGTGATGTCCGGACTTTTCCCGGTCGAAAATGATCATCCTTGTCAGATAACCCACGAGACTCCCGGAATCATTGTCAATGGGACTTGGGATAGAGAGCGACCGATGTCTGGTATCGAGGGTTATGCGCGATCGGTGCGTGACGCGGCCTCTTGGTGGGCTCTCCAGAATGGAGTTTCAGAGGGGGTCGTTGGAACTTTTGCGGGGGTTGAACGAACGGTGTTCGAATCCACCTCGGGAACACAAATTCAACTGTTTGTTGTAGAGGGTGGTGAACACGTGTGGTTCGACTTTGAGGTAGACGGGCAGTCGATGACCGATTTCATTTGGAATTTTCTTTCCAACTACCGAACACCAACTGCATAGATCTCTGCTGGGGTGCCAGACATATCAAATGCAAGATGCTTGCAGCCCTGTCAGCGTCCCCTCTGGTCGGCTCCCTTACTTTTAGCTTCACTCCCAACCTCTGTTGACCAGCGGCTAATCAACTCGGTTGCGCAAATTCCAGTTGGGGGAAATTGCAGCGAACTCGTTCGCGTGGTGGTTGTTGGGTTTACAGAAGTTTCAAAACTTTTACTAAAAAGTGTGAGATCAGTTCTTTCCAATCCTCTGGACAGCCGTGAAGCACTAACGCCTCACCCTGATGAAGGAGAATTGTTATGAAGAAATTCCGTATTGTCACCGCAATTGCAGTCGCCGGGCTTGTTGCGCTCGGTCTCGGCGCTAGTTCAGCATCTGCTTCAAGCCCCTTGATGGCAGAGATTGAGAGTGTCTGCCTCGATGTAGACGCCAATGGGATACCGAACCCTGTTCCATGTCCACCAGACGCTGACAGCCTCGATGGTGATGGGATAGTCGATCCATTCGTCGACATGTGTTGGGAACAGCAAGCCGGTGGGTTCAAGTTGCCTGTTCCGTGTCCAGAGGATGACTCGCAGGACAGTGAAGTTCCTGAGTGGTGTCTTGAGGAGCAGGTTGATGGAAGTTACTTCATTGTTCCTTGCCCTGAAGATGAAAACGTGTTCCCTGAGTGGTGTCTTGAGGAGCAGGTTGATGGAAGTTATTTGATTGTTCCTTGCCCTGAAGATGAAATCGATCTTCCAGAGTGGTGTTGGGAACAGCAAGCCGGTGGGTTCATGATGCCTGTTCCGTGTCCAGAGGATGACTCGCAGGACAGTGAAGTTCCTGAGTGGTGTCTTGAGGAGCAGGTTGATGGAAGTTACTTGATTGTTCCTTGCCCTGAAGATCAGTTGACTATCCCGATGATTCCTGAAATCCACTTCTTCCCTTGGTTCAGTGACTCTGACCCAGAGATTGGAGAAGAAAGTGCTGAGGTTGAAGAAGAAAGTGGCGAGGTTGTAGAAGCACCTACGGAAGAGCACAGCGAAGAGGCACCAATTGAGGACAGCGAAGAGGCACCAATTGAGGACAGCGAAGAGGCACCCGCAGAGGAAGTCAGCGATGATTCGCAAGGAACAGTTGAGTCAGGCAGAGCGTTGAGCTACGAGGCAACAGACAGCGGAGCGGAGCTTCTCATGGCCGCTACTCCTGGTGCCATTGATAACCAGAGCGATCAGAGCTCCACCGAGTTTGCTGCGGTGTCAGTTGGATCCGAGCACAGTATCGACAACGTCGAAACTGCATCTGTTCAGCCTGGGGCCACTTCCCCTGAAACTCCCTCAGATCGGGGCTCGTTCGCTTTGATCGCTGGCATCGTACTTGTGCTGCTTGGCGGCGGTGGTTTTGCAGCGGTCGGTGTGGCCGCATCACGCAAGCGTGTCTGAAAGGGTTAACTCAGACTCTTTGAAGTGCAGTCAATAGCTCTCCCAAAATATGCCCGTCAGGATTCTTCCTGACGGGCATTCAGGGTTTAACCGTTCCTCCAAAGTAAGTTCTGTTGCAAATGTAAGCGAGATATTTCTGGCTCGGTGCAAAGATGTTTTGACAAGTAGAACATTGGCATGAAACTTTCATTTACTGCCATCACCGCCACCCTCCTTATTGCGACGGTAACCGGATGTGGAGGTTCCTCTGAGACATCTCGAGATGATGCAATTGCTGAACTTCTGGCGTCAGCAGATGGCGTCTCTAGCGAAGATTTTGTCGCCTGCGTCGCAGATAATATTTACGAAGTTCTTGGAACAGAATCATGGTCAGAAGTCGTTGACGCGATTGAAAACAACACCGTTAGCGAAGAAGCCAGCTCAAGTGCCATGTTGGAGTGCATGAGTACCTTGACCGAGGATGAGTTAGCAGAGTTCCTGGCTGGGTAAGACCACATCACCTGGCTGCTAATCGGGGAGCGGGTTCCATCATGCGCGCCTCATCCAACTTGAGACTTGCGTAGAATTTAACCGAATGGAAGCAAGCTATGACTTCGTGATTGTTGGTGGCGGCTCGGCGGGATGCGCCCTTGCGAACCGTCTCAGTGCTGACCCCTCAAACCGGGTTCTCGTCGTCGAAGCGGGGAGGATGGACTGGAAATGGGATGTGTTCATACATATGCCAGCTGCCCTCTCCTATCCAATTGGTAATCGTTTTTATGATTGGAAATACCAAACGGAACCCGAAAAATTCATGGGTGGTAGGAGCGTTTACCACGCTCGCGGAAAGGTGCTCGGCGGGAGTTCCAGCATCAATGGGATGATCTTCCAGAGAGGCAATCCCGCTGACTACGAAAAGTGGGCAACCCAGCCAGGTCTTGAACACTGGGACTTCGCGCATTGTCTCCCATATTTCAAACGGATGGAGACCTGCCTCGCCGGGCCAGATGAATGGAGAGGCGACGATGGGCCGCTCGTGCTTGAACGAGGACCCGCCACAAACCCCCTATTTGGCGCATGGTTAGAGGCAGGACAGCAAGCGGGCTTCCGAGTTACCGATGACGTAAACGGATTTCGTCAAGAAGGATTCGCAGCGTTCGACAAAAACGTCTCTCGCGGTCGACGCCTAAGTGCGGCGCGCGCTTATCTTCATCCAGTTTTAGCGCGGCCGAATCTGGACCTTGTCACCCGAGCAAATGTCCACCGACTCACCTTTGAGGGCAACCGCTGCATCGGTCTTGAGTTGGAACACCGACGCAAAATTCGTCATGTCACAGCAGGAGAAGTGGTTCTCTCAGCAGGCGCGTTTAACTCTCCTCAATTACTGCAACTATCAGGAATTGGTGATCCTGAACATCTGGCGTCACTCGACATACCGGTGGTCAGCGCGCTTCCCGGCGTTGGAGAAAATCTCCAAGACCACCTCGAGGTCTACATTCAGTACGCCTGCAAAGAGCCAGTCTCGATGCAGCCACACCTGGCAAAGTGGAGAGCTCCTTGGATTGGTTTGCAGTGGCTTGCCCGCAAAGGCCCGGCAGCAACAAACCACTTTGAAGCGGGAGCCTTCATCAAGTCGAACCCAAGCGAGCCATACCCAAATTTGATGTATCACTTTTTGCCGTTGGCAATTCGCTACGACGGTTCCACATCGAAAGGTGACATGCCGACAGGTCACGGGTACCAAGTTCATGTGGGGCCGATGTACTCAGATTCCAAAGGAACGGTTCGAATCACCTCGCGGAACCCCAAGGACAAACCAGCCATTCGGTTTAACTATCTATCTACTGAGCGTGACCGGCGTGAATGGATCGAGACCATTCGGCTCACGAGGTCGATATTGAATCAAGAGGCGTTCGCGCCGTTCAACGGCGGAGAAATTTCCCCGGGTGATCGGGTGCAAACTGACGAGGAGATTATGGATTGGGTGGCGCGTGATGCAGAGACGGCGCTCCACCCAGCGGGCACAGCAAAAATGGGGCGAGACGACATGGCCGTCATCGACCCATCATCGATGGGTGTTTACGGTACAGAAGGTCTTCGCGTCGTAGACGCCTCCGTGCTGCCGATCATCACGAACGGCAACATCTATGCGCCAACGATGATGGTGGCAGAGCGGGCGAGCGATCTCATTCTTGGCAACGAGCTCCTCCCAGCGTTGGACAGCACACCATTCCTTTCGGGTGACATCGCGTGACGATCGTTCCTCCTGTAGGTCGTACTGAGACCGCTGGTCGATTGTTTGCTCTAGATTGACGACCTTCAGGAAAAGGCTGCTCGCTGACGTCTACGGCGACAAGATGTCTGGTGGGCCCGACGCAAGTTCTTGAAATCTGTTTGCCACCGGACGGGCAATCCGCTTGCTGTCGAACAGTCCAACCTCGGTGACCGATCCGGAGGGTTCGGTAAGAGCGGTTTGCCAGTCAAATTGGTCACCGCGGCTGTACCAACACATTCCTCGCGCTGGCCGCCCGTTTAAACGGAGTCGACCAAGTGCTGACGAAAATTCTTCAAGCCAAGGAATTTGTTGGTCGACGGGAAGCGTCAGATTTGACGTTTCGGCAATCCAGAACGGCTGGTCGTAGCGATCATGCCAGCGTTCGATCTCTTTCTCAGCAAGTTGAATGAGTTGTCGGGGGGACCAATTGGGGCGCTCACCACCGATTGCATTCACTGAGATCGGATAGACATCGAGCCCGGCCACGAGTCCGTCCGATTTAGAAAGGCTTCGAATTCGGTCGAGTTGCTGGGTATCGACCATGTCAAAGTAATCGGCAATCCCAGGCTCAACGCCGAAATGAAGATCCCACACGAGCCATCCAAGTGCTCTTTCTCGGGCGGCCTCCGCAACGACGTCTGGGGTGTCGCTTACCGCTACCGGAATATCAAATCCTTCAGAACTGATCCAGAGTCCGTTGCGGTCGTTTCGAATAAGGTCGACTGCTTCAAGATTGGCCTGCACGACATTTGCTAAAGCTTGGGCATGGCCCTCGGCCGATGCCACCATGTCGTTCCACATTCCGTAACGGGCTGAAAATCGTGCAGTGATGCCGGGCTCGTTGATCGGGGTGAACCACTTCGGCGAGTCATAGCGCTCGAGGAAGGCGACAACATAGGAAACGAATCCGTCGACCCAATCAGACTCAACGAACCCGGAGTAGTGATCTGGTAACCCAAAATGTAAGAGCTCAATAATGGGCTCCAGTCCTGCGTTGTCGCACGCGCTGAAGGCTCGATCCCAACGAGACCAGTCATACACCCCCGGTCTTGGCTCCGCCAGTCTCCAAGGAGTTCCATATCGAACGATGCTTACGCCAAGACCAGCGATTGCGGCGAGATCTTCTTCCATATTCTGGTTGTGACCAGATTGAGCGAACTGGTCCTGTCTGAAACGCTCGCCTTGGCGCATGACAATTGGGTCAGACCCTTCCTCGCCAATCGACCACACAAAGTCGGGGAAATCAGCAAATTTGGCCACAAGTAAAGAGTAATGATCTGCTGAGGTCGGAAGACTCCCGTAAGTCGTCTGACCAGCACACCTTGCAACGTTTTGAGGAGGAGCACGAATAGCACTGGCTATTGTTTCACCAGTACAACGGAATGATGCCGAGTGCTTGGCCAGAACCCCCGTTACTGATTGTGCAAGAGGTCGGTCACACCATTGGAGACGACGGCACTGCGCTTCCAACGGTGGTGATTGACGTCTCAGAGCACCCTGAGATTGCCGATCTTCCGCGGGTGCATGCGATCGATGGAATTGGCGACGTAGCAACCGCTGCGGTGAGAAGTGGTGATGCGGTAGTGCTTGGAGTGCGACTCTCTCGACCGGTAACGGCAGCATTTGCAGTCGTGTTCGATCTCAGACTGCACGAAGAGTTTTTGCTCGACGTCGCCGTCGCTCAAACCCTCACGTTTGCCACAACCATCCCAGAACGCGCAAAGGATGACTGTCCCTTGTGGCTAGCCGTCGACATCAATGAGGAGGCGTTACGGGCGGTGATCACCGGTTCGTAACGCAACCCGGAAAGGTTAGAGAGATAGGAACACGCTCTCAGCACACGTCTCGATGATGGCATTTATCTCGGCCGGCATCGCTCCGCCGGCAGATATGTCGGCGTCCATTTCCTCGAAGTCCTCAACGGCGAGGATCGAGGTGATTTCTGACCAGGTGCATTCGCAGTAATCGGTGGCTACGTCGCTGGCGGTGTCGGAATCGATATCGAGTTCGTTCAAAAGACTGGCCTCCGCCTCTTCGATGCAGGACTCAAGATATTCAGCCTCCATCTCAGACGTGTAGGTATCAGAACCTCCACCACATGCAACGAAAAGAATTGCTACCGGAAGGACTTTAAGAAGGTGTCTTACGTTCATTGGACCATAACTGTAGCCCAGCCACAAGCGATTGTGGATGACTCCCAACGGTTGATCGAGTCGTTCTGCCGGCCTCCTGTTTCGCAATGCTTAGAGACAACCCGAATGCAAAAGATCTTGCGTCGAATTGCTTACTGCGTAACCGGTTCTTTGCGAACGTCTGCTCGACGGCAGAGATACGGCGGTCGCTCGAAACTTCATCGAAATCGGATACTCGATTGCGAACAAGCGCAGGTCGGAGGCCATTGGCACCACCGGCTGGTTCTGCACTGAGTGAACATGTCGGATGACGGCAGGCGAAATTCTGTTGTACCGGGACGCAATCAACCTAAGAATTTCCGCATCAGATCTCATGCGTCCGCTACTCGAGCTCGCACTTTTTGGCAACGTCAGTCGTCGAGATAGGTCAACGAAGCCGGAGTCTTATCGGGCCCTTCGCAGTTGAGGGGTCAACAACGATTCCCCTCTGCACGATGTCAATTGCGCCAGTGGCAACAAGGCGCCGCGCGGCGCAGCGCGAGTCCTCAATAAGATCACTCCACTGCTCAGGCCGAACTGCACGTGCCGCTTCACTTGGGCAGATCGTCGTTCGAGGTCGTTGCTGCAGCAAATGAATGATCATGGCTTCGAGAGACCGGTCGAGCTGGGTGAGGCCACGCTGACGACAAGCAGTCGAACACCACTTCACCCCGTCCCAGTTGCGTTCCCATTTTTTGCGCCACTTAATTTCGCGCCCACATCGGGCGCACCATTTCAGATCGGGCGCAGATGTGGACGAACGAGCCATGTTCGGGCAGGCTAAAACGTGATGAAGAATTGGGCACAACCGTGATCATCTCCACCGTCCACCTCATTGCGGCCGCCATAATGACCGGTGTGATTTGGTTTACCCAGATCGTGCACTATCCACTGTTCGCCCGAATCCCATACGAGGTATCGCCCACTCACGCCGAAGAGAACCAGCGACGCACCTCATACGTCGTGGGCTTACCGATGCTGGTGGAAGGTCTGACCGCAATTGCGCTGTTCGCAAGCCCGCCTGATGGAGTGTCGCAGTGGCTGCCATTCGCCGGGGGAGTGCTCCTCGCCGTTGTATTGTTGAGCACGGTTGCCTTACAGGTTCCCCGCCACTCTGAACTTGCGACCCCCTTAGGCCAAGACGAGATTTACTCCGTCGTCAAGCGTTTAGTGGTATCGAACTGGATTCGAACCATCGGTTGGAGCACCCGAACGTTGATTGCTGCGGTCATTGTCACTCAGGCGGTTTAACGAAGCCAGCGATGTTGGCGCTTCTGTGACTATCCAGCTGCTGCCGGCCTAGGACACCCACCGCACAACTCGCTGACTAGCTTGGCAAAATGCATCGCCGTGCGGTCTTCGAGGTACGGGGCGACGATTTGGACCCCGATGGGCAGGCCTGCTGATGACATTCCGACTGGCACGACTGTCGCCGGGAGGTACGCAACTCCAGCCGGCCCAATCCAAGTGAATAAGTCGGTATAGGGACGGTGAACTCCGTCAATCATGACGGAGCGATCAAACTGTGGTTCTGAATGATCATGCTCAATTGCATCTCGTGGTTGAACCGGCATGAGCATGATGTCGAAATCGTGGAAGAACTCCTCCCATTGCTTACGAATTTGGAGCCGACGCTCATGATTGCTGAGCCAGTCACGATGACGCATTGCAGTGTTGCGCTTGACATATCCGAGTGGCGTATCAGAACTATCCGAAGCCATATGATCAAGTTTCTCGCGCGGGTGACCACCAGAGAGCGCCGCGTACAGAAGGCGCTGGAATACATCGACAGCCTTTTCAAGGGTGAAGCCTGGCCGAGCGCCGGTATCCACCGATACCCCTGCTCCTGTCAAAGTGTGGGCCAGATCGGTGAGCACACGTTTGGTGTCGCTATCGACCGGGTAAGAGGGGTCATCGATCCATGCGGCGACACGAAGGTCGCCGGCCGCTTCTTTTCGGGGTGCTGGAAGATCGATTCTCCAGCCAGGAGCATTCCATCTGTCTGGCCCAGTGAGAATATCCATTGCAAGTTCGAGGTCATCGACATGCCGAGCCATTGGGCCGGCGACGGCGATATCGGCCTGACTGAGAGTGCCCGGCATTCCAGGAATTTGGCCGTGCGAAGGAACGACACCGAACGAGGGCTTGTGGCCGACAACCCCCGAATAGTGTGCTGGCACACGGATCGAACCGCCGATATCGCTACCAACCTCGAGAGAGGTGAAGCCCATTGCGAGTGATGCAGCCGATCCGCCTGATGACCCCCCGCAGGTGCGGTCCGGGTTGAAAGGGTTCAGAGTCGTACCGTACACCTCGTTATAAGACTGAATATCACCAGCCCAGATTGGCAAGTTGGTCTTCCCCCAGATCACCGCGCCGGCGTCCCTCAGACGTGCCACCGGGTCGGCATCCTCCAAGGGAATGAAGTTGGCAAGTTCTGGAGCCCCTGAGGTGGTGATGCAACCCTCGGTCTGAAACGAATCTTTGACTGTCATCGGAACACCATGCAATGGTCCGAGGGGCTGTCCTGCAGCAATTGCTGCATCAGCCGCATCTGCCGTTGCTCGAGCACGATCAAGGTCGTGTTGGACGATGGCATTGATCGAACCATCGAGTCGATCCGCCCGGTCGATCATGTGTTCGAGCACCTCCCGGCTCGAAACTTCCTTTGCTGCAATTCGCTGAGCAGTTTCTATTGTTGACCACCAATGAATTTCCCTATCTGACATGGCGAACCCCCGGTTGACTCCTATTGAACTACGACAAGTTTGACTGCGCGGTGAACCAGTCGACGAGTTCAGAAGACAAGATCGGTGTAAACCATTCGACGAATGTGTTTGAGAGGTGATGGCTATCTCGGTACACCAGAATGTTGCCGATCACCACCGGGCAGCGAGAGGCGTCGGCTTCGTCGTTCTGATTGGAATCGACGCAGAGCCACGCATGAGGGTCGATAAGGCCCACCGACATTTCATCAGCGATTGATAGCGCAGCCGTTCGAACGGCCCGCTCGGTATTTCGTAATACCCCTGGTTCACAGGAGGTGAGATCAGTTCGGTTCGATGCGGCGCATGCTGGCACTGACCCATAAGGGTCAGGCGAGTCAAGGAAAAGAATCGGCTCCATCCCCGCACCTCTCAGCCGCATGAATAGCCCGGGAAGATCGCGCTCCCACACGGAAGCAGGGACCGCCGCTCGAGTTGATGCCTCCAAGAGACCCCAATGTTGCGACACGATTACCGCTTCAACATTCTCGCGCTCAAGAGCATCAATAACTGAGTCTCGCCAAGTAGCGCAATGGTTAAATACAGCGTCAGCCCCCCGATTCCAGGTGACAACATTGAGCAATGGGCACCCACCCTGCGTATGAGCAATGAGTCTCCACCCGTTGTTGGTGGCGATCGTGTTGACTGCGGCAAACCACTGGGCTGCATGGCTGTCGCCAATTAGGCCAATAGTGAACTTGCTGTCAATATCGCCAAAGACGCATCCATCGGTGACTCTGGCGGCCATGAATTGATGACAGCTGGTGTCGTAGAGAGAACTTGCGTCGTTTTGTGCGTCGTACACACTGGGTCGCACATTGTCGGGAAGCACCGGATTTTTGAGAGCTTGAACAACAGCGGCTATCGGTTGAGCATCTCGGTTGTCAATCAGAGCGGGAAGTGTGGTGGTTGTAGGAAGCTCAATCGTCGACACCACATCCACGGTTGGTGCTGGAGAACTCGTCGTTGTTGTCGATCGGGCGACTGTGGTTGTAGTCGAGGTGCCAATTGATGGTGCTTCAGCGACGAAGCCAGTGGCAAGTGTGGGCTGGTAGCGGGAGGTGGCAAAGCCAATAAATGCAGTGATGACGAGAAGACCTGCTCCAAGCGCATAACTCAAGGTGGGCCGCCCCGTGAGCCGTTGCGACCGCCGCAACGGATGTTCGATAAAGCGAAAGCCGATCGCTGAGATCGCAAAAGCGGCGATGAGAGCAAGCGCTGTCTCGCGCCACGTCAAAGGTCGTTCGACGGCGGCAGCTGCGAGAACAAGTATCGGCCAGTGCCAGAGATAGAGCGAGTATGAACGTTCACCGACCCATTGCAATACACGGACCCGGAGAATCGCGACCGCCCCAAATCGTGAAGAGTTACCACCACAGATGACCGAAGCGGTTGACAGCACAGGAACTGCTGCGACCCAGCCTGGGAATTCGGAGACAGACGAAGCGAGTGGGACCGAAATGACGATTCCGATGATGCCGAGCCAGCTGAGTACTGCTCGACGTGATGGGGCCCACTTCTCGATGGATGGCCACGTCGCTGCGAGAAGGGCGCCGATGCCAAGTTCGAAGACTCGCGTGTGCAGGCCGAAGTATGACCATGTCGGCATTGATGAGGTAAAAGTCAGGCTTGCGAAAAATGAGGCAGCGATGACGAGCGCCATGATCGGGGCGAGACGGCGACGAACTCTTTTTGCGTTGAGAGAGATAACGGCGAGAAGCCCAGGCCATACGAGATAGAACTGCTCCTCAACTGCCAGCGACCAATAATGCTGGAAGATTGAGGGGTCGGCGTCACCAGCGAGGTAGTCGGTTCCGCGAGCCGCAAACAACATGTTGACCACAAACCCTGCTGCCGCAATGACGTCTGTTCCGAGCGAAGAAAAACTCGTACTCGGGAGTATGAAGAGAGCGGACATTGTTGAGACGGCTAGCACCACAGTCGAAATTGGAAGCAGTCGACGAATTCGACGTGCATAAAACTCGCGAAGGTCGATTCGCCCGTTGATAATTCGCTCGTTGAGGAGTAGTGACGTGATGAGAAATCCGGAAATGACGAAAAAGACGTCAACGCCAATAAATCCCCCAGCAAATTTTGCAAACCCGGCGTGATACGCGACAACGACGAGTACTGCGACGGCCCGAAGCCCTTCAATATCCCGGCGGTGTTGCACGGCGGGTAACGGTATCGGGCTCATTGGCACGAGTGCGGTGAACGCTGGCGAAGTCGTCGCCGCCGAAACCCAGAGCATTTCTCCGAAACCCTGAGAAGAACGCACGAAACTGCTCCTCTTGCATATTCTCAGATCACTGCGCTGAGTTCTGCCGACACGTGAGTTCGTCACGGTGTCGGCAAGGATGTCGAAATGGCCGATTATCCACTCCCAAACAATTCCCACAATCTGTCTGGCCAAGTTGCGCTCATCACCGGAGGCACTTCCGGCCTTGGGTGGAGGTTCACACATGTACTTGCCAATGCAGGAGCGATTGTCGTTCCAACCGGTAGACGCAAAGAGCGGCTTGAAGAGATCGCCCGCCTTGTCGAAGCAGAGGGCGGACACGCACATCCAGTGGTGATGGACACGACGAGCGCCGAGTCGATCATTGAGGGTGTTGCAGCAGCCGAAGAGGCATGTGGAACGGTCACCATCGCTGTGAACAACGCCGGAGTTCCCGACGCCCAGCGTGCGCACAAGATGTCGACCGAACTCATCGACACGGTGCTTGACACGAATGTGCGGGGCCCTTGGATTCTCGCCTGTGAGGTTGCCAGACGACTTATTGCTTCGGAACAGCAGGGTCGAATCGTCAATATTGCGAGCATCGCCGCATTCCACTACGCCGGCCAGGGCGCTGCGTTGTATTCGGTGTCGAAGGCCGCAATTGCGCGCATGAGCGAAGTGCTTGCAGTCGAATGGAGTCGTTATGGCATCAATGTGAATTGCATCGCTCCAGGCGCATTCGAGTCAGAAATGATGGATGGAATGCTTGAACGGATGGGCGATATCTCTCAACATTTTCCACGCAAGCGCATTGCGCACCCGGCGCAACTTGACAGCACGTTGCTCTATCTCTGCTCGCCGGCCTCAGATGCTGTCACCGGCACTGTGATTCGCGTTGATGACGGGCAGGGTTCTCGCTAACAGTTGAGGCGTTTCGACCAGCCGCGCTGTGACATGCTGGTGGTGACGAAAGGAGGGCGATGTTCCTCGGCGGACTCGAGATCATTGCAATCATCGGCGTCGTCGTATGGCTGACGAGACGATCGCGGTCCAAGAAGGCAGAGGCCTCATCGGCTCCTGAGAGTGACGTAATGCATGCATGGCTGCGGCGCTGGCAATCAGCCAATCTCATTTCAGATGAGGAAGTCGCGGCAATCATTTCCTTCGAGGAGGCTGCTCGTGGTGATATAGCGGGCACTCCAACGAGTGACGCCGAACGCAGGATGCCCCTTGTTGCCGAGGCGCTGGGGTATCTCGGTGGGGCATTTGCAGCAGTCGGAGTGATCTTGCTTGTGGCTCGATACTGGCCCGACCTTGCTACCGGTTGGCGTATCGGCATTCCCTCTGCCGTTGCTGTTGCAGGAGTTGTGGGTGGCGCATTGCTTGACGAGCAGACCGATGACGCTCTTCGTCGCCTGAGATGGACTCTGTGGTTGGTGGGAACCGCCGGCATCGGTGCGGCAGGCGGAGTTGCGATGTATGACGCGTTGGCACCTATTCCGGTATACGGCTGGAGCGATGGGCATCGGGTGGTGTTTGGAGCGGCGAGCCTGGTCACGGTGTTGAGTGGCCTGCTATGGGCAGGTCGACTGCGGCCGCTCCAGCAAACAACATTTCTCGGTGGTGTGATATTTGCCGTTGGTAGCGCAACCAACGAGTGGTTCGACGTTTCTGTCGTTGGCGCCGTGACGTGGCTCCTCGGAGCATTGATGTTGTCCATTGCGCATCGACAGATCGGTACGTACCCTGCCATCACCGCGGTGATCGGCGCTGGCGCAATGGCGGCGGGGTCACTCATGATGCTCGATCAGATAGCGACGGCCGGGGTGCTGTTACTCGTGGTGACATCGATCGTGCTCATTCGCCTCGGCCAGCAGCCCTTGAGCGCGACCAACGTTGACCTCGTGCCAGCATTTCTTTTGACCGGAGTGTTGTCACTCGCCGTCACTGTTCCGGCATCGTTGGCCCAATTTGGCGGAGACGATGGTTTGATCGCAGGGCTTTTGACGTGGGTCATCGGTATTGGCAGCTACTGGCTCGGTGAGCATCGAAATGTGCGGGTACCTGAGGTGCTCCTCGCAATTGGTGGCGCTGCAATCATCGCCGGACCAGCAATCGTTGCGATCGAATCAACAAATGCCGGAACGCTGCTCGGACTTGCGAGTGCAGTTGCATGTCTGGCGGTCGGTGCAACCCCAGGCAGGGTTGCTCTTTCATTCACGGGAGCGGGCTCACTGCTCATCTATGTGCCTTGGTCGATAGCACATTTTTTCCCAGGGGAAGGACGAGCCCCACTTCTGATTGCAGCTTCCGGAGTACTCATCGTCGGTATCGCTCTCTTCATCGCCAGATCAGCAAAACGTTTTGGTAGCGAGTCGGAGTCGGTGAAGGCGTGAACCGACCGTCGACCGTTTCTGTTTGTCAACGGAAAGCAGGCACAATGTGAAAATGTCAACCTTTGCCGCACAGCGACAAGATGCGGAGCAGCGTTACGCAGATCGACGCCCCCTCTCGAAAGAGCTTTTCGAGAGGGCATCAGCGGTGATGCCAGGAGGGTCAACACGTTCCGTGCTCGACATGTCCCCGTTTCCTTTCCGGGTGGCATCAGCGGCCGGCTCTGAACTGATTGATGTCGATGGCATCACCTATGTCGATTTTCTTGGTGACTATTCAGCAGGATTGCTAGGCCACGACCCTGAACCGGTTCGGGCAGCGGTGACCGCAGCCCTAGAACACGGCTGGAGTTTCGGAGGAGTGCACACCGACGAGATTCGTGTCGCTGAAGCGGTCGTTGACCGCTTTCCTTCGCTTGAGCAGGTGCGGTTCACCAATTCGGGCACCGAAGCAAATCTCATGGCGTTGCAACTTGCGAGGTACCACACGAGACGTCAGCGCATCGTTGTATGCGACGGGGCGTACCACGGGGGACTGTTGTATTTCGGACATGGGGGAGAGGCTCTGCTCGCGCCATTTGATTTCACGAGAGTGCGTTATAACGACATTGACGCGCTCACCGCCATAGATGACACCGTTGCCGCAGTGCTTATCGAACCGATGATGGGGGCCGGTGGTTGCATCCCAGCCGAGCAGGAGTATCTCATCGCATTGCGCCGACGTTGCGATGAAACGGGTTCTTTGCTCATCTTTGATGAGGTGATGACGTCTCGAATGAGCGCAGGAGGTCTCCAGCAGCGAACCGGTGTGCTCCCTGATCTCACCACGCTTGGAAAATACCTGGCCGGAGGGATGACGTTTGGAGCATTCGGTGGGCGCGCCGATGTGATGGCAGCGTTCGATCCGGCACGTGGTGGCACATTGACCCATGGAGGCACCTTCAATAACAACGTGGTGTCGATGGCGGCAGCGGCAGCGGCAATGAGTGAGATGCTTTCTGAAGCAAAGTTGTCGCAACTCTTCGCTCGCGGGGAATCGCTTCGATCGCGACTTAATAAGTTGTTCGCAGCATCTACCTTGCCCCTCTCAGCAACCGGTGTAGGGTCGATGATGGCTGTTCATACCGTTGAGGGGCCGATCAATGGGCCGCACGATCTTGAGACGTCTGATCATGAGTTGAGACAGTTGCTGTTTCATGAGTTATTGCACCGAGGCTGCTACATCGCAGCCCGAGGATTCATCGCGTTGTCACTCGACATCACCGATGAACAATGCGACACCCTCGTCGAGGCAATGAGCGAAGCAATCGACTCGATCAGCACCCCCAACTAGGGTGAATGCATGAACGAGGATCGTCAACGTCCAGAAATTTCGGTGCCCGAGGGCGAGCCACCAGCGGAGCTCATTATTGAAGACGAGATTGTTGGCGACGGTGAGCCCGCCATGCCGGGAGCGACAGTCGTCGTGCATTACGCAGGCGTGTCGTGGAGTACGGGAGCAGAGTTCGACGCATCGTGGAACCGAGGTGTGCCATTCGATTTCCAGCTCGGTGCCGGTTATGTCATTTCCGGTTGGGACCGAGGCGTCACAGGAATGCGTGTTGGTGGACGCCGCCGTCTCACGATTCCGCCCCACATGGGTTACGGCGATCAGGGTGCGGGCGGTGTAATCGGTCCGGGAGAGACCCTGATTTTCGTCGTTGACCTACTCGGCGTTCGCTAAAGCAACGCTCCATCAACCGGGATGGCTTAGGGAGCGTCACCGGTTGCGACTGGGCGCTGATCATCTCGTGACCATTCGCTCCACGAGCCCGGGTATAGCAGCGCATCGCCAGGGTCGGCGATGCCAAGCATGCTCATGACGAGCAGGTTGTGGCAGGCTGTAACACCACTACCGCAGTAGAAGATTGGCTGTTGGCCGAGGCCGACAGAGTTCAGGCGCCCTCGAAGTTCAGCCACCGGACGGTGAAGCCCGTCCTCGCCGAGATTGCCACCGTGGAAGAGATTGAATGCGCCAGGAACATGGCCGGCCTGCGGGTCAAGCGGTTCGGTATCACCTCGATATCGGGCCTCTGCCCGAGAGTCGACGACGGTTCGGCCGCTGTCGATAGCGGCGACAACCTCATCAGCGGTCACAACCCCTGACCAATGAGGAGGAACTTCATACGTTGATTTGTTGACCGCAGGAGTGTCTGCCTCAACATGTTGGCCGGCCAAAACCCAGGCAGGATACCCGCCGTCGAGCACCGCCACGCGTTGATGCCCGATCGAACGAAGCATCCACCACAAACGTGCGGCGACTGCGCCCCCAACATCATCGTAGGCAACGACATATGAGGAAGGCTCTATGCCATTGCGTTCGAGCACTTCAGCGAACCGCTGAGTGGTTGGTAACGGATGCCGCCCGCCGCCGGTTGGTGATGAACCATCGTGTACCGCAAGCTCGTGGTGCAGATCGATAAACCGAGCTCCGGCGATATGTGCGGCTTTGTAACTGCGGCGACCACGATCATGATCTGAAAGATCAAACCGCACATCACAGATCACGAGATCATCGCCTCGACCAATTCGTGTTGCTAATTCCTCGACGCTGATGACTGCCATACGGTGACGGTAGTACCGTCGGTCTCGCACTCATGACTCGCAGATGGCAGACTTAACTCATGGTGGGAACGCTTTCGATGCTCGATCTCGCTCGGGTTCGACGCGGGACCTCAATTGTTGATGGCCTCACTTCGTGTGTCGAAATGGCTCAACTCGCTGAGCAATGCGGATATTCCCGCGTCTGGTACGCCGAACACCACAACCTTCCAACCGTTGCATCGTCATCTCCTGCGGTGCTGATCGCCCACGTAGCAGCCAATACCTCTACGATCAAGTTGGGGGCTGGGGGAGTGATGTTGCCAAACCATGCCCCGCTCGTGATTGCTGAACAATATGGCACGCTCGCCACATTGCATCCCGGTCGCATCGAATTGGGTCTAGGCCGGGCACCCGGAAGTGACCAGGTGACGCTCCGCGCCATGCGTCGAGATCACACGTCATCAGAAAGCTTTCCCTCTGATGTTGCGGAACTTCGTGACCTGCTCGATGGCGTTGTTCGAGCCGACGGGGTTGCCGCCATTCCTGGGGCGGGAACGGCTGTGCCGCTCTATATTCTCGGGTCGTCACTGTTTGGAGCGCAGCTCGCAGCGGCGCTGGGGCTCCCGTATGCGTTTGCTTCACACTTCTCACCTGGCGCGCTCACCGAAGCCGTTGAGGAATATCGAAGCTCATTTGTGGCCTCCGATCGTTTGTCAGAGCCCCATGTCATTGCAGCAGTGAATGTCTTTTGCTCTGAATCTTCTGACGACGCTCTGCAGCAGTTTCACGCAGCAGCTCGTGAGCGTGTCGCCCTCATTGTGCCCAAAGGCGTCGACTACACCGATGAGCAGGCTGACCAAGTGCTTTCGATGCCACAGGGTCAACATCTCCTGCAGATGATGCAATATTCAGCCGTTGGCACACCGCCCGAAGTGGCGTCATACCTCGACGAGTTCTTGTCGCACTCCGGTGCCGACGAACTCATCGTGTCGCATTCGACGCCCTTTGTTGAGGAGCGGATGACATCGATTCGTCTCACCGCAGACCTTGTTGACCGGGTTGGCGTGTGATGTTGAGGTGTGAAGCGTAGCAATGGCTGAAGTTCGGGTGAGTTGCTTAGGTTGCGGGGGAGACATTGTGCTCGAACAGTTGATGGTGCCAGACGGTGTTATTGCCCGAGGCGACCGTTTCATGCACGAGGGATGCGTGCTTAACAGCGAGGCAGAGTCTGCTCGTTACGAGGTCGGAGTGCCGGCGTATCTTTTACCAAAGGGGCGTTGATGTCAGAATCACTCCAGGTAACCGATGAGCGGCGCCAAGAGTTGCGTGACAGGTATCTGCTTGAGCGCGATAAGCGGTTGCGTGCAGATGGTAACGACCAATACCTTGAGCCGACAGGCCGGTTTGCCGGAATTATCGATGATCCTTACACACCGGTGGTTGATCGTGAAACCGTGCACGATGACGTCACCGTTGCGCTCATTGGTGCCGGATTCTCCGGTCTTGTGACCGGTGCTGCGCTGAAAAAGGCAGGAATAGAGAACGTACGGCTGCTCGACGCAGCCGGCGACGTCGGCGGAGTGTGGTACTGGAACCGATACCCCGGAGCTATGTGCGATACGGCCGCAATGATTTATCTGCCGCTGTTGGAAGAAACCAAAACTGTGCCATCGGCGAAATATGTCCCGGCTCATGAGATTTTTGCTCACGCTCAGCGCATCGCAACAACATTTGGTCTGTATGAGAACGCTCTGCTCTCGACAAGTGCAACTGAGGTGTCGTGGGATGCTGATGTTCAGCGTTGGCGAATTTCTACCGACCGTGGCGACAACTTCACTGCGAAATATGTGGCAACCGGCACCGGGCCGCTTCACCGTCCGAAACTTCCAGGCATTGATGGCATTGACACCTTCACGGGCCATGCCTTTCACACGAGCCGCTGGGACTACGACTATTGCGGTGGCGGGCCCGCTGACGCGCCAATGGACAAACTGAGCGACAAGCGCGTTGCCATCATTGGTACGGGGGCAACTGCGGTGCAGTGCATTCCGAAGTTAGGGCGTGATGCAGGTGAACTTTTTGTTTTTCAGCGCACACCCTCGTCGATTGACATTCGCAACAATCACCCGATTGACCCCGAGTGGTTTGCCTCGCTTGAGCCTGGGTGGCAGCGTAACTGGTTGAGGAATTTCACCCTGTTGCAAACAGGAGGGTATGCCGACGTTGACCTTGTGATGGATGGCTGGACTGACATTGCGCAGCGTGTTCGCGATCGCGTTGCTGCTCGAGTGATGGCCGGAGCCGAACTCAGCCCCGAGACGACCCTCGCTGCGTACGAAGAGTCTGACGACGAAAAGATGGAAGAGATTCGCGCTCGGGTTGATGCGATCGTCACCGACCCTGCGACCGCTGAGGCGCTTAAGCCCTGGTACCGGCAACTGTGCAAGCGACCCTGCTTTCATGACGAGTACCTTCAGACGTTTAATCGGCCAACGGTGAAGCTCGTTGATACCGATGGTCAGGGTGTTGACCGTATCGATGCCTCTGGCGTTTGGGCGAACGGCCAGCATTACAAGGTCGATTGCATCGTCTTTGCATCTGGATTCGAAGTGGGAACCGACCTTTCCCGCCGGTCAGGTTTTCAGATAATCGGAACTAGCGGTTCATCTCTCGAGGATTACTGGGAGCCAGGAATGCGCACCTTGCACGGCACGCATGTCGATGGCTTTCCGAATCTCTTCATGCTCGCCACGGCTCAGGCCGCAAATCTCATCTCGAACGTGCCACATAACTATGTCGAAGCAAGCGATGCGATCGCAGCAGTAGTCGCTCATGCTGAAGAGATCGGTGCAGCAACGGTTGAAGCTGGGCGCTCCGATGTCGATGCCTGGTTGCGGCAGATTCAAGGTCGACAGGGCTCAGTAATCGGGTCGCCTGACTGCACGCCGGGTTATTACAACAACGAAGGAAAACCGCTTGAGGGTGATCAGCAACTCAACGGCGGGGCCTATATTGAAGGGCCAGTTGCCTATTTCGAGTTTCTTGAGCAGTGGTGGAAGTCAGGTGAGTTTGCCGGACTCCACTTCTCATAAGACGAGTGGCGCCATTGCTGTGAAGGGGGAGAAATGACGCTTACACATTCGACCGAAATTGATGTTTCAACGTATGAACGAGATGGCTATCTGCACTTGCCGGGGTATATCACCAACCCCTGGCTCACCGAATTGCAGTCGATAGCGGCAGAGTTTGTTGAGGAGAGCAGAACGGTTGCCAAATCAAACTCACGATTCGACGTTGAAGATGGCCACAGCGCAGGGACCCCTCGGCTTCGACGGTTGAACTCGCCGGTGGATCTTCACGAGACTTTTGCTCGTTTCGCACTTGAAGGCCCGGCAGCAGAACTCGCAGTGCAAGTGCTCGGTGGCCCTGTGCGCTACCACCATTCAAAACTTAACTTCAAATGGGCTGATGGTGGAGAGGCGGTTGAGTGGCATCAAGATATTCAATTTTGGCCACATACCGATTTCAGCCCGCTCACCATTGGTGTGTACCTTGACGACGTCGATGCTGAAATGGGGCCAATGGGTGTACTACCAGGAAGTCATCACGGACAGCTATACAACCTTTACCGCGAAGATGGCTCGTGGGGCGGGGCCATTAAAGAGAGCGACATTGAAACCCTCGACTTGAATGACGTGCGTTGGCTCGATGGCCCGGCTGGGTCAGTCACCGTGCACAACTGCTGTTTGGTGCACGGTTCTATGGCAAATTCGTCAGCCCGACCCCGACCCTTGCTGTTGCAGACCTACTCAAGCGCTGACTCGTACCCAATTCTTGGAATTGGAGCGAACGGCGTAACCGGAAAACGATCTGGAGCGGTCATCGGTGGGCAAGCCAAGCAGACAGTGCGCATCGGTGGGCGAAGCATTCCTGGCGCGCCTGATTGGTCTCGTAAGGGAGCTCCAACAATCTTCGGCTCTCAGCACGACGGATAGTCGGTATTCGCTCACCCGCCGACTGCTTGAATTACTTGCCGAGTGACTTCATCTGCTCAAGCATTCGGCCCATCTGCTGATGAACGGCGTTAACTGCTTGCAATGGCCTTACGATCACCTTGAACTCAACTATTTTCCCGTCCTCATCGCAAGTGATGATGTCAACTCCATTCACCGCCTTTCCATCGACGGTGGTCTCAAACTCGAGCATTGCGTGATTTCCATCTGCAATTTCCTTCGTGTAGCGGAAATTTGCACCAGAACTGTTGTCATCAGAGAATGCCTCTGAGAAATCTGAGGCATCACCCGGGAGCGCCTGACTTGCAGCGTTGAGATACAGCATTGTGATTTCCTTGCCCCTTTGCGGTGTGAAAACAACTGGGGAATAAAACACAACCTCTTCGTGGAGAAGTTCGTCAAGGCCTCCTGGCAGATTGCCCCGCACATGTTGGTGCCAGCGCTCGATAACTTCGTGAATAGGGCCTCTGCTCATAATTCGACAGTAGTCGCCTCCACAGAGAGTTCCGTCATTGTCGATCTCTTTTAGAATGAACCCGAGAGTTGATGACTCCGGATTTCCCTCGTTTGGCTTTGTACGAGCAAGAACATTGCTTGGCGAGCAAGGAGTTGTGCGTGATGTGACAACGCAACTGCTCCACCTCCTGATGCCGCTACGAGCGTTGTCGCCGAACGCATGCAGAGATCGCTTGCGTTTGCGCGCGCTGCCGGAAGTTCGTCGATTGAGGCCGTGTCTAGTCGATGCCGAGCTGTGGCGTATTTTTCATCGAGATCACTTGGGCCCAAAAGGGAAAGACAACGACCGGTGACGCCGAGCGCAAGTGAACCGTTTGCCCGGAGGCCCATGCGATAGCTCTCCAACCACGAGTCGAAAGGAACCACGGAGGTCATGTCGTCAGTGGTGACGAGGTGTTGGTCGAACTTGATGACCGCAGTGGACGATGAATTCACAGCAGTGAGTTCAAGCATGCTCGCAGACATGGTCCGAGACTCGATTCCGGGAACAATTCCCCAAACAACCGAGTCATGCCAGCAGGCGGCAACGAGGACAATGTCGACATTGCCCCATCCAGTGACGTAAGGAGCCGTTCCCGACACGAGCCAACCATCACTGCACGGTTCTGCGCGAAGCACGGGCTCTCCTTGGCGGAGAAGATGGGCGAACGCAACACCGCCGCGGGTTTCGCCTTTGGCGAGCCCGGCGGCGTAACGGTGTGCTTCTCCCTCGCAAAGGGCAGTTGCTGTCGCGGGACCTGCATGCTGCTGCCAGATGAAGGTGGTGGTGAGGCATCCGCCAGCGAGTGCCTCGATGACGAGGTCTCGGTTAGCGCTTGACAGGTTTGAGCCTCCAACTGACTCTGAAGAGAAGATGCCGTACAGGCCCGCATCCTGCAGGGCTTGAAGATGGGCGGTCGGTATGACTCCACCACGATCGGTGGCGACAGTGGTTGGGAAGAGCACTTCGTCTGCTAGGCGGCGAGCGGTTTCAACCTGAGGACACGGATTTGTCGTGCTCTGCGATTGTGCGCTCATGACACCAGAATAGTTGACGTTTGGCGAACGAAACCTACTGTTCATCACTCGACGAGGAGAGAGGCACCGTGACTGGATCGACAATCTCGTCGCCGGTCTCGTTAGCCAGCAACCGTGACGACAGCAGTCCTGAACGTGCGACCTTTCGAGGAGCGTCTGCAGAAGTCGGAAGCCGTTTTGCCATTCGCAGGACAGTTCGATGAACGCCTTCCTCGTTGCCGTGACGCAGCGCCCAAGTACCCATTTGCATGCCGGCATCGGCGATGATGTGAACATTTGTGCCCTCGGCAACCGCATGCACGATTGACGCCAGCTCTGATGGGTTCTCTTGAGGGCCGGATAGGAAAAGGAGTGATCTGCCAGAGTCAGAGTTGTTGGATGACCGAGAGGTACTGGCCGACTTGAATTCGGTGAGAACTTCGATGGGGCTTCGGAGCCGATCAACAATTGCTTTTGCGTTTGGTTTCAGGTCAGGGTCGCAGTGGGGTATGAGGTTGGTGCGAAGGTGAGCGAGGCACGAGGGCGACATCACCATGATCGGATCTTTTGACGAGTTTTCGCCAAGAAGTCTTATAAGACGACGGACACGCTTGCGAAATGGTCGCACACGACCCGCACGCAATTCTTCAGCTCCGCAACAACGTGTTGTCGCAAGTTGGCAAGCGAGGCCTTGAGAGGCAAGATCGCGCATGACAGATCGAGTAGCGCCATCGGAGAAATATTCAACACTGCAGGTTGGGAATACGCTCACTTCAGGACTGTTGGCGGCGGCTGGCATGGGCTGTCGGCGAAACCACTTTGAGAATCGTTGCCCTGAAATGCGGGGAATGTAAGCGGAAGACGAAATGCCGGTGATCGCAGTGACGAGTCGGCGGCGCAGAGTACCGGGCCGTTGCATGAGCCAATTCACAAATGGCGCGCATTGTGATGCGACCGGACCCATCAGATCAGGGGCGGAGAGCACCCAATTCGTGATGCGCTGGCGAACGGTGAAGTAGCCGTTGAGTTGGCGGACCTGCATGAGATCGATGAACGATGTTGGAAGGTCGATGTCATATTCGCTATCGGGTCCCCGATGCGGGCAACGCTGAGTACACGCACCGCAGTGAAAGCAAGAATCAGAAAAAATGTTCTGCTGATTCGGCGTGAGCAGATGGGGGTCTGCCTCAGTGACGCTCGCAAGAGCGTCAAAGAGCGACGGAAAAACATCGCAGAGATCAACGCAGAGTCGACACTGTGAGCACACCGAAATGTCATCGGCGAGGGATGTCCTGACGGACGACTCCTCAACGACGGGAAGTAATTTGGCCACGGGAAGAGCAGTTCGTGGAGTTCAGAAACGGAGTGGAGGGCGTCGTTTGCATGTTGACCCGGGTCAAAGATACCCAAGTCAACATGCAAAAACGATGAATTAGGCCAGGTCGAAACGATCGAGGTTCATGACCTTCGTCCATGCTGCAATGAAGTCACGGACAAACTTCTCGCCAGAGTCCGATGAGGCATACACATCAGCAATCGCACGAAGCTGTGAGTTCGAACCAAAGACCAAGTCGTTGCGGGTACCGGTCCAGCGGACTTCTCCGGTGGCCCTGCTACGAGCCTCGAACTCGTCTTGGGTGTCGGTGGTCGCAGACCAGACGTTACTGAGGTCAAGCAAGTTCACGAAGAAGTCGTTTGACAACACGCCAACCCGGTCGGTGAGAACGCCGTGCTGGGAGCCTCCTGCGTTCGCTCCGAGCACACGAAGGCCGGCAACGAGTACCGACATTTCTGGTGCACTGAGCGTGAGGAGCTGAGCGCGATCAACGAGAAGGTGCTCAGCCATCTGGGCGTCGCCCTTCCCGACGAAGTTCCTGAAACCGTCTGATTTCGGCTCAAGCGGAGCAAATGACTCGGCATCTGTCATCTCCGAGGTGGCATCTGTGCGGCCAGGGGTGAACGGAACCGTCATTTCGAGACCGCCAGCGGCTGCAGCGGCTTCGACAGCTGCCGAACCAGCGAGGACGATGAGGTCAGCCATTGAGATGGTCGAACCCGATGCGTTGAAGTTGCTCTGAATTCCATCGAGGGCCGAGAGCACACGACGCAACTGATCAGGATCATTTGCTTCCCAGCCGATCTGCGGGGCGAGGCGGATGCGAGCGCCATTGGCGCCACCGCGCATATCGCTTCCACGGAACGTTGAGGCTGATGCCCATGCCGTTGCTACAAGTTCACCGGTGGTGAGGCCTGACGCAAGGACGTCTGCCTTGAGCGACGCAATCTCTGCATCGGTCACGAGAGCATGATCAACAGCGGGAACTGGATCTTGCCAAATGAGGTCCTCGCTTGGCACCTCCGGTCCGACGTAGCGGGCCTTAGGTCCCATGTCACGGTGAGTCAACTTGAACCACGCACGAGCGAATGCATCTGCGAACTGATCTGGGTTCTCGTGAAAACGTCGTGAGATGGGCTCATAGATCGGGTCGAAGCGCATCGCCATATCGGCAGTCGTCATCATCGGAGCGTGACGGACGTTTGCGTCATGAGCATCTGGCACGAGGTCAGCAGCATCTGGGTCAGTTGGCTTCCACTGCTGAGCGCCTGCCGGGCTGTGAGTGAGCTCCCACTCGTATCCGAACAACATGTCGAAGTAGGAGTTGTCCCACTGCGTTGGGGTCGGAGTCCAGGCACCTTCGATTCCACTTGTGGTGGTATCACCACCAACACCGGTTCCGTGGGCGTTCTTCCAGCCGGTTCCTTGCAACTCAATCGGCGCACCCTCTGGCTCAGGGCCAACAAGATCAGGGTCACCCGCTCCGTGTGCCTTACCAAACGTGTGTCCACCGGCAACGAGGGCAACAGTTTCCTCGTCGTTCATCGCCATGCGTGCGAAGGTCTCACGAATGTCGGCGCCCGAGGCGACAGGATCAGGGTTGCCGTTGGGGCCCTCTGGGTTCACGTAAATGAGGCCCATCTGCACGGCACCCAGAGGGTTTGCCAACTCGCGGTCACCCGAGTAACGCTCATCAGCAAGCCACTCCGATTCTGGACCCCAGTAGATGTCGTCTTCAGGTGTGTAGATGTCTTCGCGACCACCAGCGAAGCCGAACGTGTTGAACCCCATCGATTCGAGCGCAACGTTGCCAGCAAGGATCATGAGGTCCGCCCATGAAATTTTCCGGCCGTACTTCTGCTTAATTGGCAGCAGGAGCATACGGGCCTTATCAAGGTTGCCGTTGTCGGGCCAGCTGTTGAGTGGGGCAAACCTGTGGTTGCCGGTTCCGGCTCCGCCACGACCGTCTTCGATTCGATAGGTGCCAGCAGCGTGCCATGCCAGGCGGATCATGAGGCCGCCGTAGTGGCCGTAGTCGGCTGGCCACCACTCTTGAGAGTCGGTCATCATGCCTTCGAGATCAGCCTTGACCGCGCCGAGGTCGAGTGATGCAAACTCCGCCGCGTAATCAAAATCATCGTCCATGGGGTTCGAGGCTGGGTGACCTTGGTGGAGGATTCCAAGGTTGAGCTGTTCTGGCCACCACATGTGGTTGGCAACAGTCGTCGTTGGAGCATTCGCACCGTGGACGACGGGGCATTGATCAGACATCATGTCTCCTTATTTGCTTTGGTTGTTAGTTGGTTTGTCGAAGTTGCTGGAGGGAGCAGTGCAACGAGCACACGTCCCGTGAAACACCACCGATGTTGACGATGGTGAGAAATCATTTGGTTCGCTGATCGACAGCGCATCGGGGTGATCAATGCTGACGTCGGCGATCGCTCCACACTCATTGCACACGGCGTGGTGGTGGTCGGTCAGGTTCGGGTCGAAGCGAACCGCTCCGCCGTCGAATGTCACCTGACTGAGTTCTCCCATTTCTGTGAGATCGGTGAGCGTTTGATACACCGTCCGAAGCGAGATTCCTGGCATCTGAGCAGAGGCTGTGGTGTAGAGCGCCTCCGCAGTCGGATGCTCAGCGTTTTCATGCAGTAGCGAGAACAGCAGTTGCCGTTGCGGGGTGATTTTCAAGCCCTCGGAGCGAAATCGTTCGACTAGCTGTTCGGGGCTGCGCATCCTCTCATTGTGGTTCGCAGACGGCCTAATCTGCAAATCATGCGAATAAGCAAGGACTGATATTTAGGTCTCGAAACAACAGGTGCAGAGGTTAGAAGTTACGAACTTCCGCCCGGTTGCCACAGAGTTGCTTGGTAACCCTCTTCAAGTGAGGTTGCGATGGCATCGACGTGTTCGGCTTCGTTAATGTGAGCGGCGAGAAGCTCGGCACCGCTTGGTCGCTCATCTGCAGACGGCCAACTTGAGATATTCCACATGTCTGATCGTCGTAGCGCCTTCCCACAATGCATGAAACAGGTGTTGACGTTGACGACGATTGCGAGGTTCGGCACCCTGTCGCCATCGGTGCAGAGATTTCGAATCTCTGTGTCAGTCGAAATCGATGCGGTCCCGTTTACTCGCATGGTCTCTTCAAGGCCGGGGATCACGAACAACATGGCAATCGATGACTGCTGTAGGAGGTTTCGGTACGAGTCGATGCGGTTGTTGCCGGCAAGATCGCCGAACGCAATATGCCGTTCATCGACGACCTTCACGAAGCCAGGGGTGCCACCGCGAGGCGAAATGTCGACACGTTCGCCGTCACTTGTCGCGAAAATAAAGAGCGGTGAGGCCCCGATCGTCCGAGCTGCTGCATCGTCGATGTGATCGATCTCTTTGTCAAGTGCACGCTGGGATGGTGATCGAAACAGTGACCGCAATGCGTCGGAGTCATCAATGCACGAGTGAAGATCCATAGCGCAACCCTAGAGCGTGCGGGGGCTGGCGTTACGTGGTGTGTCGTATGGCCGAAATCTTCGCTGACGCCTATTCGCACTTACGAGAGGTGAACTTACGCCCCCGGCGGAAACTCGTACTCGACCTCATCGAAGTTACGGATACCAGAAAAGATATAGAGCAGCCGAAGAGGTTCGGTTGAACTTCCATTGAGCGCGATGTGTTCCGTGCCACCAGGAATGTGCACGACCTCATTGGCGTACATCACACGTGGAGGCTCGTCGTTGACGTGCATCTCTGCCACCCCAGAGAGGATGACGTAGGTTTCAGCCTGGGGGTGAAGATGTCCGCGAGAGGGGCGGTGAGCGTCGACAGGAATTTCAGCGATCCCCATGACAACGCCACTATCGTTGTTGTTCTCCAGCAATGTCCACCAGTTGACGACGGTGTCGCCATCGATGATTCGAGTTTCCACCGGAAGGTCTGCTGGGTTGACGAACAGAGCGTTGCGCACCGTCACAGCGTATGTCGCCCTAATGGGTTCTTCGGTGGATGATGTGATGCGTGGAAATGTCGCTACGGTTACTTCAAGGTGCCGTCGCCATGACGCCCATCGCCCGAACTGAATCGACCTGCTCCGGCGATGCCTTCGGCCTCGAGCACTGGGCGACTGTTAAACCACTCCTGGACGAGTGCATCTCGAACATTGAGGCCGTGTTGGGCCTTCACTGATCGGCGATCGGCGCGAGCACATAGTTGAGGGAATGTTGCGATCTGGTGCGCGAGTTCTTCGGCTCGATGCCGTGCGTTCCCATCGGGAACGACGTATTCGCAAAGCCCGATCTGCTTGCATTCGTCAGCTGTTACCTGCCGCCCGGTCAAGATGAGATCGAGGGCACGTCCCTCCCCAACGAGACGCGGAAGTCGAACGGTGCCTCCGTCGATGAGCGGAATTCCCCATCGTCGGCAGTACACCCCCATGTAGGCGCTTTCTTCCATGACCCGAATGTCGGCCCACATGGCAAGCTCCATGCCGCCTGCAACGGCAGGCCCAGCGACGGCGGCGATAATCGGCTTGTCGAGTTCGAGTCGGCTCGGCCCCATCGCTCCCATCGGAATGTCGCCACCGTTGCCGTGTTGCCCCCCATCTCGTGGCATCGAAAGTTCAACCAGAGGCTCAGGCTCATCGAGAGCGGCAGCATGCTTGAGGTCCCAACCTGCGCAAAAGGCCCCGCCCTCGCCCCAAAAGACCGCGACCGCTGCGTCGTCGTCGTTCTCGAACTCGAGAAATGCTTCGTAGAGAGCGGCTGCACTCTCCGGATCCATTGCGTTTCGGGCTTCCGGACGAGAGTGGATCACCGTCCACACTGGCCCTGATTCTTCAATTCGAACCGTCATTGGGCTTCCTTCCGCGACGATTGCTCGAGATAGTTATCTCGAATGGCGAACTTCTGAATTTTTCCTGAGCCGGTGAGTGGAAATTCACTGACCTGCTCCCAGATGCTTGGTGTTTTTTGTGGCGACAGCAATTCGCGGCAGTGCGCTCGAAGCGCATCAACCTCGATCGGTTCATTGCCAACCGTTCGGACAAATGCACCGATGACCTCACCCCATTTGGGGTCAGGTAGGCCGACGACGGCAACCTCTGCAACCGAGGAGTGTTCAAGTAGGGCATGTTCGATCTCGGCAGGGAAATGGTTTTCACCTCCTCGAATGATCATGTCTTTGACCCGGCCGGTGACTCGAACGAAACCCTCATGATCGAGGGTTCCGAGGTCTCCGGTGTGGAGCCAACCCTCGTCGTCAATCGCCGCAGCGGTTGCGTCAGGGTTGTCGTTGTAGCCGATCATGATGCCGTAACCCCGAGCGCAGATTTCCCCCACCACTCCGACGGGGACAACTGATGTCGCCGTCCCGATTTCGCCGTCTTCGCGAGCTGTGCGAATCGATACTTCGGTAAGCGGAAGTGGTTGACCGGCACTCGATGAGATGTGTTCTGCCGAGACGTCGGTGTGGTTCAAGGAGATCATGGGTGATGCTTCGGTTTGACCAAACGCTGTCAAGAGGTGACAGCCCAGTTGGCGGCGCACCCGTTCAACAAGCTCGGCCGAGACCGGAGCACCGCCAGTAGTAATTGCGACGAGCGAGTCGACATTGCGAGGTTGTCGTTCGAGTGACTCGAGTAGTGCAACCAAAATTGTTGGAACAGCGAAGAAGTTCGTCACCCGTTCGGTCTCGATTCGAAGGGCCAACGCGTCGGCATCGAACTGTTCGATCAGAAGCATGCGGCATCCCGCCTGCAAACTTCCGAGTGCACCTGTGGCGCAGCCAGCGGTGTGAAAGAGCGGCATGAAGTTGGCGTACACCGAGTTTCGGTCGGCGAGCGCACGCTGAGCGAAGAGGCGAGCGTTGTTGACGAGACTGTGGTGGGAGAGGACAGCCCCTTTTGGAAAGCCTGTCGTGCCGGAGGTGTATTGAATTTGCGCAGCATCCGTTGGAGTCACAGTCGGAAGAGAACGCGGTCGTGGACCACTGGCAAACAGCTGTTCGTCGTTGTCGAGGTCGACGATTTCTCGCACCGATAAAAGCCCTTGAGAAGCCTCCTCAGCGATAGCGGTCATTGGGTTGCCTCGATGACTTTTAATGTGGAACAACGCAACCGAACGAGATTGTTCGAGCACATAGCGCAATTCAGCCTGCTGGAACGAGGGATTTGCTGTGACGAGCACGAGACCCGCTAACGCGCAGGCGTACTCCATAAAAAGCCAGCGGCTGACATTTGGAGCCCATACGACGACGCGTTCGCCAGGAGCGAATCGAGACGCAAGCGACAACGCCAGTGCCTCGGCATCGCGTAAAAGTTGTTCATGAGTCCATGAGGGCCCGAGCGTGCCATCGGCTGTCACCGCAGTAACAGCAACCGAATCAGGAAGAGTCGAAGCCTGTTGACGAAGGAGATCACCAACTGCCAGATCAAGAAGATCGCCATCGGGCTGAGCGGGAACATAGCTTTCAGACAACCTCAACCGATACATCGCACGCCTCCGTTGGTGTTACTCAGTGACAGGGCACGCTCGTTGAGCGAGCCCGGCGAGATCTAGTTCGCTCGGAAGAGATCCGAACTCTGAACCCCATTCCCCATCGAGCCGCGATCGAATGTAGGCGTCAGCGATCGCCGGTTCGTAACGAAGACATAGCGATGCTCCCCAACAGTGAGCAAGTTGCTCGACAAGGCGTCGTGCATCGGCTTCACTCGCCGTGGTCGCAAGCGTCTGACGCAGACGAGCAATTTCTCGGTCGAGAGTTCGATCGGAGCCCTCGGCAAGTGCGATCTCGTTGACAAAGGCCTCACCTGCATCGGGCGAACGCTGCAAGGCTCGAAGGACGTCGAGAGCGATCACGTTGCCGGCTCCCTCCCAAATGGCGTTGAGCGGAACTTCGCGGTAGAGCCGCGCAAGAATTGACTCTTCGACATAGCCGTTACCGCCGACGCACTCCAACGCCTCTCGCACTACCGGGCTCGAACGTTTCGTGAGCCAATACTTCGCCACAGCGAGCCCTAAGCGCCCGAACGCAGCTTCATGATCGTCGATCGGGCCTCGCTCGTAGGCGCCGGCCAGTCGCATCACCATCATGGTGCCCACCTCGGTTTCTACTTCGAGGTCAGCAACAACGTTTTGCATGAGTGGCTTATCGATCAACTTGGCTCCGAATGCCTCCCGTTGCATGAGATACCAAGCTGCCTGTGACACCGATTGACGCATGAGCGCCACCGCCCAGTTGGTCACGTCGAGGCGGGTTGCATTCACCATTTTGATGATGACCTGAATTCCTCGACCTTCTTCGCCGACGAGCCATCCGGCGGCATCGGTGAACTCAAGTTCAGAAGATGCATTCGAACGATTTCCCACTTTGTCTTTCAACCGCATGAGGAAGAGCGAGTTTCGACTGCCGTCATCGAGCACTCGAGGCACCAAGAAACACGAGATGCCAGCGGGAGCCTGAGCGAGCACCAAAAACGCATCACACATCGGTGCTGACGTGAACCATTTATGACCGGTGAGGCGGTACTCGCCACCAGGTCCGCCGCCATTCACTGGTACCGCCGTCGACGTGTTCGCTCGAACGTCACTTCCGCCTTGCTTTTCGGTGAGGCCCATGCCGAGGAGGTTCCCGGTTTTCAGCGATGGTTCGATGAGGCGCTGGTCGTATGAACGGGTACGGATACGAGGCTCCCAAACCGATGCGAGATCGGGTTGCTCTCGTAATGCGGGTAGCACCGCCCCGGTCATCGAAATTGGGCAGGCGTGGCCGACCTCTATTTGGCTTACGAGATGCATTTGCGCGGTTCGAGCGACGTACGAACCGTCGCCTGGGCTGCCGTCGTAGTGAGCGGAATGGATGCCATTGGTCACCGACAGATTCATCATCTGGTGGTATGCCGGATGGTACCGGACCTCATCGATGCGATCACCGAAGCGATCGTGGGTGACCAATTCGGGCGAGTAGCGGTTGGCGTCGGCACCCCATGAGAACGTCTCTTCACTTCCGACCTCGGACCCGAATGAGGCAAGTGACGAACGATCGGTTTCGCTAGCGCCTTCTCTTTCGACTGCACGCTGCAACACCGGATCGGAGAGGTAGGGGTTATATGGCTCGAGAGGTGTCACGAGTGCGTTGTTTTCCATGATGGAAAACTAATGTCGGCGAGAGCAGTCTTCAGAACCGAACAGGCGGGCAACGACGTGGGGGCAGAGGCAAAACAGTGACACGTGACGACAGCTCCAACCTTCCGCTGAGCGCATTTCACTGGGGCACCTATCGGGTGAAGGTTGAAGGCGATCGCGTGAGCGGCCTCATTCCATTCGAACACGACGAAGACCCCTCACCCATCGGCCATGGCATCACCGATGTCATTGACGGCCCTACCCGCATAACCGCGCCGATGATTCGAAAGAGCTGGCTGGAAGATGGCCCGGGTGCGCACACCGACCGGCGTGGTGCTGAACCATTCGTTGAGGTGTCGTGGGAAACAGCAGAACGTCTTGTTGCCCAAGAACTCACTCGAGTTTGTACTGAATACGGAAACGAGTCAATCTACGGCGGGTCATACGGATGGGCGAGCGCCGGGCGGTTTCATCATGCGCAGAGCCATGTACACCGCTTCTTGAACGCAATCGGTGGGTACACCCGATCGGTCAACACGTACAGCCTTGCCGCTGCAGAGGTCATCCTTCCCCATGTGCTCGGTGGCATTACCGACTTCATTTACTTTCCCACGCCGTGGCGAACAATTGCTCAACACACCGACCTTATGGTTGCCTTCGGAGGGTTGCCGGTCAAGAACGGGCAGATCGGTCAAGGTGGGGTTGGCCGTCACCATCAGCGGGCCCTGATGAACGAGGCAGCGAGCGCCGGGGTCAAGTTTGTCAACGTGTCACCGCTCCGAGCTGACACGATCAGTGCGCTGAACGCTGAGTGGCTTCCGTGTCGTCCATCGACTGATACTGCGCTGATGCTTGGTCTCGCATATGAGGTCGTTGCGAGAGACCTGCACGACCGAGAGTTTCTTGAACGCTGCACCGTCGGGTTTGATGAATTCGAGTCGTATCTCATGGGGCAATCAGACGGCATTCCAAAAACCGCTGACTGGGCGTCGGAGATCTGTGGTGTTGCCGCAGGCGACATACGTGACCTTGCGATTCGAATGGCACAGAACCGAACGATGATTTCGGTGAGTTGGTCGCTCACCCGGCAGGCGCATGGCGAACACACGTATTGGGCGGCGATCGCGCTGGCGTCGTTGCTTGGTCAGATCGGGTTACCAGGCGGTGGAATCGGGTTTGGGTACACCGCCGAACATTGCATCGGCAACGACTTCGACAGCATCCCTGCAGCTGCGCTTCCGCAGGGGAGAAGAGGGGTGAACTCGTCTATTCCGGTGGCGAGGGTCGCCGACATGTTGCTCGAGCCAGGAACACAGTTCGATTTCAACGGCAAACGACAGACGTATCCCGATATCCGAGTCGTCTATTGGGCGGGAGGCAACCCGTTCCATCATCATCAAGACCTCAACCGGTTACTCGCGGCGTGGAGAAAGCCCGACACCATCATCGTGAATGATTGGTGCTGGAACGCAAATGCCCGTCACGCCGACATTGTTCTTCCCTGCACGATGCCACTCGAGCGGCGCGACGTTGCCGTTACGAAACTCGACCCGGTGGTCGTTGCAATGGAACAAGCTGTGCAGCCGGTAGGGCAGAGCCGCAATGACTACGACATTTTTGCTGGTATCGCTCGGGAGATGGGTGTTGAAGATGTCTATACCGAGGGCCGGACAGCTGATGAGTGGATTGCGTTTCTCTACGAGAAAACCCGGAAGCGTTCGGCAGACAAAGGTATCGATCTGCCCCCGCTAGCAACCTTGGAAGAACAAGGCTGGTACGAGATCGAGCGACGTGACGATGAGCGGGTAATGCTTGAAACGTTTCGTGCAGACCCTGACGCGTCTCCCCTCGGTACGCCGAGTGGCCGCATCGAGCTCTTTTCAGAACAGATCGCCTCCTTTGAATACGACGACTGCCCAGGCCACCCGACATGGCTTGAGCCGCCCGAGTGGCTCGGGCGCACAGAAAGTGCGTACCCGCTGCATCTCATTTCAAACCAGCCGACGGGCAAGCTTCACTCGCAACTTGACCACGGGTCAACGAGCAGAGAGCAGAAGGTGCATGGCCGTGAACAGGTGGCGCTTCACCCCGACGATGCTGCTGCTCGAGGGATCGCTCATCATGAGATTGTCCGAGTATTCAACGACCGCGGTTCGTGCCTTGCGACCGCCTGCATTGATGATCGATTGATGCCACAGGTCATTCAACTTTCGACCGGAGCGTGGTTTGATCCGGTGGAACCCGGCACGATCGGCAGCATGTGTAAGCACGGAAACCCCAACGTGCTCACCCTCGATAAGGGAACCTCTCGGCTCGCACAGGGGCCAACTGCTCATTCGTGTCTGGTTGATGTCGAGCGCTTTGAAGACGAATTGCCGGCCGTCACGGCGTTTGAGCCTCCTGAGATCATTCGGGAGTAACGAGCTCCGTCGAGAGTCGTCCCGCGTAGAAGAACTCGAATCGAGCGCAGCGCGTTGCCTTGTCAGCAGCATGACTCGCGTTGAACGGGCGATTGCTAGCGTCTCCAGCAGTGATTGAGCTCGACAGGATGACACGCCACCCCGGATATTGGCCTTCCCCGTGGCCAACCGAGTGCGGTGGAAACCGACGACAGAAGTCAGCGATCGGTCGACTCGATGCAGCAACCGGAACGGCAGAAGTGTGCACGAGACATAACGACCGGTGGAACGTGATGATCATTGAACGCGACCCCGGGCAGTTGTACATGGGTGGCACGATGGCGGCATTTACTGGGCCACCGCCATTCGGGTGGGTGCAGCGCATCGATCCGGTCAGTCTCGAACCGATTGTCACCTCGCCAGAGCTGCCGTGCGGCGATCACGTGTGGTGCGGGGCGATCATTGCCCATGCCAACGGTTCGATCATCTCCATCAACGGCTCGTACATCCATCGGCTTGATCCAGACGATCTCTCGATCATCGTTGAGAGACAACTGCCTGCTGACCGAAGCCACAACGGCATGCTCGCATTGTCTGACGGCACGCTGATCACGAAGGACCTTCGGCTTGAGGGCCAGGGTGGCACCACCATCACTCGGCTTGACCCAGACACACTCGAACTCGTCGGAGAGCCCCTTGTGCTTCCAGAAGGCTCGATGGGTCGTATCGCTGCTGACCTTTCGACAAGTGGCGCTGAGCACGTCTATGTGCCGGGCAGTGAGCATATTTGGCGGCTCAGAGTTGAGGGCGATGCACTCGAAGTTGACGAATGGCGGTTGCGTTACCGCTCGGAGCACGACCGTTGGGGATTGGCGTGGGACACCTGCCTGTCGGGGGATTCGTGCTGGGTGATGGACTGCGGTGATGTTCCGTCGGTGCGCGCGATACATCTCACCGAACCCAACGGACGTTTCGACACCCCTCCAGGCCGCAACGTGTCGTGGCGGCTTCCGGCGCCGTGGGACGGTGCGCAACGTCTGTTCAGAATCCCGCTCGATGATCTGAGCAGTGCGAGTTCAATCGAGCCGTTTGGCGTTGGTGGCGGGGGAGTCATTGCGCCGCCTATTCATGTTCCGGAGTTCAACATGGCGATTGCATGGGACTCAATTAACGGTGGTCTCGCCGGTGTCGATACTTCTGGAGCTGAAATGGAAGCTGTGTGGCATCTTGACGTTCGTGCCTCGATGCAGCCGGTGGTGTTCCCTGAGTCTGGCGAGCTGGTCATCAACGACTTCACCGCCGATGGTCGTGACGATCTAGTGGTCGTCGATGTTGCGAGCGGAACCCTTATTGACCGGGTCGATATCGGGTCGAGAATCGCAAACGGAATGTTCCTCACCGCAGGTGGCAACCGAGATGTCTACTACTGCACAACGACCACGCTGGCTCGAGTCACGTGGCGCTGACTTGATTCCTACGAGAGAAAACTTGTATCCCTACAAGTCCCCCAAAGTGGGGGTTCTGTAGGAATGCTTTGAGCCTGTTGGCGTCTTGGGTTGGGTTCGATGTTTGCGGGTTTAATCACATGAATTCTCGATGTTGATCACAGGGGAAAGGGAGTGTTTTGCTCTTCTTCCATAGCCACTTGATTGCATCGTAGTGGCGGATGTTTGCGAGGTTTGAGAGATCCCTTTGAGAAATGCCAAGATCTCGGGGTGTCGATGTGGCGAAGATGCTTCCCCTTACTGATTGTCCTGTGTGCCACTATGTCCGCTTGTGGCAGCGACGATCGGTTGGAGTCTCAGCCGGCTCAGCAGCCAGAAACCTCCGTGGACGCGAATTTGCCAGTGAACGACGACTCTGTCCAGAGCAATGAGTTGGACCGCTCGGAGGAGGAAGAGTGGAGAGTCGACCTCATCAACTACTTCGAGTTCGCCTTCCTCTCTGGCAGCGAAGGTTTCGCAGAGTGCTTCATTGACGCATTGGCTTCGGAAATGCATACCAACTATTCCGACCTAGTGATGATTGTCGACTTCGTCATGAATAACGGGGCATCGGAAGAAGTGCTTGGCGGTGAAACTTTTGGAGCCGTGGAAGCCGCCGTTACCGCCTGCGATGGGTATGTCGGCGAAGAGGATGCCCCTCGCGTGAGGGAGCTCGTAAAGTTGTCTGGTTCAGAGGGCGAGCCCGCATCGGTGCTCATTGGCGATGAGGATGCGGGCATCTTTTACTTCCTCGAGAATCCAGACCCTACATGGGGTGAGCTCTATTTCGAGTCGGTGGGTGACGGCCCGGTCAAAGTCGTCATGAGTGACATTTTCGGAGAAGACGCTGCTAAGGAACACGGCGACCGTGTGCGGGACACATTCTTGACGTTCGCCCAGCGTGGCAGCTTTACGCTTTTCGCCTTTGAGGGTGGATCGGCAACAAGCTTTGAAGCGATCCAGACGGACGAAACTGTAATCATCAGTGCGAGCAGTCATGCTGGCACGGATCCGTTCGTAATTGGGGACGACAGCTTTCAAGAGGTGGAAAGACTTAAGACAACGAACGCTCTTTACCTGTCGTCCCTCGAGAACGCAGGAGTTGACGGCGACCCGGAACTGGGTGTGTATCCCTACCCTCACGCAGGCAATGTCTATGTGATCACGGATGATCCGGATGCTTTGGAGCACACCCTCTTCATTGCTTGGTACCGGGACTACTCGGAGGCTTGGGGTGAAGCATCATCGGTGTCGTCTCGGCAAGGGCTCGTAGATCTTCATGGGGATTTTGTCCGAGAAAATCTAGACAACATCGTTTTCGTCGAGATTCCATTGGATTATGAGTTCGCCGATACCTCGCATGCGACACCCATCGCTGCCGCGAGGGCCGTCGAACTCCTCTCTCAGAATCCAGAGGCGACTGCGCAAGAGCTCAAACAACTTCTCCTCGCCGAGACCGTCGTTGCGGATATCACAGTCTTTGATACGTACTTTGACAACTCAGTCGGATCAATTACAGACCCAGATGCCTACATCGACTTAAATGAAGTCATGTCGGTGAATGTGCTTGCTGACCGCTGAGTCTGCCCGTCTTAGACTGCAGCTTCCAGGGAGCCGCCTGTGTGGCTCGATCAACAAATACAACTACTGCGGCGCCGGTGTCAGCTCCGACTGCTACTAGAGAAAACCTGTATTTCTACAAGTCCCCCATAGTGGAGCTGGGGGGAATCGAACCCCCGTCCATCAGCCCGTGAACGGACCCGCTACGACCATTCCCGTCTGCGAGCCTGACGCCGGCTCATCGGCGGGTCGATTGATCTTGCGATCAGCGCCCAGTCTTTCCTGAGAGGCAGCGGTCTTTCTCGCCGTCAACGGTCTTTCTCGTCGTCATCCTCCGCTTCTGTTGCCGGGCTGCGGCGGACCGGCCCCGTGCGCCATTTCTGGTCACGATGACTCTTTACTCACCTGAATCAGGCGGCAAGAGCGAACTGCTCATCGGCAATTCTTATGGTTGCCCCGTTTCTCGAGTCTGAGCAACTCGGGTCGCAGATTCGCCCAAGCGATACTGACGTCGAAACCGGTCAGCCCCGTATGAACGCACCTACTAGGTACAAGTACCTGTGTAGTTATGTTGCCGCTCAACCTACAACAACGGTGAAACAACCGGACACCGGGGCGTCGCTGCCGGTCTGCGAGGCTATTGAACCTATGAGTGGTATTCATCAAGCGACACCGGCCGAAATCAGACAACTTGCAGTCACCGGTTGGCGGGCATTCCATGCTGATCCGGTGATGCGCTGGTTCTTCCCTGACGATGACGACTACCTCGCAAACGGCCAAGGAGTGTTTCGATGGGTCATTGGCAGGGGAGTGGCGCTCAACAGCACCTGGTGCACAAGTGATGGGGTGGCGTTTGCCAAGTGGACACCTCCTGGTCGACCCGAAGCCGAGGTTGAGGATGAACCACGTAATGACCCGGCATGGCGGCTCTCTCGGTTTATGGCCTACGGAACATTCTCAGAGGCCAACACACCTCCGGAGCCTCACTGGTATCTCAACATGTTGGCGACCCACCCTGACTGGCAACGAACAGGTTTTGGCGCAGCGCTGATGGGAGAAGTCTTTTCGATTGCCGATGCCGAAGGGCTTGGGTGCTATCTCGAAACTGAGACCGAAGAGAACGTGGCGTATTACCGCCGCCACGGATTTGAGGTGAGAACTGAATGGGATCTCATGACCGATGACGAGAATGACAGATCGCAAGGCCCACATCAGTGGGGGATGTGGCGCGAACCTCGCTGAGCTAGCTGCGGCTAACTGGTTACCTGTTAGCTGTTGTATTTGTTGCGCCGGCCCATCTCGCGCTCGATATCACGCTGTGCGTCTTTTGCAGCGATCGACTGGCGCTTATCGGCTTTCGTGCGGCCCTTACCAA